>Ga0181593_10000267_pt1 | contig 44554 bp, 37 predicted proteins | sample 071ome_19_FD_133756 | JGI IMG/M metagenome (GOLD analysis project Ga0181593, IMG submission 133756) | Coastal salt marsh microbial communities from the Groves Creek Marsh, Skidaway Island, Georgia - 071413AT metaG (megahit assembly) | ecosystem: Environmental > Aquatic > Marine > Intertidal...
ATTTCAATGTCGGGATCACCCTCATCAATCAGACCGAGAAGTTGTCCGGCGACATCGGCGCCAAGACCTTCGCGGGCAATCCGGTGGAAAACCCAGCTTCCTTCGCGGAACCGTTCCAGCAGGCCTGCTTCACTAAGCAGTTTCAAGTGGCGGGAAATACGCGGCTGGCTCTGACCCAAAATTTGAACCAGTTCACTGACGCTCAGCTCACCATGGGCACAAAGCCATAAGATTCGAAGCCGCGTCGGCTCGGCAATTGCCCGTAAGGCCGGTAACAGCGCCTGCACCATTAAAATGTCCCGTAAAAGCCCGCAAAATCAATAAATTCAATATATAAACATGTCTTTATATATAACTCATCGGCTTGTCGAGACTAAATTTTATGACGGATTTATGTGCGTTACATATCGTTGCAATTTTGCAACGGACCCCGCATTTCCGACTCGGGATTCGTTCCGCGCCTTTGTGTTTAATGGTGGCTGTGATACTCAAAATACAGCGGAACCTCGCGGTTAAACGGATGTGCCGATCGGCAATCCATATAGGGGATCACATGAATGATCCCTTATTTGGTATCTCTGCCTCTTTTTAGCCGCAATAATTTGTATTAGTTATTAATCGGTCGTGCTTTTCGGTAAGGCCATGAGAACGAATCCTATGTCGAGAACCGTCATGCAAACGTTGAACGGAGACACCCTACTATTGTCACCATCAAGGATCTTTCACTGGTCCCGGTTGGCGGTTCTGTTATTGGCCGTGGTTCTGATTTCGGGTTGCGCGAATACACCCGATCCGAAAGACACGGCGGCGGTTGCCGAGTATGAAAAGCTGAATGATCCGGCCGAACCGACCAACCGCGCTATCTTCCAATTCAATAAGGTACTCGATACCGCCATCTTTAAGCCGGTGTCGAAAACCTATAAGGACTATACGCCGGACGTCCTGCAGAAAGGCGTTCATAACGTTCTCAACAATTTGCGCACACCGATCATCTTTGCCAACGATTTGCTGCAGGGTAAACTCGAGCGTGCCTGGGACACCCTGGCACGGTTCGTTATCAATTCAACGATCGGTTTTGCCGGTCTTGGTGATCCTGCAACCGATTTCGGATTCAAATTTCACAATGAAGATTTTGGCCAAACCTTGGCGGCCTGGGGCATGCCGGAGGGACCATACATCGTCCTGCCGGTGTTCGGCCCATCCAACCCACGCGATACCGTCGGCCTCGTGGTCGATGCTTTGATCGATCCGCTGAACATTTGGCTGTCCAACACGAACCGGGAAGAATTTATTTTCGCCCGGGCGGGCATGCGCGGCATTGACGAGCGCACGCGAAACTACGATGCCCTGGAAGACCTAGAAAAATCCTCGCTCGATTTTTATGCGTCTTTGCGCAGCCTCTACCGGCAGCGGCGCGGGGATGAAATTCGCGACGGCAAGCCCTCGACGAATATCCCTATGCCCGGCTTCAGTGATAATTTCCCCGGGTTTGAGCCAAACCAAAATGCGGCTTCCCGAACACATTAAATTCTGCTTTATATAAGCCTATGTTGAAGCGCCGAAACATCCTCAGGTTCTTTTATGGGAGTCTGTTTATTTTTGCCCTGTCCCTCACAGGACCGGCAAACGCAAACTCCATTGAAACGAACGCCAAGGCGTTCCTGGATACCTTGTCCGGTAAGGCCCTGCAAAGCCTGACAGTGAAAGGCGTGCCGCGGCCTGAACGGATAAAAAAATTCCGTGAACTGTTTAACGAATATTTTGCCGTAGAAACAATCGGCCGGTGGATTTTGGGACGCTATTGGCGCAAAGCCTCAAAGGATCAACAAAAAGAGTACCTCGGATTGTTTGAGGATCTGATCGTTGTTTCCTACGTCGACCGGTTCGCGCAATATACCGGTAATGGCCTCAAGGTTACGAAGACACTGGCGCACAATGCTAAAGTCGCAACGGTATTCTCTGAAATCGCACAACCGAATTCAACGCAAGCCGTCCGCGTTGATTGGCGGATCGGTCAACGCAACAGCAGCCATAAAATTCTTGATGTCGTCGTCGAGGGAACCAGCATGAGCCAAACGATGCGCTCCGATTTCGGCTCTATTATCCGGCAAAAAGGCGGTGAGGTCTCGGGTTTACTCGAGGTCCTGCGTGAAAAAACCGCGGCACTGAAAAAAGACGCCGGCGCGAATTAACCTGCTGCCCTTTCCCTGTTTTTTACCGCCTAACGCGTGAGCGGTTTGTACTTGATACGATGGGGCGTGTCCGCTTCATCGCCCAGGCGGCGCTTGCGATCGGCCTCATAGTCGTCATAATTTCCTTCGAACCACACCACTTCGCTGTTGCCCTCAAAGGCGATAATGTGCGTCGCCAGCCGGTCCAAAAACCAACGGTCGTGGCTAGTCACGACGGCACAACCGGCAAATTCAGCCAAGGCAAGCTCCAACGCACGCAGGGTATCGACGTCGAGATCGTTGGTCGGTTCGTCAAGCAACAGGACGTTCGCGCCCGACTTCAACATTTTCGCGAGATGCACCCGATTGCGTTCACCGCCTGAAAGGTCACCGACCTTTTTTTGTTGATCGCCGCCGCGGAAATTGAATTGGGCGACGTAGGCTCGGCTTTGCATGGTTCGTTTACCAAGCAAAATCTCATCGAGACCGTCGGAAATTTCCTCCCAAACGGTTTTGCCGGCATCTAATGAATCCCGTGATTGGTCGACATAGCCCAACGTCACCGTATCGCCGAGCCGGATGGACCCGCCGTCCGCCTCTTCCTGGCCTGTAATCATACGAAATAAGGTCGTTTTACCCGCACCGTTGGGGCCGATCACGCCGACGATGCCGCCCGGCGGCAGCTTGAAACTGAGATCCTCGATCAACAATCGGTTGCCATAGCCCTTACGCAGATGTTCGGCTTCGATCACCAAATCACCCAAACGCTGGGCCGCTGGGATAATGATCTGAGCAGTATCGAGCGTCCGATCGGCGGCTTCCGCGACTAGATTTTCATAGGCCGTGATGCGCGCCTTGCTTTTTGTTTGCCGGGCACGCGGTGACGCCCGAACCCATTCCAATTCCTGCTTTAAGGTTCGCTGACGGGCGGTTTCTTCTTTTTCCTCTTGCGCCAGGCGCTTTTGTTTTTGTTCGAGCCACGATGAGTAATTGCCTTCATAGGGAATGCCCCGGCCACGATCGAGTTCTAAAATCCAGCCCGTCACGTTATCGAGGAAGTACCGGTCGTGGGTCACGATCATTACGGTTCCTTCGTAGTCTTCGAGAAACCGCTCAAGCCAAGCCACCGATTCCGCGTCCAGATGGTTCGTCGGTTCATCCAACAATAACAGATCCGGACGTTCCAAAAGCAAACGGCATAAGGCAACGCGGCGGCGTTCACCGCCGGATAGCTTGGTGACATCAGCATCAGGCGGCGGACAACGCAACGCATCCATTGCGATCTCGAGGGTGCGGTCCAACTCCCAACCGTTGACCGCATCGATTTTTTCCTGCAATTCGCCTTGTTCGGCCAGCAAGGCATTCATTTCATCGTCATCCATCGGTTCGGCGAACTTCGCGCTGACCTCGTTAAAACGGTCCATCAGAGCCTTTGTTTCCCCCAAGGCCTCCATGATATTGCCTTCGACGTCTTTATTGGGGTCGAGTTCAGGCTCTTGTGCCAGGTAGCCGACGCGAACTCCGTCGGCGGCCCAGGCTTCACCGGCAAAATCCGTATCGATCCCGGCCATGATCCGCAGCAAGGAGGATTTACCGGCCCCGTTGACGCCCAAAACGCCGATTTTAACGCCCGGCAGAAATGACAGGGTGATGTCTTTGAAAACCTCACGGTTGCCCGGATACACCTTGGTGAGGCCGTTCATAACGTAAATATACTGATAGGATGCCATCTTGATTTAGAACAATGTTAGGGATTGATTTAAAGTCTATCCACTACTGCTTGTAGCTGATAAATGCAACCTCATGGAATTAGTGGCAAAAAAAGATGAGTGAAGAAAATTCTGAAGGCGGAACCTTTCGAGCGGCCAATTTGCTGCGCCGGGTCTCTGTTAATGACGTCACAGAGATCCTTCGAGATGCGTTCAGTAAATTCGAAGCCGGCCAATTCGCTGAAACCCAACAGCTCTGCAAGCAGGCTTTAGAACAGGATTCGAAAAATTTCGATGTGAATCAACTCATGGCCATGGCCTGCTATCACGCCGGCGAACGAGATCGCGCTATCACTCATTTCGAGGCCTGCACCTCCCTGCAGCCCGAAAACGCACAAGCCCACTACTTTTTAGGCAACGGCCTTATAGAAATGAACCGGCTTAGCGAAGCGGAAGTCAGTTACCGCAGAGCCGTTGAGTTAGAACCCGATTATGCCGAAGCCCTCACCAACCTCGGCAGCGTCCTTCAAATGCAAGATAAAACGGATGAAGCGATTCCTTTTTACGAAAAGTCGCTCGAACTGAACCCCGGTTCCGTCAATGCCATCAGCAACCTCGCCATTGCCTTACAGCAACTTGGCCGTGCCGGCGAATCCATCCAACAATACAAAAAAGCGATTGAAATCGAACCGGATACCGCCTTCTTGCATTTCAATCTCGGTGTGGTGCAGGAAGCCGTCGAGGCATGGGAGGATGCTGCCGCCAGTTACCAGCGCGCGCTTGAGCTTGAACCTGAAAATGTCGAAATTTTAGTCAATCTCGGCATTTTATTTCATGAAAGCGGTGCGTTCGAAAAAGCTATTCCGCTTTACCGCCGTGCCAGCACGCTGAGCCCGAACGAGCCGACCCTAAACCATAAACTTGCGCTCGCATTACGTGAACAAGGATCCCTCGACGAAGCCATTCAATTATCCCATGATGCCATTGCCGATAATAAAGCCAATCCTCATTCCCTCATTGAACTAAGCCTTGCCTTGTTTGAGAAAGGCGATACCGATGCTGCCATTGAAAATTTTCTGAGACCGACAAAAATTTTGCGCACTCCAGGACAAGGGACGCAGAGTCACGCCGATACATTCGATGTCGTTAACCGTCCGAAAATTAGACACGACATCGACCAACTCTCCTACCTCGTGAAGAAAAATATCATTTCATCCGATTTCAATGCTCTTATTGATGACTACCGCGACTTGGAAAAACGCCTGCCCGATTCAAACGATCACCGCTTGAGCGAATTATCACCACCCGTTTCCGAACGACTGGCTTCATCATACAACCGGTTGATCCACATGGCCGACGCACCGGCCCTTCCAAACGGCGTGGTTAATCCGAAACTGGACCGCGCGGCCATCGAAGCCGACTTTGCCTCACACGATCCCGGTTTTGCCTATTTCGACAATTTTCTTACGCCGGAAGCCGTCGAAGCGCTGCGGAAATTCTGCCTCGAATCGACCTTTTGGTTCGATGTGCATTACAACGGCGATGTGGGTGCCGGGATCGAAAATGGGTTTTGTAGTCCTCTGGTGCTGCAGATCGCCCAGGAAATCAGAACATCCCTCCCCGGTATTTTCGGTGAACACCAATTCAGCTCCTGCTGGACTTTTAAATACATGGAAGAGGTATCGGGTCTGAGCACACATGCGGATGACGGCGCCGTCAGCGTTAATTTATGGATAACCCCGAACGAAGCAAATTTAAATCCCGACACCGGCGGGATCGAATTTTGGAACAAAAAAGCGCCGTTCCATTATTTCGGCAAGCCTCATGAAGAAAAAATGAAAGACGCCCAGACCTTACTAAACGAACCGGATGCCGAGTCGGTTTATGTCCCGTACCGGTGCAACCGGGCCATGGTGTTCCACTCCAACGTGTTTCACAACACGGCCCCCATCGATTTCAAAGATGGCTACGAAAATAAGCGTATCAATATGACATTTATTTACGGTCGGCCACGGATCAACGCCGCTCTGTGATGAAGCCGTCCGGTTTTGGTATAGAAAACCACCTATAAAGCAACCGGCCCTTTAAGGCACAAATCCGCCGGTGCAAAATCCCTGCGCCAGCCGGTTTCATTATCCACAGCATCGCAAAACGCCGGGAGCACGATCTCTGCACCGGTCTCGCGGACCAAGGCCACATTATCGGCATGACGCGGATGAACGTTCCAGCGTAAAAAATGCGCACGGCCCATTTCGACCAAGCGCCGAGCCGGACTGCCAGGTGGCATAAACCCGGTGAATACGATGGCCGGGTTCTCATCGTTTTCCCAGCGTGCTGTCAGTTCGGCTGATGTGCCTGAAATTGCACTGCCGCTGGCGGCAATCATCACGATTTTCGGATTCCCACCATTTACGGATGGCGCTTCGGCAGCCAGTTTTTCAAGCACCGGAATAACGCTGTCATGGGCGTAAGGCCGGTTTTCAGCCAATAAATTTTTAATCATCTCGCGCGTCGCGGGGTCGAGCGCCGGCAGTGTTCGTTCATGCTTGGCTAAATAAACCGCAATATCCGGGCCGCGGCCATCGGGGGGTATGGGCAACAACAATCCATCGCCGTTGAAAAATGGAGTCAAAGCCGCGATCCGCTCGGCTTGCGGCGTATCATCGAGACCATAAGATGCATCCAGGATCACGACCCGGGCTGGCGGCGGTGGGTCATAAACGTAGAGCGGCGATTCCAAACAAATATCGCCGCAATACAGAACGCCACCGGCGACATCGAGATGAACCCAGACACCACCCGGCGCGTGACCAGACCGGCCCGTCGTGACGGAAATGCCGATGACATCCGCCGTGCCGTTCGCCGGTAATATACCGCCTTGCTGAAACGCATGTTCCGCCGAAGACGCCATTAGCGAGAATGCACCCGCCGTGGCAAATACGGGCGGGTTGCCGAGGCGCGGCAGCAATGGAAAACCACCGATATGATCGCGATGAGTATGCGAAATGATTACGGCATCCACATGGTCGACGTCACCCATATCGGGCAGCTGTCCGGGTGCCGGCCCTTCGCCAAGATCCAGCAAGATCCGCTTGCCGTCATAGTCGAGCAATATGCACGCGGCGGCTTTGTCGCCGACGCCGGAAATGGGTTGAATACGGTTTATGGTTTTCATTTTATGGTTTTCATTGACTTCGGTTGTAACAATTCTGTAATATTTCTGTCATATTTCAAACGAGGGGCAGGAAAAAGCTTCAGTTGTTGCTGAACGTTTGCTGTTCGTTGTGGCGCTATTCTACCGGTTGCGCCGTTTTCCGAATACCCCGTTTCAAATTTTGCTGGCGAAATCCAGGCTCCCAAGGCAGGCCGTATTGTCGCATTCCTGCCGATTAGAACCCGGTTTCCTCAGCGAAGGGAGAATATTTGTCATGCCTGAAAACATCAGATTGTTCGGCCGGACCCGGGCACTTGAAAGCCAAGTCGATGAGTTTCTTGATATCGTCTCCGAAGCGGCGATCATTTTTCAGCGCGCCGTTAAAGGTTATCTGGAAAATGGTCCCGGTAAGGATTTCGATGAATCGCTCGAGCACATCACCAATATTGAAAGCCGGGCGGATACCTTGCGCCGCGCTATCGAAACGGAACTTACCGAACACACGCTGATACCGGACCTTCGCGGCGACGTTTTGACATTGCTGGAAGAAACCGACGAGCTTATCAACGTGTGTCAGGGGAACGCCTACCGGTTTTCCATCGAAGTTCCCCAGATTCCGGAAAATTATCACCGGGATTATCAAAACCTGGTCGATACGGCATGTGCCTGTGCCGATAGTGCGGTGATGGCGGCACGGGCGTTTTTCCGCAACATTGAAGCGGTCCGCGATCACACCCACAAAGCCATCTTCCTGGAAACCGAAACCGATAAAATCAGCACGAAATTAAAACGGGCGATATTTGCATCCGATCTCGACAAAGGTGAAAAACTCCATCTCCGGTACTTCGTCGACCGCGTGGATGAACTCGCCAACGTCGCTGAAGACGCTGCCGATTCCATCGCCATCTTCGCGATTAAACGCGGCGTTTAAAGAAAAGCCCTGCGCACATGGAAATCGCCATCCTCATATTCCTATCAAGCGGCCTGTTCTTGGGCTGGTCTCTCGGCGCCAATGACGCGGCCAACGTGTTCGGCACCGCGGTCGGCACGCGCATGGTGAAGTTCACGACGGCGGCCCTTGTCTGCAGCATCTTCGTCATTCTCGGCGCCGTCATCAGCGGCTCGGGTGCCGCCCATACGCTTGGTAAACTCGGTTCGGTCAACGCCATTGCCGGCTCCTTCATGGCCGCCTTCGCCGCCGCCCTGACAGTCTATTGGATGACCAAATTGGGCCTGCCGGTCTCGACCAGCCAATCCATTGTCGGTGCGATTATCGGCTGGAACTTTTTCAGCGGTTCGATCACCGATCCGGTTGCCTTAATCAAAATTATCAGCACCTGGGTAGCGTGCCCGCTGCTGGCCGGCTTTATCGGCGCGGGACTCTACAAACTCACCGGTATATTTTTGCGCTGGGCGAAATTTCATTTGTTCCGCCTCGATGCCTATACCCGCGCGGCCTTAATTTTTGCCGGCGCGTTCGGCTCTTACAGTCTCGGGGCGAACAACATCGCCAACGTGATGGGCGTCTTTATCCCCTCTTCGCCGTTCACCGATTTTAACGTCGCCGGGTTTTTCAATTTCAGCGGTATTCAACAGCTCTTTTTGCTCGGCGCCATCGCCATCGGCGTCGGCGTCTTTACCTATTCCAAGAAAGTCATGATGACCGTCGGCGACGGCCTCATGCCATTATCGCCGGTGGCCGCCTGGGTCGCGGTTATTGCCCATTCCATCGTTTTGTTTCTCTTTGCATCCGAAGGCCTGGAACACCTCTTGGCGAGTTCCGGTTTACCGACCATTCCGCTGGTGCCCGTTTCCAGCTCGCAAGCCGTTGTCGGTGCGGTGATCGGGATCGGTCTGCTCAAGGGCAGCCACAACATCCAATGGCGCGTGCTCGGCAATATCAGCCTCGGCTGGGTCACGACGCCGGTGATTTCAGCAACCGTGTGTTTCGTCGCTTTGTTCTTCCTGCAAAACGTCTTTAACCAGCAGGTTTTCAAAGAAGTTCGGTATGAAATTTCGCCGGACGTCGCCGATAAAATGACGTCTCTGGGCATGCCGAAGGCCGTCTTTAGGGACATGGCGGAAAAAGAATACGATTCGGCGGTCGAATTCCGTGATGCGCTGCGTGAGAAAATACAACTGCCGACAACGCAGGAAACCAAGATTATTTATTACGCCGAAATTTCCGAGATGTTCGTCTATCCCGGCAAAATCGACAACAAGTCGCTCGGCTGGCTCGGCAAGGAACGGGCAGCGGCCCTGCAGCGTTTATCACGGAAAACATTTAAATATAAATGGCAAATTGCCGAAGCCTTGGCAAAGGAAAGCGATGCCTGGAAGCCAAAACCGAACACAAAAGTGAACAAGGTTTACAATAAAAACCTCAAGAAAAAACTGTCGTTCGTTTACCGTAAATTCGCGATTAAATAACGGGTATTACGACCAGGTCTTGTAAGGGGATTTGGTGAGACTTGAATTGTAGTACCGGGAATCGCCGGTTACTTCCTCGCCGATCCAATCGGGGATGTCGATGGTTTGCTCTTCCGATTCAAGTTCAACCTCGGCCATAATCAATCCGTCGTTCTCACCGCTGAACTCATCGACTTCCCAGACGACACTCCCTTGCGGAATTTTATACCGCTTTTTTCTGATCAATGGCTGTCGGCACAATGTGTCGAGCAGCTCCTGGGCGTCTTCGACGGGAATTTCGTATTCGTATTCCGGCCGGGTGATGCCGGTGGGCTTCCCTTTGATTGTGATAAAGCCTTTATCTTCAACCGTACGGATTCGAACGACATTCCCTTTGTCCGTGGTTAAATAGCCTTGGCAATAACTCACCCCAACGGCCAGGGACCGCCAAGCATCACTGAGAACCAGGAATTTTCGTTCTATTTCTTGAGGCATGCCGAATATTTTCCATAACCTATTGAAATAATGGTGGGCCCGGCAGGACTCGAACCTGCAACCAGACCGTTATGAGCGGCCGGCTCTAACCAGTTGAGCTACGGGCCCTAAACCCGATGTCTATATTCAAACCATAAAAAGACCGGACGGCCTAGCGGCACATCCGGTCTTTGAAACTTTTTCCCCGTTTCGAAAAGCTTAGTAATCGAGAAAGCTTCTCAGTTTGCGCGATCGGCTCGGGTGCTTCAATTTGCGGAGCGCCTTGGCTTCGATCTGACGTATTCGTTCGCGGGTGACGGAGAACTGCTGACCAACTTCTTCCAAGGTATGGTCCGTGTTCATACCGATGCCGAAACGCATTCTGAGCACGCGCTCTTCGCGCGGGGTCAGGGACGCCAACACCCGAGTCGTGGTCTCGCGCAGGTTGCCCTGAATGGCGGCATCCAACGGCTGCACCGCGTTTTTATCTTCGATGAAATCGCCGAGATGGCTGTCTTCCTCATCACCGATCGGGGTTTCGAGGGAAATCGGTTCCTTGGCGATTTTGAGAACTTTACGCACTTTCTCCAGCGGCATGGTGAGCTTCGCCGACAATTCCTCCGGCGTCGGCTCGCGGCCGATCTCATGCAGCATCTGGCGACTGGTCCGTACGAGCTTATTAATGGTCTCGATCATATGCACCGGAATCCGGATGGTGCGCGCCTGATCGGCGATCGAGCGGGTGATCGCCTGGCGAATCCACCACGTGGCGTAGGTCGAGAACTTGTAGCCGCGGCGGTATTCGAACTTATCGACCGCCTTCATCAGACCGATGTTGCCTTCCTGGATCAGATCCAGGAACTGCAGGCCGCGGTTGGTGTATTTCTTGGCAATCGAAATCACGAGACGCAGGTTGGCCTCGATCATTTCTTTTTTCGCCTTCGACGCTTCGCGTTCGCCCTTTTGCACCGTGTTGACGATCCGCCGGAACGCGACAATCTGCAGGCCGGTTTCCTGGGCTACTTCGGCGATCCGTTCACGAATTTCCTGAATTTCATCGACATGTTTGGTGGCAAATTTTTCCCAAGCCTTATTCTGCGTCTTAACCCGGCTCAGCCAACCCGAATCGAGCTCGTCATCGCGATACTGTTCCAGGAAATCCTCGCGTTTTACCCGGCAACTCACAGCCAAACGCAGCAATTTACCTTCGAGGGTGATCAAGCGCCGGTTCAGACCATACAAGTGATCGACCAGTTCTTCGATCCGGTTGTTGTTCAGGTGCACGCTTTCCATCAGGGTGATCAGCTCACGGCGGAGCTTCTCATAGCGTTTTTCCTGTGCCGGCTTCAGGGTTTCCCCCTTCTCCATCAGCTCAAGGCGCTGAACCTGCAAACGATGATGCTTTTTATAAGTTTTGGTGATCTTTTCGAAGTTCTCGAGGACCTGCGGCAACAAGGTCGCTTCTAACGCGGCCAGGGACAACGTGTTGTCATCCGCATCATCATCGTCGTCGTCGCTTGAGGAATCGCCACCATCTTCATTACTGTTATCGGCCTTGGCTTCACCATTGCCGCTATCCGGTTTGGCGGGTGCCGCCGCTTGGCCATTGCCGTTGTCGGCAGTTTGCACCGCTGCGGCACCGTTCGAGCCGTTCGCACCATTGGCGCCATTCGCGCCATTGGCACCGTTGGCACCGTTGGCATTGTTATTCGCGCCATTCGGACCGCCGCCATAGGTTGCATCGAGATCGATGATATCGCGCAGCAGCAGCACTTCCTCTTTCAAGGCTTTATGCCACTCGGCAATCGCCTTCATGGTCAGCGGGCTTTCGCAGATGCCGCCGATCATCATTTCGCGGCCGGCTTCGATACGCTTAGCGATCGCAATTTCGCCTTCCCGCGACAGCAATTCGACGCTGCCCATTTCGCGCAAATACATGCGAACCGGATCGTCGGTCCGCCCGACGTCGGATTCATCGACGTTACCGCTCGCTTTTGGTTTTTCTTCTTCGCTGACTTCTTGGGTTTTGTTGTCGTCGTCGGAATCGTTGTCTTCATCGCTGTCGACGACATTGATGCCCATTTCCGACAACATCGACATGGTATCTTCGATTTGCTCGGATGAAACCTGATCGGGCGGCAGGTTTTTGTTCAATTCATCGTACGTGACGTAGCCGCGCTCTTTCGCGCCAGCGATCATCTTTTTGACGTTCGCGCCGAGACTATCGAGCAGCGGGCTATCGCCGGCTTCCTCATCTTTTCCCGATTTGGTTTGTTTCTTTGACGCTGTTTTGCCGTTGGCCTTAGCTGAGGTTTTGGTTGCGGCTTTATCCGCGGCTTTTGCTGTTTTCTTATCCGTGGCTTTGGACGCAGCAGCCGTAGCCGTTTTTTTGGCGGCCTTTTTAGCCGGCGCTTTTTTCGCGGCTGCTTTCTTAGCCGTTTTCTTCGCAGGTGTTTTTTTCGCAGGGGGTTTTTTCGCCGCAGCTTTCTTGGCAGTCGTCTTCGCAGCCGCTTTTTTCGCCGCCGGTTTGGTTTTGGTTTTCGCAGCCGATTTCGTTGCCGCTTTCGCGGTCTTTTTGGCTTTCGGTTTGCCCGCTGCTTTTTTTGCCGTTTTTGTTGCCATTTGTTTCCTCTCCCCCAGTACCGCTCTTAAATCACACCGCCTCAACTTTCTGTGTGCTTTATAATGTTCAATCCCTGGGCATCTAAATATTCAAACAATCTTGAGACTCGAAAACCCACCCGGTGATCAGAAAACTTCCGAACCATCATCCGGTCCTGTCTGATATTTTTTATAAATCCCGAGTCTGGTGCTGTTGTGCCTTCAAAGCCCGAAAGCGCTCCATCGCCTCTGCCGTCATCTCTCCCGCAAGGCCGGCCTTCGCTTCCCGAATTTCAGCCTGTAAATCCCTCTGATGATATAAATTATAAGTCTCTTCCCATCCTTGCCGGGCCGTCTCGTCATCCGTCTCCGGACGGGCAAAAAACGCGTGATCGTATACCTTTGGGCCCAAAAGTGAACCTAAAATCCCCGTAAATCCACTTTCTCTCAATTGGTGTTCAAGACCCGCCGAGTCAAGGCTTGGCTGGTGGGCCAGGGTCTTTAATGCTTCCTGGCGGAGTTTGTCAAGTTCAGGGGCGGAAAATCCCGTTTTCCCAAGCCTTTCACCGATTTGATCGTAAAGGCCGGGATGGGTCAGCAAAACCACCAGTAAAATAGCCTCCCGGTGGCTGAGGACGTCTTGAATCGCATCCGCCGAGCGGGCCCCCGACCATTGACTGGACGGGCCATATCCAGGCTCAAACCCCGGCGTGCCGGGACGGGCCCAGATCCGGTCCTTGAACGCCCTTAAAAAGTGGCCGCGTACCATGGAATCGCCGATTTGACGGCCATAATCCTCGAGTTGCTTCTGAAACAGCGATTTTTCTTCCGGCGTTTTTGCCTGTTTCCCCTTGGTCACCATCCACCACAGCATATCCGATAAGGGCTCCGCCGCCGTGATATGACGTTTGAAAGCATCGGGTCCTTCGACCTTGATTAGGCTGTCGGGATCCTCACCCGCCGGCAGCGCAGCGAAGCGCAAGCCTAAGCCGGGTTTGAGCAACGGCAGGGCCCGTTCGGCGGCGCGCGCGGCGGCGCGAGCACCGGCGTTATCGCCGTCGAAGCACAACACCGGTTCGCGCGCGATGCGCCAGAGAATTTGCAGCTGATCCTCCGTCAACGCCGTGCCCAAGGGTGCAACGGCGGCGGTGATCCCGGCCTGGCTCAAGGCGATCACATCCATATAGCCTTCCGTGACGATCAGGGTTTCGCTTTTCCGCGCCGCGGGCGCCGCGTGCGAGAGGCCGTACAGCACCCGGCTTTTATGAAACAGCGGCGTATCCGGCGAGTTCAGATATTTCGGCTCGCCGTCGCCGAGAATCCGTCCGCCAAACGCAATCACCCGGCCGCGGGCATCGAGAATCGGAAACACGATCCGCCGGCGGAATCGGTCGTACGGGGCCCGGGTTTGATCGTCGGGCTGAATGATCAGCCCCGCCGCGATCAGCAAGTTTTCGTCAATTCCCTCGCGGGCGAGCGCGCCTTTCAGGGCGCCACGCGAATCAAGCGCAAAGCCGATTCGGAACTTTTTGATGGTCGCGTCATCAAGCCCGCGTTCGCGTAAATAATCGAGCGCGGCGCGGCCTTCGGGTAAACGCAAATTGCGTTCGAAATACGCCGCCGCTTTTTCCGTTACATCCAAAAGCGTTTGTTGCTGTTGCGAGCGCTCGCGTTGTTCCGGCGTATCGGCCGGCACTTCCATGCCCGCTTCGTGGGCCAGCCGTTCGACCGCTTCGGGAAAACTCACGTTCTCCATATTCATCACGAAATCGATGGCACTGCCGTGCGCGCCACAGCCGAAGCAGTGATAAAAACCTTTTTCGTCGTTCACCGTAAACGACGGCGTCTTTTCTTTGTGGAACGGACACAGCCCGAGATGCTCGCGGCCCCGCTTGGTCAGCTTGACGCGACGGGACACCACATCGGCGACGCCGATGCGATGACGCAGTTCATCGAGAAATTGCGGTGGAAAGGCCATGCGTACTCCAAGACGGCTTGCCGGGGACCCACCTTTAACCGGGGTGCAAGCCGAATCAAGTGATCTTACCGGCCCGGGGGTAGTGCTTAAATCCTTAAGATTATTGAGTTTTCCACGGGACTCACAAACCGTCCACACCGCCCAGGAGAACCGGCGGCCCATCGCGCCAAATTTGAGGAAACGATTCGCCTGTTTAGCCGAGTTGGTCTTTCACCGCGGCGCTGGCTTTACCGAAATCCATGCGCCCCGCGTATTGCTCTTTCAGCGCGGCCATGACCTTGCCCATTTCCTTGAGGCTGGTGGCGCCGACGCTTTTGATCGCTTCTTTGATCGCCTCGAGCGTTTCGTCTTCGCTTAAGGGTTCAGGCAGAAACTCGTTGATGACATCGATTTCGGCTTGTTCCTGCTCGGCAAGTTCCGTGCGCCCGCCTTGCTGATACAGTTTAATGCTCTCGTTGCGTTGCTTGATCATCGACTGAAGCATCGACAAAATTTCGTCTTCACTGATCTCGTCGGTCTTGCCTTTGCCGCGCGCGGCAATGTCGCGGTCCTTCAGCGCGGCCACAATCAAACGGACCGTGTTGGTTTTCAGTGTATCGCGATTCATCATCGCTTCTTTAAGAGCATCGTTTAGACGCGCACGAAGCATAGCTGGGGTCTCAAGCTGTTCGGGAAAGCGGGTAAGTTAACCAAAATCGTTTCGAAACGCAACCGGAGGATTTAATTTAGCGTATTGTTTTTAAACGATTTTTTAGAAATTATCGGCTTGACGCCGCACACCGCTTTCCCGTAAAGAGGGTCAAACCGGCGGCACACAAGACCAAATGAATTTTCACTAACTCTTTCGTTTTATTCGCGCCCACCTTCGCGCAGACCGTCCTTGCGAACCTGAAGACGGGCACCCGAACCTAAGAATCGGGCGAATCGAACGAGTAAAGGACCAAAGGCACCCATCATTCATGTCTGGCCCGGCACCCGCTAAAACACCGCACCCGGATACGACCCCGCCTCCCGGATGCGATGCGGCATTGGTGCTGGACGACGGCTCCGTTTATTGGGGACGGGGCTTCGGGGCGGCCTGCGAATCGGTCGGCGAAGTCTGCTTCAACACCTCACTCACCGGCTATCAAGAGATTTTGACCGACCCGAGCTACGCGGGCCAGATCATCACCTTCACGTTTCCCCATATCGGCAATGTCGGCACCAACGCCGAAGACATCGAAACCGTAACACCGGCGGTGCGCGGTTGCGTGCTGCGCGCCGATATCACGGAGCCGTCGAACTGGCGGGCCGCTCAACACCTGGATCAATGGCTGAAATCGATGAATTTGGCCGCCGTCGCGGGCATCGATACGCGCAAGCTGACCCGGCGAATTAGGGACGGTGGCGCCCCCAACGGCGCTCTCGTTTATGCCCCGAACGGCACCATCGACGTCGCGGCCTTGCAGGAAAAAGCCAAAGCCTGGCCCGGCCTCAAAGGCATGGACCTCGCCAAGGACGTGACCTGTGCGCAAACCTATGAATGGGACGGCGAGGCCGCTTGGTCGCTCGAACACGGTTATACCAAACAGGACAAACCCAAATATCACGTGGTCGCCGTCGATTTCGGTGCCAAGCGCAATATTCTCCGCTGCCTCGCCGCGGCGGGCTGCAAAGTCACGGTGGTGCCGGCGGATACGTCCTTCGATGACGTGATGCGCCACAAGCCGGACGGGGTGTTTTTCTCGAACGGACCGGGCGATCCGGCGGCGACCGGCGAATACGCGCTGCCGATGGTGAAGGCGGTGCTCGAATCGGGCACGCCGAGCTTCGGGATTTGCCTAGGCCATCAATTGATGGCGCGCGCGCTCGGCGCCACGACGACGAAAATGCATATGGGCCATCGCGGCGGCAATCATCCGGTCAAGGACCTCAAAACGGGTCAGGTTGAAATCACGAGCCAAAACCACGGCTTCGTGGTCGAACGCGATTCGCTTCCCAAAAATGTCATCGAAACCCACACGTCGTTGTTCGACGGCACCCTTGAAGGGATTGCCGCCAACGACAAGCCGGTGTTCTCGGTGCAGTACCATCCGGAAGCCTCGCCCGGCCCGCAGGACAGTCATTATCTTTTTGAACGGTTCATGGATTTGATCGGAAAGAATACTTAGTCATGCCCAAACGGACAGACATTAAATCCATCCTTATCGTCGGCGCCGGGCCCATCGTCATCGGCCAGGCCTGCGAATTCGACTATTCCGGCGCGCAAGCCTGCAAGGCACTGCGTGAAGAAGGCTACCGGGTCGTGTTGGTCAATTCGAACCCGGCCACCATCATGACCGACCCGAACATGGCGGACGCGACCTACATCGAGCCGATCACCCGCGACATGCTGGAAAAAATCATCGAGAAGGAAAAGCCCGATGCGCTGCTGCCGACCATGGGCGGGCAAACCGCGCTCAACGCCGGCATCGATTTATATGACGCGGGTATTTTGCAAAAGCACGGCGTCGAGATGATCGGCGCGGACGCCGCCGTCATTGCCAAGGCCGAAGACCGTTTGCAGTTCCGCGAAGCGATGGACGCGATCGGCCTCGAAAGCCCGCGCTCGGAACTGGTGAATTCCTGGGAAGGTGCGAAGAAAGCGCTCGAGATAATCGGCCTGCCCGCCGTGATCCGGCCGTCCTTTACCTTGGGCGGCATCGGCGGCGGCATCGCGTATAACGCCGAAGAGTTTGAAACCATCGTCAACAGCGGACTGTCGAACTCGCCGGTCACCGAAGTGCTGATCGAAGAATCGGTGTTGGGTTGGAAAGAATACGAAATGGAAGTGGTTCGCGATCACGCGGACAATTGCATCATCATCTGTTCCATCGAAAACGTCGATCCCATGGGCGTGCATACGGGCGATTCGATTACGGTAGCACCGGCGCTGACGCTGACCGACAAGGAATATCAGATCATGCGCAACGGCTCGATTGCGTGCCTGCGCGAGATCGGTGTCGATACCGGCGGCTCGAACGTGCAGTTCGCCGTCAATCCGAAAGACGGCCGCCTTGTCGTGATCGAAATGAACCCGCGGGTGTCGCGTTCGTCGGCCTTGGCGTCGAAAGCAACCGGCTTCCCCATCGCCAAGATCGCCGCCAAACTCGCGGTCGGCTATACGCTCGACGAGCTCATGAACGACATCACCGGCGTGACACCGGCCTCGTTCGAACCGACGATTGACTATGTGGTCACCAAAATCCCGCGCTTTACGTTCGAAAAGTTCCCCGGCACCGATGCCCTGCTCACGACGGCGATGAAATCCGTCGGCGAGGCGATGGCGATCGGGCGCACATTCCCCGAATCCCTGCAAAAGGGATTGCGCTCGATGGAAACCGGCCTGACCGGCTTCAACACGCCCGAGCTTGACGATGAAAGTAGCGCCGAAGACATCAACGCGGTCCGTACGGCGTTGACGAAAAACCGGCCGGACCGGATTTTGCTCATCGGCCAGGCCTTCCGCCTCGGCATGTCCGTCCAAGAAGTTCATGAATTGTGCAAAGTCGATCCATGGTTCCTCGAACACATCAAGGACATCATCGATATCGAAACGGACGTGCAACAAAACGGTTTGCCGAACGATGCACCGGCATTGCTCAAGCTCAAGAAAATGGGTTTTTCCGATGCCCGCCTCGCCGAACTGTGCGAACAGACGGAACAACACATTACCGATGCCCGCCAAAACTTGGGTGTTACGCCCGTTTATAAACGCGTTGATACCTGCGCGGCTGAATTTGCATCGCAAACCTCCTACATGTATTCGGCCTACGAAGGCGATGGACTGCGCGAAGCTGAATGCGAAGCCGATCCGAGTGCTGCAAAAAAAGTCGTCATCCTGGGCGGCGGGCCGAACCGGATCGGCCAGGGCATCGAGTTTGACTACTGCTGCGTGCACGCGTCCTACGCCCTGAAAGAAGCGGGTTTTGAGACCATCATGGTCAACTGCAACCCGGAAACGGTTTCAACCGACTACGATACCTCCGACCGGCTGTACTTCGAACCGCTCACGGTCGAAGACGTGATCAGCCTCATTCGCACAGAACAAACCAACGGCACCTTGTTGGGCGTGATCGTACAGTTCGGCGGGCAAACGCCGCTGAAGTTATCACAAGCGCTGAGCAAGGCGGGCATCCCAATTCTCGGCACGTCGCCCGACGCCATCGACCTCGCCGAAGACCGCGAACGGTTTCAAGGCTTATTGCAGGATCTCGGACTGCGCCAACCCGCCAACGGTATCGCCCGCTCGATTGCGGAAGCCGAAACGGTCGCCGAGAAAATCGGGTATCCGCTCGTGATCCGTCCGTCCTACGTGCTTGGCGGCCGGGCCATGGAAATCGTGCACGATCATGCCGCGTTGATGCGCTACATGACCGACGCGGTGCAGGTCTCCGGCGATAACCCGGTACTGCTCGATTCTTATTTACAAGACGCCATCGAGATCGATGCCGATGCCATTTGCGACGGCGAACAAACCTACGTCGCCGGAATCATGCAACACATCGAAGAAGCGGGTATCCATTCCGGCGACTCGGCCTGTTCATTGCCACCGCATTCGCTTAATGACGACGTCATCGCCGAATTAAAAGTCCAAACCCGCAAACTGGCCGAAGGGCTGAACGTGATCGGCTTGATGAACGTCCAATACGCCATTAAGGACGATGATATTTACATCCTCGAAGTGAATCCGCGTGCCAGCCGCACCGTGCCGTTCGTCGCCAAGGCGACCGGCATTCCGGTGGCGAAAATCGCGGCCCGGGTGATGGCCGGTGAAAAACTTAACACGTTTAACCTGCCCGACGCCGCCGAGCCGGAACACGTCTCGGTCAAGGAAGCTGTTTTCCCGTTTGCGCGTTTTCCCGGCGTCGACATCATCTTAGGACCGGAGATGAAATCGACCGGCGAGGTGATGGGGATCGATAAAGATGTGCATCGGGCCTTCGCGAAATCGCAGCTTGGCGCCAGCATGACACTGCCGAGTGCCGGGCGGGTCTTCATTTCTGTAAAAGATAAAGATAAAACCTTCGCCTCCGAATTGGCCCGGCGCCTGATCGGCCTCGGTTTCGACTTGGTCGCCACCAAGGGAACGGCGGACTATCTCAGCAACGACGGCCATGCGGTCAAACCCATTAATAAGGTGCTGCAAGGCCGGCCCCATTGCGTGGACGCCATGATCAACGGCGAGATCCAGTTGGTGATCAATACCACCGAGGGGGCGGCGGCCATCGAGGACAGCTACTCGATCCGGCGGACGGCTCTGACCAATTCGATCCCCTATTACACCACGATTGCCGGGGCCGAGGCCTGTGTCGGCGCTATTGAGGCCCTCAAAAGCGGCGGCCTTGAAGTCGCCCCCTTACAGGCTTATTTTAAGAGCTCATAATTTTACCACCTCAGTAAGAGGGTTATCTGCCGCGCTTCCGTGAATTTCGAAGCCCCGGGCGCGGTCAGTGTTTTTTTGTTTCGATTTTTAATGTTTGCAGGAACAGTACGATGGATAAATATCCGATGACGGCGCCCGGCTTGGCCAAGCTTGAAGAGGAAATTAAACGCCTCAAGCACGAAGAGCGTCCGGCCATTATTAAAGCCATTGAAGAGGCACGGGCTCACGGCGACCTGTCCGAAAACGCCGAATACCACGCGGCGAAAGAACGCCAGAGCTTTATCGAAGGCCGTATCCTCGAGGTCGACGATTTGATTGCTCGTGCCGAAGTGATCGACCCCAGTCAGCTGAGCGGCGATACGGTGCTGTTCGGCGCGACAGTCGTCGTGGCTGATGAAGACACCGACGAAGAAACGACCTACCGCATCGTCGGCAGCCACGAAGGCGACATCGACGCAGGACTGCTGTCGGTCACCGCCCCCCTGGCGCGCGCTTTGATCGGCAAGTCCGTCGGCGACTCGGTCGAGGTCAAAACGCCAAAAGGCGAAAAGTTTTACGAAATCGTCAAAGTTGAGTTCAAGTAGCTCAATCTTCAACCGATATGGGCGGACCCGATAACTCTTTCGATGTCCGGATGGTTTCGAACGTCGTGACCTTCACGACATGATCGGCCGACGTCAATTTCATGGTCAGCGCATCGCGGTGATCTTTATCGCGGGCAACCACCTTTAACAGAAAATCACCGCCGCCGCGGATCATGTGACATTCGCGTATCTCGGGCCAATCGGCGACCAAGGTTTCGAATGCCTGAAGCTGCACTTGAGATTGGCTGTCGAGGCCGACCAGGGCGAAAAATTGTTCCTTAAACCCTAACAGGCCCGCATCGATGTTGGCATGATAGCCGTGAATGAACCCGTCTTTCTCCAAGGCCCGCACCCGGCGCAGACACGGGGGTGCGGAAATGGATGCCCGGCGGGCAAGTTCCACATTGCTTAACCGCCCATCGGATTGGAGCTCACTGAGAATGATGCGGTGGATTCGGTCAAGCTTAAGCTGTTTTCTGTTATTCTCTGGCACAAAACCTCCCCTTAAGCGCAAGGATGTTACAATGCCCATGACGCCTTGCCAAGCCGGGCAAACCGGGCGGAAGGCCTGTTATTCAGGCAATTTTTATCAACAGATCACCCCATTGACGCACAGTTCTCATGACAAAATCCACAGGTTTCGCTGATTCACCCAGGCGGGTTGCTTGCTTCGCACCCCGGTGCTTCATATGTTAGCCTGACATTGTCCGCCGAATATTTACCCATTAACAAATGAGACCCACCATGGCCGAACAACACCACACAAAAGTCCTGATTCTAGGCTCCGGGCCCGCCGGTTATACCGCCGCCGTTTACACAGCGCGCGCCAGCATGCAACCGCTGCTCGTCAAGGGCCTTCAGCCCGGCGGGCAAATGACGATCACGACCGATGTGGAAAATTACCCGGGGTTTGCCGAAGCCATTCAAGGGCCGTGGCTGATGGAACAAATGGGCGCACAAGCCGCGAACGTCGGCACGACCATGAAAGACGATACGATTGTATCGGTCGACTTCGATAAACGGCCCTTTGTGCTGACCGGCGATTCCGGTAACGTTTATACGGCCGATAGTTTGATTATTTCGACAGGGGCAACGGCGCGTTGGCTGGGCCTGCCGAGCGAACAAAAATTTCTCGGCTTCGGCGTTTCCGCTTGCGCGACGTGCGACGGTTTCTTTTTTCGCGAAAAGGACGTCCTGGTGATCGGCGGCGGGAACACGGCCGTCGAAGAAGCGATCTATCTAACCAACCATGCCAGCAAGGTTACCTTAATTCATCGCCGCAACGAATTACGCGCCGAGAAAATTATGCAGGACCGTTTGTTTAAGAACGAAAAAATCGAGGTGATTTGGGATACCGTGCTTGAAGAAGTCATCGGGACCGACGAACCGCCCAGCGTGACCGGCGCGCGGGTCAAGAATGTTAAAACCGGCGAGGTGCAGGATATTGCCGTCGACGGTGTTTTCGTCGCCATCGGTCATGAACCCAATACCACTCTTTTCAAAGGCAGACTCGATATGGATGACGAAGGCTATCTCATCACAGCACCGGACAGCACGGCGACGAACATTCCCGGTGTGTTTGCAGCCGGCGACGTCCAGGATAAGATTTACCGTCAAGCGGTGACGGCCGCCGGCACAGGTTGCATGGCCGCCTTAGAGGCCGAACAATATATTGCGATGATGGAAAGCGCGGCGGAAGCGGCGGAATAAACGTTCGGCGAAACGTTTTTTAACAGGGCCGTTTTAGGCAGCATAAACCATGATGGATTGGGACAAACTGCGGATTTTTCATGCCGTTGCCAAAGCGGGCAGCTTCACGCACGCAGGCGAAACGCTCAGCCTCAGTCAATCCGCGGTTAGCCGGCAAATCAGCGCGCTTGAAGAAGATCTCGGCGTGCCCTTGTTTCACCGGCATGCCCGCGGCCTCATCCTCACGGAGCAAGGCGAATTGCTCAACCGTACCGCTAATGATGTTGCCTCCCGGCTGAATCAAACCACGGCACAAATGAGTGACTTCGCCGACAGCCCGCAAGGCCCGCTACGCATCACGGCAACGGTTGCGTTTGGGTCTGTATGGCTGACCACCCGCATCCATCGATTTTTAAAACAATATCCGGAAATCGAAGTGTCGCTGATCCTTGCCGATACGGAACTCGATCTCGCCATGCGCGAGGCCGATCTCGCCATCCGCATGGCGCCGCCCAGCCAACCCGACCTGATCCGCCGGCGTTTGCTGAGCATGCAGTATCATGTGTATGCGGCCCCATCCTATATTGAAGAATACGGCGAGCCGAAAACCGTCCAAGATCTTCACAACCATCGTATCGTCGTCTACGGCGAACGGCCGAGCCGTTATACGGCAAACCTCAATTGGCTATTGGAAGCCAGCAAGGAAGCGGATGAAAAACCGTCGGTGTTACGGGTCAACAGCGCCTATGGCATCTTCAGGGGTGTGCAAAGCGGGCTGGGCCTCGGCGGTCTGCCGGATTATTTCGCCATCTCGGCCCCGGAATTGGTCCGCGTTCTTGATGATCTGCCTGGCCCGGAATATGACATTTTCTTCGTCTATCCCGAGGAACTCCGCCATTCCAAACGGATCGGGGTTTTCCGTGATTTCCTGATCGAAGAAATCAATAAAGACGGTCTCAATACAGTTTAGATCGACTCTAAAAGTCTTCATTTACAATGCACAAGCACAAAACCTGACAGGCATGCGATAAACGCATACCTGTGCTGTTTCGAAACCCCTTTGAAACCGGGGTTTCTTCCCCTATATATTATTTCGTTGATATTGCACTGCAATATTGCAGTGCGGCATCAAAAGAGTTTTCGAGTTTCGGATACACATCCGAAAAAAGGGCATGTCCCATATCGGCATGTCCTTGCGTCTCCCAGACGTGAAGCCTCCCTGTTGAACTTGCCGGGAACCTTTTGGTTCCCGGCAGTTTTTTTTCAAAATTCCAAAAGTTGGGATACACCAGTCAGGACGCTGCCGCCGTGCCGGTCCGTTCCTGTACGACCTTATCGGCATCCTTACCGCTGAATTCCTGCAAGTGATCAAACGCCCAGCCGTAAGTGCCGATGCCCAATGTTTGCGAGCGCAGATCGATAATCAGATCGTGCATTTCCGATTGCGGCAATTGCACGGCGACTTCATCCCAGCCTTTCCAGCCCGGCTTCGCATCGAACCCGAGAATTTGCCCGCGCCGTCCCGACACCAACCGTTGCACCTTCGACGTGAACTCGGACGGGATCGAGATTTTCACTTCATAAATCGGTTCCAGCAAAATCGGATTGCATTTCGGCATACCTTCACGCATGGCCAATTGGGCCGCTTGTTTAAAGGCCATCTCAGAACTGTCGACAGCATGATATTGGCCGTCGGTTAATGTTACCGCCACGTCGACGACCGGGAATCCAAGCGGACCGGCTGAAAGATATTCCTTCACGCCGGCCTCGACTGCCGGAATGTATTGCTTGGGCACCACGCCGCCGGTGATGGTATCGGAAAAATCGAAACCGGAGCTGCGCGGCAACGGCTTAATATCCAAATGAACATCGCCGAACTGCCCGTGACCGCCGCTTTGTTTTTTATGGCGGCCGTGCTGCGATACGGTCTTGCGGATGGTTTCCTTGTAAGCAACTTGTGGCCGGTTCGACGTTACCGAAAGCTTGTATTGGTTTTTCATCCGGTCAATGGCGATCAGCAAGTGCATTTCGCCTTGCCCCCAAAGCAGCAGTTCGCCGGTATCCGGGTTGTGCCCATAAGACAGCGACGGGTCTTCTTCGACGATCTTCGTTAAGGCCCCGCTGAGTTTGACCTCATCGGAACGCTCGGCGGCATGGATCGACAGGGAAAAGACCGGCGGCAACGGGTCGGGCCATAATTCGGCGGCGGCTTTACCGGATTCAGATAACAGCGCACCCGTCGCGATATCATCCATGCGGCCAAACGCAACTGTGTCACCCAACTGTGCCTCTGATTGTTTATTCTGCTTTTGGCCGAGCATGTTGAAAACGCCGCTGATCCGGGTGTCGTTGAGGGTCGAGCCGTCCTTGATGCTGCCCGCAATCACGCGAACGAAAGACAGTTTCCCGACCTGGGACGCATGTAATGTTTTAAACACTTGCGCCATCGCCTCACCGCTTTGGCCGGTCGCACCGATTCGTTCGGCAAGGCGCGACACGTCTGGTGCTTCATGGCGCAGGACTTTCAGCAACCGGGTAATGCCGTTGTCATGTTCTGCCGAACCGAAAAACACGGAAACAATATTGCCGTTTTGCAGATTGTCCGTGAGGTATTGATAAACCTCATCCGATGACGGCACTTTATCTTCCAGCAGATTTTCCAGCAGGTTGTCGTCGAAATCGGCAAGCGCTTCCAAAAGCTTGGTGCGCTCTTCCGTTTCCAGCGGTTTGACATCTTCAGGCAATTCGATGGGGTCAGACGATTCGTTCTCTTTCCACTGAAAGGCACGCTCGCTAACCAAATCGACATGGCCGGTAATCGATTCACCTTCCATGATCGGCACTTCGCGCAGCATGAGCGGGCGTTCAGAAACGCTTTTTAGCGCGTCGTAAATTTCCATGACGCTGCTGGCCGCCGAATCCATCTTATTGACGAAGATGATCGTCGGAATTTTATGCTCCGTCAGAAACCGCAAGATCGGCGACACCGTTAAAGCCTTATCAGCTTCCGGATCGCAAACGACGACCGCGGCATCGGCGATCATGCTGGCATTAAAAGCGTCTTGCGTCAGCTCAACCGAACCCGGGCAATCGACGAACGTCCATGTTTCGTCGAGATACGTCGTCGTTGCGATATTCGGCTCGGTTCCCATTTGCCGAGCGCGCGCTTCGTCGCTGGAATCGCCGACGGACGTGCCGTCTTTGGTTGAACCTTTCCGGTTCACCGCGCCGGTCGCCACTAAAATGCTTTCGAGTAAAGTTGTTTTGCCGCTTAAATAAGGTCCAACCAGTACTGCACACCGTGGACCTGACGGATGATTCATCGCCATGTTTATCCTCCCGGGTATGGTTGTTTTTTCTTATTTTGTAATAGTGTAGCGGCCCAAGGGCGCGCTGTTTAGCCCCATTTACACACACCGCCGCCTGCCGAAGGGAACGGCTAAGACATTGAAAAACGGCCCCTTTCAGGGCCGCTTCGGTATGGGTTTGGATTCCGGCTTAGCTGAGCGCCGCGCAGGCCCGCTGAATTCGCGTGCAAGCCTCTTCGAGGGCTTCCGTCGAGGTTGCGTATGAGACGCGGAAATACGGTGATAAACCGAACGCGGCACCATGCACCACAGCAACGCCTTCCGCTTCGAGCAAATACGTCACGACGTCCTCGTCGTTCGACAAGGTTTTGCCATCCGGCGTGGTTTTACCGATCATGCCCGCACACGACGGATACACATAAAAGGCGCCTTCCGGATTGGGACAATTAATCCCGTTGGCCTGATTGAGCATGCTCACGACAAGATCCCGGCGTTCCTGAAACACCTTGTTATGTTCCGGAATGAAATCCTGTGTACCGTTCAAGGCTTCGACGGATGCGGCTTGCGAGATCGAACTGGTGTGTGTCGTGCTTTGCGATTGAATTTTATTCATCGCCTTGATCAGTTCGGTCGGTCCGCCGGCGTAGCCGACACGCCAGCCGGTCATGCAATAGGCCTTCGAAACGCCGTTCAGCGTTAAGGTGCGGTCAAACAGGCTCGGCTCGACTTGCGCCACGGTCGCGAATTCGAAATCGCCGTAGATAATTTTTTCATAAATGTCATCCGTCATGATCCAGACGTGCGGATGCTTTTTCATTACATCCGTAATCGCCTTCAGCTCCTCGGCCGTATAGGCGGCACCCGACGGGTTCGACGGCGAGTTCAGCATCAGCCATTTGGTTTTCGGTGTGATGGCTTTGTCGAGGTCCGCGGGGTTCAATTTAAACCCGGACTCGATCGGGCATTCGACAAACACCGGCACACCTTCTGCCAACAAGACGATGTCCGAATAGGACACCCAATAGGGCGTAGGAATAACGACTTCGTCACCCGGATTGATTGTCGCCATGATCGCGTTGTAGATAATCTGCTTGCCGCCGCAGCCGACGGTAATTTGATCAAGGGTATACGTCAGGTCGTTGTCGCGCTTGAACTTATCGACGATGGCTTGGCGTAATTCCGTCGTGCCGGCGACGGACGTATAGTGGCTCTCGCCCCGGTCGATGGCCGCTTTGGCAGCCTCCTTGATATTGTCCGGCGTGTCGAAATCCGGCTCGCCGGCGCCAAGACCGATAACGTCGCGGCCCTCGGCTTTCAAATCGTTGGCTTTTTGTGTCACCGCAATGGTCGGCGACGGTTTAATTGCATTCAAACGCGAAGCAATAATCGACATAACATTCGGACCTTTTCCGTCAAAAAAAATCTAAACAAACGGGCCGGAACGTACGCCCGTTACCGCCCCGGCGCAAGGGCTGATCGGCTTCAACCCCCCTTATCTTTACGCCTTCCGGGTGCTTTGAGCAAACCAGATACCGGCGGCAATGATAATGACCCCGGTCAAATGAAACTGCTGGAATTTTTCGTCCAAAAAGATGATCGCCAGGATAGCCGCCGCGACCGGAACCATATGCTGGAAATGCCCAGCCCGGTTCGGCCCGATCGCATCCACCGCGCGGTTGAACAAGGCCAGTGCCACCATGGTCGGGAACAGGCCGAGATACGCGAGGGTGCCGGCATTGAGCCAAGTCAGCGGCACGGCTTGAACGGTCAATGTCTCCCACAGGTAAAACGGGAATAAAGCCGGCACCCCGAAACACAACGAGGCGGTAATGAATACAAACGGATCGATTCCCTCGGGCCGGCTTTTCACTAAAATCGTATACAGCGACCAACAGATGGCCGCCACCAGCATGATCAGGTCACCCGGTGCAAAACGAAGATCCATCAGGATTTCAAGATTGCCCCGGCATAAAATGACGGCGACACCGATGAACGATACCACCACGCCGAACGCCTGGCGGCGGCTGAACGACTCTTTCAGCATAAAATACGCCATCACGGGCACGATGACCGGGGTCGCCGACATCACCAGGGCGGCATTGATGGCCGTGGTGGTATGAACCGCGGCATAGGCGATCGAATTAAACAATGCAAATCCGACCACGCCGGAAACGGCAAACAGTTTCCAGTGAGATTTGATCACCGCCCGTTGGCGCAGTAGCGTGGGCGCGGTGAAGACCAGCAGCCCCAACAGGCCGATACCGTTGCGCCAAAACGCCAAGGCAATCGGCGGGATCTCCGCATGGACCGCGCGGCCGATGGTAATGTTGCTGCCCCAGAACAAGGCGGCAAGACACAGCATGACATAGGCGGCGGACGGGGTGACGGTAAAACGGGGCATCGGAGCTTTCGAATGGCGGGCAAACATGCGGAGCGGAACGCCTCACCAACCTAGCCAGTCCTGTGATTCCGCGCAATTACAAACTCCGTACCAAGACCCTGGAAAGGCCGTGCCCGCGTGCCTATAACAAAGGGATGCTCATTCACGAAAACTTCATTCCCGAGAAGCGCCCGCCCATCGCCGAATCCCGGCCTTTCAAGCTCGTTTCCGAGTTCGAACCAGCCGGCGATCAACCCGACGCTATTGCCGCGCTGGTCGAGGGCCTGAATAACAACGAACGCGACCAGATCCTGCTCGGCGTCACCGGCTCGGGCAAGACCTTTACCATGGCGCACGTCATCCAACAGCAACAGCGCCCGACGCTCATTCTTGCGCCGAACAAAACCCTCGCCGCGCAGTTGTACGGCGAGATGAAAGCGTTTTTCCCCGACAACGCGGTCGAATACTTCGTGTCCTATTACGATTACTACCAGCCGGAAGCCTATGTGCCGAAATCGGACACCTACATCGAAAAAGACGCCTCCGTAAACGAACAAATCGACCGCATGCGCCATTCGGCGACGCGTGCGCTGCTGGAACGCAACGACGTGGTCATCGTGTCGTCCGTTTCCTGCATTTACGGCATCGGCGCCGTCGAGACTTACGCCGAAATGACGATCGAGCTGAAAGCCGGCGAGAACATCGAACGCGGCGAATTGCTCAAGCGGTTGGTCGAACTGCAATATAAGCGCAACGATCAGAACTTTTATCGCGGCGCGTTCCGAGTGCGCGGCGATGTCATCGAAATCTTCCCTTCCCACTTCGAGGATGCCGCCTGGCGGGTGTCGCTGTTCGGCGACGAGATCGAAGCGATTTGGGAAATCGATCCGCTGACCGGCGAGAAAAATACCGAGCTCGAAAACATCGTGATCTACCCGAACAGCCACTACGTGACGCCGCGCCCGACGATCATTCAGGCCAGCAAGAAAATTCGCGCGGAGATGAAAGAGCGCCTCGACTGGTTGAACAAACACGGCAAGCTGTTGGAAGCGCAGCGCCTGCAGGAACGCACAACGTTCGATCTCGAGATGCTCGAAACCCAAGGCTTCTGTTCCGGCATCGAAAATTATTCGCGCTACCTGACCGGGCGCAAGCCGGGTGAGCCACCGCCGACGTTGTTTGAGTATCTGCCGGACAATTCCTTGCTAATCGTGGATGAGTGTCACGTCACCGTGCCGCAGATTGGTGGCATGTACAAAGGTGACTTCAATCGTAAATCGACCCTCGCCGAGTTTGGTTTTCGCCTGCCGTCTTGCGTCGATAACCGGCCGCTGAAGTTCGAGGAATGGGAAACCATGCGCCCGGACACCGTGTATGTGTCTGCGACCCCGGGACCGTGGGAGCTGGAGAAAACCGACGGCGCGTTTGTCGAACAGGTGGTACGCCCGACCGGGCTGGTCGATCCGGAATGCATCGTGCGCCCGGTCGAAACCCAGGTCGATGATCTCCTCAAAGAAGTCAAAGAAGTCGCCGCCAAGGGTTATCGCACCCTCGTCACAACACTAACCAAACGCATGGCCGAAGACCTCACCGAATACATGCACGAACAAGACGTGCGGGTGCGCTACATGCATTCCGACATCGACACTTTGGAGCGCATCGAAATCATTCGTGATCTTCGCCTCGGCGCGTTCGACGTGCTGATCGGTATTAACCTCCTGCGCGAAGGTTTGGATATTCCGGAATGCGCGTTGGTGTGTATCTTGGACGCCGATAAAGAGGGCTTCCTGCGCTCCAAGACCAGCCTCGTACAGACTATCGGCCGCGCCGCGCGCCATCTGGAAGGCCGGGTCATCCTTTATGCCGATCACATGACCGATTCGCTCGAATACGCCATCGGCGAAACCAACCGGCGCCGCGCCCGCCAAGAAGCCTACAACAAGAAACACGGCATCACGCCGGAAAGCATCAAGAAGGAAATTTCCGATGTGCTGCAATCGGTATACGAAAGCGACTACGTCACCGTGGATACCGGCGTCTCGGGCGATCAGCATCTGGTCGGCCATAACCTGCAAAAACACTTGGAAGACTTGCGCACGCGCATGACCACGGCGGCCGGTGATTTGGAATTCGAGGAAGCCGCCCGGCTGCGCGATGAAATCCGCCGCCTCGAAGCGACCGAGCTCGGCCTGCACAAGGCCGGGGTATCGCTCAAGGCCGCGTCGAAAGCCGGCTGGTCGCCGCGGCAAAAGAAAAGCGAGCGCAAAAAACACATGCGCCGCAAACGAGCGTAACGCGAGAGGAACACACGCATGACCATGCCTAGCATGCCTGAACGACAATCCATGTCTCTGCCCGGCGGGGTGATCACGTTCCGTGAAGCCGGGACCGAACATGAAGGGGAAATACCGCTGGTCCTTCTGCACGGCATCAACATCAACTCGGGCATCTGGATGCACCAGTTCGCGCATTTCGCCGATCAGTATCACGTCGTCGCCTGGGACGCGCCGAGCTACGGCGGCTCGACCCCCCGGGACGGCGATGTACAGGAATATGCGGGCGCACTCTGCGAGTTCATCGACACCCTCGACTTCGACGAGATTTATCTTGTCGGCCATTCCTTGGGCGGCGTCATCGCCGGCGCGTTCGCGGGCCGTTATCCGAACCGGCTCAAGGCCCTCGTTCTCTCATGCACCCATCCGGGGGCCGCGCGCCCCGCCGGCGAGCCGTTGCACGAAAAGTACCTCAAGCGCATCGAAGAACGGCAAAGCTGCGATCCGGTCGAATACGGCCGCCTGCAGGCTGCCAAGATGACCACCGACGACACGCCGCCCGAACTGATCGAGGAAATCGCCGCCATCGTCGCGGAAAATCCGGCCGAGCATTTTCCGCTCAACGCGCGCATGAGCCAGGAAGCCGATAACCGCGCGGGCCTTGCGAAGCTGACCGTGCCGACGCTCATCATCAACGGCGGCCACGACCGGCTCGGCTCGTCGAAGGGCCAGCAGGACCTGATCGCCGTCATGCCGCAGGCGCAAACCCACGTCTTTGAGCATTGCGGCCATTCCCCTTACCTCGAAGACCCGGCGGCGTATAATGAAACACTCGAAGCGTTTTTGAACAAAGTCGCGTAACGGTTTCATGAAACGGTTTTGGCTCGCACTTATCTTGATACTCGGACTCAATGGGTCGGCCTTCGCGCAGACCGCGCCGTATGAGCACGAGGCCAAGGCGTATACCGGCCTGCTCGCCGCCGCCGATCAAGGCGATATCGATAAAATCAAACAATTAATTGCTAAAGGCGCGGACATCAACGTACGGGATTCGCACGGGCGCACCCCGGTCATGATCGCGGCCCACAATAAGGACCATAAAACGGCCTTGGCGCTGATGAAGGCGGGCGCGAACCTGAATCTGCTCGATCGTGAATATTACGACGTGCTGACGATTTCCGGCGTCATCGCCGATGTGAAGATGGTTGAGCTCGCCCTCAAGCACGGCGCCGATCCGAAACTTATTACCAGTCCCTACGACGGCACCGCGCTCATCGCCGCCGCGCACGAAGGCCATGATGGTGTGGTGCGCGCACTCGTGAAAGCCGGTGCGCCGCTCGATCACGTCAACAATCTCAACTGGACCGCGGTCATCGAATCCATCGTGCTCGGCGACGGCGGCAAACGGCACCAAGCGTGTTTGCAAGCCCTCATCGAGGCGGGTGCTGATCTCAACATCCCGGACGGTAACGGTGTGACACCGCTCTCCCTCGCGCGCGCGCACGGCTTCAAAGAAATGGTCAAGATGCTCGAAGCCGCCGGGGCGAAACCTTAAATAAACTCCGGGGCGATGCGCATGCCGCCGCGCGGCCCACCGTTGGTGCGATCGGCGTATTCGGGGGCTAAGGGCCGGCCGTTCGGCACGTTCAGCCACAACCGCAAGAGACGCCGTTTGGTCGCCGGATCGGTGCCGTCCTCGAAAGCCTGGCGGGAATGCACCACGATGTGATTGTTGAGGAGCTGCATGTCGCCGCGGCGGAAATCCATGTCGAGGCGGAATTCACCGTCGGAGCATTTGTCGTTTACAGCATCGAGCGCCTCGCGTTCGAGTGCGGTGAGCTCGACGCCCATTTTTTCCGCCCCTTCGACGATCAGGCGCCGGTTCAGGTGGCACGATAATTTTCCTTCAAACAAGCTAAAGACCGGGATGACGTTATTCGTGACTTCGTTCAGATCGCCGCTGACCCCTTCGCCGCGCATGCTGTGGCGGAAACCGCGATAGAGCACGTCCAAATAGTCAGGATGGTTCTCGACAATATCATCATGAATGGCGATACCGCTGGCGATACAGCTTTCCCCGCCCTTGGCGGCCGGATGCACGCACAACAGCCCGACGACATCGCAGGCGTCGCTATGGGGCATGAGGCGCGCCGGGGTCGAATAGCCGCGCACGTTGGGGCCGTAGGTGTTGCCGGCGTCGGTGATCTCCACAATGCGCTGGCCGCGCCGGTTTTGCGTGATCGGACTGCCGAGGTATTGCGCCAAACCCCAATAGAGTGAGCACAACGTAACGTCGTCGTTCGGGATATCGTCCAACGGCAAGCCGCGCAGCAACACGAAACCGCGGCCGTCTTCCAGCTCGTCGAGCACTGTTTCGATTTTTGCGCTTAACACCGGGAGCGGAAAATCGTCTTTCGTGATGCTGTAGGGATCGAGGTCTTTTGCCCGCACGGCTTGAACGGCGGCAACGACTTCTCCGGCTTCTTCATCCGAGAGCTCGACGATCCAATCGGTGTTGGAGTCGTAATCGGCGCGTTTCCACGCCGCAGGACCGCCAAAAATTTTATCGTCAGCCACTGGCCAAAAACTCCTTAAGCCACTTTTTATAATCGCCACCACGCAAAATTTTCTCTTTCAGTTCACCTTTCACGACGTTCTTAATGTCGCCGGGCGGTGTCCCCTCGCGTAAGGCTTTCAAAGTATCATGCATCGCCTGCACGGCGGCGTGGATCGGAAGGTGCGGCTGCAAACGCACCCGCACCCCTTGCGAGGCGAGATAATCCAAGTCTGCTAATTCGCCGCCGCTGTGCGCCAGAATAACGGGCACGGATGTTTCGGCCCGCAAGGCCTCAAGCTCATCGCGTTGTTTAATGCCGATGATCATCAACGCATCGACCCCGGCTTGCTCATAGGCTTTGGCGCGCGCAATCGCATCGTCCAAATTGGTGAAGCTCGGTGCGCTGGTCCGCCCGATAATGGTTAAGGACTTATCGGCGCGGGCATCGAGTGCGGCTTTCATTTTATCGACGCCTTCTTCGATGGAAATCAACTGCGCCTTGGTGGTGCCGTACGGTTTCGGCAGCTCGGTATCTTCAATACTGAGCGCGGCAACCCCAGCGGTTTCCAATTCCTCAACCGTGCGGCGCACGTTGAGCGCATTGCCGTAACCATGATCGGCATCGACGATGAGCGGCAAATTCCCGGCACGATTGATGCGCAAACATTGTTCGGCAAACTCGCTGAGGGTGATGACGACAATATCAGGGGCACCGAGGATCGCCATTGAAGCAACGGAACCGGCAAACATGCCGACTTCGTAACCAAGGTCTTCGGCAACACGGGCCGACATGGCATCAAATACGGAACCTGGGTGAACGCAGGCGTCACCGGCTAAGACGGCGCGGAATTTTTCCCTGCGGGGTGTCCAGTGCATGATTAACTATCCGCTTGTCTTTCCCATGCGGATCAACCGCTCGCCAAAAAATCTTTAAGCCAGGCTTTGTAATCCTTGCCGCGGATCATCATGTCCTTCAAGTCACCACCGGCAACGTTTTCGATCTCGCCGGGCGGCGTGCCCTCGCGCAAGGCCTTCAACGTATCGTAGGCGGCTTTCATCGCGGCGTGAATCGGCAGGTGACCTTGCAGCGCCGACTTCACGTTTTTGGAACTCAGATAATCCAGATCGCCGCTCAGGACCGGCGGCGTCGAACCGAGGCCGATCGGCAGGTCGACGGCATCGGAAACCTGCTCGAGCTGCTCGCGGGTTTTCATCCCGGCGAAGAACAGCGCATCGACGCCGGTCGTAGCATACGCCTTGGCGCGCTCGACGACCTCTTCGAACGGGGTGATGCCGACGGTGGTGCGCGCGGCAATCACGAGGTTCGGGTCTTGGCGCGCATCGAGGGCGGCGCGGATTTTATCCATGCCTTCTTTGATGGGGATCAACCGGTTTTTGCTGGTGCCGTACGGGCGCGGCAGGTCGGTATCCTCGATGCTGAGCGCGACGACGCCGGCGGTCTCCAGTTCCTCGACCGTGCGACGTACGTTAAGCGCGTTACCGTAACCGTGATCGGCGTCGACCGCCAAAGGCAGATTACCGGCACGGTTGATACGGTAGGCTTGTGCGGCAAACTCGCTCAACGTGAGCAGCACAATGTCGGGAACGCCGAGCACAGAAAGCGAACCGACGGAGCCGGAGAACATACCCATCTCGAAACCGAGGTCCTCGGCCATGCGTGCCGACATCGCATCAAACACGGAGGCCGGATGCACGCAGCGGTCTCCTTCGAGAAGGGCGCGATACCGTTCGCGGCGCGGTGTTCAATGCATGGCAATTCCTCCCTGTTATTCGCTTATGCCCGGCGGCGGTATCAACCGCTCGCCAGGAAGTCCTTCATCCATTTCTTATAATCGCTGCCGCGGATCATCATGTCCTTCAAATCGCCGCCGGCAACGTTCTCGATGTCGCTGGACAAAGCGCCCTCGCGCAGCGTCTTCAAGGTGTCATAAGCCGCTTTCATGGCGGCGTGGATCGGCGCATGACCGCGCAGCGCGATACGCACGTTCTGACCGCCGAGATATTCGGTATCGTTAATCTCCGGCGGGGTCGAGCCGAGGAAAATCGGAATCTTGATTTCCGCCGCAATCGCTTCCAGCTCGGGCCGGGTTTTCACCCCGGCGAAGAACATCGCATCGACACCGGCTTTTTCATACGCCTTGGCCCGCGCGATAGCGTCCTCGATACCGGTGATACCCGGCGCGCTGGTGCGCCCGGCGATTGAGAGCGTCTTATCCTGACGCCCGGCCAGCGCCGCCTTCATCTTGCCGACGCCTTCTTCAATCGAAATCAATTGCGGCTTCGTCGTGCCGTAAGGGCGCGGCAGATCGGTGTCTTCGATGGTCAGCCCGGCGACGCCGGCGGTTTCCAATTCCTCGACCGTTCGCTTGACGTTGAGCGCGTTGCCGTAGCCGTGATCGGCGTCGACCATCAGCGGCAAATTACCCGCCCGGTTGATGCGATAAGCTTGGCCCGCGAATTCGGTAAGCGTCAGCACGATGAGATCGGGCGCGCCCAAGACGGCGAGCGATGCGGTCGATCCGGCAAACATGCCGACCTCGAAGCCAATGTCCTCAGCCATGCGTGCCGACATGGCGTCGTATACCGAGCCCGGGTGAATACATTTGTCGCCTTCGAGAAGCGCGCGGAAATTTTCGCGGCGGGGTGTCCAGTGCATTACATTGATCCTTCCTGATTAGTGTTTTTATGAATGGTGTTGCGATTAGCCGTGAAACGCAGGCCGCTCGCCGGTGATGGTCGTACGATGCATCATGCGCCGGGTGTTTTCGGTGTCGAACGGATAACGTTTGTGTACCGAGCTGCGGTTATCCCAGATCATGACATCGCCCGGCTCCCACGGGTGGGCGTAGCGGAATTGATCCTGATCGGCGAAGGTCATCAGCTCGTCGATGATGGGCCGGCTGTCTTCGTCGCTCATGCCGACAAAATTGCGGCAAAACGTCCAATCGATATGCAGGGTCGGCTTGCCGGTTTCCGGATGGCTGACCACCACCGGATGGGTCACCGGCGGAACCTTATCGATTTGTTCCTGGGTTAAGGGCGGGCGGTGAGTGTGGCGGGTGTTATGCAACCACACATAATCGTGCACGGCCTCGCGGCCTTTCAGGAATTCTTTTTTCTCGTCATCGAGCGCGTCGTAAACGGCCGTCATACTGAGGACCACCGTCTCGCCGCCTTGGCCGACGGGGGGATGCTCCAAGCAATAAAACACCGAGCCCAGGCTCGGGATTTCCATATAGGCGCCGTCGATGTGATAATTCTGCGAACCATCGTAAGCACCGACGTGTTTACCGTCTTCCTTAATATTCGAGACCATGAAAATTTCCGGCTGCTCCGGATGGCAGTATTGACTCAACACATGCAGCTCGAGCGGGCCGAATTTTTGACTAAAGTCGACTTGCTGCTGCGTTGTCATGTCCTGGCCCTTGAAGATCAACACCGAGCGTTCGGCGAGTTCCTTTTTGAGCCGGGCGAAATCCGCATCGCTGATCGGCTGGGTAAGGTCAATATTCTTGACCATGCTGCCGAGGAGCGGCTTGATCGGCTCAAACTCGATGTTGGTATTGGACGTAACAGCGGTATCGGGCATGGGTTCGCCTCGCGTGGTGATGGGTCCCGCGGATTTTAGGCCCGCAACGAGACCCGGTCAAACGGGCCCGCGCCATGCTTCGAGACGACTGCTTCGCTGCCTCCTCAGCATGAGGTTTCTTTTTTTCCTCATCCTGAAGAGTGAAGCGTCTCGAAGGATGATGACTGCAAAATCAGCCGTTGAAGGCCGGGCGCTCGCCCATAACAGTGGTGCGGTGCATGCGCCGGCGCGTGCCTTCGAGATCGAACGGCAGGCGTTTGTGGACCGAGCCGCGGTTGTCCCAGATCATCACGTCACCGACGGTCCAGGTGTGCACGACTTTGAATTGATCCTGATCGGCGAAGTCCATCAGCTCCTTGAAGATCGGGCGGCTGTCCTCTTCGCTCATGTCGCCGAAGCGGCGGCAGTACATGGCGTCGATAAAAAGAATGTTCTTACCGGTTTCCGGATGGCTGACCACCGCCGGATGCTCGATCGGCGGCGTCTTGGCACGCTGTTCCGGCGTCAGCGGCGTGCGATCGGCGTGATTGCGCTCGTAATGCCAAACGTAATCGCGGACCACGGTGCGGCCTTCGAGAAATTTTTTCATATCGTCGTCGAGGGCCTCGTACACGGCGGCGAGATTGATCGCGACGGTTTGCCCGCCCTCTTCCGGATGCTCCAGGCAATAGAACACGGACCCCATGGAGGGTTTCTCCAAATACGCGCAGTCGATGTGATAGATGCGCGAGCCGTCGTAGGCGCCGATCTTCTTGCCGTCCTCGATGATATTGGAGACGACGAAAATTTCCGGATGGCCGGGCAGGCATAAATCCTGCAGCACGTGATGCTCGAGTTCCCCGAAGCGTTTCGAGAACGCGATCTGTTCCGCCGGCGTCATGTCCTGGTTTTTGAGGATCAAGACCCCGCGATCGCACATCTGGCGGCGCAGCTCGGCGAACGCTTCTTCGCTTAAGGGTGCGGCCAAGTCGATGCCCTCGACCGTGCTGCCAACCAACGGCTTGATCGGGGTGTAGGTGATGTTTTCGTTTGGTGCGGCTGTTGCGGTATCCATGATGCCTCCTGTGGGTCCTAATTTACGCCCGCGCGGCTGTGGCGTCAAAAAAACGGTGCCAAGATTTAGACATGCTTCGAGACGGCTGCTTTGCAGCCTCCTCAGCATGAGGATTATTCTTAACTTCATCCTGAGCGTGTCGAAGGATGGCGATTGGATCAGGCGTTTTTCTTTTGCATGGTCAGCTTGGGCTTGATCAGACCGAAGAACACATCGCCCGCATTCCCGAAACGCCAGCCGAGATGCTCGTTGCAGCCCAGACAATGCGCGACCTGCCAGCGATAGCCTTTGAACCAGGTAAATTCGTCCGATGGTGTGCCGTGACCGCCGACACCGGGGGCTTCGGCAAAACAGATGACGCGAAATACCACCCCGGCCGGGTTGAAAAACACATGCTCGTGTCCGCCATCGACGCCGTTTCCATGGTCGTTACCTCTGGCCGTTTTCCATTTTGTGTTGGTGATCACGTGGCCGCAAGCGGCGCAGTAAATCTCGTCGGCGTCCCGGGTCTCCGCCTCCCGCTCGACTTTCGCATCCGGTGCAAGTTGGAGCATCCGCGCCCCCGTGAAAAATTAACTACCCCCGCACCGTGTCCATCAGGCGGGAGATGTTGTCGAGTTTCTCGATGACATGACAGAGCTCGACGGCCTGTTCGGTTTTATCGTTGGGCAGGATCATCGACGCGTTGGCGGTGAATTTATGCGCGAGGCCGTCCCAGTCCGGCGGTTCGGTCGCCCAGGACGGGTTGTCCTGCTGATGCGCGACCGTGCGCCCATCCTTGAGTTTCATTTCGACGCGGCAGCCATAGGGCGCGTGCGCCGGCGTGTGGCCGGCCTTTTCGTATTCCTCCAGCACGTCCATGGTAATCTTTTTCATCAACGCGCGGACGTTTTTGTCGCGGACTTTCGCGTTCGTGACGTCCTTCAGCACCACGTTGCCCTCGAGGATAGCGAGCGCCACCGTAAACGGCATCGAGTACTTGCCCTGGAATTTATGCTGCGGATCGTTGAACGGCAGCCAGCTGTAGGCCCCCGGCGTGGTCGAACACAGGACGCTTTCGATATCGCCGGGCTTCACGTTGTGCTCGTCGCGCAACTTGATGGTGGCTTCGATGGCGGTGTGGGTGCAGGTGCAGACCGGAAAGCGTTTGTAGGTAATGCCCGGATCGAGATACTCCCATGGGTTGGCGAGCGCCTGCCAAATCTTATGGCCATCCGCGCCCTCGCCGAAGGTTTGCATGACGCCGTCTTTCGCTTCGAACACGTTTTCCGGGCCGGTGTAGCCTTTCGACGCCAACAGGGCGGCCTCCAATCCGTTACGCGCCGACATGCCGTTGATGTAGGCCTTGCTCATGGTGCCCTTGACCGCGCGCATGCCGGATGCTTCTGCGCCGCAAATGCCGAGCGCGTTGGCCGTCGTTTTGACATCCAAGCCGAGCAAGCGGGCACAGGCGGCGGCGGCGGCAAAGGTGTTGGTCACCCCGCGCGGCTCCCAGCCTTTTTGATGGAACTTCGGCAGAAAAGCGCGACCGATTTTTTCGGCAATCTCGAGGCCGATGATATGCGCGGTGAGAATATCCTTGCCGTTAAAACCCATTTTCTCGCCAAGCGCCCAGAGCGGCGGGCAGATCGACGGCGACGGATGGTTATAGGTTTCCAAGGCGACGTCACTAAACCCGATGACATCGGCGGCGGTGCCGTTGATGTGCGCGGCGTAGGGCAGCGCGGTTTTAAAACCCTGGCCGATGACGGTGGCGCCGTTCGGCACATCGTCCGCCCCGGCAACTTCCTGGGCGTGCGCGGCGAGAATTTTTGCGGCGTCGTCATCGGCGACACCGCCGAGCGCCACACCAATGGTGTCGAGCTGCGAGCGCTTGGCGCAGTCATAAAGATTTTCCGGGATGTCTTCGGCGCGGGTTTCAATCGCGAATTCGGCGATCTTTTGCGTGATGCTGATTTGAGTGTCTTTGTAATCGGAAAGTTGTTCGACGACAGTCATGCTCGGTTCCTTTGTTCATTGATCGCGTTTGTTAATTGACCGCGTTCTCGATGCCCTTCATGCCCAACAGTTTGGGACCGGCCATCCACTGCAGTTCCCACTCGCCGGGTCCGCCGCCCTCGGGCCCTTCGAGGCAGGCGACGGCAGCGGTCTCAAAATAACACACCTCCGCGTCCGCATCGCCGGCGACGAGATACGACGCCAGCAGCGCCATGAACGGCATGTGGCCGACCACCATGACGTCATCGGTCACCTTCGCCAAGCCCTCGGCGAATTTCTCGACGTCGTCCATCGGCCCCATGGGGATGGCGCTTTCCTCGACCATCTGGCCCGGGCCCAGGGTTTCGGCGAGAATGAGCGCGGTTTGGGTGGCGCGCAGCAGGCCACTGTGCACGACCCGGGAAACCCGGAAACTGCGCCCCAGAAAGGACGCCATGCGCGCGACTTCATCACGGCCGGTTTTATTCAGTGGGCGGGCGGAGTCGCCGCCGGAAGCGGTTTTCTTCGCCTTGCCGTGACGGACGAGATACACTTTGACCATGATCAATTCCCCAATCGCGATTATAAATCATTTTAACGGGACATCCGGGCGAACAGAAGCCGCAAATGACCCGGATCGCGAGCCAAATGGGGGAGAACTGATGTTTTTAAAGTGGCAGAAAGAACACGACGTCGGTCATACCGTGATCGACTACGACCATCGCAACCTATGCAATCTGATTAATGCCTTGCACCGCGACACCCATGCGGGCCTCACGCCGGAGAAAATCACCAACGCGTACAACATGCTTGTCGAGTATGTGAAGGAACACTTCGCCCGCAAGGAGGAATTATTTTTAAATTCCGATTATCCGGATACGAAAAAACATATCGATCAGCACCGGCGGATTGAAAAACGCGTTCAGCTCGGCGCGACCCTCTATAGCCGCGTCCCGGACGAATTCGATACCGATGAATTCCTTGAATTTCTCAAACGGTGGCTGACCCACCACATTCTCGAAACGGATCAAGGCTACTTGCCGTACATCCAAAACACGGAAGACGAAAAGAAAAAGGACGGCGCGTAACTTTTTTAAACCGTCCTTGTTTCCGTTTAGAGCTGTTCCGGCCTGTTCATCCATTGCATCGACCAAGAACCGTCATCGCCCCGTTCGAGGCAGGCGCATACGCCGTTTGCAAGGTCCGTGATATAGGGCTCCTGACGGCCGGTCAAAAGCTGCGCAATGGATTTAAAACAAATATTGCTGGGGCCGGTCAACGCGACATTGTCCGAACACCCCTTAACTTCATCAATGAACGGCGCGATATCATCGTCGGCCTGCAACGGATAGGCGGTCGCCTCGGCCTTCACGCCACCGAGCTCGGATGCGAGCAACTCGGCATTTTCCCGTGTCCAAGACGTTTCCACGTGCAGCACGCGATCAACATTTTCGCCGTTGGCTTTTAAAAATTTCGCCAAGTTTTTGGCATCCTGGCGCCCTTTGTCCGATAACGGGCGTTTGCTCATATCTTCCACGTCCTCGCGTGGAACAGCTTGGTGGTGCGTAATCAAGTAAAGCCGCATTTGGGGTGCCCCTTTTTCCATGGACCTCATCCTGAGCCTGCCGAAGGATGAGGTGATCCTGATCGTTAAAAACGCCTCCCCCTTCGACAAGCTCAGGGTGAAGCAAAAAGATTAACTACGCGGCAGCGGTATCGGTTGCGGCGGCGAGCATAGCTTCGGCGCGGGCGATTTCGGCCACCGCGTTATTGCGCGCAGTGTCATCATCACCGGCGCTTTCAAGGGCCTGCTGTGCCGCCTCGAGGCGTGATTGGGCGGCCGCTTGGTCGATATCGGCCAGCGTCATGGCTTCATCGGCGAGGATCACGCATTTTTCCGGGTCGACTTCGGCAAACCCGCCGGCAATGAAATAGCGGGTTTTCACCGCGCCGTTCTCGTGAATGTCGATCACGCCGGGGCGGACCGACGAGAGTAGCGGCGCGTGGCCGGGCAGCACACCGAAATCGCCGTCACCACCAGGCACGACGACCATGTCGGCTTCTTCCGTAACGAGAAGCTTTGTCGGCGTGACGATTTCGAGTTGCACCTTATCGGCCATCAAACGGTATTCCTTTACTCGCCGGCTTCTTCGGCCATCTTCTTGGCTTTTTCGATCGCCTCGTCGATGGTGCCCACCATGTAGAAGGCCGCTTCGGGCAGGTGATCGTAATCGCCGTCGCAAATGCCTTTGAAGCCCTTGATGGTATCTTCGAGACTGACGAACACGCCCGGCGTGCCGGTGAACACTTCGGCGACGTGGAACGGCTGGCTCAGGAAGCGCTGAATCTTCCGCGCCCGGGCGACCGTCAATTTATCTTCTTCCGACAGCTCGTCCATGCCGAGAATGGCGATGATGTCCTGCAGGGATTTGTAACCTTGCAGAATTCGCTGCACTTCCCGGGCGACCGAGTAATGCTCGTCGCCGACGACGCGCGGGTCGAGCACGCGGGAGGTCGAGTCGAGCGGATCCACCGCCGGGTAAATGCCGAGCTCGGCGATTGAACGGTTAAGCGTCGTCGTCGCATCCAAGTGAGCGAACGAGGTTGCCGGCGCCGGGTCGGTCAAGTCATCGGCCGGCACATAAATGGCTTGAATCGAGGTGATCGATCCTTTGTTGGTCGAGGTGATGCGCTCTTGCATTTGGCCCATATCCGTAGCCAGGGTCGGCTGATAGCCCACCGCGGACGGGATACGTCCCAGCAGCGCGGACACTTCCGAACCGGCCTGGGTAAAGCGGAAAATATTATCGACGAAGAACAGCACGTCTTGGCCTTCTTCATCGCGGAAGTATTCGGCCAACGTCAGGCCGCTCAGCGCGACACGGGCACGGGCACCCGGGGGCTCATTCATTTGGCCATAGACGAGGGCCGCCTTGGAGCCGTCACCATCGAGCGAGATCACGCCCGATTCGATCATTTCATGATACAGGTCGTTGCCTTCGCGGGTCCGCTCGCCGACACCGGCGAACACGGAATAACCGCCGTGGCCTTTGGCGACGTTGTTGATCAGTTCCATGATCAACACCGTCTTGCCGACGCCGGCACCGCCGAACAGGCCGACTTTGCCGCCCTTGGAATACGGCGCGATCAAATCGACGACTTTAATACCGGTGGTGAGAATTTCGGTTTCCGTGGATTGATCGAGAAACTCAGGCGCCGGACGGTGAATCGGATAACGCAACTTGGTGTTACAAGGGCCACGCTCGTCCACCGGCTCACCGATCACGTTAAGGATACGGCCGAGGGTTTCCGGTCCGACCGGCACCGTAATCGGATCGCCGGTATCGGTTGCTTCCTGGCCGCGAGTCAGACCTTCGGTGGTGTCCATCGCAATGGTCCGCACCATATTTTCGCCTAAGTGCTGGGCAACTTCCAAAACCAAACGCTGGCCATGGTTGTCGACATGGACCGCGTTCATAATCGCCGGCAGATCCGCTTCAAACTGCACGTCGACCACGGCGCCCATCACCTGAGAAATTGTACCGATATTATTTGTCGCCATCGTTGGACTCCTGTTTGCCCTTACAACGCTTCCGCGCCGGATATGATTTCAATCAATTCACTCGTGATCACCGCCTGACGGGTCCGGTTATAGGTCATCGTCAAGCCGTCAATCATGTCGCCCGCATTGCGGGTCGCATTGTCCATTGCCGTCATGCGCGCACCTTGTTCCGACGCATAACTTTCCAGCAACGCCCGGAAAATTTGGGTGCTGATATTGTGCGGCAGCAAGGCTTCCATCAGCTCCGTTTCGCTTGGTTCCATGATGTGCATCGCGCCGGGGCCCGTGGCGGCATCATCCGCCGCGGCTTCGGGTGCGGGTACCGGGATCAGTTGCTGATAAGTCATGATTTGCGCGATTGCCGACTTGAACGTGTTGAACACGAGGGTGCAGACATCGAACGCGCCGTCATCGAGCAAGGCGACCAGCCGGTCGCGGATTTCACTCGCCGAGTCGTAACTCGGATTGTTGTGGGTCACACCGGTCATATGATCGATGATCAAGCTGGCATGGTCGCGGCGCAATAAATCGTACGCCTTGCGGCCGATACAAAAGAGCTTCACCTCTTTGCCGTTTTGCTGCAACTCGGCGATTTTTTCCCGGGTCGCGCGCACGATGGAACCGTTAAAACCACCGCACAAACCGCGGTCGGCGGTGATCGGTACCAGCAAATGCACCTTATCCTCGCCGGTGCCCGACATCAGCTTCGGCGTCGGCCAACCGGCCGGTAAGCTGCCGACCATCGAGCTCATCATGTGGCCCATGCGGTCCACATAGGGCCGCGCCTCTTCGGCTTGTTCCTGCGCGCGCCGCAACTTCGACGCGGCGACCATTTTCATGGCCGACGTGATCTTCTGCGTTGACTTAACGCTGGAAATCCGTGTGCGAAGATCTTTCAGGTTCGCCATCGATCGAGGGTCCGCCTAACTGAAGTTCGAGGTGAATTGTTCGACGTGCGCTTTCAGTTTCGCTTCGGTGTCATCGGACAAATCTTTTTCCGAGCGAATGGCATCGAGAATCTCTTTGCCGTTGGTGCGCATGTCTTCGAGCAACGCCTGCTCGTAATTGGTGATAGAGCCGATATCCAAATCATCGAGGAAACCGTTCACGCCGGCGAAAATCGAAACCACCTGCTCTTCGAACGGATACGGCTTGAACTGATCCTGCTTGAGGATTTCCGTCAACCGTGCGCCGCGCGCCAGCAATTGGCGGGTCGAGGCGTCCAAATCGGAGGCGAATTGCGCGAAGGCTTCCATTTCCCGGTATTGGGCCAGCTCCAACTTAATCGAGCCGGAAACCTTTTTCATGGCCTTCACCTGGGCGGCCGAACCGACCCGGCTCACCGACAGGCCGACGTTCACGGCCGGGCGAATGCCTTTATAGAAGAGTTCGGTTTCGAGGAAGATCTGACCGTCGGTAATGGAAATCACGTTGGTCGGAATATAAGCCGACACGTCGCCAGCTTGCGTCTCGATCACCGGCAAGGCCGTTAAAGAGCCCGCGCCGTGATCGTCGCCCATCTTGGCGGCACGTTCGAGCAAGCGTGAGTGCAGATAGAACACGTCGCCCGGGAACGCTTCGCGGCCCGGCGGACGGCGCAGCAGCAACGACATCTGGCGATACGCGACGGCTTGTTTCGACAAATCATCATAGAAAATCA
>Ga0181593_10000274_pt1 | contig 44369 bp, 42 predicted proteins | sample 071ome_19_FD_133756 | JGI IMG/M metagenome (GOLD analysis project Ga0181593, IMG submission 133756) | Coastal salt marsh microbial communities from the Groves Creek Marsh, Skidaway Island, Georgia - 071413AT metaG (megahit assembly) | ecosystem: Environmental > Aquatic > Marine > Intertidal...
CGCCGGACGTGATGGACCAGATCCGCAAGGCCCGTGAACTTGGCGAGGCTCTGTCGGTACGAGGCACGCCGGCTTTCATCATCGACGGCACGATCGTACCTGGCGCCATCAGCGAGGAGCGCCTCGCCGATCTCGTCGCTCAAGCCCGCGCGAAGGGCTAAACGGCCTCGGTATCACGGTCAGGTTCTATTCGGCTTCCCGGCGCGGGGCTTCCCGGGCGTGGAGCGCGTAGATCCCACCGGTCACCACCAGAGTTGCGGCCACGAGGCCGAAGACCAACCGGTACTCGAACTCATTCGGAGCGCCATTCGGCGCCAGGGCGTTGATAATACCGCCGCTTACGCCCTGTAAGAGAAAGATGAAGCCGACACCAACGAGGTTGACGACGGCGATCGCCCGACCGGCGCGATGCTCGGGCACGAAATTCCGGCAATGCGCCGCCAGGGTCACGAAGATCGGCGAGGCGATCGAGAATATCGCGAAAAGCCCGATGGCCGCGAATAACGGCAAATCGGGTATACCGGCGAGAAGCAACAACGCTGTTGTCATGATCGCGACGCCCCCCAGGACTATGCGCTTGCGGCTGCTGAAAACCCGGTCCAGTGGACCATAGGCGAAGGTTCCCAGGTTCAGGCACAGAACCATGACGAGGATGATCGCTCCGGCGCTGGCGGGATTGAAACCGTGAATATCCCTTAGATAGGGCCCGGCCCAGAGGCCGCCGATCGTGGCGAATGGAGCGGAGAAACACAGCGCCATGACGAAGATCGGTCGCAGGTCACGATTACCGATCACTTCGACCAGTCCACGCAAGGCTTCACCCAAGCTCTCCCGAGGTCGGGTGTTGGTCGTCCCCGCGGGGCGGTCTCCCACGAAGATCCAGATTACCACTATGATCAGCGCCGAAACCACCGCCAGCGCCAAAAACGTCTCGGTAAAGCCGAAGCGCTGCAACGCCAAGGCCAACGGCGCTGTCGACAGCAATCCTCCAAATCCGCCGGCAAGCGCGATGACCGAGGCGGCCAGGCTCGCGACCCGCTCCGGAGGGGCCCAGGCGACCACCAGAAGATAGACACCAGTGATCGACGCCCCATGACCGACACCGATCAGGAGACGCGCCGCGGTAAGGCCGAGCGCGTCATCGGAGACGGCGAACAGGATCATGCCCGCGACCGCCAAAAACCCGAGCGAGGTGATCATACGGCGCGGCCCGAACCGGTCCAGCATCAAGCCGACGGGAAGTTGCACGGCGGCCGAGGCGAGGAACATCGCGCCGGTCACGAGACCGATGGTCGCCGGCGCAAGACCATGAATATCAGCCAGGGCCGTCGCCAAAACCGCCCCACCGGTGCGGTTAATCTGCACCAGCAGCAGAAAGACCCCCATGATGACCATGACCCGGATCAGACCACGGGTTTGTCGGCGCGCGCCTTTCATCCCGGTCGGATGAGGTGCCTCCATCATGATATCCTGAACCGTGGACTTGGCCGTTGTTATGCCCCGCGCAACACCGGGAAGGTATCGCAATCGAGCTTCTGCCCAGGCTTCAGGGTCAATTCGGGAAACGGCGGCGACATCTCGCCCGCGCGCCGAACATAGACCGCGTCGTCACCGGTAAAGCGCGCGGCGAAGGCGCGGCGGCGATTGGATTGCGAGGCGTTTCCCGGCGCGCCATGGACGGTGAGAAAATGAAACGCGATACAATCTCCAGGCTCCAGATCCCATGAAAGGAACCGGTAAGCGTCTCTGTCCGCGTCGATATCCGGGATGGTCTCGTGACCGTCGTCTTCCCGCTCGTACTGCACGCCGACGAACTTGGTGGGAGTGAACCATCTCCCCCATCGGTGCGAGCCCGCGACGAACTCCACGCAGGTCTCGCGCGGCACCGGATCCAGCGGAATCCAAAGCGAACACGTGTCACGCCCATCGACACAGTAATACGGTTGATCATGATGCCAGGGCGTGCGGTCCAGGGTGCCTGGTTCCTTCACCAGGACATGCTCGTGAAAAAGATTAACCTTTTTCGAGCCCATCAGATCGCCGGCGATCTCGGCGGCGGGAGAATCGAAGAAGAACGAGCGATATTCTTCGATACGGCTCCAATTGCAGTAATCCCCGAAGAAATGGCCCGGCGCGCCTTCCTTGGTATAACCGCGTGTATAGGGACCCGGCGTGCCCATGTTGTGATCAACTCCGCGCCGCAGGGCTTCAATCCATTCGGCTGAAAAGACGCCACGCAGAACCGTCGCCCCATCCTCGCGAAACGCCGAAATCGAATTCTGATCCAAAACCATCGCGCTTCCTCCTCGCCAACCACCCGAGCATGAATGCCACAAACCGGGAATAGGCGCGACATGGAATTCGAAGGTTGAGACGGCTCACAAAAAAGACCGGGGCCGCTCTGGGTGAAACCTTGAAAATGGATGGTGTTGGGTTCCGCTTAGCCCTTGATCATGCCGGAAACGCTGATATCTCCCTCGGCGATGGCTGATTTCAACAATTCGAGACCATGACAGAGCTCTTCATGTGATTCGCGATAGCGACGGAGCTCGGCCAATTCCGCTTCCTTCAACCCGGCTTGCTGGGAGTTGCCGGTATCAAGAAGTTTGGCGATGTAGCGACCCCGCACCTTGGCGGCGAGCTTGGCGACACGCTCTACCTCGTGGGACGCGACATCCATCACCGCGTCCTGGGTGAGATGGCGGTTCTGCTCGGCGTGGTAGCGGTCAAGTTCACGTATATATTGCTGAGGATTGACGCGTCCGGACTTTCGCGTCGGCACCCCGGCGATCTCCTCGATCACGGCCTGGCGTCGAGCCCTGGGCTCTCCCGCGCCGCGGTGGGAGTTGGCATTCGCGTTGGCCGGCTGTCGGGTCGGCGGTACCGTTATCTTCGGTTTCGGCAGGGAGTCGGACAATCCGGCACCCAAAGTCGGTTCAATCTGGCCCGGGCGCTTGGCTCCAATGGGTTTCAAGGCGGGAACCGGTTTGGCGCGCTTCTCGTCGCTGGGATAGGGGTCCCAGCCGGCCTCGGTTTCGGTCTCGTTCGCGTCGCGCGCGCTTAGTCCGGCTTTCAGTACCGCGCTCAAGGACATTGTCGTCTCCCACTCAAATTCTTCGACCTGTTTTCCTCGACCCAATTCTTGGACCGGGTCTTTGTGACCTGCCCTGAAGGAACGCAAGAGCCGTGCCGAAAGGATATCCGCGGAAACCAAGGGTTTGGAGATCCCCGACAGGCCGACCGGGCAAACATTTCCTCCCGCCCGGCAAGACTCGACGCCAGACCGCGGTTCAATTCGCGCCGCGCTTTCCCACCGCCTCCCCGTTGGGTAGACTCCAGCCTCACAATCCAGGGCGAGGTCGATATGGTCGCGGTTATTCCCGAACTTCTATCCAAGGATCAGGTGCGCGCGATCGCGACGAAACTGTTTTCCATGCCCTTCGCCGATGGGAGCATGAGTGGCGGCGTGTTGGGCGCCGAGCTGAAGAAGAACACGCAAGTACCACCGACCAGCCCTGAATACCGCGAGCTTTCGGATATGGTCATGACGGCGATGCGACGCAACGAGACCTTCAACCAGGTCGCCCTGCCCCGGCGCATTCTCTCGCCGATCTTCAACTCCTATAAGCAAGGTGAACGCTACGACCGCCATATCGACACGGCGCTCATGGGGCCCTATCCGGGGATGCGCACGGATCTGTCGATCACCATCTTTCTCAACAGCCCCGACGCCTATGAAGGCGGGGAACTGACGCTTGAATCGCCGTTTGGCGAGCACGCCTTCAAGCTCGCGCCCGGCGACGCGGTGCTCTACCCAACCCACTACACCCACCGGGTCACGCCGATCACTAAGGGACGGCGCCTGGCCGCCGTGACCTGGGTCGAGAGCATGGTGCCCGATCCCCAGCAGCGCGAGGTGCTCGCCGATCTCGCCGGCGCCGCGGATATCCTCGTGAAGAACAAAGGAGACGCCGAGGTGATCCGCACGCTAGAGAAGGGCCGACTAAACCTGATGCGCATGTGGGCGCGACCATAGCGGCCGGAACGCTACGATCCCGCCTTGATCCGAGCCAGAACCGGTTCCGGCAACTTGCCTCGGTCGGCCAACAGACGAGCCTTGAACAACATGGCTTGGGCGAAGGCATCGACGATCTCGCCCGACAAAGCCATGGCCAGCGCCTCGGCGAAACGCACATGGCGGATCTCGATCTTCTCTTCATCCTCGGGCTCCGGCGGGAACTGTTCCAGGTCCCAAGCGATCAAGCCGATGGCGCGTTCATCGGTGATTGAGTTCGACAAGTCCATGTTCAGGAACGGATGCCAGTGGTTCGCCCGCAGACCGGTCTCCTCGCGCAATTCTCGCGCCGCCGACACCTCGGGAGCATCCTCGAAGCGTCCTCCACCCTCGGGTAACTCCCAACTGAAGCAATCCCCCGGGAAGCGGTGCTGGCCGACCAGATAGGTGAAACCGTCTTCGTCAAGCGGAAGCATGCCGATCGCCAAATGCTTCACATGCACGACGCCGTATATTCCCGGGTTTCCCGCCGGGTTCAGCACGTCGTGCTCGATCACCCGGATCCAACGGTTTTCATAGGTGACATGTTTGGCGCGAACGGTCCAGGGATTGCCGGAGGCCGGTACGTCATCCTGGTCGGGCATGGATCAACTTCCCCGCGTGCGTTCAAGTCGCCGCGAGAATAAGACTAGAGCTCCCCCGCCGCCAGCGTGCCTTCAATCGCCTTGGTCGCTCGGCGCGATCGGGCGGATGAACTCGCCGATCGCCGGTGCGCGGGATTGGCCGTCGAACAGCTCTGGGCCGTATCCCAGCCACATGAGTTCCACCGACGGTGCTTGTTCCTCGGGAATGGCGCAGATCCCCGACGTCGCAAACGCGCGTCCGAGATCCGGTCGCGAGGTAATCGAGGCGAAGGGCGCCGCGAGGAGCAATCCCACGGTTACCGGCGCCCCCCAAATCAGGAACTCTGGGGCAAGGATCGCCAGCCCGAACGCGAAAAACAACCCCATCAAAGTCTGCGGCCATAACCCACGAAACGCCTCGGAGAGTGTCACGCTGTACTGATCGCGCGTCTGGCCATCCCAGGTCACCTTGTGCCCAAGAAACAAGGCGACCAGGAATATCGTTTGCGCCAAGGCAACCACCGGGGCGATCAGCATGGAGAACAATGCCTCGACGATCGCGCTCAAGGTCAAGACGCCCGCTCCGCCGTAGCGCGTCCGCTCGCCGGGCCGCAAAAGAACATCGAGGACACCCAGGATCTTCGGCGCGAAATTCATCCCAAGAATCACAATGAACAAAATCACGCCGCCACCCATTTCCGCCATGGGAACCATGAACGCGCTCATGATTTCATCGTGCAGGGTAACCTGGTGCGTCAACGCGCCATGAGCGAATTGCGCCAGCCCGGTCAACATGAAGGCGTACCAGACCGGCGCGGCGGTATACATCATGATCGCCAACAGCAGTTGCAGCCGTCCCAGGGGGCGAATGCCCGGCATGGTCAACAGTTTGAGATACTGCACATTCCCCTGACACCAACGTAGATCTCGTTTCATGAAATCCTGCAAGGTCGGCGGGTTCTCCTCGAAACTGCCATCCTCGATCGGAAGCACGCGTACCTCATATCCGGCACGGCGCATCATCACCGCCTCAACCTGATCATGGCTGAGAATCTCGCCACCAAGGGGCGCCTTTCCGGACAGGCGCGGCAAGCGACAATGCGCCCGGAACGGCGCCAGGCGAATGATCGCGTTATGGCCCCAATAGGGACCCTCGTCGCCCTGCCACCAGGCGCTCCCCGTCGTATAGGATCGCATGCCGTGGCGCATCCCGAACTGGAAAACCCGCGCGAAGGCGCTGGTCGCCGGCAGGCCGGTCACGAGGCTTTGCAAGATGCCCAATCGCGGATTGGCCTGCATCAGGCGAACCATCCGCAGGATCGCGCCGCCGGACATCAGACTGTCGGCGTCAAGCACCACCATATGCTCGAAGCCGTCACCCCAGCGCTCGCAGAAATCCTCGATGTTTCCGACTTTTTGGCGGGTGTTCTCAACCCGCCGGCGATAGTGCAGGCGTTCCGGGCGCGGGTCCGTCGCGCGCCAATCGGCGAATAGACGCTCTTCCTCCGCCGCCAGGTCCGCGCGATTGGTATCGCTCATCAAGAAGATCTCGAAATGCTCGGCAAGCCCGGTTGCATCCAGGGACTGGGTGACCGTGCGCAGATGCCTCTGAACCCGGCTCGGATCTTCGTTGAACACGGGCATGACGATGGCGGTGCGCGTGGTGATCTCGGAGGTCGTGTCGTCATGCCCCTGGAGCGGCGTTACCGCGCCGAGCCAGTTTCGCCGGCCATGCAAAAGCGAGAAGCCGATCACGGCGTTCCAGAAACCGATCGAAAGCCAGGGGGTGTTCAACGCGAAAAGCACGATCATCGCGATTTCGAAGCCGTTCAACCCCTTGGGCATGAACAGGCTCGCCAACACGAATGTCAGGCCGGCCATCGTGGAAAGGACCAGCGCCAGAAACGTCCAGCGGCGGGCCTTCATGTTGGGCCGTTGACCCTTGACGCCAACCGCCCCGTCCATGCCTGCAATAATCGAACTCACTCCACGCGCCCCATATACTCTTGTTACTCTTATTGTACCCGCCACCCTACGGCCTGCGATTACCCTCTCTCGAGCCTGTTCGCCCAACGAACTCCGATGCTCTCCCCACCCAGGAATTGGCCCGCGCCGACATCCCTCAATGAGGCCCCTATAAGATTGGATTTCCAGGGGAAAAGTCACGCCAATCCGTTTCACAATCACGCGAGAGGCATTTGACTGGTAGCGAATACAGGCCTTGAATACATCAACCGGGTAACGCCCCCGCAACATGGAGGGCCGCCCGTGAAAACTAGTCCGTGGGATCCGATGCGCCAACCTGTCAAGAAACGAGACCCCCGGCTGGATTTCTTCCGCGGCGTGGCGATGTTGATTATCTTCATCGCGCATGTTCCGAACAATTTGTGGGGCTCCTATATCCCGGCTCGTTTCGGCTGGTCAGACGCGGCCGAGATGTTCGTGTTCTGCTCCGGCTACGCCGCGGCGATCGCCTTTGGCGGTACCTTCATTCGGGCCGGCTTCTGGTACGGTCTCGCGCGAGTGTTGAACCGGATTTGGCAGCTCTACACCTCGCATATCCTGATCTTTTTCCTAATTCTCGCCCTATGTATCGCCGGAACGGAAGTTCTCGACACCAGGAATTACGTCAATTTTCTGAACCTAGGCTACTTCACGAATGTTACGCCGGACGCCTTGCTCGGCCTGATGACGCTGACCTATGTGCCGAACTATTTCGACATCCTGCCCATGTATATGGGCGTGCTGCTGTTGATCCCCGTCGCCATGCTCCTGGCGCGCGTGCATCCCTGGCTGCCGCTTGTCGGGGCCTTCGCGCTGTGGTCGGCGAACTGGATGCTGGATGGCGGTTTGCCGGCCCATCCCAAGCACCCGCATTTGGAATGGTTCTTCAATCCCATGGGTTGGCAGATCCTGTTTCTCACCGGCTTCGCGCTATCGCGCGGCTGGGTCAAGGCGCCACCAATCAAGCCCAGCCTGATCATCCTGGCGCTCGTCTTTATCGTGATCAGCGTCCCCTTCGCCCATTGGCCGACCTGGACCCGAATTCCGGGATACGAGGGAATCCGCGACGTCCTGAATCCCTATCGATCCAAGACCGACTACGGCCTGCTGCGCTATTTCCACTTCCTGTGCCTGGCCTATCTCGCGATCGCCTTCGTGAAGGGACGGGAACATTTCCTGGAAGCGAATTGGGCCAAGCCTATTCTCAAGGTCGGCCAACAGGCCCTGCCGGTATTCCTACTGAACATGTGGCTGGCGCAGCTGGCGGGCATGGCGCTTGATGTGGGCGGACGATCGGTTGGGTTCGTCTCGCTGGTCAATGTGATCGGCTTGGCCTGCGTCGTCGGATTCGCCTATCTGGTGAGCTGGATCAAATCATCCCCCTGGCAGGCGGCGGCGGCGCGGCGCGCGGCCACGGCGACGAAGGCGGAAAGTTCCAAGGAGCAACCGCCCCGCCCCGCCACTCAGCCCGCCGAATGATCCGTCTCTGGGTTGCGGCCCTGCTGCTGTGTCTCGGCGCCAACACGGCGCTTGCCGGCGGCGACGTCCAGACCACACTGAAAGCGCCCAGCGCCGTCCTACAACGCGGTATTGCCTACTCACTCTATCTTCCCGAGAAAGCCACATCGCCGCTTCCGGTGCTCTATCTACTCCACGGCTTGGGTGGGAACGAGCGTGACTGGCTGCGCATTGGGAAGATTCGCCGAACCGCCGATCGTCTGATCACCGAGAACACCATCCCGCCGATGGCCATCGTGATGCCGGGTGCCGGCAATAGCTGGTATGTCGACTCCGCCGCGCACGGCCCAATCGCCAGCGCGTTGATGGAGCATTTCATACCCCACGTGGAAAGGCATCATGGGTTCCGGTCGGATCGCGGTGGGCGCTTCATCGCCGGACTTTCGATGGGCGGCTGCGGAGCGCTGCGCCTGGCGATCCTGCACCCCGATCGCTTCAGAGCGGCGGCCAGTCTAAGCGGGGCGATTTTCCCCGATCTGGCGAATGCCGGACAAGTCAGCAAGGGACAGATCCGGATGTTCAAGGGTGCGTTCGGTGTTCCCTTCGCGCCGAGCAAATACAACAGCTTGAATTTCTACTCCAAGCTCCACGCCCTCAAGGACACCAAGCCACGCCCGGACCTTTTCATATCCGAAGGGGACGACGACGGATTTCGGCTCTATGAGGGCGCCGTGGAACTCTATCTTCGCCTCAAGCGTCTACGCTTGCCGGTTGAGATGCGGATCGTCGACGGCGATCACAACTGGCGGCTCTGGCGCGATGATATCGTCCCGGTCCTGAAACACTTCGGCGCCATCCTGCGCGCCGACACCGAGGCCGCCGTCGACGCGCGTAACTAGGGCCGGCTTCGCCGTTTAGTGCAGGAGTTCGACGTCGATCTCGTCATTGTCCAGCGACCAGTCGTCACCGAAGGATTCAAAGACATCATCCAGATCCCTGGTGTAAATCGCGCCGAGACCGGCATCGCCCGTATTCGAGCCCGGGAAGCCATAGTCGTCGGAAAAACGTGGTGCGTGCCGCATGATAGCCTCTTTGGGCTAGTGGGTTGAAACAGTCACAGGATCAACCAAGCAAGACGCGTGCTAGTTTCGTGAAAACGCCTCGATTGCGGTGGGGCGAGCCCCGACATAAACTCCGGTCAAAGGTCGCGAGCCCGAAGATCGCCGGCCGCGAACAACTCTAATCCATGGAGAACAGACATGGTTGAACTGCAAGGGGTGATCCCGCCCGCCACCACGCCGTTCGGCGCCGATGATGAAATCGATCATTCCCTGGTGCGCCGCCAAGTCGAATGGCTGATCTCGGCGGGATCCCACGGAACTGCCGTCGGCGGAAGCACTGGCGAGGGCCACACTCTGGAAATCGGCGAGTACACCAAACTGGTGGAAACCGCCATTGATGCCGCCGCCGGACGCATCCCGGTGATCGCCGGCATCATCACGGACAGCACCCGCGACGCGATCAAGCGCGGCAAGGCGGTCGCCGGCATGGGCGCCGCGGCGCTTCAGGTGACGCCGGTCCACTACCTTTTCCGCCCGGACGACGAGGCGATGATCGAGCATTTCCGCGTCATGGCCGAGGAAACCGAGGTTCCGATCATCATCTATAACGTGGTGCCCTGGACCTATCTGTCCCCGGCCCTGCTGCTCCGGATCATGAAGGAAGTGCCCGGCGTCATCGGGGTCAAGCAAAGCGCCGGTGATCTCAAGCTGATGGCCGATCTGGTCATGGACGCGCGGCCAGAGGACCATATCTTCAGCGCGGTCGACGCCCTGATGTATCCGTCCTACACCCTCGGCTGTCGTGGATCGATCGCCGCCATCCTGAGCGCCGCGCCGCATGCCAGCGTCGAGCTTTGGGACGCGGTCAAGGCGGGAGATCATCCCCGCGCGCTTGACCTCCATACTCGGTTACTGCGGCTTTGGAACGCGATGTTCTCGGACAACCTGCCGGCCTGTACGAAATACGCGCAGAGCCTGCAAGGCTGTCCGGCGGGCCGCCCCCGCGCGCCGATGCCCGAGGCCTCGGACACACAGAAAGCCGCGATCCGCGAGGCTCTAGCCGGCCTGAACATCCAGATGGAAGCGGCGGAGTAACGTTCTTCACGAACACGGCCAGGCACCAACCCGGCTCGGTTCGGTTCGGTTCGGTTCGGTTCGGATTGGTTCCTAGCCCACCGTGTACTCGGCAAGGAAATCATCCTTGAAGACGAGCCCGTGGCCCGGACGTTCCGGCGCGGTGTAGACGCCCTCGACCGGCAGGACCGGGTCAACCCAGGCGTCATCCATCCAGTTCACGTATTCCAGAATATGACCGTTGGGGATCGCCGCCATCAGTTGAACCATCAACTCGGGGAACAGGTGCGGCGCGATGGTCATGCCGTGCGTGTCGGCGACCGTGGCGATCTTACGCAGCTCGGTCAAGCCGCCGCGCATCACGTCGGGCTGTAGGATCGGCAGGCGCGAATGCTCGAAGAAAGGCCGCATGTCGAAGCGGGTGAAATGGGTCTCGCCACCGACGATCCGCAGGTCCAAGGTTTCGGCGATCCGGGCGTATCCGGCGAAATCCTCGCAGTCGACCGGCTCCTCCAGCCAATAGAGATCGTAGTCCTGGAACTTGCGCCCGGTGATGATCGCCTGATCCGCCGTCCAGCCCATGTTGCAGTCGATCATGATGTCGATCTCGGGCCCTAGCGCGTCGCGCATCATCGCGACATTGCGGACATCCTGGTGCCGGTCGAACAGATGACCGCACTGCATCTTGATCGCCTTGAAGCCCTGATCGACATAGCGCTTGGCCCGATCCACCATTCCCTCGGGGCCATAGCCGCGCCAGCAACCGCTGCCATAGGCCGGGATCGTATCGGCGCTATGTCCCCAGAGCCGATGCAACGGCATCCCCGCGCGTTTGCCGAGCGCGTCCCAAAGCGCGATGTCGATCACCGATTGGGCCAAAACCGTGACGCCCATCCGCCCGATCCAGTAATTCGCCTTCCAGAGATGCTGCCAGATACCCTCGATATCGGTCGCATCCCGGCCGATGATCTCGGGGATGACCAATTCTTCCAGACAGGCGCGCACGGTCGGCACGCCGCCGCGCAACAGGATCAGATACCCCATGCCGACAATGCCCGACGCGGTCTCGATCTCGGCGACCAAAACATCTCGATTCTCGGGCACGACGGCGCCGAATACCGGCGGCTCGACCCAGGGCGCGCGGATATGACGAGTGCGGACTTCCTTGATGATCATCACTCTCTCCCTCGAATGTTCCGCAAGCTTAGAGCCCGCGGCTTCGGCCTTCACGTGGATTCGCCAGCACGCTCTTGATGGCGTCCGGGCAAGCCAGGACAATCATCTTGACGGACGCTGAAATCAGCGGCTTGTCTTGGTGATTGTCGTCGCCGGAGCCCGAAAAATGAATATCGCCGCCACCCTTGCGAAAATCGCGCTGACCTACCCGGATCGCCCGGCGATCTCCAAGGGTTCCAAAGTCGTTTGGAGCTATCGGGAGTTCGCGGATCGAGTGTCACGCCTGGCCTTGTCGATGCACGAAAACCTGGGGCTGGCGCCGGGAGATCGGGTCGCCCTGATCATGAAGAACTGCGTCGAGGATCTGGAGGTCATGTATGCCTGCTGGCACGCCGGCCTGGCGGCGGTGCCGGTCAACGCCAAGCTGCATCCACGCGAGTTCGGCTACATTCTAGAGAATAGCGGCACCAAGGCCTGTTTCATCACATCTGACCTAAGCGAAGCCGTCGCCGACGCGCGCTCCGACGCGCCGGACCTCGAACACATCATCGAGGTGGCGAGCCCGGACTATGAAGCATTGTTCACTGTCGAGCCGCTGGAAATGGTCGAGGTGGCGCCGACGGATCTCGGCTGGCTTTTCTATACCTCGGGCACCACGGGTAGGCCGAAGGGCGCGATGCTTTCGCACCGGAACCTTATCTCGATGACCATGAACTATCTGGTCGACGTGGATGGGATCGAGCCCGAGGACTGCATCATCCACGCCGCCCCGATGAGCCACGGCTCGGGCCTCTATGCCCTGCCCCATGTCGCCCGGGCGGCCAATAACATCATTCCCGACAGCGGCGCTTTCGACGTCGCGGAGACCTTGGAGCTGATTACCCAATGGCCGGGCTGTACGTTCTTCTTCGCGCCGACCATGGTCACCCGCCTGATCAACGCGCCCAATATCGCCGAGGCGGATACCTCCAACCTCAAAACCATCGTCTATGGTGGCGCGCCGATGTATCTGACCGATACCCTCAAGGCCATCGACCTGCTGGGCAACAAGCTGGTCCAGATCTACGGCCAGGGTGAATCGCCGATGACCATCAGCGGCCTGCCGAAGCGGGTCTTCGAGGATCACACGCATCCCCGCTATCAGGAGCGCCTGGCCTCGGCGGGGATCGCGCGCACCGATGTTCAGGTCTGTATCCGCGCCGAGGACGGCACACCCCTGCCGGTGGATGAGATCGGAGAGATCACCGTGCGCGGCGACGTGGTGATGAGCGGCTATTGGAACAATCCCGAGGCCACGGCCAACTCCATCCGCGACGGCTGGCTCTGGACCGGCGATGTCGGGGCGGTGAACGCCGAGGGGTTCCTCACCCTGAAGGATCGTTCGAAGGACATGATCATCTCCGGCGGCACCAACATCTATCCTCGCGAGATCGAGGAAGTCCTGCTCAAGCACGAAGCGGTATACGAATGCGCGGTGGTCGGACGCCCACACCCGGATTGGGGCGAGGAAGTGGTTGCCTTCGTCGTGCCGCATCCGGGCCGGACCGTGGACGCCGAGACGTTGAACCAGCTTTGCCTTGAAAACATCGCCCGCTTCAAGCGCCCCAAGGACTATCGTTTCGTCGAGGCGCTGGCGAAGAACAACTACGGTAAAATTCTGAAAACCGAGCTGCGGGAAATCTTCGAGAAGGAAAAGGTGGGGTAGCCAAAAAAACAAAGTGAGCTCGGAGTCTGTTCATCAACCGACTAGACGGAATCGGAGAGAGACATGGCGAGTGTTGCGATTACGGCTTTCTACGCGGGGATCCTCGCGATCATTCTCGTGGCGCTGAGTATACGCGTGGTCATCGTCGCGCGCGCCAAGGCCCATGTCCCCTACGGCGATGGAGGCAAGGAGGAACTGACCCCGGTCGTAAGGGCACAGGCCAACTTCGTGGAGTACGTGCCCCTGGCGGTCGTGCTGATCGGGTTCTTGGAGTTCGGCGGCGCCCCGGAAAATCTGGTTCACGGTCTTGGAATTGCGTTGGTCGTCGCGCGCGTGGTTCATCCGTTTGGCCTACGCGCCGGCGTCGGCCCGAGCATTCCGCGGGTCATCGGAGCCCTCACTACGTGGGTTGTCCTGCTGGTGGCGGGCGTAACGGCGATCCTTGATTTTCTATAAACCGGCACAACCGTCCAAATAGTCCAGCAACGCCTCCTGATACGGCGCGACGTTCTTGTATCGCCGCGTGCCTTCCGGCAGCTGACGGACAGCCGAGGCCAGCCCCGCCGCGGCGTCCGGACGTCCGGCGAGCGAGGCGATCGGGTCCACATAGGTCTTGATGGTGAACAGGATCCATCCACATTCGGGTAACCGCCTGAGAGTTTGACGCTCGCACCGGATGAACAGACGGTCTCCTGCATTCTCCACCGTGATGGCCTCGTCGGTGTCCGCATCTTGGCGGCGCACCGGTTGAAACAAGGTCGGGTCGTCGTTGAGGGACCAGTTTACGCGCCAGACCGGGCGGTCAACACCGAGATGATCGAAAAACCTATCAACCGGTCGGGCCAGCTTGTCGCCGAAGCCCGGCACGGGGTCGTGAATGATCGACATGGGCTGGCCGAGCTTTTCACAGAGCCGCCAGCGCGAGGGGAAGCACAGCGACGCCGCCTCCAAGGTGTAGCCGCCTGGCCCCGGGGCCATCAGACAGAAATCCTCCTGAACCAGACGCCCGGCGAGATCAATTGCGGCGTCATGCCAGTCATCGCGCCGATAAGCCGCGCCAGTGGGCGGTATCGAAAGGGTTTGCCCGTCATCGTGAAGCAGGTCCGGATAGTGCCCGACCATATGCGCGACCAAGAGGTCCAACACTTCGCGCTGCGCCGGCTGGCTGCCGGGTCGGGTCGCGACGACCTCTCCATGGCGCTCGGCCAGAAGCCGTTCCTTTTCCCGCAACTCCGGCGCGAATTGGTCGTCCGGCTCGATCCAAAGTTTCGGGTCCAGCGCCACCAATCCCATGACGAGCCGGAAATCGCCGGAAAGATAGGGCAGATATCTGGGTTGCGGGATCGGCGCGCTTTCCAAGGGGCTAGTCATCGAACGATAATGCCGGGAACGGCGGACTACTTCCAGGACTTCGCCCGTGCCGCGGCGTCCGCCAATTGCTTCTCGGACAGGAGCGGCGACAAGGCATCAATGTACCCGGCGGTACCGTCGACCTTCGCCGCCTCGGCCAACCGTGCCCATTTCATCGCCTCGACGAGATCCGCCTTCCGCCCCCTGGTATTGAGCACCGCGAGATGCAGGAAGGAGATGTCGATGCCTTCGCGGGCCGTGCGCTCAAACAGATCGGCCGCGCCATCCAGATCCACCGGACCACCCGCGCCGTCCTGACGCATCACGGCGAGATTATAGCGCGCTTCCGCGACGCCTTGCTCCGCGGCCTGTCCATACAGCCGACGCGCCTCCGGCAGGTCCGCCGGGCCACCCAGCTGATTCTGTAGCATCACCGCCAGTTTGTAGCGCGCCAGGGCATGCCCACCGTCGGCGGCTTTCTTGAACCAGCCCCGAGCGGCGGGCAGGTCGGGTCGCCCCCGCGCGCCCTGCTCGAGCGCCACGCCGAGATAGAACTGCGCCTTGGGATCACCCGCTTCGGCCCCGGACCGATACCAGTTCATGGCCTCGGTATAGGATTTTGGCGCGTCGGTTTGCGCGATCGCCCCGCCCGGCCCCGCCAGGATCATTGGCATGGCGAGTAGGATCGCGATAAGGGGAGTAATCAGACGCAAGGAACCAACCAATCAGGAATTGAATCGCGTCAAGGCCTGAGCGGCCCGGTACCCGAGGTCGAGCGCGGCGCGGGTCCGTCATAACCGATCAGACGATTCGCTTCCTGGCCTTCCAGGGGCTCGGTATAGCAATTGACATTACCGATGGTTCGGTAGCAATAGCGCGGTTCGGTGGCCACGATCTTCCTCGGCTCCTCTTTCTTGCCGGTGATCCGGTCAATACCCGCGCGAATATCCTCGGCACACCCCATGAGGGGCAGCACGATGATCAAAGGAACGAAAAAGCGTCGCATTGACAAGCTCTTGCATGACGTAATCGTGACAACACTCGCAATTCCGCGATTCCTTGGCAAGTCAAAAGCCGCCGGGGATATAGCAGGTCCCCGGCGCGCCTCGTGCTAGGCCACGGCTTTCAGAACGTCGCGAACGGTTTCCGCGATGAAGTCGATTTGTTTTTCCTCGACGATCAGGGGCGGCGACAGAGCGATGGTATCGCCGGTGGTTCGCACCAGAAGCCCCTTCTCGAACGCCCGATTGAAGGCATCGAAGGCGCGGGCCGTGGGCTTACCCGGTATCGGCTCCAGGTCAATCCCGCCCATGATGCCGATATTGCGAATGTCGGTCACATGATTGGCGTCACGAAGCGAATGCACGGCATCCTCGAAATAGGGTCGCAGGCTCGCGGCACGCTCGAACAGCCCTTCGTCGCGATAAAGATCCATGGTCGCGAGGCCGGCGGCGCAGGCGAGCGGATGACCGGAATAAGTATAGCCGTGGAAGAACTCGATCGCGTTCGGCTCCGTGGCGGCGTTCATGAAGGCGTCATAGATACCGTCGCGCACGAAAACCGCGCCCATCGGGACGGTTGCGTTGGTAATGCCCTTAGCGGTCGTGAAGAGATCCGGCTGTACGCCGAAATACTCGCTCGCGAAGCTATCTCCAAGGCGCCCGAAACCGGTGATAACCTCATCGAAGATCAACAGGATACCGTGCTTGGTGCAGATCTCGCGCAGTTTCTGCAGATACCCTTTCGGCGGCACCAGCACACCGGTCGACCCGGCGACCGGCTCGACGATGACCGCGGCGATATTGGACGCGTCATGCAACGCGACAATCCGCTCCAGTTCCTCGGCCAAGTGCGCGCCGGTCTCGGGCTGTCCGCGGGTGAAACGGCTACCTTCCGGGTCATGGGTGTGCGGCAGATGGTCGATCCCGGTCAGCATGTTGCCGAACATCTTGCGGTTCGGGGTCATGCCGCCAACCGAGATGCCGCCGAATCCGACGCCGTGATAGCCACGCTCGCGGCCGACGAAGCGCGTGCGGGTCCCCTGGCCGATGGTCCGCTGATAGGCCAGCGCCATCTTGAGAGCGGTATCCACCGATTCCGACCCGGAATTGGTGAACATCACTTGGCTGTATCCCTCGATCATTCCGGTCAGGCGGGAGGCGAATTCAAAGGAGATCGGGTGACCGACCTGAAAACCCGGCGCGTAGTCAAGTTTCTCCACCTGCTTGCGCACCGCCTCGATGATCGGTTTGCGACGATGCCCGGCGTTAACGCACCACAGACCGGCCGTACCGTCCAAAACCTTGCGACCATCGGGGGTGGTGTAATACATCCCCTCGGCCTCGGCGAAAAGGCGCGGCTCCTTCTTGAACTGCCGGTTGCCGGTGAACGGCATCCACAGCGAATCTAGGTCATTGGGTACATTGGTATCGGACATCGACATGACAGGCTCCCTCTCGGTTCCGGGCCACGCCAACGGTTCCGCACGGGTTGAAAACAGACGCGCACTATAGGGAAAAAGCCGTTCCGAACCAACGCCTATCGGGCAAGCTGGCGAAAGAATTCCATATAGTCCCGAACAATGATTTCCTCCGTGAAGCGGGCCTTGAACGCCGCCTCGCCTGCGGTTCCGAGACGTCCCGCTAGATCCGGATCACCCGCCACTCGGCGCAGGGCATCGGCCAATGCGTCCGGCGCGTCGATGGGACACAACAAGCCGGTCTCGCCGTCGGTGATCAGATGCCTCGGTCCATCGCTAGCCGCCGCGACCACCGGCCTCGCCCGCGCCCATCCCTCGATCACCACATTGCCCAGGGGTTCGTGCCGCGACGGGCAAACCAGGATATCCGCCGACGCGATCAGGCCAGCGGTATCGTCGCGCCAGCCGAGAAACCGCATCCGATCAACGGCCCCAACCTCTTTAGCCAAGGTCTTGAGCTCGGCTTCCAGCGGGCCATCCCCGGCCAGCCAAAGCACCGCGTTGGGGACATCCGCCATGGCCCGGATCAGAACATCAAAGGCCTTGTTTTCATGCAAGCGCCCGAGCGCCACGATCACCGTGACATCCGCCGGGGTCGCCAGGCTTTCACGCGGCACCGGCGCGCCGCTGTCGGTATCGACGAAATTGGCGATGTAATGCGCCCGTTCGGCCGGCCAGCCATGGCGGACGACATGCTCAACGATGTCCGGGGTATTGCCCACGAGATGGTCGCAATGCCGGTAGTATTTCAGGTCATAATATCCGCCGAGTCGGGCGACATGGACGAAACGCCCGCGCGGAAGTTTCGACGTCGCCCGGTTCATCCAGGTCATCACCACATCGGGACGGTAGGAACGAAGTTCCCGCCCCAGCCGCCTTTTGGTGATCAGATCCATGGCCCCACCAAAGCTCAGTTCAATCGGCTCGACCCCGCCGGCGCGCAACGCCGCCGCGCGGTCCGGGTCGCGCCGAATCACCACCCGCTGGTCCTGTCCGGCTCGGCGCAGCGCCACCGCGAGGCGCGTGAAGAACGCCTCGGCGCCGCCATGTTTGGCGCCGGCCATCGCTTGCAGCACTTTCACCATCGCCACCATCGCGTGTTGGTTCCGCACGACGAAAGATCGTGCCATCGGCGGGGATTGTGTTGTAGGCATCACGCAACGGCAAGGCCCGGGCGCGAGAGAGCCATTGAGCGTGGAGATGAAGTGCATGCGTTCCGAGAAAGGCAAGCCTGGCGGAACCCTGGTGATTCAACCGCTTCCCGGCATCGGCGATACGGTCTGGCACCTGCCGCACCTCAAGGCGATCGCCGGGAGCACGCCCGGTCGGGCGATCACCCTGTTGACCAAGGAACGGTCCATGGCGCGCGACCTCCTCGCCGGCGCCGACTTCGTGCGGGAGGTGTTGTACCTAGCACCCGACAAGGGCCGGCACTCCGGCCCCCTCGGAGGATGGCGGCTTGGAGGCGATCTTCGCCCCCGCGGCTTCGATGCGGTATGGATCCTGCACGCGTCTAGCCGATATGCCCTGGCGGCTTGCCGCGCCGGTATTCCCAAGCGAATCGGCTACGGGATCGGCTGGCAGGATGCGCTGCTGACCTCGCCGCATGGCCTATCGAGGCGGGACCGGCATCTGTCGTCGATCGCCAAGGCCGATCGGCTGCTGGAAGTGCACGATGTTCCGATTTCCGGCGTCGCTCCGGAACTGCCTCTCTCCAAACAAGCCAAAGAGGCGGCGGCCACGATCATGGATGGTGTTTCCCCGTCCGTGGTCGCGCTCGCCATTGGTTCCAGCGAGCCGTTCAAGCAATGGGGTGAAGAGAATTTCGGCGATCTCATCGGCGCGCTTCGGGAACGTCGCGACATCTCGGTGGTTCTTGTCGGCGGGGTGACGGAGGCGGAAAACGCCGCGCGGATCGCCGCGCGATTCGACAACCCACCCTGGCTGGTCCAATCGATCGATCGACCCATCCTTGAGGCGGCCGCGATCGTGGCTCGCTGTGACGCATGTATCGGCAACGATACCGGCATGCTGAACATTGCCGCCGCCGTCGACACGCCCGCGCTCGGCCTGTTCGGTGGGTCTCCGCCGATAAGCCAGGACCCGAGACTCATCGCGATCTCGCCACCCGGACGGATCAAATACGGCAAGAACCGAATGGCCGAGATCAGCGTGGAGATGGTGCTCGGCTCATTCCTCGACCTCGACCTTCGCCAATAAATCCCTCGCCGCGTCGACGACCGTCGCCACGCTCAGCCCATTCATGAGATCGCTATCCGGGCTTGGCCGATAGTTCGGGTCGGCGCGCAACTGTTCGTAGCTGAGTTCCGTGCGCGCCACCGCGCAACGCGGTCCCCAGGGCGCGTAGTTTTCGTCCCGGGTCGGACCGAACAAGCCCAAGGTCGGCGCGCCGGACGCGGCGGCGAGATGCATCAAGCCGCTGTCATTGCCGACATAAAGCGTCGTCCGCGCCAGCACGGCGGCGGTCTCAAGTACCGGTGCCTCCATGAGATCGATCAGATTCTCATCCGGCACCGCCTTCAACAAACCCGCCGCCATGTCGCGTTCCCCCGGACCACCGACCACCGCCACCCGCGCGCCCTCGAGCACTCCGCTGGGACCAGTAAGAGTTCGGGCGAGTTCGGCGAAACGGTCGATCGGCCAAATCTTGGCGTCCCAATTCGCGGTCGGGCCAAGCGTCAGAAGCGGACATGTGTCCGCGGGGCCTCCCGCTTTTCCCAGGACGGTGTCGGCGAAGTCATGATGCTGGGAGCCAAGCCAGATCCGAGGTGGCGCGGGAGCATCCAACCCCAGAATATGCCGCATGTCCTCAACCCTATGGGCGTTTCGATCACGGCGTCGGTAAACGTGCCGGCGCAAGGTGGGCAGGACATAGGCGGTCGCGGATCCCCGCACGTCGACCACCATGAACCAATTCTTGGTCAGCGTGGCGCCGAGCAGGGTCCGCCAATGCGCGAGCCAGGGGCCCTTGCGCATCCGGATAATCCTCTCAAGACCCGGCACGGCTTCATACAGCGACGCGGCAACCGGACCACAGGCGATCGTGAAAAGCGCGCCGGGATACCGTTCGATAAGTGTGTTCAGCAATCCCGTACCGAGGATCGCGTCTCCGAGACGGCTGGCGGAAATAAAAAGAATACGCATGGCGCCGTTATAAGGTGGCGGTTTCGGTTACGAAAGGTTCACGCGCCACTACAGCGCGGGCTACTCACCCTCATGCAGCATCCGCACCCAAACGGACACGACCGTGCCCGCTTCGTCGGAGTTGAATTGCGCGCGGGTACCGGATGGGTCCACCCCGACGACGGTCGCCTCCAAGCTTAACTCGGACTTCGGATGGAGAATCGTGATGGTTTCACCTATCTCGGCTTCCAGGGCGGGCGACAGTCGCAGGCCTCCGGCGGATACATTTTCCACTTCGCATTGAAAACTCTTGTAACCCACGGTCACCTCTAGCGGCGCGACAATCGGATAGCGCTCGTATTTGCAGCGATTCTCCTTACTCCCCAATCCGATGAGACTCATGAGAGATTTGATCATCGCTCCCCCGCCATGCCGTTCGCTTTCCATCGAAACAAAACGCACCCGTCCAGATGGGCATGACAGTCATGTTACGCCACCCCAGCCCATCACGCAGCGGGTTTTCACACATGATTGCCCAACCGAAGCCAAAGGTTTAGACGATGGTGGGATATTGAGCGAGGCGACGTGACAAAACTCTCGATAAGCGAGGTTCGGCGGCGATTTCCCGCTCGAGGTCGAAACCGCGCCGTCGACGCGCTCGGTCCAGTGTCGCTGACCATCGCGGACGGCGAGTTCGTGGCGATTATCGGCCCCTCGGGTTGTGGGAAGTCAACCTTGCTTCGCCTGATCGCGGGGCTGGATCAGCCAAGCGAGGGTCACATTGCGCTCAATGATCGACGGATCACGGCGCCGATGCCGGAATGCGGCATGGTTTTTCAGCGATTCGCGCTTTTCCCGTGGCTTTCGGTCCGACGAAACATCGGTTTCGCGCTTGGTTCGAGCACCGACCGAGACGCCGTCATCGACCGATTGCTCGAAGCGGTGGGACTTTCCGAATTCGCCGATCAGTATCCCGCCAGTCTGTCCGGCGGCATGCAGCAGCGCGCCGCCTTGGCCAGGGCCTTGGCGCCCGGTCCCGAGGTGCTCTTGCTTGACGAGCCGTTCGGAGCCTTGGACCAACAGACCCGCGGCCTCATGCAGGAAATGCTGGAGAAACTTTGGCGCGCGGAGAACCGCACCGTCTTGCTGGTCACCCATGATATCGACGAAGCGCTCTACCTGGCCGATCGAGTCCTGGTTATGTCGGCCCGTCCCGGGGTTATCCTTTACGAGATGGTGGTGCCGTTCGAACGGCCGCGGCGCCCCGATCAACCGACCCAGCCCACGCATTCATCGCTTAAGGCGAGGATCACGGAAATTCTTCGCGCCGAGGTCTTGGCGAGCATGGACCCCACGCCTCCCTCATCCGCGCGCGCCGACAATCGGAGGACACCATGACTGAACAAAATCAAACCACGATGATCAACGCGGAAACCCTCGCCGCATGGCTCCAAGCCGGCGAGGCGGATCTTTACGATGTACGCGAGGCACTTGAGTTCGAAGCCGCGCGCATTCCCGGCTCGACACTGGTGCCGCTCTCGACCTTCGACCCCGGCGCCATCGACACCAGCTCCCCCAGAAAACTGGTGTTTCACTGCAAGAGCGGCGTGCGCTGTGGCATGGCGACGGAGATCATGCGCGCAACCGGTTTCGCCGGGCCGATCTTTCGCCTGGAGGGAGGAATTTTGGCCTGGCACGCCGAGGGAGGAAATATTCAACCCGGAAATGCGTGATTCACGGTAATTTTTTTAAACAACCCATGGCGGCATGACTCGAAGTTCTGTATGATAACACCTTGAATCCGCTAAACTTGTCCGATTACACGTGTGGGCTAGCGAAACGCGGATGCGTCTGAGTCTCACCGGCCCGACAAGGTTTCATGCACTTCTACCTGCCGATCGCCGAGATGTCGGTCAATATCTTCCTTATCCTGGCGATGGGCGGAGGTATTGGTTTTCTATCGGGGCTGTTCGGCGTGGGTGGCGGGTTTCTGATGACGCCGTTGCTGATCTTCATTGGCGTCCCGGCGCCGGTCGCCGTCGGCACCGAGGCGAACCAGATCGTCGCCAGTTCGGTCTCCGGCGTCATTGCCCATATGCGCCGACGCAACGTGGACTTCAAAATGGGCGGCGTTCTGCTGGCGGGCGGCTTTGTCGGTTCATCCCTTGGCGTCGTCTTGTTCAAGTATCTGCAAGGCCTCGGCCAGATCGATCTGGTCATCAAGCTTTGCTATGTCGTGTTTCTCGGCATAATCGGCGGCCTGATGTTCGTCGAGAGCGCTCGCACCATCCTGCGTTCCAGGTCGGTAAGCGCAACCCGGGGCAAACTGCATCAACACAACTGGCTGCATGGCCTGCCCTTCAAGATGCGGTTCCGCCGCTCCAAGCTCTATATCAGCGCGCTTCTACCCCTGATGGTGGGTGCCGGGGTGGGCGTGCTATCGGCGCTAATGGGCGTCGGCGGCGGGTTCATCATGGTGCCGGCGATGATTTATCTCCTGGGCATGCCGACATCCGTTGTGATCGGCACGTCGCTGTTCCAGATCATTTTCGTCACCGCGAACGTGACCTTCCTGCAGGCGGTCACGACCCAGACCGTCGACGTGCCGTTGGCGATCCTGCTGTTGATCGGCGCCGTCATCGGGGCACAGTTTGGAAGCAAGTACAGCGTGCGCCTCAAGGGCGAGCAGTTGCGCATTCTACTGGCGCTGATGGTGCTCGGGGTTTGCGCGAAGATCGGCTATGACCTGATCGTCACGCCGGAGGATCTCTACTCCATCGCTCCCCTGATCGCGCATTGAGGAGCGGGACGTGAAGCACAATCCAACCACCCTACTGCTTCTGATCGCCGCCTTCGTGACAGTCGCCAGCGCCGCCGCGCGCGGTCAGGCATTGGTCGCGGATCTCTCCAGCCATCACGTGGCGATCACCACTGGTTTCACCGGAACAGATGTTCTCCTATTCGGCGCGCTGGATGGCGAAGGCGACGTGGTGGTGGTTATCACTGGCCCGCCGGAAACCGTGGCCGTTCGCAACAAGCAACGGATCGCCGGAATCTGGGTCAACGCCGACGCGGTCGAATTCCAGGGTGTTCCGAACTTCTACGCGGTCGCGTCAAATCGACCTCTCACCGAGATCACCAGCGCCGATATCCGCGAGACACAACAGATCGGCGCCGAGTATATCGCCGCCACGGTCGCCGAGGATGACAAGGACAGACCGGCCGCCGATCTCGCGCGGTTTCGCGAAGCCTTGATCCGCAATAAACAAAAGAACGGACTGTTCAGCGTCGAGCCGGAGGAGATCTCCATCGTCTCCGACCGCCTGTTCCGCACCCAGATCCACTTCCCTTCGAACATGGCCACGGGAAGCTATACCGCCGTGGTCTATCTGTTCCGCGACGGCGAGGCGATACAGGCGGTAAGCACGCCGATGTTGGTCGAGAAAGTAGGCGTCGGCGCGGAGATCTATAACTTCGCCCACGAGCAATCGGCGCTTTACGGAATAGCCGCCATCGTGGTCGCGGTCTTCGCGGGCTGGCTTGGCGGCGTTATTTTTCGTAAGGTCTAGATAGATGTTGGATACCGTATCCACTGGCTCCGCTGGCCAAGCCGCTCCCGAGCACCATCGCGTTTTTCTGGTGGTGGTGGATGATTCCGAGGAAATGAAGGTCGCCCTGCGCTTCGCCGCGCTCAGGGCCAAGAGCACCGGTGGACGCGTGGCTTTGTTCCGCGATATCGAGCCGGCGGGCGGTTTTCATCACTGGGCCGGTGTCGGTCAATTGATGCAGGACGAGGCGCGACAGGAGGCCGAACAACTGCTCTCCGACCTCGCGGGCGAGGTTATCGAGCTTTCCGGGCAACTTCCGGCGCTCTACGTCCGGGTGGGTCCGATCGTCGACGAGTTGGTGGCGCTGGTCGAGGAAGAGCCGACGATCTCTATCCTGGTGCTCGCGGCCGGAACCAGCAAGGACGGACCGGGGCCACTGATCAGCTTTCTCGCCGGCAAGGGCGCGAACAGCCTACGCATCCCCGTCACGATCGTTCCCGGCAACCTGACCATGGAACAGATCGAGGCTTTGGCCTAAAGGCCGACACGCCAACATCACTCCCGCTATCGCTAATTCCGTCCCTCGATCAGGCCGATGATCGCGTCCGTGACCTCGCGCGTGCCGGCCTCGCCGCCGAGGTCACGGGGCATGTGCTCGCCCCGCGCCGCGAAGGCCTCGATGGCGCCCATCAGCGCCGCCGCCGCCTTGGGCTCGCCGATATGCTCCAGCATCATCGAGGCCGACCAAAAGGCACCGATCGGATTGGCCACCCCCTTGCCCATGATGTCGAAGGCGGAGCCGTGGATCGGCTCGAACATCGAGGGATACTTTCGCTCGGGGTTGAGGTTCCCCGTCGGCGCGATCCCCATGCTGCCGCTCAGCGCCGCCGCGAGATCGCTCAAGACGTCGGCGTGTAGATTGGTCGCCACCACCACGTCTATCGATTTAGGGTTCAGCACCATCCGCGTGGTCATGGCGTCGACCAACATCTTGTCGATCTCCAGATCCGGATAGTCGCCGCGGATTTCCTCGAACACGTCATCCCACATCACCATGCCGTGGCGTTGGGCGTTGGACTTGGTGACCAGGGTCAGATGCTTGGCCGGACGCGAGCGGGCGAGCTCCAGGGCAAAGCGCTGAATCCGCTCGACGCCGGTTCGGGTGAAGACCGTCACGTCCATGCCGACTTCCTCGGGATGGCCGCGATGCACCCGCCCACCGGCGCCGGCATACTCTCCCTCGGTGTTCTCGCGCACGATCACCCAGTCCAGATCCTCGGGCTGAACCCCCTTTAGCGGCCCGTCGATACCCGGCAGCAGACGCGAGGGCCGCACATTGGCGTATTGATCAAAGGGCTGACAGATCGCCAAGCGCAGGCCCCAGAGCGAGATATGATCCGGCACCCTCGGATCACCCGCCGAGCCGAAATAGATCGCGTCGAACGGCTTCAACGCGTCAAGCCCGTCTTCCGGCATCATCCTGCCATGCTTGAGATAATAGTCAGTGCCCCAGTCGAAGTTCTCGACCGCGAGTTCGAACCCACCGTCCCGCTTGGCCAGGGCCTGAACAACCTCGACACCGGCCTCGATAACCTCGGTTCCGATCCCGTCTCCAGGGATGGCGGCGATACGGTATTGGCGCATGAAGGATCTCCAATCAAAGGGGCGGGGCTCGCGCGCGACAATCTACATGAAACGGCGGGGCTGGAAATCCCCACGAGCCGCTAAACCAACGACCGGCGAAACCGTTGAGCCGCCAGCGGATCAATCCCACCGATCCCTTGACCCGACAAGCGCGAGCAGGCAACAGTGATCTTGAGATTTTTTGGTGCCCCTATCGCGGAAATTCCATGAGCCTGAATCCCTTCGAGACGGTGCGCGAGACCGTCGACACCTCGCCGCCGGTTTCCGACGAGGTCAAGTACACGACCTGTTACATGTGCGCCTGCCGCTGCGGCATCAAGGTTCACATGAAGGACGGCAAGGTCCGCTATATCGAGGGCAACAAGAACCACCCGGTGAACCGGGGGGTGCTCTGCGCCAAGGGGTCCGCGGGGATCATGCAGCACTATTCCCCGGCGCGCCTGACCAAGCCGTTGAAGCGAGTCGGCCCGCGCGGTTCCGGCGAGTTCGAGGAGATCGAATGGGAAGAGGCGTTGGAGACCGCGGTGAGTTGGCTGAAGCCGCTCCGCGAAACCGATCCGCGCAAGCTGGCGTTTTTCACCGGACGCGATCAAAGCCAGGGCCTTACAGGCTTTTGGGCCAGCCAGTTCGGTACCCCCAACCACGCGGCCCATGGCGGTTTCTGCTCGGTCAACATGGCGGCGGCGGGGCTGTACACGATCGGCGGTTCATTCTGGGAGTTCGGTGAGCCGGATTGGGAGCACACCAAATACTTCATGATGTTCGGCGTCGCCGAGGATCACGACTCCAACCCGATCAAGATCGGCCTCGGCAAGCTCAAGACCCGGGGCGCCAAGTTCGTCTCCGTCAATCCGGTCAAGACCGGCTATTCGGCGATCGCCGACGAGTGGGTCGGCGTGCGGCCCGGCACCGACGGCTTGCTGGTGATGGCGATCATCCATGAATTGCTACATGCCGATCAGGTCGATCTCGACTATCTCGTGCGCTACACCAACGCGCCCTGGCTGGTGATCCAGGACGAGGGCGCCGCGGATCATGGTCTGTTCGCCCGCGATGACGAGGGCCGCCCGCTTTCCTGGAACAAAACCGCCGACGCGGTGGCTCCGGCGACGGCGAGCGAGATCACCCCGGCGATGGTCGGTACCTTCACCTTGCCGGACGGTCGCAAGGCGGTCCCGGCGTTCCAGCTGTTGGCCGAGCGCTACATGGACGCCGAGTACAGCCCCGACGCGGTCGCCGAACGCTGCGGCGTCAAGGCCGAGGTGATCAGGCGGCTGGCCGCCGAACTAGCGCATGTGGCGTTCCAGGAAAGCATCGAGCTGGACGTGGAGTGGACGGACTGGGCCGGACGCAAGCATGACAAGATGATCGGTCGACCGGTCGCCATGCACGCGATGCGCGGGATCTCCGCCCATTCCAACGGCTTTCATACCTGCCGGGCCTTGCATCTCTTGCAGATCCTGATCGGCAGCATCGATGTCCCCGGCGGTTTCCGTTACAAGCCGCCCTTTCCCAAGCCGGCGCCACCACCGCTCAAGCCCGCGGGCAAGCCCGACCAGATCAAGCCCGAAACCCCGATGCCCGGCCCGCCGCTCGGCTTCACCACCGGACCCGAGGATCTGTTGGTCCAGGAGGACGGCTCCCCAGCGCGAATCGACCGGGCGTTTTCCTGGGAAGCGCCGATGTCGGCCCATGGCCTGATGCACTTGGTGATCAGCAACGCCCACAAGGGCGATCCATATCCGATCGACACCTTGTTCATGTACATGGCGAACATGGGCTGGAACTCGTCGATGAACGTGCCCGACACGATCGCCATGCTGACCGACAAGGACGAGGCGACGGGCGAGTACAAGATCCCGAGGATCATCTATTCAGACGCGTTCTTCTCGGAAACCATCCCTTATGCGGATCTGATCCTGCCGGACACGACTTATCTGGAGCGCTGGGACTGCATCTCGCTTCTGGACCGTCCGATCTGTGACGCCGACGGCGTGGCGGACTCGATCCGCCAGCCCGTCGTGGCGCCGGACCGCGATGTACGCCCGTTTCAGGACGTACTGATCGATCTCGGGACACGCCTCGGCCTGCCGGCTTTCACCAACGAGGATGGCGGCGCGAAATTCCCGGGCGGCTACCCGGATTATATCGTCAATCACGAGCGCGCGCCCGGTGTCGGACCTCTGGCCGGTTTCCGGGGCGAGGACGGCAAGTCAGAGGGCAAGGGCGCGGTGAACCCGAAACAGCTCGAACAATATGTCGAGAACCAATGTTTCTGGCGCCACGAGTTCGAGCCCACCGAGCGCTATTTCAAGCACTCCAACCAGGCCTATCTCGACAAGGCCACGGCCATGGGTCTGATCGGCGCGCCGAACCAGATCGTCCTGCAGGTCTATGTGGAGGCGATGCAGAAGTTCCGCCTCGCCGCCGAGGGCCATGGTGATATTCAGCCGCCGGACGAGCATCGCGATCGGGTGAAGACCTATTTCGACCCGCTGCCGATCTGGTACACGCCTTTTGAGGAAGCCGAGGTCGATACCGACGCCTTTCCGATGCACGCGCTCACCCAGCGCCCGATGGCGATGTATCACTCCTGGGGCTCGCAAAACGCCTGGCTGCGGCAGATTCACGGCTACAACCGGCTCTATATCAGCCGGGCGCGAGCGGAGAAGCTCGGCATCGCCGACGACGATTGGGTGCAGGTCACCTCGAACCAGGGCACCATCAAGGTACAGTGCCGCCTGATGGAGGGCGTGAACGAGGACACGGTCTGGACCTGGAACGCGATCGGCAAGCGCAAGGGCGCCTGGAACCTCGCGACCGACGCGCCGGAAGCCAATAAGGGATTTCTGCTGAACCACGTGATCTCGGAGTTGCTCCCGGAGAAAGGCGGCGGCCATCGCTATGCGAACGCCGACCCGATAACCGGCCAGGCGGCGTGGTTCGACCTGCGGGTGAAGGTGGAGAAAGCCGCGGACGACAAGCCTGGCGTGGTGTCCGAACCACAATTCGACGCGCTGAAACCGGTCGCCACGGTCCCACGTGGTGGCGGGGTGCTTCGATTTGGCGCGAAGGGAGGCAAGTGATGACCAGTCTTCCCACGACACAAAGCGCGACCAAGCTCGGCCTGGTGATTGACCTTGATATCTGCGTCGGCTGCCATGCCTGCGCGGTGAACTGCAAGGAATGGAACGCCGGCGGCCACTCGGCGCCGATGACCGACTGGAACGCCTATTCCGGCACCGAAAGCCACGACGGCGACGATGCCGGGGCCTGGGGTGTCTGGTTCAACCGAGTCCACACCTTCGAGGTCGGCGAGGCCGAGGCGAGCCGCACCGTTCATTTCCCCCGTTCCTGCCTGCATTGCGAGGAGCCGGCTTGCGTGACCGTCTGTCCGACCGGCGCGTCCTACAAGCGCGAGGAAGACGGCATCGTCCTGGTCAACCCGGACACCTGCATCGGCTGCAAGCTGTGTTCCTGGGCCTGTCCCTACGGCGCCCGCGAATATGATCACACCGACGGCGTGATGAAGAAATGCACGCTTTGCGTCGACAAGATCTACAACGAGAACCTCGAGGAAGTTGATCGGGTTCCGGCCTGCGTCGCGACCTGTCCGGCCGGCGCGCGGCATTTCGGCGATCTCGGCGACCCCAACTCCGATGTCTCGGTTCTGGTCAAGAAGCGTCAAGGTTACGATCTGATGCCGGAGATGGGCTACAAGCCGACCAATAAGTATCTGCCGCCCCGGGCGCGCCGCGACAAGGGCGGCGAGAATGACGCGCCGGTATCGCTCGCGGCGCTTGCGGCACAGGCCCAAAACGAGGCCAATCCAAAACCGGACAGAGTCGGGGGCGCCTTGCTGCGCTGGGTCGACTCGGTTCTATCACGCTAGGGGGAGAGGACGATGCATCCCGCGTTTTCGGTCATCATCTTCACCACCGCGTCGGGGGCCGGCTATGGCCTTTTGGCGCTGACGGGTTTTTTCGCGGCCAATGGATGGCTTCCGGCGGATAGCGAGATCATCGCCTGCGCGATTGGACTGGCGCTTGTATTGATCACGGGCGGCTTGCTGTGTTCCACCGCGCATCTCGGGCATCCGGAGCGAGCCTGGCGCGCGATTTCGCAATGGCGGTCATCCTGGCTTTCCAGGGAGGGCCTGTTCGCGCTTGTGACATACATCCCGGCGGTCCTGTTCTTTCTCGGCTTCGTCGCGCCGGAGATGATCGGCGTTAACTGGAAACTATGCGGCCTGATCGCCAGTGTCCTGTCCCTCGTGACGATCTATTCGACCGGCAAGATCTACGCGTCGCTGCCGACCATCCGGCAATGGCGCGACGGTCGGGTGGTGCCTCTCTACATCCTCATCGGTCTGTTGGGTGGGGCCATCCTCACCGGCTTTTTGACCGCGGCCTTCGGCGTCTTCATGCAGGAGATCGCCTGGGTCATTCTCGCGCTGGCGGTGGTCACCGGCATGCTGAAAATGACCTATTGGCGCTCGATCGACGATGGGCCGGCGGAATCCACCTCCAGCACCGCCACCGGCCTCGGCGCCCCGAACGAGAAGGTTCGATTGCTTGACGCACCGAATACCTCGGAAAACTTCGTCATGCGCGAGATGGGCTTTCGGGTCGCTCGCAAACATGCCACCAAGCTTCGCCAGGTGACCCTGACCTTGTTGTTCGCGGTCCCGTTGCTGCTGACCTTGCTCGCCTCGATGGTTGATGGACAAGCCCTACTGATCCTGTTGACCCTGGCGACCGTGGTCTCGGCGGGCATCGGCTCCCTGGTCGAGCGGTGGTTGTTCTTCGCCGAGGCCCGGCACGTGGTGACGCTCTACTACGGCGCCGAGACCGCCTGACGCGACGCCGCGGGAAGCGGCGCCCCCTCAGTTCTGGTAGTCGGCTTCCAGCGGCCCCTCGCCCTCGAGGTCGGCGCGTGGGTCCAACTCGACCGATGCCGCCGTGGTGCGGGACAGCAGGACGTAAGGCCCTTGCTCCTCGTTGGAGACTGCGGGCCGGCGGGTCATTCGGTAAACCGCGAAACCGCCGAGCGAGATACAGATCGCGCCGCTGAAGATATAGAGCCCGTCCGGCCCGATTTCCTCCATCACCACCGCCGTGGCGAGCGGGCCAATCGCCGCGCCGACCGCCATCGCCATGATCAGCCCGGCGCTGGCCGCGACGAGATCCGCCGGGTCGAGATAGTCGTTTGCGTGCGAGACCGCCAGTGGATAGAGCGCGTAAACAATGCCGCCATAGAGGATGGTCATCCCGGCTAGCGCCCAAAAACCAAGATCAGGGACCAGGGCAATGGCGAAACAGACACCACCGCCGGCGAACAAGGTCAAGGCGATCACCGTGCGTCGGTCAAACAGGTCCGAGGCGCGCCCAATAGGATACTGCACCACCAAGCCACCCAAAATCGTCACACTCATGAACAGAGCGATATCGGATACGCCATAGGTCAAGTCACTCAGATAGACCGGCATCAACCCCATGAGGATCGCAACCAACGCCCCTCCGGCGAAACACCCAATCACTCCCAATGGCGAGATCTCGATCAGCTTCAGAATGCCCAGACGAGACGGTGCCACCTCGCCGGCGGTCACCGACCGAGACAAGACCAAGGGCACCAGAGCTAGCGAGAACAGGATCGAGGCCACGGTGAACAGCACGAAACTGGTTGGTTCCTGTAGATTCAGGAACTGCTGACCCGCGCTCATCGCCAGGTATTGAATGATCGTATAGACCGCCAGCAATCGGCCCCGACCTTGATTGGATGTCGCGCCGTTCAGCCAACTCTCGGCGACCATGACCGATCCCGCGATGCAGAATCCATGCAGAATCCGGATCGCGGTCCAGACATAGAGATCCACGTGAAGCGCGTAGCCGATCACGCTCGCCGAGATGATCGAGGCAAAGGCGGCAAAGGCACGGACATGACCAACACCCTCGATCATCCGACCGCACACCATCGCGCCGAGCAATTGCCCCACGAAGTATCCGGTGGTCACCAAACCGACATCGGACGTGGAAAATCCCTCGGCGTTCAAGCGGATGGCGAGCAAGGTAAAGCTGAGGCCGTTAGCCGTCCAGACCAGGGCGACGCTGACCAGGAGAGCGAGGATCGAAGGAGAGAAGGCCGGCATGACGAGGGTCCCGCGACGGGGTTTCAAAAAGCCGCCACTACGCCTGTTGTTCGGCTAAATCTCGCTTGGGCGCGACAGAAGAGACGCAAACAGAACTTTCTGAATCAATCAGAGCTTTTTCGTCAGAGCGCCGCGATCATCTTCCGCAGCTCCTCCGGGCTAAGCCAGGCGGAGTTGGTATCGCTGGCGTAGCGAAAATCACTGGCAACGGGTTTGGCGCCGCGCTCCAGATAGGCTTGATTTCGCGCCTCGAGAAACGGCGCCAAAATGGCATATCTGTCATCCAGTTCCACGGTCACCCGCGCGTCATCCTCGGAGATCATCACCTCGTGGAGTTTTTCGCCGGCCCTGATGCCGACATTCCTGTGCGGCAGATCCGGCGCCATGCACCGGGCCATGTCGGTCACCCGCATCGAGGTGATCTTTGGCACGAAGATCTCGCCGCCACGCATCATTTCCATGCAGGACAGAACGAAGGCGACACCCTGCTCCAGGGTGATCCAGAAGCGCGTCATGCGTTCGTCGGTGATCGGCAGCTCAGTCGCTCCCTCGCTGATCAGTTTCTGGAAGAACGGAATCACGCTGCCACGAGAGCCGATCACGTTGCCGTAGCGGACGACGGAAAAGTCACAGCCCCCGGCGCCCGAGAGATTATTGCCGGCGACGAAAATCTTGTCGGAGGCAAGCTTGGTCGCGCCATAGAGATTGATCGGGTTCGCCGCCTTGTCCGTCGACAGCGCGATAACTTTTTTCACGCCCGTTCGGATCGCCGCCATGACGACGTTTTCCGCGCCGTTGATGTTGGTTTTCACGCATTCGAACGGATTGTATTCCGCTGTCGTCACATGCTTCATGGCGGCGGCGTGCACGACATAGTCGACGCCGCGCATGGCGAGTTCTAGACGCTCCACGTCGCGTACATCGCCGATGAAATAGCGGATCGGCCGCCCGGGGCCGGCTGGAAACTCCTGTGCCATCTCATATTGCTTCAGTTCGTCGCGGGAAAACACGATGCAGCGACGCAGATCGTATTTCTCCAACACAGTGCGGATAAAAGCGCGACCAAACGAGCCGGTTCCCCCGGTCACCAGAATGGTCTTGCCGTTGAGATCAATCTGATCGGCATCGAAGCGAAAATGCGTGGCGCTCATGTTTTCATCTCCGTGCTATCGGCGGCGACCTGAAGTCCCAGCACCTCGGCCAACGCCTCGACGACGCGATCCACATCGCTCTCCACCATCGTTGGAAACAGTGGAAGGCTCAAACATCGCTCATAATACTGCTCGGCTCCCGGCAGCGTCGGTGTCTCGTACCGGTCACGGTAATAAGGCTGCAGGTGAACCGGAATATAGTGGACCTGGGTACCGATGGATTTCTCCCGCAATCGCCGCATGACCTGACTTCTGGTGGTGTCCAGGGCCGCGAAATCAATGAGCGCCACCGATAGATGCCAGGCCGGATCGCATCCCTTCGCGACGGTGATAGGCCGGACATGCGCGCCAAGCCCATTCAGAAGTACGGCATAGCGGCCGCGCAACTTGCGGCGCTGCTCGACAAAACCGGAAAGCCGGCGCAACTGACTGATCCCCAGGGCGCATTGCAGATCATTCAGACGATAGTTGAAACCCGGTTCGTGCATCTCGTAGTACCAGGGCGCGGCGACGCCATCGCCGCTCTCGAACGCCATGTCACGGTTTTTAAACGCCGCCGCTTCGCGCACCATGCCATGATTGCGAAACCTTCTCAGACGGTCCGCCATGGCGCCATCGTTGGTCGTCAGCACGCCGCCTTCTCCGGTGGCGATGGCTTTTACCGGGTGGGTCGAGAACATCGCCGCGTCGCTGTTCGAGCAAGACCCGACCGGGACCATCGCGCCCGCCCGCGTGGCTTGATCACCGCCAAGGGCATGGCAGGCGTCCTCGGCCACGAAAAGCCCTTCGGCGGCTTGCCTCAGGCCGGGCATGTCAACGCAATGCCCATTCAAATGGACGGGGAACACCGCTTTCACCGCCCCCTCGGGCGCCCGTTTGACGGCTTCGAGGAAATGCTCCGTGTCCATCAGGCCGGTTTCCGGATCAATATCCGCGAAAACCACGTCCGCGCCGACATAGCGCGCGGCGTTCGCGGTTGCCAGGAACGTAACCGTCGGCACGACCACTACGTCGCCAGGGCCGAGGCCATGTGCCAGGGCCAAAAGGTGCAGCCCGGCGGTGCCGCTGGAGCAAGCGACCGCGTGTCGAGCATGGACACGTTCCGAGAAAGCAGCTTCGAACGCCTCGACACTCGGCCCGGTGGTCAACCAATCGCCACGGAGCACCGCCTCTACCGCCGCGACGTCGTCGTCGTCGATCACCTGTCGTCCATATGGGAGGAATTCAGCGCTCATCGCGGCCTCAGTTCTCCCGCAATGCCTGATCAAGGCTTCGGGTAATCGGCGCCAGTAGGTACTCAAGCAAGGTCTGGTCGCCGGTACTGATCACCGCCGTCGCCGGCATGCCTTGAATGAGATGAAGGTCCGGCTGTCTGGCCAGGCTCTCGCGATCAAGTTCGATACGCGCTTCGTAGTATGGAGCCTGACCGTCCTGCTGCACCACATCGGCGGAAATATCGACGAGTTTGCCGTCGATCGGTTTGGTCGTTCGCTGACTAAAGGAGGTCAGACGCACGCTTGCCTCGGCGCCGACCTCGACATTGTCCCGGTCCACCGGGTCAATGTTGACCTGAACAATCAAATCGTCATTCTCGGGAACGATCCCCATCATCGGCTCGGCCGGCCCGACCACACCGCCCTCGGTATGGAACCTCAAGCCGTAGATTCGACCCGCGTAGGGCGCCCGGACCTGCGATCGATCCAGTGAATCACGCGCGGCGGTCAAACGGTCCTCCAGATCCTCCAGCGCGTCCTGGACCTCGCGAAGCTCCGCCTCGACCTCCGAGGCTGCCTGCTCGACTAGGTTGATCTTCTGAAACTCGGTCTCGGAAATGGTTTGCCGTGCCCTGGCGATGAGCGCCTCGCGATTGCCGATGCTGCCATGCAGTTGGGCCTCTGTCCGCTCCAGCGCGAGCAAACGGGTCTTGCGGGCCAGTCCGGCTTCGTAGAGCTTGCGCAAATCGCCGATTTCCTCGTCGATCAACTCGAGCTGACGTTCATCGGCCTGTTGTTGCGCCGAGAGCGCCGAGATCTCCTCCCGGGTCTGGCCGATCCTTTGACCCAGTAGGCTAATCTGGCTGCGTAGCGCCTTCGTTCGATTGGCGAACAGGCGCCGCTGCCCCTCGAGGATCTCCTGCACATAGGGATCGGATTTCCGGGCCATCAAGGTACTGGGAAACGTCACCTCGCGTTTGCGATCACGCTCAGCCACCAGACGGGCCTGCATGCCGAGATTCGCCAGGTATTGCTGCTCCAGTAGATCGAACTCGACCCGCACCCGAGTGTCGTCCAGCTCGAGCAAAATTTTCCCCGCGGGAACCACATCACCGTTCCGCACGTGGATGCGGCGAATGATACCCCCTTCGAGATGTTGAACGGTCTTCTGATTGCTGTCCACCTGCAGCTGACCCGACGCGATCGCGCCGCTACCCAATTGCGCGAACGCCGCCCAAATCCCGAAAATTCCGAAGAATATGAAGATGATCACGAAGCCAATGACCGTGACGCCGCGCCAGCGCTTCGGGTTCGCCTCCTCCTTCAAGGCAAACAGATCATCGACCGGCACAATGTCCTTCGTATCGCTCATCGCGCCACGGCTTTCTCGCCGCCCATCAAGGCAAGCTTAGTCGCCACGTTCACCTCACTTCTGCCGAGGAAAAGCGGAGATCGCCTGCACGCTTGGCACGCTGAGCGCCGCCGTTTCCTGCTTTTCAAGCTTGGGTGGCTGCAGCACACGGGTCCGAGGTCGCCGGGCCGGCGGCGCGGGAGGAGAAGGAGGCGCGGGAGCCGTGGCGTCGGGCTCCGTGGGGCGATCCTGATTGGCAACCTCGGCGGCACCGGACGGTCGCCCCTGGACAGCCGCGTCTGGCGTCACCGCTGGCGCCGAGGACGATGATCCAGACTCGGAGCCCTGGGACATGGGAGCCTGGGGCATGGAGGTTTGGGACACCGGTCCTTGGGGGAGCGGTGTTTGAGGGTCGGCTTCCCTTGCGGCGCCGGCTTGACCCTGGCGCGCGAACATAGCCGGGGTCATCGGGCCGGCGGACGCGGCGGGCCGCTCCGGCGGCTCCGGGGCCCGAAGGGAGGGCGCCGGCCCTCTCAATTGTTGCTCGGCCGGCGGCGGTGTGCCCCCGTTCAAAAAACCCAGTATCTCGTCTCGGGGGCCATACTTCTGGATCATCCCGTTTTGCAGGATCAGCACCTTGTCCATGTGAATCAGGCTTTGAGGGCGATGGGTCACCATGACAACGGTCGTCCCGGCGGCCTTCAAGGCGGCGATCGCCGCCATTAGCGCGTCATCGCCGCTCGCGTCCAAGCTGGCGTTGGGTTCGTCCAGAACGACGATCTTGGGGTCACCGAAAAGCGCGCGGGCCAAGGCCACGCGCTGGCGTTGGCCGCCGGACAGAATGGCGCCGGCATTACCGATCTGGGTGTCGTACCCCTCCGGCAGCCGGAGAACCATGTCGTGCAACCCGGCCGCCTTGGAGGCCTTGATGATGTCATTCGGATCCGCGCCCTCGGCCAAACGCGCGACATTGACGGCCACCGTGCCGGTGAAAAGCTCGCTATCCTGCGGCATGAAGCCGACATGCTGGCCCAGTTGCTCGGCATTCCAGTCATAGGCGTCGGCGCCGTCGATACGAACATGACCGACGGTTGGTTTTTCAACGCCCACCAGAAGCCGAGCCAGGGTTGATTTGCCCGCGGCCGACGGTCCGATGACGCCCAGCGCTTCACCCGGGTGCACGTCGAAGGCAATGCGCTGTAGTATCGGCTTGGGAACACCCGGCGGTTGGAACCCGACATTCTCGACGACGATATGACCCTCCGGCGGCGGCAACTCCATGCGCTGGATACGCGATTGAGCGTTGCGTAAGGTTTCCTCGACCACCCGGTAAGCGCCGATCGCCTCGATCAGGGGGCGAGCCTGGCTGATCCCCATCTCGACCGGCTGCAAGGCTCTTCCCAGGATCAGGACGCAGGCAACCATCATCCCTGGCGTCATGGCGGTGTTCGGGTCGATTATCTGGGTCACCGCCACCGACATGATAACCATCTGGATCAGCATCCGCATCGACTTGGAGATCGCCTGAAAGATCGCGGCGCGGTCGCTGGCCTTGCTCTGGAGAGTCAGTACCTGCTCGTTCTCCTTGTGCCAGCGCCCGAGAATGTTACGGCGCATCCCCATGCTTTCCACGACCGCGGCATTGCGCACCGCCGATTCCGCCGCTTGAAATGCTTTCGAGGAGTACTCCTGAGCCTCGTTCAGAGCCGAGCGGGTCAGCCGGTCATTCATGACGCCGAGAACGAACATCACCACGGCGCCACATACCGCCGCCCAGCCCATCGCAGGATTCACGATGAAGATCAAGATAAGAAAGATCGGCACCCATGGTACATCCAGCATGGTCAACATGCCGGGACCGGTCAAAAACATCCGCAACGTGCCGAGCGAACGAAGGGGATTGCTATTGGGTTGCTTGCCGCGATCAAGCGCGTCGACGATGATCGATGACAGTAACATCGGCCCGACACGGCGGTCGATCCATCCACTAATCCGAACGAAGGAAAACGCCCGGACCGCGTCCAACGCCGCCTGAACACCAAGCGCGATTCCCGCCATCAGCAGCAAAAGGAACAGAGTCGACATACTGCGGCTGGCGAGAACCCGGTCGAAGACCTGGAACATGAAAACCGGCAGGGTCAGCATCAACAGATTCACCGCGAAACTGAATACCCCAGCCGCGGCGAACGCCGTATAACAAGCCTTGAGAAGCTTATTAACCGTAACCGGTCCTTGGTTGTACATCGAGGCTACCCGGCACCAGATTGCACTGTACACGACCTGTGCAAGTTCCGCGCCAGCACCTTAGCACAGCCGGAGTCACCTATCGATATGGCATATTGCCGCCATCGCGCCACTAAATATTGTGGCAAACCGCGGATATGAAAGCCGCCGAAGCGGTCAATCCTCGGTGAACTTGGCGAGATCTATGTCGCCGTGACGGAACGGGATCCAGTATTTGGTCTCGCCGTTGAACTGCAATCCGTAGATATTGGTGCAATACACCTTTGTCGGAGCGGCCGCGCCCTGCAGTTCGGACTCGGTTCGGCCGACATCAACCAGCTCGGACGGCTTGAAGTGACCTTCCCACGCCTTGCCGACATCCGAGCGCTCTTCCTCGGCGAGATCATTGACCGTCATGGCCAGATCCCAGGTCTGCTCAAGGTCGTTCCAAAGGTCGTCGAGATAGGTTCCCATCGGCGAATTCCAAAAAACGGTGAGGACGCGATAAATCCTGTTCTAATCAGCCTTATAACCGACACGCGCCATGGGGTGAAGATCGAATTTGGATTTCCCGCCTTTTCGCCATCGGTTAAAGGCTCGCAACACCTCGCATGACCTGAACCGCGTTGCCGCCGACGGAAATCGCGTCGACACCATCGGCGGAGCGGAGGACGCCGACATCGATTCGGCTGGCGCGTCCCATTTCCACGCCCTGGTCGATGGTCACCGAGATATCGTGCGTTCCCGGCTCCAGGCTCCCCAACAGTGCGCCGAGCATCGCCGCCGCGCTTCCGGTCGCGGGATCCTCGGAAATGCCGTGCATCGGCGCGAACATCCGCGAGCGGACCTGAATATCCGGCCCATTACCGGACCGCGTGTAAAGGTATAGCCCATCCGTGGTTTCGACCGGTAAATGCGTTTTAAAAACGTCCAAACGCGGCGAACAATGCTCGAGCGCCGCTAGGTCCCGCACCTCGGCGAAAACAAACCCGATTCCCAAGGTGACGAGTTGCGGCAAGTGGCGCCCGCTCTCGATCTCCGCCACGTCGAGACCGGCCACGCCGGCAATGACTTCCTCCTCGGACATGGGTCCGAACGTGGCCGCGCCGGGCGCGGTGAACCGAGCGCCGGTCGCCTCGCCGCCTTCACGCAGGATGTCGATCTCAACGAGGCCGACCTTTTCCTCGAACCGCACCGTGTCGCCGATCGGCTTGCCGAAAGCCGTCCCCGCCTGGGCCAGCGCGACCGCGGTTCCGACATTCGGATGCCCCGCGAATGGCATCTCGTGCACCGAGTCGAAGATCCGCACCTGGGCGGTGTTGCTAGGATCCTCGGGCGGCAGAACGAAGGTCGATTCGGAGTAGTTGAACTCAGCCGTGATCGCCTGCATCTGCTCGGTCGTCAGACCGCGCGCGTCGGTGATCACCGCCAACGGGTTGCCGCCGAAGGTGCGGGAGGTGAATACATCGAGTGTAACGAAATTGACGTCCATGGCCCGGCCCTCCGCGCCCCTGGGATCGCTCCCAGGGGCGCTATTCGGTTGCTATTGAAGCGCGATGTTAATCCGGCGGTTTTGCTTGCCCTTGTTCTCGATCTTACCAACCGCGATCTTGCCAATCTCGCCGGTCGACTTCAGATGCGTGCCGCCACAGGGTTGGAAATCGACGGCATCACCGACCCGAATCATCCGCACCTTGCCGGCGCCGGTCGGCGGCTTGACCGACATGGTCCGCACCAGATCCGGATTGCTCTCGAGTTCCGCGTCGGAAATCCACGAGACGGTCAGGGGATGGTCCGCCTCGACGACCTCCATGAGCTTGGCGGTCAAGGCCTCCTTGTCGGGGCGCTCGCCAGGGATATCAAAATCAAGACGCCCCTTGCCGGCGCCGATGGACCCGCCGGTGACCGCGCCCTCGACATGGGCGCACAGGACGTGCAGCGCCGTGTGAACGCGCATATGCAGGTACCGGCGGTCCCAATCGATCCGCGCTGTCACTCGCTCTCCCACCGCCGGCGGTTCGGCTCCCTCGGAAAGTACATGCAGGATCCCGTCGGCACCCTTTCGGGTATTCGCGACGGCGATCTCCCCACCACCGGCGCGCTCAAGGGCTCCCGTGTCCCCGGGCTGTCCGCCGCCCTCGGGATAAAACACCGTTCGATCGAGCACGATCCCGTCATCGTCCACCGCGACAACCGTCGCCTCGCAACTTTTCAGATACGAGTCCTCGCGAAATAGTTCCTCGGTCATGCCGTGGATACCTCCTTGCTGTCCGCTTCCATCAAGATCGACTGATAAACCGTGCGATCGATATTACCGCCGCTCAGGATCAGCCCGACCCGCTTGCCCGCCATCGTCTCGCGCTCTTTCAAAAGCGCGGCCAAGGGGGCGGCGCCGGCACCCTCGGCAATGTTGTGCGTGTCGGTGAAGTAGTGTCGCATCGCGGCTTTCATGGCCTCCTCCGACACCATCACCACGCGATCCGCCCCGGCCCAGATCATCTCTAGCGCCGACATCACGGGCACTCGGCACGCCACGCCATCGGCCATGGTTTCCGCCGAGTTCGTCGAAATCGCTTCGCGACGCTCAAAGGACAAGGCATAGGCCGGCGCGTTCTCGGCCACCACCCCGACCACCTTGGTCGACAATCCCAACGCGTCTCGCGCCGCGATGACGCCGCAGATGCCCGAGCCCATGCCGATGGGCACGTAGACCGTGTCCAGATCCGGCACCGCCGAGAAAAGCTCCCAGGCATAGGTGCCGACGCCGCGCACAAGGTGGTCGTGCAGGCTGGGAAACATATGCAAGCCGCGCTCCGCCGCGATGTCCTGTGCATACTCGAGGGATTCCTGGAAATCCGCTCCGTGCACGACGATCTCGGCGCCTTGAGCGCGCATGGCCGCGTTCTTCTCGACCGAATTGCCGTGGGGCACCACCACGGTCGAGGGCAGGCCCCGACGGGTCGCGGCGCAGGCGACGCTCTGGCCATGATTACCCCTTGTCGCGGCAATCACGCCTGGACAATCCGGCTCGCGCCGCAGCAGATCATCGACATAGATGACACCGCCACGTACCTTGAACGCACCGGTCGGCGTATGGTTCTCATGCTTCACCCAGACTTCGGCGCCGGCCCGAGCGGACAACAAGGGCCAGTTGTATTGCGGCGTGGGTTGCATCACCGCGTGAACCGTCTTGGCGGTTGTCTCGAACTTCACCGCGCTAACTCTAAAAGCCGCCATCGCTTATCCTCGTCTTCTTGCCATCCCGCGCCGCCGGGCACTTTCAAACACCCCGTCGCTTACCATGGAAACACCACCGGGCGAAACGTCGCCGCGATAACGTCCCGACGACCCGCGCCGCAAGCCCGATCGATTTCAGCCTTGAGCAATATTGTCTCGGTCCTTCCGGAAAAATCGATACAATCTCGAAGTTGCACCCTTATTGTCTCGATATTATTTTATATCAATGAAAACAATCGAAACATTGTTATCATGACAAAGTGGGTACCAGATCTCTCCAAGCACCGGGGACCGCGTTATCTGGCCATCGCCGATGCCCTGGCCGAGGATATCGCGATCGGGCGGCTCCCCATCGGCGCGCGGGTGCCGACACATCGAGAGCTTGCGTATCAACTCGGCCTCACGGTTGGAACGGTAACGCGTGGCTACGCCGAAGCCACGACGCGAGGGCTCATCGACGGAGAAATCGGTCGCGGCACCTTCGTTCGCGAACGACCGCCCCCAGGGTTCGGCGAAGCGCCCTTGGAAAGAAAAGAGCAAGGCGATATCGATTTCGGCTTGAACTATCCCCCGCTCGGCGACGAGGAGGAGGCCGCCTTTCGGTCGGGTCTGCGAGAAGTCGCGGGTTCGAGTCAGCTAGACACTCTGCTTGGATATACGCCCCATGTCGGTCTGGAGCGACACCGGCGCGCGATTGCCCGGTGGTTTCGCGGCCAGGGCGTTTCGGCGGACCCGGCCCGTACAATCGTGACCTCGGGCGCTCAGAACGGAATGATGTTGGCTTTCGCGGCGATGCTCAAGCCTGGCGCCGTGGTGCTTGTCGATCGTTTCACCTTTCCCGGGATGATTTCCCTGGCCGCGATGCTGAGGCTCCGGCTGGTCGCCGTCGATATGGATGACGAAGGGGTTCTGCCCGACGCGCTTGAGGCGGCATGCAGACAATATGGGCCGCGCGCTTATTACGCGGTACCGACAATGCATAACCCGACTTGCGCCACGCTCTCGATTGAGCGACGTCGCGCCATCGCCCGCATCGCCGAACGCGAGGATCTTCTCATTGTCGAGGATGATATCTACCGGTTTCTCGATGACGCGCCACCGGAGCCCTTGGTGGCGCTGGCACCGGAACACGTGATCTTTCTGTCCAGCGCGTCCAAGCAATTGGTGCCCGGTCTTCGCATCGGCGGCCTGATCGCGCCGGAGCGGATGATGGGGCGGATCGAGGCGGTCATTCGCACCAGCACCTGGATGCCGGCCCCGCCGATGGCGGAATTGCTGACCCGTTGGGTCGAGGATGGAACCAGCACGCGGCTAGAGGATCGCAAACGCCACGTCATGGCCGAGCGCCGGACGATCCTGAGCCGGGTTTTGGAGGGCCACGCCGTCAGCTCGCAACCACGGAGCATGCATGCCTGGTTGGGCTTGCCAGAGGGTCGCGAAGCTCGGGAATTCGCTCAAGCGGCGGCGATGCGGGGCGTTCTGGTTTCCCCGGGCGAGGTCTTCTCCGCCGCGCGCGGCCCCGGGCGCCGGCATGTCCGTATCTGCATTGGCAACCCCGCGACCGGCAACGCCGTGACCAAGGGGTTGGAAATCCTGCGCGATCTGCTCGCCGACGGCGCGACTACCCCACAACCATCGATCCTTTGAAAGAGCACGACATGAAGATCGACCCCCTTATCCTTCACGGCGCGCATATTCGGCTCGAACCGATGCGCCCGGATCATCTGGCGGGCCTGCAAGCCGCCGCCGCGCATCCCGAGATCTGGAATTGGACTTGGCCCGGCGCCGACCCGGAGAACGTGGCCACTTGGCTCGAAACATCACTCCGAGCGGTGGAGAACGGCAGCGATCTGCCGTTTTCCACGGTCGATATGTCGGACGGCGCGATCATCGGCGGCACCCGCCTAATGAACATCGACCTCTCGAATCGGGTTGTCGAGATCGGCAACACCTGGTTAACGCCCCGTTTTCAGCGCACGCCGGTAAACACCGATACCAAGCACCTTTTGCTCCGGCACGCCTTCGAGGTTTTGGATTGCAATTGCGTGGAGTTCAAGACCGACGCGAACAACACGCAAAGCCGAGCGGCACTCGCCAATCTCGGCGCCGTGGAGGAAGGCATCCGCCGCCGACATATGATCGTGCCGGGCGGCAGAGTACGGGACTCCGCCGTATTCAGCATTATTCGCGAGGAGTGGCCGGCGGTGAAAGCCAGCCTGGAGGCGAAACTGGCACGCCCGTGGAACCGGGTGGGATAGCGACTATGACAATCCCGGCCCACTGATCTCCCTCAATAACTTACGCTTGAAAACCCGGCCGAAATCGGCGAAGCCGCGCGCGTCCATGACGAAGGCGCCGGGGCCGCCGATTACCTTCTCGCGGTAAAACCGCCGCGCCGGCAGGTTGTTCTCGACGATGACCAAGCCGTTAATGGTGATACCGCGCGCGACCGCCCGGTCACGAGCGGGCTCGGTGTCGGGGCCGTCATTGGAAATGCCGTCTCCGGAGACATCGATCACCCGTCGCGCGCCTTCGAAACCGTTACCGATAAAATGGCGGATTGAAAAATCAATCGCCGAACCGATGGCGGTATTGCCTCGGTGTTCCCTGGGCGCCGCGTCCACCGCGTCGGCGAAGGCATGGGCGTCATCGGCGTTCAGGATAAGACCCCAATCGACGGCGACGACCTGCCATTCGGAACTCGACCAGAGCACCACCGATACGGCGATGCCGCGTGGCGAGGCTATCTCGATCGCGCCTTGAATGTCCGGGTCCCGAAACGCGTCGGCGATCCCCCCCATCCGCAAAGCGTATTCCTCGCTGTCGACACTGCCGGAGACATCGATCGCCATGATCAACTCGAGGTCGACATCGCGCTGGGCTTCCGAGACGCCGGGGACGAACACCGCGACAATCAGCGCTGGAAGTAGAAGGCCGATCCGGAGACCGGACCAACTCATGCGTCCGCGCGCACCGTATGCGCGTGATTGAGGGGTCCATGACCACGGCCAAGGCCAGGCGCGGTGACGATCGCGGCATGGACATAGCCACGGGCACGCCGGACCGCGGTCGAGACGTCCAATCCCTGAGCCAGGCAGGTCGCTATCGCCGAAGCCATGGTACAGCCGGTTCCGTGAGTATGCGGCGTATCCAGTCGCGGACCACTGAAACTCTCGGCGCCGTCGGGAGTGACCAGGAGATCGGTGAGCACATCACCCTCCATGTGTCCACCCTTGAGCAGGACCGCTCGCGGTCCAAGCGCCAACAAACGCTCGGCGGCGCGATGCATATCGTCAAGATCCTTGATTTCCAGGCCGGACAGCAACTCGGCCTCGGGAATATTGGGCGTTACAAGCCGGGCCCTCGGCACCATTTCCTCGCGCAAGGCGTCGAGCGCTTCGGGGTCCAGCAACCTATGCCCACCCTTGGCGACCATGACCGGGTCAACCACGACCGGCGTGTCCTTGGCGCATGCGTCCAAGGCCGCAATGACGGTTCGGATCACGCTTTCATTGTGCAGCATGCCGGTTTTCACGCAATCAGCGCCGATATCCTCGACCACCACGCGGATCTGTTGGTCGATAAACTCCAACGGCACCTCGTGAATGCCGTGCACGCCCTCGGTATTCTGGGCCGTAAGCGCGGTAAGCGCCGTGGAGGCGAAACTACCGAGCGCCGTAACCGCCTTGATATCGGCTTGAATGCCGGCGCCGCCTCCGGAATCCGATCCCGCGCAGATAAGCACCCGCCCCCGCATCGGCGTC
>Ga0181593_10000280_pt1 | contig 44065 bp, 30 predicted proteins | sample 071ome_19_FD_133756 | JGI IMG/M metagenome (GOLD analysis project Ga0181593, IMG submission 133756) | Coastal salt marsh microbial communities from the Groves Creek Marsh, Skidaway Island, Georgia - 071413AT metaG (megahit assembly) | ecosystem: Environmental > Aquatic > Marine > Intertidal...
CGTCCTCATCCGGGTTCGACTCGATCCCGCAGTCGGGGAACGGGGTCGGGGGAGAGATCCCGCCCTGGAAGATGTAGAGGTTCAGGTAGACCGCATCCGTGATCGTCAGGTAGTCGTCGCCATCCGCGTCCGCCGCATCGAGGCACTTCGGCTCCTCTCCCAGCAGGAAGAGGTAGGACAGAATGTAGATCGTGTCCCCGATGTCGATCCAGGTGTCGTTGTTCGCGTCCCCGCGAATGAAGAGCGCGTGGCGCGGCACGCAGATCTGCCCCGCGACGAGCGCGACCGGCTGGATCGACTCGGCTTCGATGACGACGCGGTTCGAGAGGGAGACGTTCCCGTTCCCGTTGATCCCATCGCAGAAGACGATGTCGAGGCAGGTGAAGCAGTCGAGGTCGCTCGGGACCTGAAACTGGACCGTCCCGATCTCGAGGGGGAGGTCGGTCGGAGGCGCGGTCTGGGCGCCGAAGGGCGGAGCGGCATCGAGGAGGATCCCGATGATGACCTCCTTGCCGTCGCCGTCGGTCTCGAGGTCATCGACCTGAGCGCTCACGAACTCGGCCCCGATGCCGCTCAGCAGCGGGGAGACGGCAAAGCTGTTCGGGACACCGTTGAGGATCGGGTCGTAGCAGAGGGTCAGGGTGAACCCCTGAATGTTGCTCGATGGGTCCTGATAGTGGATCCCGACCGTGGCGACTTCTCCCGGCTGCACGCGAGTGGGGACCACCACGCCGTTCCGGAGCGTCCCGATGGAGAGCACGGTGTCGGACTGGCCGAGCAGGGCCGTGGGGGAGAGGGCGCTGACGAGCAGGAGCAGCGCTCCGAGCCGCGGGAGCAGCCCCCCCCGAGAGGGTGGGCGAAGAATCATCAATACCTCCTCTGCTCCGCTGCAGGAGACCTTCGCCCGGGGGCGAGCCTCGACGCGGGGAGCACTGCAAGATCCGAATAACGAGACCAGCCTCGACGGGTCGGGAGCCTCATGAGGGGGGGAACCTCGCCCCGACCTCGTTGGCCACCCCCAATAGCAGGGGTGGAGCGTCCTGACCTTAGACGACGGGCCCGCTTGTCGAGATCGACCTTGACCCCGACGAAAATACACTAACTGACAAAACTGACGAACTCCACCTCAATATACCAAGCTCTACACAGCCGAAGACAAATCGAAAAGGTCGCTCTCGCGATAATGCAACTCGCTTTTAAACAACGACTTACGGAGAGCACGGGGAGGTCACTGGCGCGTAACCCGGGAACTCGCCCGCGCAGATTCGGCAGTTGATGTCACGGCGAATCCGAAGCGAGCGGAACTCGACGGCGAGGGCATCGTAAGTGAGGAGTCGACCCACCAGGGTCTCCCCGATCCCGACGATCGTCTTGATTGTCTCGATCGCCATCAGCAGACCCACGACTCCAGGGAGAACCCCGAGCACCCCCGCTTCGGCGCAGGATGGCGCCGAGCCGGCCGGCGGAGGCGCCGGGTAAAGGCAGCGGTAGCAGGGGCCGACGCCCGGGTGGAAGACGGAGACCTGACCCTCGAAGCGGAAGACGCTGCCATGAACAGCGGGGATGCCATGCTTCACCGCGGCGTCGTTCACGAGGTAGCGACAGGGGAAGTTGTCCGCACCGTCGAGCACGAGGTCGTATCCCTCGAGGATGCGATCCACGTTCTCGACGGTGAGCCGCTCCTCGATGCCGTGAACGGTGATCCCGGGATTCAGGCCAAGGAGGGCGTCGCGGGCCGCCTGCGCCTTCGGTGTCCCCACCCGGTCCGTCCGGTAGAGCACCTGTCGCTGCAGGTTGCTGGCGTCGACCACATCGAAGTCGATGACCCCGATGGTCCCGACCCCCGCCGCCGCGAGGTAGAGGGCCGCGGGGCAGCCCAGACCCCCTCCGCCCACGAGGAGCACCCGCGCATCGAGCAGCTTCCGCTGCCCCTCCTCCCCCACCTCGGGGATCGAGAGGTGACGCGCATAGCGCGCCCGATCGAGGTCATCGAGCGAGACCGGCTCCTCGACGGGATGCCCGCACTCCTTCCACCCCTCAATGCCCCCCGCGAGCGAGGAGACCGCGGTGTAGCCGAGGGCTCGAAGGGTCTCCGCCGCGAGGAGGGAGCGGACTCCGCTGCGACAGTGAAGGAGGAGGGGGGTCGTCCGATCCGGCAGCGCGGCCTCGGCCCGGAGCTCGAGGAATCCTCGAGGGAGAGGGAGAGCGCCGGGGATCCTCTCCCTCCGGTGCTCCTCCTCCTCCCGGACATCGACGAGGACGACGCCGGACTCGGCGAGCCGGTCACGCGCCTCCCCGGGCTCCACCTCGGGGATCAGCTGGCGGAGTCGCGCGAGGCGCGACTCGAGCGTTTCCGGGCCGGACATCGGGATCTCCCTCCTTGATCGACGCCCCGGTGCCGCGCTGACCCGGGGCATGACATCATCGCCATCGCCCCGGCCGAGGCAACGGAAGGCGGGGGAACCGGAGCCGGGGAGCTGCTATCATGCCCGCGCCCGTTCCCCGGCGGTGCCCAGCGGACCGCCGGACCCCCTCGATGGCCCGCCGCCTCGGAGGATGGAATGCACTCGGCCGAAGCGATCGATCGGACTGGCAGCGAGAGCGCGAGCGAGGGGCGTCGGCTGCTCCTGGACACGACCACGGACAGGAATCCGCGCCCGGCGGGGGCGGAGGTCTGGCTCCAGTGGGGAAGTCGGCTCCTCGTCCTCGCGGTCGCCGCCGCCCTCATCGCCATCCCCGCGAGCGCGGAGGAGGCCGATCTTCACCGCTCCCTGCGGATCATGGCCGGCTCCTCCCTCGTCCTCCTGCTCTCACTGAGGGAAATCCTCGCCCGGCCAGCCCGCAGCTGACCCACCCCGGACTTCCCGACGGACGGCACGCTGCCACCGGCGGGTCGCGCGTCAGTCCGCGAGCGCCTGAGTGAAGTCGGCGACCAGGTCCGCGGCGGTCTCGATCCCCACCGAGACCCGGATCAGGGAGTCGGTGACCCCCGCCCGCGCCCGCTCCTCGCCGGTGAGCCCGGCGTGGGATGTCGTCGCGGGCCGGGTCACGAGGGTCTCGACCCCGCCCAGGCTCGGACCGGACACCGGGAGGCGCAGCCGAGCGAGGCAGCGCCGGGCCGCCTCCACTCCACCCTTCGGCTCGAAGGAGAGCATCCCGCCGAAGCCTCGCCCCGCCTCGCCAGCGAAGTGCTGCCGGGCCCTGGCGTGATCGGGATGGGAGGCGAGCCCCGGGTAGTGCACCGCGGCGACCGTCTCCTGCGCCTCCAGCGCGCGGGCGAGGGCGAGCGCGTTCTCGCAGTGCGCCCGCATCCGCAGGGGGAGGGTGCGCATCCCGCGATGGAGCAGCATGCACGCCTCCGGATCGAGCGTGCCGCCCAGCTCGTTGAGGAGCTCGCGGACCGGGGCGAGGTGCGCCGTCGATCCGACGATCGCCCCCGCCGTCACATCGGAGTGCCCGTTCAGGTACTTCGTCGCGCTGTGGACGACGAGGTCGAAGCCCGCCGGCACCGGGCGGAAGAGGATGGGCGTGACGAAGGTCGCGTCGATGCAGGAGAGAATCCCGTGCGCGCGCGCGAAGCGGACCACCTCATCGAGGTCGATGACCCGGGTGAGGGGGTTCGACATCGCCTCGACATGGATGAGTCGGGTCTCCGGCCGGACCTTCTCCGCCCAGCCCGACGGGTCCGCGCCATCGATCCAGTCGTACGCGATGCCGAAGCGCTCGAGGAATCCGGTGACGAGCATGTGGGTCCCGCCGTAGAGCTGACGCTGCACGAGGAGGTGTCCCCCGTCGGCGAGGACCGAGAGCAGGACCGTGGAGATCGCCGCCATCCCGCTCGCGGTGGGGATCGCCTCCTCCGCCCCCTCGAGGGCGGCGAGCTTGCCGGCGACCGCGAGGTGGTTCGGGAGGTTGTTGAGGCGCGGATAGACGATGTCATGGTAGTCCCCGGGCTCTCCCGAGTGCTCGAAGACGGTCGAGCGGAAGATCGGCGGGGTCGCCGCCCCCCCGATCCGCGGGTGCGGGTCTCCGGCATGGACGGCCATCGTCTCCACACCATCCGTGGGATGCCCCTCCTTCATGCGCGCCTCCTTGCGACGAATCTCTGCGGGTGTCGTCTCATCTCCTGTGGTAGAGGAACCACTCCCCCATCAGGAGCGTGACCCCCAGCGCGAGCAGCAGCGGCCAGAAGCTGCGTCTCGAGATGACGCCCCCGCTCCCCCGCTCCTCCACCGCGGTGCCGGCGATGTCGATGACCGACGCCGGGCGGATCGCGGACTCCTCGAGGGAGAGGAGGCTGACCGGAACGATCCGCTTCCTCCGGAGGGGCTCGCCCTGCTCGCTCCGGCGATCGGGGTCCTCCCACTCGATGATGTACGGACCCAGCTTCCCGAGCTCCGCGCTGCGGAAGCCCCCGTCGGCGGTGGCCGGCACGATGCTGATCACGCCGTCCGGCTCGGTCACGCGATACTCCTCGACCCCCTCCACGCCGTCGAAGACGATCCGCTCCCCGGGACGGACCCCCTCCGTCGCCTCGGCGGAGCGACCGAGGAAGGTGACCGCACCCTGAAGGAAGAACGGGAAGCTCGTCCGGAGCGGCCAACGGGTTCGAACCGGATCGAAGCCGACGACGATCCCGCGCGAGCGCGCCGCGCGGAAGGTGCGGATCAGGCCGCCCCCCCGGGTGTCGAGGAGGGACTCCGAGCCCGGGCGATCGGGGAGGACCCACCCCTCGGGGATCTCACCGTCGAGGCTCGAGTAGCTGACGAAGCGGTTCAAGGGGTGCTCCCGATCCCAGGTGATCACGGGAGGCGCCGTCATCCTCTCCGGCTCCGGCTCCCACACGCCGGGGGGGAGGGCGCCGAGGAGAAGGTGGGACGGCCCCTCCGGGAGAGCATCCGGGGAGACGCGGTCCCAGACGATCACATCGGGGAGCTCCTCCGCGTCTCCCTCCAGACGCTCCCGCGCCGCCTCCGCGTCGAGGGTCTCCAGTCTCGTGCTCGGGAGCACCGCCAGCGCATCCTCGAGGACGAAGTTCGGAGGCCCCACCTTCCAGACCCGAAGGACGGGGGGCGGCTCGACCACGATCCAGGCGGCGTCATCCGCGGCCAGCGCGTCCGCGCCCTCCGGGGTCCACGCCACCTCGAGGACCCTTGCCTCCGGGGTGGTCCCGGAAGGGGTCGAGAGCTCGAAGGAGTGGGACCACCGCTCCCCCGGGGGAATCCCATCGTTACGGCTCACGCGCACGGGGCTGTCCCCGAGCCGCAGGGCGAGGGTTCCCGGAGCGGGGTCGGGGCCGGGATTGCGCACCTCGGCGAAGACGCGCAAGACCCCCTCCACCCCGAGCTCGGCCCGCGCCGACAGGGCCGTGATCCCGGAGTTCGCCGCCTCGCGCCCGACGGAGACGAAGTCGAGGGGCAGGGGGATCCCCTCGCCGTCCCACGCCTCGAACCGTCCGTCGGAGAGGACGACGCCGACCGCCTCCCGCTGCTGGTCCGCGATGCTCACGGCGAGCTCGATGGCGGGCCCGATCCGCGTGCGCCCGACTCCCGGCCGGAGAGAGCGGAGCGCGCGGGCGAGGACGGCCCGATCCGCGGTGACGGGGGAGACCGCACGAGCGCCGTGATCGAAGGTGATGACCACTCCGCGCTCGTTCGAGCCGATCGCCTCGACCCTCTCGAGGGCCAGCTCCCTCGCCCGCTCGAAGCGGGTCCTCCCTCCCTCCTCGACCCCCATGCTCGCGGAGGTGTCGAGGAGCAGGATGTGGACACGCCCGAAGACCTCCTCACCCCGCCGCTCCGGCTCCATCAGCGCGAGGACCGCGCAGGTGATGACGAGGAGCTGCAGCAGCAGCACGAGGCTCCGGCGGAGGCGCTGCAGGGGTGAGTTGACCCGCTTGTCCTCGATCACCCGGGACCAGAGGAGCGTGCTGGAGATGGGGATCTCCCGCCGCTTGATCTTCAGGAACCAGAAGAGCAGGACCAGCGGCGCGAGGAGTCCGAACCACGCCATCGAGGGGGCGAGCCAGGTCATCCGATGATCCTCCGCGAGCGGAGGTAGTCGAGGACGAGCGTGTCGAAGGGGAGCTCGGTCGAGGTCAGGATCGGGGTGATGGAGAAGCGGGAGCAGGCCTGCCTCACCCCCTCCCGGAACTCCTCCACGGTCCGACGGTAGGTCGCGAGGATGCGGGGGTTGATCGAGACCTCCACGGCTCCGCCGTCCTCGAGGTCGAGGAGGCGAACATCTCCGGCCACGGTCGGGTCGAGCTCCTGCGGGCTCAGGACATGGATGAGATGCACATCCGCCTTGCGACCGGCGATGACGCGCAGCGCGTCGGTGTAGCCGGCGGGATCGAGGAGGTCGGAGATCAGGATCACGACCCCGCGACCCGGGGTCGCGGAGGCGAAGCTGGTGAGCGACTCGACGAGGTTCGTCCCGCTCCCCGGCTCGAGGTCGGCGAGCCAGCGGATCAGGCGGAGAGCGTTGCGGCGTCCCCGCACCGGCTTGAAGGGCGCCCCCATGCTCCCGTCGAAGGGATACACCCCGACCCGGTCATCGGTCCCGAGTGCGATGTAGGCGAGGGCCGCCGCGACCTGCCGTGCGTAGCGGAACTTGTTGGGGGAGCCCGTGTCCATGGAGAGGGACCGGTCGAGGAGCAGGCAGACGGTGAGGTCCTCCTCCTCCTCGAAGAGCTTGATGAAGAGGCGATCGAGCCGCCCGAAGATGTTCCAGTCGAGGTAGCGGAGATCGTCCCCCGGGACATAGTCGCGGTGATCCGCGAACTCGGTCGAGAAGCCGCGTCGGCGCGAGCGTCGCGTCCCGCGGATCCTCCCGGTCAGGGTCGCCCGGGAGAGGAGGGAGAGCCGCTCGACCCGCGCGAGGAAGTCCTCGTCGAGCAGCGGCTGCCGCGCGGCATTGTCGAGTGGAGCGAGGCCGGACATCTCGGGCCTTCCTTGCGGACGAACGCGAAACCGACGCGACGGGGTGCGGAGGCGGGGCGCGGAGGCGAGGGGCGCGCCGCTCAGGACGCGAGGATGTCGGCGCCCTCCGCCACCTCCGGCACATGTCGAAGGACCTCCTCGATCAGGGCGTCGGGCGTCATCCCCTCCGCCTCACCCTCGAAGTTCAGGAGGATGCGATGGCGGAGCGCCGGGCCCGCGATCGCTCGGAGGTCCTCGAAGCCGACGTTGTAGCGACGATCCAGCGCCGCGAGGATCTTCGCCCCGAGCAGGAGGGCCTGCACCCCTCGCGGGCTCCCGCCGTACCGGACGAAGCGGCGGATGGGCTCGGGGGAGCCGGGCTGATCGGGGTGGGTCGCGAGGAGGAGCCGGACCGCGTAGTCGCGCACATGGGAGGCGACGACGATCTGCCGGACCAGCTGCTGGTGCTGCTCGATGCGAGGCCCGTCGAGGACCTTGCCGATGTCCGCGTGGTACTCGTCCGTGGTCCGAGCGAGGACCTCCGTCAGCTCCTCCCGCTTCGGGAACGGGACATTCACCTTGAAGATGAAGCGGTCGAGCTGCGCCTCGGGGAGAGGGTAGGTCCCGTCCATCTCGAGGGGGTTCTGGGTCGCGAGGACGAGGAACGGGCTCCCGAGGGAGTGACTCTCGGTCCCGACCGTCACCTCGCGCTCCTGCATCGCCTCGAGGAGGGCGGACTGGGTCTTCGGGGTCGCCCGGTTCACCTCGTCCGCGAGCACGATCTGACCGAAGATCGGGCCGCGCTGGAACTCGAACCGGCGCTCCCCCCGGTCGGTCTCCACCACGAGCCGGGTCCCGATGATGTCGGCGGGCATGAGATCCGGGGTGAACTGGATGCGGGAGTACTCGAGTTCGAGGACCTGCGCGAGGGTGCGCACCAGGAGGGTCTTCCCCAGCCCCGGCACCCCCTCCAGAAGGCAGTGCCCCCCCGCGAAGAGCGCGATCAGGGTGTGGCGGACGACCTCCTCCTGACCCACGAGGACCTTCGCCACCTCCGAGCGAACCCGCTGGAAGTCCTCCCGGAACTCCTCCAGGCGGCTCTCGAGATCTGGCATTCCGTCTCCGTCCTTTCCCGATCGCTGGCGGCCGGATCCTAGCCCGATCCCGCGGGAGGGACCACCCCGCACGTCGGTCCGCCCGGTCCCCTTTCCGGCGCGGGGGCTGCTGTCTATACTCGGGCCCCCTCCCGGAAAGGACGGAACGCCGATGCAAGCTCGATTCCTCACCAGCGCCCTGGCGATCACCCTGCTCGCGCTCACCGGCTGCAACAACACCCCGGTCCGCAACTCCGCCGCCGACTACCAGCGCAACCTCGACCGCCAGCTCACGGCGGCCACCCTGCGCACCGTCACCATCGAGTGCGGTCCCGGCCGCATCGAGATCGTGGGGCAGGAAGGCCTCCGCTCGATCGAGTTCGAGGGGATGGTCAGCGCCCACGCCGAGAACGGCGCCGAGGCGAAGCGCATCGGCAACGAGGTCCGACTGCAGGTGCAGGCCGAGGGGACCGAGAACCCCATCGTCCGGGTGATCGACCCGATGCTCGCGAGCGGCGGGCAGTGGTACACCTACGATGTCGTCGTCCGCGTCCCCTCGACCGTGCAGGTCACCGTGAAGGACACGACCGGCGACGTCGAGGTGGGCGGGCTCGCCAGCGGCCTCCAGCTCTCGAGCACCGACGGCTTCGTCTCCGTCGGCTCGGTCCACGGGGGTCTCATCATCGAGAGCGGCGGCGCCGACACCAAGATCCGGGATGTCTCCGGCCACCTTCAGGTCGCGGACGGACCGGGGCGCCTCGAGATCTCGAACGTGACCGGCGACATCGACATCACCGACGGCGGCGGCCCGCTCGTCGTGACGGCGGTGTCCGGCAACGTCACCGCCCGCGACAATCCCCAGGGGGCGGAGCTCCGGAACATCGATGGGGATGTCACCCTCATCCGCATCAGCCCCGCGAGCTCGAAGATCCAGGGAGTCACCGGTGCGCTGAGCTACCCGCTCGGCTCCGAGTAGTCCCCGGACGCCCGGTCCCCCGACGACCCCGCTCGGCGCGCCGCGGCGGGGTCCGTCTCCCCCGCGATGATCATCACGCGCCCGCGCCGTCCCCAGCTCCGCCTCGGCTACGAGATGAACGCGCACCCCGCGCGTCGTCTCTCCGACCTTCGTGCGGCGCTCGACCGCTTCACCGCCCCCGTGGCCGCGCGCGTGGCGGGGGACCGCCCCTTCGGGATCGTCCCCCACATCGGCGAGGGCCTCTCCCGGGAGCTGGCCTCCCCCCGGGTCCGACGGGAGCTGAGGGACGAGCTCGCCGCGCGCGGGCTCTTCCCCTTCAGCGTGAACGCCTTCCCCCTGCAGGACTTCCACGCCCGGCGCGTGAAGGAGCAGGTCTACCTCCCCAGCTGGGCCCACCACCGGCGCGCCGATCTCACCTCCCGCATCGCGGAGCAGCTCGCCGATCTCCTCCCCCCGGGGGAAGCGGCGACGATCTCGACCCTCGGCGGGGCGTACCGCCCCACCGGGCACACTCCGGGCCGACTCCGGCGGATGGCGACGAACTACCTGCGCACGGTGGTGCGACTCGTGGAGCTGGAGCGGCGGCAGGGCGTCGACATCACGCTCGCGGCGGAGCCGGAGCCGGACACGACCTTCGAGGTGGCGGAGGATGTCACCTCGTTCCTCGAGGAGCACCTGCTGCCGACCGCCGCGAAGATCCTGCCGGGGGCGCTCGGCATCCCGCGGTCGGCGGTGCCCGAGCTGCTCCGGCGGAAGTTCGCGGTGAACCTCGATGTCTGCCACGCCGCCGTGATGTTCCGGGACCCGGTCGAGGAGTGGCGGAGGCTCGAGGGCGCGGGGCTCCGAGTCGCGAAGCTGCACCTGACGAACGCGCTGTCGCTCCGGCGACCCGCGGAGAAGCCGGAGGCCCTCGCGGAGCTCCTCGGCTATCGGGAGCCGCGATACCTCCACCAGACGGTGGGGCGTCGCCGCGACGGGTCTCTGTGGCGCGGGGCGGATCTCGCCGCCCTGGCCCGGGCCGGCGGCTCCCTCGAGGAGCTAGAGGAGGTCAGGGTCCACTTCCATGTCCCGCTCTCCCGGGCCCGGCTGGGATCCCTGCGCACCACCCGGCGAGAGGCGGCGGCGGCGCTCGAGCACGCCCTCCGGCACTCCGACCCGCCCCACCTCGTGATCGAGACCTACACCTGGCCCTACTTCACGAGGAAGGCGGGCTCTCGAAGCGAGGCGCGTCAGGCCCTCGTCGATGGCATCGTGAAGGAGTTCCGATGGGTCACGGAGGAGGTGGGGCTCTGAGGGATGGCGCTTTGGGGTATGGCGCTCTGAGGAATCGCGCCCCGATCGGTGGGCCTCGAAGGAGGGCCGCCCCCGGGGGAGCGGCTCAGCGCCCGAACTCCTGGATCCGGCGGGGTCGCCGGACGAGGAAGTAGAGGAGCTCTCCGAACGGGACCACCAGCGCGACGAGGAGCCAGACGATCTTGTCGTTCCCCTCGCTCGACTCGCGCGTGCAGATCTCGATGACCATCCACAGCTTGAAGACGAAGACGCCGAACGAGAAGAGCGCGAGGACGAGCGCTGCGAAGATGCCGAGTCCGAAGATCTCCATGAGAGGTCCCCTTCAAGCGCCGTCCGACGGCGCGATCCGCTTCTCGAGGTACTGCACCCGGTGTCCCTGGGACTCCGCCTCCCCGACGGGGCGGAAGCCGAGCGAGGCGTGGAAGGCGAGGGAGACATCGTTGCGCGGGCGGAGGTTCACCTCGCAGACGACCCGGGGGATGCCCTGCTCCCGTGCTTCGGCGAAGAGGGCCTCGTAGAGCCGCCGTCCTCCTCCCCGACGGCGTGCGTGGTCCGCCACCGCCACGCGGTCGACATAGAGGAACTCCGGCCAACGCTCCCGGAACCAGAGGAAGTTCGGGCTGTCGTAGTCCGCCTCCGGCGTGAGGGCGACGAGGTACCCCGCGGGCTCGACCGACAGGTCTTCCTCCCCCTCCCCCGCCTCGAGGACGAGGAACCGGGCGGCGATGCGGGCGAAGTGCTCCATTCGCGCGAGCGGGATGTCCCCGACGGCGGGGAGGTTCCGCTGGTTGAGAGAGTGAAGCCTCTCCACGAGGATCGGCTCCCGACAGGTCCACGGGCCGGCCGCGCCGGCTTCCGCCTCCACCCGCTCCAGCTCCCTGAGTCTCATCGTCTCACCGCTCCGTTCCGTCCCGCGTGGCCGTGATCTCCCGCGCGATCCGCTTCTCGATCTCCTCGATCTGTCGGCGAGCGAGCTCCCGATCCAGGGACCTCAGCCAGGAGGAGTGGATGCGCTCCCCCGCATGGTAGCGGAGGAGGAAGCGGGCGCGCAGCCGCGGCGGGCAGATCCCATCGGGGAGGAGGGCGAGCTGAACCAGGTTTCCGCGGCGGCGTCGGAGGGTGGCGTCCCGGCGCGGGTGGATGGAGTCGAGGTCGAGGATGGCGACGCGAACCGGATCGCGCTCGAGTCCCGACCCGGCCTCCCCCGCCATCGCCCCGGCGCCCTCCCCACCGGCAGCGTCGGGGAGGATGAGCCAGTTCGACGGATTCAGGTCCCGGTGGTGGATGCGGGAGCGGTGGAGCGCGCGCAGCAGGGGTGCGATGGTGTCCGCCGCGCGGGCGAGGAAGAGGGAGAGGCCCCGCGGGTCCTCCCGGCGGCTGCGCACCTCCTCTGCGAGGGTCCGACCCGGCAGCGCCTCGGTCACGAGGATCGTCCGCGTCACCCGCGCGAGGGGGCGCTCGATGAGGAGGGCCTGGGCGGGGGGATGCGGCAGCCCCCGGACCTCCAGCTGCCGCGCGGCGGCCCAGCCCCGCTCGAGGGGGCCCCGGTGGCAGCGGTCGAGGAGGCTGCGCAGGCCACCGCGGGAGCGCTCCTTCACGATCCACCGATGCCCCGACCGCGCCCCGGGCAGTCGGACCTCTCGGACCGTGTGCCCGGCGCGATCGACGAAGGTCCGCAGGGACTCGGCCTCCCCGGCGATCAGGGCGTTGACCGCCTCCTCCGGGAAGCTGCGGCGTCGGTGGATCCGCCAGCGTCCGCGCTCCTCCCGCGAGAACTGGGAGGTGCTCTTCCAGCAGCGACGATCGCGACTGCGCAGGCGGACCCGCTCGACCTCGCGCGCCGCGTCGAGGATCCGCGACACCTCTTCCGACGGCGTCCCGAGCCCGGCCTCCCGGCTCCCGTCGAGATAGGCCTCGACGAGAGGAGCGATGCGCTCCGGCCCCGCCTCCTCGCCGAGGGAGTGCACGAGCTTGCCCAGGTCCCTCCGGCGTCGCCCGGGTCGGACGGTCCCGAGGTGCCGCACCGCGTGCAGATCGAGCAGCCGGACATCGAGCGGCTCGGCCTGGCAGCCGAGGAAGTTCCCGAGGTGCAGGTCCGGGTGCGAGATCCCCCGCTCATGCACCCGCGCGACGATCGCGCCGATCGCGCGGAGCCGGGCCGCCTTCTCCTCCTCGGGGATCGCCCCCCCCGTGACGAGCGGCGGCAGAGGCTCGACCCCCTCGAGGAACTCCATCACCAGCCCCGAGCCGAGGAGGGTCCCCCCCTCCCGGGACTCGAAGAAGCCGACCGGTCGCGGCACGGGGAGCGCCGCGGCGTGCAGCTCGCGCAGGGCCCGCCACTCGCGCGCGGCCCGGCTCGGCAGGAATCGGTACTTCCAGCGCTCGGCGCGCCCGCGCACCCGGTACCGCTTCACCGCGAGGGAAGGGCGCCCCTCCTCCGGCGGCAGGCGCAGCACATCACGGCTCGGGTTCGACTTCAGGATTGCGGTCCCGGGCCACTCCTCCAGTCGATGCCACTCGGCGGCGAGGGGAGCGAGGGACTCCCGGGAGACCCCGGTCGCGCCGACCACCCAATCTCCGGCCGCGGGCACGGGATGGGGGGTCGGACCGGGTGCGCGACCCGCCGAGGCCTCATCATCGCTCGCCGAGGGCCGGCGACCTCCCATTCCTGTCCTCTCCCTTAGAGCTGCCAGTTCCTCGAATTCGAGGGTGCTTCGTGCGGTCGCGGATGGTACCAGTTTGGGGTGGGAATGAGGAAGGCGCACGGGGAGGGTCTCTCGTGGTGTTCTCTCCCCCTCCCGGCCACGGAAAGGGCCCCGCATGAGTGTGATGCAGGTCACGGTGCAAGAGCTCTGTCTCCAGCTCGAGCGCGGAGCCCCCATCACCATCCTCGATGTGCGCGAGCCCTTCGAGGTCGAGCTCGCCTCCCTTCCGGGATCCCTCACGATCCCCATGGGGGAGATCGGCGACCGGCTCGGGGAGATCCCCACCCACCGCCCGGTGTTCGTCCTCTGCCACCATGGCATCCGCAGCTTCCAGGTCGCGCACTGGCTCCGCGCCAGCGGCTTCCCCGATGTCACGAACGTGCGCGGCGGAATCGATGCCTGGTCCCTCGAGGTCGACTCCGAGGTCCCCCGCTACGCCTGATCCAGGCGGTTCCGGCGCTTGCCCCTTGCACACCCCGTCCACCTCGCGGAAGCTCATCCGAGCGGTCCTTCGGGAGCCGCGGTCGGAATCGGGTCTCGTGCCCCGCGGTTCCGTTCCCCGTCCTCCGCCATCTCATCTTCTCATGCCGAGGGAGCCCATTGGCCAAGCAGTCCTTCGACCTCCCCGACCTGCCGAGGGAGGAAACGCCGGGTGCCACCCGCGCGATCGTGCTCAAGGCGATATTTCCCGACGACCCGAGTGAGGGCTCCAGCGAGATCGACCCGGTCGGCGAGATCACCCTCCTCGCCGACACCGCCGGGGTCGAGGTGGTGGACGCGGTCACCCAGCGGCGCCAGAAGCCGCACACCGGGACCTATGTCGGCCGCGGCAAGCTCGAGGAGCTGAAGGAGCGGAGCACTCTCCTCGACACGCAGCTCGTGATCATCGATGACCCCGTCTCCCCCAGTCAGGGTAAGAACATCGAGGAGCGGACCGGGCTCCGGGTCATCGACCGCACCGAGCTCATCATGGACATCTTCGCCCGCAACGCCCGCTCCCATGAGGCGAAGCTCCAGGTCGAGCTCGCGCAGCTCCGGTACTCGGCCCAACGCCTCACGCGCATGTGGACCCACCTCTCCCGGATGGAGGGGGGCGCGGTCGGGACGAGGGGCCCCGGCGAGACCCAGCTCGAGACCGACCGTCGGATGATCCGGAAGAAGATCGACTCCCTCAAGGAGCGCCTCCGGGAGATCTCCCGCCAGCGCGAGACCCAGCACAAGGGTCGGACCGACACCTTCCGGGTCGCGCTCGTCGGCTATACGAACGCGGGGAAGTCGACCCTCATTCGTCGCCTCACCGGCGCGGATGTGCTGGTCGAGAACCGGCTCTTCTCCACGCTCGACACGAGCACCCGGCAGTGGAAGCTCGAGGCCTCGCGCGATGTGATCATCTCCGACACGGTCGGCTTCATCCGGAAGCTCCCGCACGGGCTCGTGGCGAGCTTCCAGGCGACGCTGATGGAGGCCCAGGAGGCGGATGTCCTCCTGCACGTGGTCGATGCCTCGAGCCCGAGGATCGAGTCCGACATCGCTGCGGTCCGGGAGACCCTCGACCAGATCGGCTGCGGCGACCACCGCACGCTCCTCGTCTTCAACAAGATCGACCGGGTGGATGACCAGCACCGCATCGACCTGCAGTACCTCCTCGCCCAGAACCCAGACTCCCTCGTCATCAGCGCGGCCGAGGACATCAATGTCACCGGGGGGGGCAGCCTCACGGAGACGGTGCTGGACATCCTCCATGAGTCGGAGGTCGAGGTGGAGTACGCGCTCCCGCACGCGCGCGCCGACCTCGTGAACCAGCTGCATCGCATCGCGGAGGTCCTCACCCACGAGTACGGCGATGAAGGGGTCCGGATGCGCGTGCGGATCCCCCGCGAGGAGCGCCAGCGCTTCGAGAGCGCCCTGTCCTCGGCGGGCATCGCCATCGCTCCCCCCGCCTGACCGGGGACCCCTCCGCCCGCTCGACCGGGAGCAGCGCGGTGGCTCCGCCCATCGCGCGATCGTCGACCGCGGTTGCTTCCCGGAATCCGCACCCCGCCGCCCGGCCTCCCGGGTCCTGCTTGATCCTCGTGCCCCTCCGGCTACCTTGACGATCACTCCGACCGCGGTCCCGGATGGGCCCGGTCGGCCAGAGCCACCGGTCTCGACCGCCCCCCCGGGGAGTCACCGCCAGAGGCGCGCGCTCCCGCCCCTTCGCGAAAGAGGAATCCATGGTCTTCCGCGCGACCGATCCGAACCCGACCCGCCGGCCCATCGCCGGCTGGGTGCTCGTCGCCCTCGCCGTGCTCCTGCCGGCGCTCCCCGTCGTCGCCGCCTCCGCCGAGCCCTCCGATGCCGATGAGCCGCACGCCATTCGGATCGTCCGACCGAAGGGGCTGTACGCGGATCACCCCACCGCGGGGGGCTTCGACCCGATGAGCCTGCTCCTCGGAGGCGGAGGACCGACCCGGAGCTTCCCGGCGCTCTGCGAGCGACTCCTCGAGTTCGCCGCGGACCCGGAGATCGACTCCATCCTCTTCGACCTGTCCGCACCGTTCTCGATGAACCTCCCCCAGCTCTCCGAGCTTCGGAGGGTGCTCCAGCGGGTCTCCGCCGCGGGCAAGGGGACGATGGCGTGGATCGAGAACGGCGCCCTCCCCCACCTCGCCATCGGCAGCTCCTGCGACCGGATCCTGATGGCGGACTTCGGCACCCTCGATGTCCCCTCCCTCGGCATGTCCGCGATGCACTTCAAGGACGCCATGGACCTCCTCGGGGTCGAGGCGAGCGTGGCCCGCGTCGGGGACTTCAAGGGGGCGGTCGAGCCCTACACCCGCAGCGAGATCAGCGACCACCTCCGGGAGCACTACCGGGCGATGCTGAGCTCGATGAACGACTCGGTCGTGCTCTGGATGGTCGAGGGCCGGGGGATGACGACGAGCGAGGTCCGGAGCATCCAGGCGGACCGCATGTTCACCGCGACGGCCGCGCTCGAGCGCGGCCTCGTCGACACCCTCGTCCCCTACGGGAGCATGGAGGAGATGGTCGAGAGCGAGTTCGCGGAGGGGGTCGAGTGGCGCAAGCCGGGCCGGAAGGTCCAGCCGCCGCCGAACTTCTTCGAGGTCTTCTCGAGCCTCTTCGGCGTCACTCCGAAGCTGCCGGTCAGCGAGCCCTCGATTGCCGTCCTCCACCTGGACGGACAGATCATGGATGGGGAGACGGCGGTGCCGGGATCGATGATCTCCGGGCCGACGGTGAAGGCGATCGAGCGGTTGGCCCAGGACGAGAACATCCGCGGCGTCGTCGTCCGGATCAACTCCCCGGGTGGCTCGGCCACCGCGAGCGAGGCGATCCGTCAGGCGCTCATCGACCTCAAGGCGGTGAAGCCGGTCGTGATCTCCATGGGGACCACCGCCGCCAGCGGCGGCTACTGGATCTCCTGCCTCGGTCAGCCGATCTATGCGGAGGCCGGGACGATCACCGGGTCCATCGGGGTCTTCGCCATGAAGCTGAGCTTCGGACCGCTGATGTCGCGGTACGGCCTGCGGGTCACGCCGATCAACCTCGACGACACCGCCGGAGCGATGGAGATCTCCCGAGGCTGGTCCCCGCGGGAGACGGAGCGGATCGAGCTGCTCATCGGAGAGGTCTACGACCGTTTCCTCGCCGTGGTCGGGGAGTCCCGCGGGATGTCGGTGGAGGAAGTGGGGCCGATCGCCGGCGGCCGGGTCTGGTCCGGCCACCAGGCCCTCGACCTCGGCCTCGTCGACGCGATCGGCGGGACCGAGTCCGCCGTGGCGCATGTCGCCCGTCTCGCCGGGCTCCCGGCGGACGCGCCGGTGATCCATCGCCCGGACGAGTCGAACCCCCTCGCCGGGTTCGACCTCTTCGGGACCGGCGGAGAGGAGGAGATTCGGATGCTCCGCGGCATCGACACCGCGCCTCTGCTGCTCCTCCGCGAGCTCGGCTTCGACCTGATCGGACATCTCCGTCAGGCGCTGGACATCTCCTCCCACGGCTCTCCGAAGGTGATGATGCTCGCGCCCACCCAGATCGTCGTCCACTGATCGACGGATCCCTCGACGAGGGACGGCCGGCGCGAGCCCGGACTCCGGCTGCGGGCCCGCATCCCCCCGAGGGGTGCGGGCCCGCGCTCCATCTCCCTCAGCGCGAGCCGCCCTCCTCGGGGAGAGGGTCGCGGCTCCCGGGGTTCCCGAGGGGGAAGCTGGCGATCTCCCGGTGCCGGGCGCCGTCCGGGGCGAGGACGCTGCGGATGAGGGAGACGGACCCCACCCGGAACTCGAGAGCCTCCGGATCCTCGAGGCGCCTGTCCACCCGAAGCCCCGCCGCCGGAGAGCGGAATCGGAGGAGGGTGAAGTGGGGGAGGAACGGTCGGGTCTCCTCCCTCCCTCGGCGGGGCAGCCTTCGGGCGAGCCTCCGGTGCAGCTCCTCGAGCGCTCGCGACGCGGGTGCGATCGCGGCGAGCAGCCGGGCCGACCCCCGATGGGGAAGGGTCACCAACCGACCCGGTGCGATCGAGAGCGGCCCGACGGCGCGGGCCGCGCGCTCCACCGAGGTCTCGATCGCATCGAGGTCGCGGGGGTCGGTGTCTCCGATGAACCTCAGGGTCAGGTGGATCTGGTCTCTCGGGACGAGGCGATGGGGAGGCAGCGACGCCGAGCTCATCGCGAGGTCGCACCCCTCGGCGCCCTTCGGAGCGTCGAGCGGGTGGACCGCGGCGCGGAGCGCATCCGCCACCGGGACCGGCGGGTGGATCGCGACGAAGAGCCGCAACCCGGCACGACCGGGCCCTCGAGGCCGCGCGCGACGCGGCGCCCAGCCGGGCCGACTCCCCTCCTCGCCCGCCGCCTCCCCGTCTCCCCGGTGACATCGCGCCATACCGATTCCTCCGCCTTCACTCCTCCGACATCACTGTGGCGCGGCCCGACTCCGGGGGGAAGGGGATCCGCGGCTCAGGCGGCGTGTCGCACGCCGAGAGGTCCGTCGAGGAGCAGGTCACGGAGGATCCTCCGACCTCGGGCGATTCGGGAGCGGATCGTGCCGATGGGGACGCCGATGAGCTCGGCGATCTCCCGGTAGGGCATCTCCTCCAGGTCATGGAGGAGAATCGGACGAAGGAAATCCTCCGGGACCTCGGCCAGGGCGGCGTTGAGCTCATCGGAGAGGAGCTCGGGGTCATGGGGCTCACCCCGGAGTCGGCGCACCAGCTCGGCGCGGACCTCGAGATCCACCTCCTCGAAGACGGGACGGATGAGGGAGAGCTCCTCGGGCCGGAGTCGGCGGCTCCTCTGACGGCAGATGTCGTAGAAGCGGTTCCGGCAGATCCGGAAGAGCCACGCCCGGCAGTCCGACCCGGGTGTGAAGGTGGCGAAGCTCCGCCATGCCCTGAGATAGGTGTCCTGAACGAGATCCTCGGCGAGGTGGCGATCCCCCGAGAGGCGGATCGCGAAGCCGAGAACGGAGGAGCGGAGGGGGAGGACGACCAGGTCGAACTCCCCCGGACGGGCGGGGAGCGGGGCGGGCTGGGGGCGGGACATCGACGGCGGCATGGAAGCCTCCTCTCTCGATCCTCCCGATGCGAGCGGTCATCGGTCGAGAGCAGGGAGCACGCCCCATGCCGGAACCGACCCCTCCGGAGGGGCCCGGAGTGAGGGGGAAGAGTCAACTGAGCCATACATCGAGGCCTAGTTGTAAAGCGCGGCTGACAAAGCGCGACGAGATCCGGCTACCGCGGGCCGGTAGATCCGGTATCCTCGCGCGCTCACCCCGCCGGGATCGACCTCTAGATCCTCCATCGACTTCGACCGAAGGGGGACCTGCCACCTCGATGCTGAGAAGAAACCGCTCCTTCCGATGGCTCACACTCTCTCAGGGCCTCGGCGCCTTCAATGACAACGCCTACAAGCAGTTCATCCTGCTGCTGCTCGTCGTGCCCGGATTGGGTCTCCAGGTCCCGGGTGGCTTCGATCCCCAGGCGACCGGCATGGCAGTCTTCTCCATCTCCTTCGTGCTCCTCGCTCTCTTCGGCGGCTCGCTGGCGGATCGGTACTCGAAGCGCCGCGTGATCGTCGTCATGAACATGATCGAGATCCTGGTGATGGTCTGCGGCCTGCTCGCCTTCACCGCCGCCGTCTTCGCCAATATCGGCCTCGCCCTGAATCTCTCGCTCCTCGTCCTCCTGCTGATGGGGGCGCAGAGCGCGATCTTCGGTCCGTCGAAGTACGGCGCCATTCCCGAGATCGTGGACGAGTCGCAGCTGAGCCGCGCCAACGGGATCATCTCGATGACGACCAATCTCGGGATCGTGGCCGGCACCGTGGTCGCCGGCTCGCTGGTGCACTTCGTGATCGGTTCGGACGGCAGCACGAAGCTGCCGCTGCACTACGCGGGCTTCTTCTTCGTGGCGGTCGCGATCATCGGCTTCGCCGGCTCCCTGCGCATCCAGCCGCTCCCTCCTGCGGACCCGGGGCGCAGAATCGCCTGGGGCGTGCACAAGGTCCCGCTCCACGCAGTCCGGGAGTTCCGGTGGCTCGCGGGGGATCGACCTCTCCTGCTCGCGGTGATCGGCAACAGCTGGTACTTCTTCGTCGCCGCCCTCGCGGCGCAGGCGCTGAACCAGTACGGCGCGACCGTCCTCGGGCGCCTCGCCGGGGGCAGCGACCTCTTCCTCGGGATCGCGCTCGGGATCGCGGCAGGGAGCCTCCTCGCCAGCCGACTCTCCCGCGAGCAGATCGAGCTGGGGCTCGTCCCGATCGGCTCGGTGATCCTCGCCGCCGGTATCGGCGCCCTCGCGTTCCTCCCCGACGACCTCGGCTGGTCCCACGGGATCGCCGGGCTGCCCCAGGACATCCCCCTGCTCTTCCCCACGGCCAGCCTCCTCGTCCTCATCGCGGGGATCGGGGCCGGGATCTACGTGGTGCCCCTCCTCGCCTTCATCCAGGCCCGCCCCTCCCGGGAGGAGAAGGGACGGGTGACGGGGATCCACGAGCTCGCGAACTTCCTCTTCATCTTCCTCGCCGCGATCGTCTACGGCGCGCTCGCTCCGCTCCTGACCGAGCGGGAGATGATGCTGGCGATCGCGGGGTTCACCCTGATCGGCACCGCCGCGATCTTCTTCGCCATCCCCCATCTCGCGGTGAGGATGACCCTCTGGGGGCTGCTCCACACGATCTACCGCGTGAGGGTCCTGAACCCCGAGCGGATCCCCCGCAAGGGCGGAGCGCTGGTCGTGGCGAATCACCTCAGCTACGCGGATCCGTTCCTCGTCGGGGCCGCGATGCCGAGATACGTGCGGTTCCTCATCCACCGCGACCTCATCAAGGTCCGCCTCGTGGGCTTCTTCGCCCGTCTCATGCGGACGATCCCCGTGGCGAGCACCGACTCCCCGCGGGAGATCCTGCGGAGCCTGGATGAAGCGGGGAAGGCGGTCGCGGAGGGGGACCTCACCTGCATCTTCGCGGAGGGGGGGATCTCCCGGACCGGGAACCTGCTCCCCTTCTCCCGAGGTCTCGAGCGGATCGCGGCGCGAGCGGATGTGCCGATCATCCCGATCTTCCTCGGGCGCGTCTGGGGCAGCATCTTCAGCTTCAAGGGCGGTCGCTTCTTCTTCAAGCGCCCGCTCAAGCTCCCCTACCCCGTGACGGTCGCGGTCGGGGAGCCGCTGCCTCCCGGCTCGACGGCGGGGCAGGTGCGCCGGGCGGTGCAGGAGCTCTCCGTGGAGGTGATGGAGTCTCGGAAGCGGACCGGGCACACCCTCGCCACCGAGTTCTTCGACATGGCGAAGCGGCGATCCCGGCACACCGCGATCATCGAGCACGATCGCCCTCCCCTCTCCTTCCGGAAGGTCCTCATCGGCTCGCTGCTCCTGCGGCGCCTGCTGCGCGAGCGGCTCCGGGGCCAGGAGAGCGTCGGAGTCCTGCTCCCGGCCAGCTCCGGGGGAGCCCTCGCGAACGTGGCCCTCGCCGTCCTCGGGAAGACCTCAGTGAACCTGAACTTCACCGCGGGCTCCGGCTCCCTTCGCTCGGCGGTGGAGCAGACCGGGATCCGCACGGTCATCTCCGCCGCGCAGTTCCTGAGGAAGATCGACCTCGATCCCGGGGACCTCGGCGAGGGAGTGGAAGTCATCGACCTCGCGCGACTGATGAAGGATGCCTCCGGCCTCGATCGGGCGGCCGCGGTCCTGACCTCGCTCCTCCCCCGGCGTCGCCTCTCGCGGCTCGCCGATGTCCCTCAGGACCCGGACGCGATCGCGACGGTCGTCTTCTCCAGCGGCTCCACCGGCTCGCCGAAGGGGGTGATGCTCAGCCATCACAACCTCCTCTCGAACGTGCGGAGCATCTCCGAGGTGTTCGATCCCCGGCGGGACGACCGGATCGTGGGGACTCTCCCCTTCTTCCACTCCTTCGGATACACGATCACCATCTGGTTCCCGCTCCTGAACGGCATCACCGTCGCCTACCACCCGAACCCCACCGATGTGAAGGTGGTGGCGGAGCTGCTCCGGGAGCAGCGGGGGACGATGTTCCTCTCGACCCCCACCTTCTACCGGACCTACCTGCGTCGCTTCTCGAAGGAGGACTTCACCACGGTCCGCCTCGCCGTGTGCGGTGCGGAGAAGCTCAAGCGCAGCCTCGCGGAGGAGTGGGAGGCGAAGTTCGGGCAGCCCCTCTACGAGGGCTACGGCTGCACCGAGCTCGCCCCGGTGGTGTCCGTGAACCTCCCGGACATCCTGCGCCCCGGAGGGCGACAGCGCGGGGGCAAGTCCGGCACGATCGGGCATCCGGTGCCGGGGGTCGTCCCGCGCATCGTGGACCCCGAGTCCTTCGAGGAGCTGCCGAACGGCGAAGAGGGTCTCCTCCTCGTGAAGGGGTCGAACGTCATGGTCGGCTACCTCGGTCGCCCGGAGGAGACCGCCGAGGTCATCCGGGACGGCTGGTACGTCACCGGGGACATCGCGCGACTCGACGACGATGGGTTCCTCACGATCACCGACCGGCTCTCGCGCTTCTCGAAGCTCGGCGGCGAGATGGTCCCCCATGTCCTCGTGGAGGAGCGCCTGCAGGAGGTGGTCGACCGGATCGCGGAGGAGCGCGCGCTCGACCCGATCCCCCAGCTGGCGGTGACCTCGATACCCGACGCCACCAAGGGGGAGCGGCTCGCCGTGGTCCACAGCCCCCTGCCCGTCACCGCGGAGGAGCTCCTCGATGGCGTGTCGGGCTCCGATCTCCCGCGGCTCTGGATCCCCCGGAGGGACGCCTTCGTGGAGGTGGAGGAGGTGCCGCGGCTGGGGAGCGGCAAGCTCGACCTCAAGGGCGTGAAGCAGATCGCGCTCGACCGGCTCGGTGGAGCGGCCGAGTGAGACGCCCCGCCACCGACGGAGCGCAGCGAAGGAGAAGCGCGTGACCGGGCACGACGACCGATCGGACGACCGCGAAGACTGGGGACTCCGAGCCTTCCAGCGGACCATCGATGAGACCTACGGCGAGCGGGACCGCGCCCGCGGGGTGCCCGGAGCCTTCCTCTGGTTCTCGGAGGAGGTCGGGGAGCTCGCCCGCTGCCTCAGCCGCCCCGAACCCGGCTCCCCCGAGGAGGCGCGGGAGTTCGCGGATGTCCTCGCCTGGCTCTCGACCCTCGCGTCGATGCGGGGCATCGACCTCGCCGCGGCGGCGCGAGAGAAGTACGCCACCGGCTGCCCCCGCTGCCACGCGACCCCCTGCTCCTGCACGCACCGGGCGGAGAAGACCGACTGAGCCGACCCGCTCCCCGCCGACCGTGAGTTTTCCGAAGGACGGGCACGCGGGGCGCCGCCTCGGCTATGATCTCGGCCATGTTCAACAGGGGCAGCTCCCGGACCCTCTCCCGGTACCTCCTCCGGGAGCTGGTGACGATCTTCGGCCTGAGCCTCGTGGCGCTCTCGCTCCTCTTCCTCCTGATCCTCGGGATCCAGGCGGTCCAGGGGGGCTACTCGCTGCGCATCATTCTCCCCTGGATGGTCGAGTCCCTCGGCTACTCCTGCTACTTCACGGTCCCCCTCTCTCTGATGGTCGCCTCCACCCTCGGATACGGACGGTTCGTGGCGGACCGCGAGTACACCGCCGCGGTGGCGAGCGGGATCTCTCCCCTCTCGATCGCCCGGCCGATGCTCCTGCTCGCCGCGGCGCTCTGCGTGGTCGGGCTGGCCACGCAGGGGACCGTGCTCCCCCACGCCCACTACAAGCAGCGCAACATCACCCGCTACCTCGTGAAGCAGCTCGAGCACCTCGGCGACTCCCGCAAGGGGAAGCTGCAGATCGACAAGGAGGGGGGCGTCGTCCACTGGGACGAGATCGAGGAGGGCCGGTACCTCAAGGGGGTCTCGATCGAGAAGCGGATTCCCCTCGAGAACTTCACCTCCCAGGTGCTCCTCGCCTCGAGCGGGCCCATCGAGGTCCCCGATGCCGAGCCGGATCTCCCCACTCCTCCCACCAAGATCCGGGCGAAGCGCGCCACACTGGAGGTGCAGGACGAGGAGGAGGTGATCCTCTTCACCCTCTCGCAGGTCCAGATCTCGCTGCCGGAGCCCCAGCGCGGCTACCTCTTCCCGAAGGCGGGGATCACGAAGTACGACCGGCTGATCGACCTTCATGAGATCGAGCTGAAGTTCCCGATCAACGAGAAGGCGAAGCGCGAGGGAGACTGGACGAACTCGGAGCTGAACCGGAAATCGGTCGAGTACCGCCAGCTGGCGGAGGAGGCCCGCGAGACGGTGACGAGCCTCGCCGCCCATCGCCCCCCCGCCGACCCGGATCGGGAGCTCTCCTCCGAGGAGCGGGCGTACGAGGAGGCGGCGGCGAGCGTGCGCTACTACGAGCGCCGGATCGGCAAGGCGAAGGGGGAGATCTGGGAGAGGCGCGCTCTCGCCCTCTCGATCTTCACGTTCGGGTTCCTCGGGTTCCCGATCTCGGTCGCGTTCCGGCATCGCCACAAGATGGTCCCGTTCTTCATCGGCGTGCTGCTGGTGATCGCGGTCTTCTTCCCGCTCCTCCTCCTCGGGGAGTCCCTCGTGAAGGATCAGGGGGTCCCCGCCCCCTTCGCCCTGATGATGGGAAACATCGTCCTCCTCCTTTTCGGGCTCCTGCTGACGGGAAGGGTGGCGCGCCGATGATCTCGGAGCGGCTCGGGATCCTGCGGGAGGCGCTGCCGCTGCGCACGGCGGACCGATACCTCCTGCGGCAGGGCGCCATCGCGTGGTCGATCTGCGCCCTCGCCATCCTCGGTCTCTTCGTGATGATCGACGGGCTCTCCCGCCTGGAGCGCTTCCTCAACCAGGAAGAGTCGATCTTCGTCGTCCTCGTGCGCTACTTCACCGCGACGATCCCGGTCTACTTCGTGAACTACTTCGGACCGATCCTGACCCTGCTCGCCACCATGTTCGCGATCACCCAGCTGAACAAGGGGAACGAGCTGATCCCGCTCCGCCTCGCGGGGCTCTCCACCGCCCGGATCCTCGCTCCGTTCTTCCTCATCGCCGCGATCTCCACGGTCGGCATGATCCTGCTCCAGGAGGGGGTGATCCCCAACCTCAAGGACCTGATCCGGACCGCGACGGCCTACGGGAGCACCAAGGACACGATCCGACCGGACGACCTGACCGACAACCGGAACCAGCTCGTGTCCGTCGACGAGTACCTCCCCTCGGAGCAGCGCGGGGTCTACGTCACGATCGAGAGCTATCACCGCGAGGAGCGGAACTCGAACAAGATCAAGAGTCGGATCAAGGCCCACGAGATCCACTGGAAGGTCCCGGACGATGGGGGCGAGCCCTACTGGCTGCTCCTCGATGGCTACATCCAGCGCTGGGACGAGAACAGCCGACGGATCCCCACCCTGGGCGCCAGCAAGGAGGAGCGGTACTCCGAGCACTTCGACCGATACAAGCTCAAGACCGACATCCAGCCGGTCGACCTCGAGTCGACCGACGCGGAGATCCAGTTCCTCTCCTTCCGGGAGCTCCTCGACCAGTCGAAGCGCCGGGACCTGAGGCACCTGGAGGTGAAGCTGCACATGCGCTTCGCCTTCCCGCTCTCGAACTTCATCCTCGTGCTGCTGGGGGTCCCCTTCGTCCTGCGCGGGGAGAACCGCTCGATCGTCATCGGCATCGCCCTCGCCATCGGGATCTCCGCCGTCTACCTGATCGCGACGATGTACTCGGCGGAGCTGGGGAACCGGGAGGTCCTCCCGCCGTTCTTCGCGGCCTGGCTCCCCGTCCTCTTCTTCGGGGCCCTCGGGCTGACGATGTTCGACAGCGTCGACAGCACCGAGTGAGGCGGAGCCCCCCGCGGGAAGCAGCGCGGCCGCGACCGGTGCCTCGCACCGATCGCGGCCGCGCTCTCTCCTCGGAGCCTCGACGAGGTCAGGCGTCGAGCGCCTGACCCAGATCCTCGATCAGGTCCTCGGCATCCTCGATGCCGACGCTGAGCCGGATGAGCGCATCGCTCAGCCCGGCCTTCAGCCGCTCCTCCCGGGGGATCGCCCCGTGGGTCATAGACACCGGATGCTCGATGAGACTCTCCACCCCGCCGAGGGACTCGGCCAGGGAGAAGATCCGCGTGCGCGAGACGAGATCCCTCGCGTCCTGCTCCTCCTCGCCGACGAGGACGAAGCTCACCATGCCGCCGAAGCCGGACATCTGTCTCGCGGCGATCTCGTGGCCCGGATGGGACTCGAGCCCCGGGTAGTGAACGCGGGCCACGCGGGGGTGCTCCTGCAGGAAGCCGACGACCCGCCGCGCGTTCTCCTCGTGGCGATCCATGCGCACGGCGAGGGTCTTCGTCCCCCGGAGGACGAGGAAGCAGTCCATCGGGCCGGGGACCCCTCCCGCGGCGTTCTGGACGTAGGCGAGGCGCTCCGCCCACTCGGAGTCGCTGGTGATGAGGGCCCCGCCGACCACGTCCGAGTGCCCGCCGAGGTACTTGGTCATCGAGTGCACGACCAGGTCGGCCCCGAGGGCGAGCGGCTGCTGCAGGTACGGCGTGGCGAAGGTGTTGTCGACGACGACCTTCACATCCCGGCCTCGGACCGCCTCCACGATCGCGGAGATGTCCGCCACGTTCAGGAGGGGGTTCGTGGGGGTCTCGATCCAGATGAGGCGGGTGCTCTCATCCATCGCCGCGGTGATGTTCGCGGGGTCGGAGGCATCGACGAAGGTCGAGCGGATGCCGAACGGCTCGTAGACGTTCCGGAAGATGCGGAAGGTCCCCCCGTAGAGGTCGTTGCAGGCGACGATGTGATCATCGGAGCGCATCGTCTTCAGGATCGCGTCGGTCGCGGCGAGCCCGCTGCCGAAGCAGAGCCCGTGGCGCCCGCCCTCCAGCGCAGCGAGGTTCTCCTCGAGCGCGGTGCGGGTCGGGTTCCCCGTCCGGGAGTACTCGTACCCCTGATGGTCCCCCGGCGCCGCCTGCACGTAGGTGCTCGTGAAGTAGACCGGGGTCATGATCGCGCCGGTGCTGGGGTCCGGGGCCTGCCCCGCGTGGATCGCGCGGGTGGAGAAGCCTCGGAGCTCTCGATCTTCGGAGGCCATTCAGCTCCTCGCCTTCCCGCGCACCGAGTGGATGAGGTCGTACTTGGTGATGATGCGACGGTGGTCTCCATGTCCGATCAGGACCGCCGCGCTCGGGCCGTCGAGGCAGGCGAGGATCTCATCCGCGGTGGCGCTCTCCGGAAGCTCCGGGAACGGCTCCCTCATGATCTCCTCGACCTTGCGATCGGTGGCGCTGTCCCCCTTGAGGAGGGCCTCGATCACCTCGCGCTCCCGGACGCTCCCGACCATGCGGTCCCCGTCCAGCACGGGGAGCTGCGAGATGTCGTTCTCCCGCATCACGGCGACCGCCTCGGCGATCGTCGCCCCCGGTCCGACCTGGAGGAGCCCCCGCCGGGAGGAGCCCTCCGCGAGGATCTCCCCCGCCGTCATCGACATCGGGGAGTCGATGAGCTGGTGGCGACGGAGCCAGTCGTCGTCGTAGACCTTGGAGAGATAGCGCTCCCCGGTGTCGGGGATGAGGACCACCATGACATCGTCGGGGCCCAGCCGCTTCGCGACCTCCGCCGCGGCTCCGACCGCGTTCCCGGCGGAGCTGCCCGAGAGCATCCCCTCCTCGCGGGCGAGCCGCCGCGCCCAGGCGAAGGACTCCCGGTCACCGATCTGGATCACCTCGTCAATGACGGAGAAGTCGATCGTCGTCGGCAGGAAGTCCTCGCCGATCCCCTCCACGAGGTAGGTGTGAGCCTCGGTCAGCTCGCCGGTCCGCGCGTACTCCGCGTAGAGGGAGCCCACCGGGTCGGAGCCGATGACCCGGACCTCGGGGTTGTGCCCCTTGAGGACCTTGCCGATCCCGGAGATGGTGCCCCCCGTGCCCATCCCGGCCACGAAGTGGGTGATCCGCCCCGCGGTGTCCTCCCAGATCTCGGGACCGGTCGAGTGGACATGGGCGTCGGGGTTCCAGGGGTTGTGGTACTGGTTCGGGTAGTAGGAGTTCTCGATCTCCGCGTGCAACTTCCGGGCGACCGAGTAATAACTCCTCGGGTCGTCCGGCTCGACGGCGGTCGGACAGAGGCGGACCTCGGCTCCGATCGCCTTGAGCAGTCGGCTCTTCTCCGGGGCGACCTTGTCGGGCATGGTGAAGATCGCGCGGTAGCCGCGGACCGCGGCCACGAGCGCCAGCCCGAAGCCGGTGTTTCCGGAGGTGCACTCGATGATCGTCCCGCCGGGCTTGAGGTGGCCCTCGCGCTCGGCAGCGTTGATCATGTTGACGCCGATCCGGTCCTTGACGCTCCCGCCGGGGTTGAAGGCCTCGACCTTCGCGAGGCAGAGGCCCTTGGAGTCGCCGAAGATCCGGTTCATCCGGACCAGCGGCGTGTGACCGATGGTGTCGAGGATGTTCTCGTAGTACTTCATGTCTGGACCTTTCGCCGCCGCCCGCGGGACCAGCCCCGGCGGTCGGACCGGGGATTCTAATCTCCGGAGCGGTCCGTTGCGCCGGAAAGCGACAGTTCCGGGCGTGACGCCCCCCCGGGGCGGCGCCCGACGAGGGAGGCCCGATGGGAGACGCACCCCGGATCATCGTCGAGAAGGACCCGGAAGCCCTCCTCCTCGCCGTCCGCGCGGAGCTGGAGCGGGGCCTCGTCCCCGGGGAGAGGATCTGCCTCCCGACCGGAAGGACTCCGGAGCCGCTCTATTCCCGCATCGTCGCCGATCCCGACGCTCGCGGTCTCTGGTGCCACCTCCAGTTCCAGCAGCTGGACGAGTACATCGATCCACCCGACGGCGTGGAGACCTTCGCCGCGACGCTGGCGCGCCAGCTCTTCGACCCTCTCGGGATCCCCCAGGGGGCTCGGGGGGCGATCATCTCCCCGGAACATCCCGGGGAGGGTGCCCGGCTCGATGCGATCCACCGGAGCGCCCCCCTCGCCGCCTGCCTCCTCGGGCTGGGAGGGAACGGGCACATCGCGTTCAACGAGCCCGGGGACACCACTCCGGGGTATCACCGGGTCCGACTGGCGGAGGAGACGACGATCGACAACTTCGGAGCGGCGCGGGAGCAGAAGGCGCTCACGATCGGCGTCGATCAGATCCTCTCGGCCCGCCGGGTCCTCCTCTGGGTCCCTCAGCCCGGCAAGCAGGACCTCCTCGATCGGGTCCTCGAGGGGACGATCGATCCGGCGCTCCCCGCCACCGCCCTCCGCCGCCACCCCGACCTCACGGTCTTCCGGACACCGCCGGCCGAGTCCCGCTGAGCTCCCGGCTCCCGACGCGGGACGCCGCGGGTCCACTGCGGGCTTGCCCCGCCGGGTCGAGGCTCGGTACCGTGCAGGGGTCCCCGGAACGGAAGGTCCCCGTCATGCGCGCTCCAGCCCCGCCGTCGCGTCTCGCGAAGGTCGTTCTCTGGTCCCTCCTGCTCATCCCTCCCCTCTCGGGGCAGGCTCCCTCGCCCCCCGTCGAACCCGACACGCTCCCGCTGCACTCCCTCGCGGGGGAGGGGGCCCACGGCATCCTCGAGTTCAGCATCTCCGAGGAGGGGAAGGGCCCGATCCCCGGACGCCTGACCTTCTGCGGAGACCACGCCCCGGGGGCGGACCTGTTCCCGAACATCGCGGCCGCGCCGCTGGAGCTGGCGGTCCGCAAGGACATCGTCTACTCGCTCTCCGGGCGCGGGCGGATCACCGTCCCGGTCGGGACCTACACCGTGCACGCCTCCCACGGCCTGGAGTACTCGATCGACACCCATGTGGTCGAGATCACGGACGGAGGGACCGCCCGCCTGGACGCGACCCTCGTCCACGAGATCGACTCCACCGGGTGGATCAGCGCGGACTTCCACCTCCACACGCTGACCTACTCGGGACACGGTGACTCGAATCTCGAGGAGCGGATCATCAGCATCGTGGGCGAGGGACTCGAGGTGGCGGTCTCCACCGACCACAACCACCACACCGACTACTCCCCCACGATCTCCCGGCTGGGGGTCTCCCCGCGCCTCTTCTCGGTGGTGGGGAACGAGGTCTCCACGCCGATCGGCCACTTCAACGTCTTTCCCGCCGCCCCGGGGGGTCCCCTCCTGCCGAGTCGGGCCGTTCACGCCCCCACGCTCTTCAGCGCGTTCCGCGCCCATGACTCGAAGACCGGAGCGCGAAGCGTCATCCAGGTGAACCACCCCCGCTGGCTGGGCATCGACTACTTCGCGAAGACCGGGCTGGACCCCGTCAGCGGACTCTCGGAGAGCCCCAACTACAGCCGGAAGTTCGACTCGATCGAGGTCCTGAACGAGAACGCCTGCTGGGGCTACTACGAGACCGGCGTCGACCCGGTCTTCACCGGGAGCTCCCGTCACTCCGTCCTCGAGGACTGGTTCTCCCTGCTCGACCTGGGTCAGACCCCCGCCGCGGTCGGCAACTCGGACAGCCACGCCGTCCGAGCCTGCATCGCCGGCGTCCCGAGAAACTTCTGCCTGACCCCGAGCGAGGATCCGGGGGAGTTCGACCCGCGCTGGCTCGTCGATGCGGTCCGTGGGAAGCGGATGTTCACGACCACCGGACCTTTCGTGGAATTCACGATCAACGGGGCTCCGGTCGGGAGCCGCGTCACCGCCGGGGACCCGGGTCTCCCCCCGGGCGCGGTCGAGCTCGGTCTGGCCGTCTCCGCCGCGTCGTGGATCGATGTCGACCGCGTGATCGTGGTGGTGAACGGCGACCGGGCCCTGACGATCCCCGTGCCCGAGGCGCGCACCGTGGAGCGGCTGCGAGTCGAGCGGACCCTCTCCCTCCCCGGAGATGCCTGGATCGTCGTCATCGTGGAGGGAGACGACCCGATGGCGCCGGTGATTCCGGACACCAAGCGCCCGATCCGTCCCCTCGCCCTCACAAACCCCATCTGGGTCGACACCGACCGGGATGGCCTCTGGCTCCCACCCCGCGCCGCGGCCCTCCGCTCCCTGGAGGAACTCGAGTCGACCCCGGCCCGGGCCCTCCCCATCTGGCGGCAGGCCTCGGACGCCAACCGACGACGCCTGCTGCTCGAGGCCCGCCCCGAGCAGCCGTTCACCCGGGAGCTCGCCCTCGCCGGCCTCGGCGACCCGGTGCGTCGCGTCCGCCTCGCCGCCTGCCTCCTGGCCGACCGCCTCGGGGATGCGAGCCTCGACGATGCCATCGTCGCCGCGCTCCGCGCCCACCCCGAGGATCCCTACCTCTCCCTGCGCGGGCTGCTCGCGATCGAGGCGACGGAGACCCGCCGGAGCCTCCTCCTCGACCAGCTCGACGCCCGCGGACTCGGGGTGCTCGAGGAGGGTCGAGCGCTCCTCGCCGACGATCTCCCGGGGGACTTCGTCCGCCGCTGGCGCGTCATCGGATACCTCGACCCGGCGGAGGCGGGCTCCCCCCCACCACCCACCGATGCCCGCAAGGTCGGCAAGCGCGGGGAGATCGGCTGGGAGGTGCGCGAGACCCGATCGAGCGGCTACCTCGACCTCCTCGGGCTCGACGCGGATCCGATCGCGGCGGAGGAAGCCATGGTCCTCGCCGAGGTCTGGCTCCACTCCGCCGAGGATCGGTCGGCGCAGGACCGGCGCGTCCTCGCGACCCTGGGGGCGGATGACTCCTCACGAGTCTTCCTCGACGGTGTGGAGCTCTTCCGTCATGACGGCACGCAGGCCGCGAAGCCGGACGCACACCTGCTCAGGCTGCCGCTTCACGCAGGCTGGAACCGCCTGGTCGTGGAGGTCCGCAATGGTCGAGGCGCCTACGGGGCCTACCTCCGCATCCTCGATGACCGCGTCCGAGTCGAGCTCCGTCCGGACTCCTCCTCCTGAGGCGGAGCCGTCCCCTCGAATTCGATGCTCTCCCATCGCCCTCACCTTCGAGAGCTGACTCCGGTGTCTGCCGTCCCTCTCCGCAGCGCACCTATGGCGGACGAAGCAGACGAGGGGAGCAGGGCTTCACGACATCACTGATGTCATTGAACTGACATTCGTATCAGCACCCGTCGGCTTCGGTGAGTTGCAGTTGCACGCCACTCCCGGAGGGATAGGATCGCGGTGTAGCTTCGTGCATCGGTGATATGGGGTCATCGGTTCACGGCTCGGGGCGAGTCGGTATTCGGTTCGCTCCGCCGAAGGCCTCCACCTTATCCGGAGGCTCTGGCAGGGAGGTGTGTGGAGCCCGGGGGACCCCGGGATCCTCGCAGGGGCGCCGGATTCGGCCTCCTTCCTCCTCGTCCGACTTTTGAAACATATGGAGTCCCCGTCGATTGACGGGCACCTAGGTCTCCGACTTATCCCGACGTGGAAGGGAGGACCACCCATGAGGGTCGTCCTATGCGCACTCTTCGCACTTGCGTTCGCTCCGGCCATCCTTGCCCAGGACCATGGCCCCGACCCCGAGTACTACCCGCTGCCCTGCACCAACACGGTGACGGCGAACGTGGTCGCTCTGGATCAATCGCTCTACTACAACCGATTCGGTGCCTTCGATCCGAACGGCATGGTCTTCGCGCTCGCCCGGAACGTCGTTCCCGAAGTCGGGACCGAGGTCCAGCCCGGAAACGCGAAGATCCGCTCGGACCTGCGCCCCCGACCGCTCGTCCTGCGAGTGAACGAGGGGGACTGCCTCGAGGTGACCGTCACGAACCTGCTCGATTCGACCCTCACCAACAACGTGGGGACCCGGAATCTCAGCTTCAACGTGACCGGCTTGGCTCTCGCGCAAGGGGCCATGAACGGCGCGGGGCTCGGTCGGAACGGCGATGCGCCGCTCGCGCCGGGCCAGAGCGCGACCTACACCTACTTCGCCAGCGCTCGCGGCACCTTCCATGTCGACAGCCTCGTCTCCACCACCGGAGGTGAGGGAGACGGCGGATCGAAGGCGCATGGTCTCTTCGGCGCGGTCGTCGTCGAGCCCGCGGGATCGAGCTGGTACCGCTCTCAGGTCAGCGACAACGACATGAACATGGCGACGATCGGGCTCAATCCGAACGGGACGCCGATCATCGACTACAACGCGCTCGACCTCGACGGGCTCCCGGTCCTCTCGATCCTCGACGCCAACAACGAGATCGTCCACTCCGACCTGACCGCGATCATCACCGACATGCAGGGGATGAACTGCGACGGCATGCCGACCTCGGTCGAGTGCGGCGAGTCCTATCGCGAGTTCGTGGTCGTCTTCCACGACGAGATCGCGATCCGCCAGGCCTACCCGGAGCTGGTCGCCGACCCGATCTTCCACGGAGTCCGCGACGGGTTCGCCATCAACTACGGGTCCGCCGGCATGGGTGCCGAGGTCATCGCCGTGCGCAACGGTGAGGGTCCCGGCAAGGACTGCGGCGAGTGCAAGTTCGAGGAGTTCTTCCTCGAGTCTTGGGTCAACGGCGACCCGGCGATGCCCGTCAAGCGGGATCCGATCACCGGGGTGCCCTTCGACGTGACCTACCGCAGCGATCCTTCGAACGTGAATCGCAGCTACATCGGCGATCCCGTCCGCATCGAGAACCTGCACGTCGGTGCGGAGACCCACGTCTTCCACCTCCACGCGCACCAGTGGCTCTACTCGGACAAGGATGAGAACTCCACCTACCTCGACTCCCAGTCGATCGGACCGGGCGCGAGCTTCTCCTACGACATCAACTACGGCGGAGGTGGAAACCGGAACCTGACTCCCGGCGACTCGATCTATCACTGCCACCTCTACCCGCACTTCGCCCAGGGCATGTGGGCCCTCTGGCGGGCGCACGATGTCTTCGAGGACGGCAGCCTCGACCGGAACCTCCCGGACTACGAGCTCACGGGCGGGACGCCGAACCTCGCGGTCATTCCCCTCCCCGGAAGGATCATGCCGCCGAAGCCCTCCGCCGACATGCCCGGATACCCCTTCTACATCGCGGGCAACGCCGGTCACCGGGCTCCGCAGCCGCCTCTCGACATGGAGCATGATGGGGGGCTCCCGCGGGGACACATCCTGAGCTCGACCGTCACCGACGGTCCGGCCGCGATCTCGGCCCACTACCAGTCCGATCCGGTCTTCCAGCGCGTGAGCAGCAACAACACCAACCCCTATCTCCTCTACTTCGCCCGTCGCCTCGACACCGCGGAGTTCGAGTTCCTGCCTCAGGACGGGACCTCTCTGGAGAAGAAGGCGATGGACTACCACGCCGGGGCGTACAACCCGGATTCGATCCTCGGGGATGCCCTCGCGATCGACACCGACCACGGCTGGCCCGCGATCGGCTATCCGAGCTTCGACTCGAGCGGGAACCCCGGCTACTTCCTCGTCAACGGCCTCGCCCCGCAGCCGGGTGCGCCGTTCGCCGATCCCTGCCCGCCCCTCTTCGTCGACGGCAACGGCACGATCCGCTGGACCACCCACCGCAGCTACGATGCGGCCTATGTCCAGTTCGACATGACGATCAACGAGTACGGGTGGCACGATCGCCAGGCCCGCGTCGCCGTCCTGAATCAGGATGTCTTCTCGACCCTGGACGGCACCCGCACGCCCCAGCCCCTGTTCTTCCGAGCGAACTCCGGTGACTGCGTGACCTTCCGCGCGACGAACCTGATGCCCGGAAACCTCAACCTGGACGACTACCAGATCTTCACTCCGACCGACATCATCGGTCAGCACATCCACCTGGTGAAGTTCGACGTGACCTCCTCGGACGGCGCCGGCAACGGCTGGAACTACGAGGACGGCACCTTCTCCCCGGAGGAGGTCCGCGAGCGGATCCACGCGCACAACGCCTTCGTCGATCCGGACGGGGATGGGCTCGCCGCCGACGGCACTCCCGCCAACATCCTCACCGCCGAGGCGCACCCGTACTTCGGGTCGGGCCCCAACGGGGACTGGCTCGGCGCGCAGACCACCGTTCAGCGCTGGTGGGTGGATCCCTGCGTCAACAACTCGGGCGAAGACCGGACGATCCGCTCCGTCTTCACGCACGATCACTTCGGCCCCTCCTCCCACCAGCAGCACGGGCTCTACGCCCTGCTCGTGGTCGAGCCGACCGACTCGATCTGGTTCATGCCCGATGGAGTGACCCCGCTCGGAACCCGCGCGGATGGCGGACCGACGCACTGGGCCGCGAACATCATCACGGGCTTCAACGGAGCCGGATCCTATCGGGAGTTCGTCTTCGAGACGGGCGACTTCATGCCGACCTACGACCTCGCCAACCTGCCGGTGAAGGCTCCGGGCGGAGTCAACAACCCCGAGGTGATCTCGACCGGCGGCGGCAGCGAGGTCATCAACTACCGCGCGGAGCCGATCGGCCACGCCATGAGCAACGCGGCGGCCTACCCGTTCTCCTCGCCGGGCAACGGAGACCCGTTCACCTTCGTCGGTCAGGCGTACACGGGAGACCGCGTGCAGCTGGCCCTCGCCCATGGAGCTCAGGAGGGACAGCACTCCTTCATGGTCCACGGCGCGAGATGGCTGCAGGAGCCGAGCAACCCGGACTCCGGCTACACGAACATGCAGCAATACGGGATCTCCGAGAAATTCGAGGCCTACTTCCGCCTCGGTGACGGGATGAAACACACCACCGTCCCGGGCGGCGCCACCGACTACTTCGTCGGGCAGGCCGATGTCTCCGGTCTCCGCGGCGGAGCGTGGGGGCTCCTCCGGGCGCACTCCGCTCCGGTCGAGGGCCTCGCCACGCTCCCCGGGAACGAGGACTACGCGGCCCGTCCGCAGCATCCGCTCCGCTTCGGCGTCTGTCCGACCGGCCCCGGCACGCCGCCGATCCGGTCCTTCGACCTCGAAGCCTGGCGCGTGGCGGACCTCCTCGGACCCGCCAACAACGGCCAGGGCCTCTCGATCAGCGATCGCTTCGCCATGAGCGACCCCAACGCGCTCGTCTTCATTCACGCGGACGAGGCGGCGGCCATCGCGGCCGGCACCCGCGAGATCGAGCCTCTGGTCCTCCGCGTCAACTCCGGCGACTGCATCGAGGTGACCCTCCGCAACATGCTGCCCGGACAGATGCCCCTCGCGTTCGGAGCCGGAACCGGCTCCAGCCGGATCAGTCTGAACCCGCAGATGCTGAGCTACGACATGGGCGTCTCGGACGGCGCCGCCATGGGGGCCAACATCGACACGACCGTCGGACCGGGCGAGATCCGCCAGTACGCCTGGTACGCCGGGACCGTCACCGGAGACACCCAGGGGAACACGACCTGGACTCCGATGGAGTACGGGGTCTGCAACCTGAAGAGCTACGGTGACCCGGAAGGTCACTACAAGCACGGACTCTATGGCGTCTGCGTCGTCGAGCCGGCTGGCAGCTCGTGGATCGACCCGGACACCGGCGAGGAGTCTCGCCGCTTCGAGGCGGACATCTACGATGCCAACGGAGACCTCCTGTACCGCGAGTTCGTTCTCCAGTGGATGGACGACATGCCCCAGACCAGCCGGTTCGGAAGCATGATGAGCCCTGCCACGCAGGGCAACTTCCAGGGCTTCAACTACAAGACCGAACCGCTCTGGGCCCGACTCGGTGTCCTCTCCGAGACGCCCTGGGTCCAGATGCGCAGCATCGATCAGACGAATGTCCTCAGCTCGCTGGCGAACCTCGCCGGCTGCGGGGGCCTCCCGTGCGGCGATCCCGAGACTCCGATCCTCGAGGTCGAGGCCGGAACCCGGGTGATGGTCCGCCTCGCGCAGGCGGCCGGTCAGGTCGCCGAGCCGAACAGCTTCACCATCTCCGGGCACCTCTGGCAGCAGCAGCCCTGGACCGGCAACTCCGGCAGCTGCGGAGAGAACCCGACCTCGCGCTGGATCGGCACTCAGGGCGCCATCACCTCCGGAACCCACGACAACATGCTGTTGATGGCGGGCGGGCCCGCGCGCGCCTCGGGAGACTACATCTACCGCGCCGCGAACAACTTCGACTACTCCGGAGGAGCCTGGGGAATCTTCCGGGTCACGCCCTACGTGCGCGTCCCGGCCGCCCCCTGCGCCGATCTCGCCTGCACCGCGACCGAAGCGGGCGTCCACCTCTCCTGGACCAACGGTGGCGATGACTACCTCGCCGTCGAGGTCTACCGGGATGGACAGCTCGTCCAGGCCCTCGATCCCGCGCAGACGTGGTTCGAGGACATGGGCGTCCCGCCGGGCAACTACGAGTACTCGGTCATGGCGGTCAACGCCGACCTGCCCTCCACCGCGGTCAGCTGCAGCGGCTATGTCGCGCCGTTCGGGGTCACGAACCTGAACTGCACCAACGACGGCGCCTCAACCTCGCTGACCTGGTCGACCCCCCCGCAGATCTCCGGCTATGACATGATCAAGCTCACCCGGAACGGAGCGATCGTCGCGGAGCTCGACTCCACCGCGACCTCCTTCGTCGACACCGAGTGCGGCGTGGGCGTGCATGAGTACCGCCTGATCTGCATGGTAGGCGAGAACGCCTCCGTACCGACCGCCTGCCTCTCCAGCGTGGCGCCCGCCGCCGTCACCGGGGTCGCGACGGTGGCCCTCGATCCCTGCCTCGGCATGCTCGAGGTGAGCTGGGTCAACTCGCAGGCCTACGAGGCAATCTCGATCGTCGCGAACGGCGCCACCGTCGCCACCGTGGCGGGTGACACCCAGGTCTCCACGATCATGGTTCCGGGCGGAACCGGCAGCGTCTGCGTGCAGGCCCTCGCCGGCGGCCTCGCCTCGGAGTCCAGCTGCGGCTCCTACACCATGCCGGAGATCGCGCCCTCGCCGATCGGCGTGCTGAGCTGCACGACGGACTCCGCGACGCAGACCGCCTCGCTGACGTGGATGAACACGAGCGAGTACTCCTCCCTCGAGATTCTCCTCGACGGCGCCTCGGTCGCGACCCTGCCGGGGACCGCCACCACCGCCTCGATCCCGGTCGGCTACGGACTCCATGACCTTCAGGTGCTGGGGACCACGATCTGCGGCGAGGCGATTCCGAGCAGCGCCTGCTCGACCTCGATCACGCCGTCGACGATCACCGACCTCTCCTCGACTCTCATCGATCCGTGCACCCGCAGCATGCTGCTGACCTGGTCGAACGGTGCCGCCTACGAGTCGATCTCCGTTCTTCTGGACGGCGTCGAGATCGCGACCGTTCCCGGCAACGCCACCGCGCACAGCCTCTCGATCTCGAGCGAAACCGCGGAGCTCTGCCTGCGCGGCACGATCTCGGGTCTGCAGAGCGATCCCGCCTGCTCGCTGCTCGAGGCTCCGCTGGTCGGCGTTGACGCCGCCACGGGCCTGATGATCGACATCGACCCCGCGAGCCTGACGGCTCAGGTCAGCTGGACCAACTCGACCCTCCTCGCCTCCATCGAGGTCCTCGTCGACGGGGTCTCCGCCGCGAGCCTCAACGGCGCGGCCACGAGCACGCTCATCTCCCTCCCGGGGAGCGGCGCGTTCAGCGTCTGTGTGGCAGGAGTGACGATCTGCGGTGATCCGGTCGAGATCGCCTGTGCCCAGGCGCAGGGTCCGACGACCTTCGAGCGCGGCGATTGCAACTTCGACGGGAAGCTCGACATCGGCGACGCCATGATCAGCCTCGCCGTCGTCTTCAACGGCGACGCGCACCTCTGTCTCGACTCGATCGACTCGAACGACGACGGAGCGCTCGACATCTCCGACCCGCTCGTGATCCTCCACGCCCTCTTCAGCGGGGGCGCCTCCCCGTCGGGCAGCGGATCCTGCGCGGCGGACCTGACGAGCGACGGTCTCGACTGCCTCGGCTCCGGCTGCCCCTAGGCCCGGCTGACAGTCCTGCCACGAAGAGGCCGCCGGTCCAGGGGACCGGCGGCCTCTTCTTCATCCCGGAGGTGAGCTAGTCGATCATCTCCCTCTTGTCGCCGACGCGGCGCGTCCGCTTGCGGGAGTCCAGATACTCGAGCAGGGGGATCGCGAACTTCCTCGTCGTCCCGAGGAGGTCCTTCGCTTCGCTCGCGCCGAAGGGGCCATGCGCCTCGAAGTGCTCCTTGAGACGGACCACTGCGGTCTCCACCGCCTCCGAGTCGACGACGACCTCCGGGGTCAGGCGGACCCAGGTGCCCTGATCCACGAGGAGCGCCGCCACCCGTTCGAGGACCTCGAGCGCGATCGATCGGGACTCCGCCAGCTCGTCGAGGCGGGGAGGCGTGAAGAGCTCGCTGCGGTAGCTCTCGAGCAGCAGGTCGTAGGCCCTCCGATCCTCCCCTTCGAGGGAGACCTCCCGACCGGGGAGCCCGAGACGACCTCCACGCAGGTTCTCGATCACCCCGGCTTCTCCCAGGAAGGAGAGGAGGGCCTCGTAGTACTCTCCTTCGAGACGGCACTCATCGCGGACCTCGAGCTTGGAGACATGGACCCGGTAGGGGTTCCTCCGGTAGCAGCCGTCGATGGCGGCGAGAACCCGGCGACGGGCCCGCTCCAGCCCCTCCGCGGGGAACCAGGGCCCCCCGGTCGCCGCGACGATCGCGCCCTGCTCCTCGAGGGATGCGAGGATCGGGCGCAGCTCGGACTCCGGGATCGCGATGCGGCGGGAGAGCTCCTTCACATCCACGAGCGCGAAGGGCGCCTCGTCGATCACGCTCGCCACGAAGTCCGGCTGGCTGCCGAGCGCCTTCTCCTTCCGGTCGAGAGAGGCGATCACGTGCTCCTTGCCCATCTTCAGTCGCCAGGTCGAGCGGTCGAGGACCTCTCCGCCGCCGAGGGTGAGCATCGGGGACTCCTGGCGGACGACATAGCGATCCCCCGGGGCCACGACGATCGGCTCTGCCAGCCGGAACTGGGCGTAGGCCTCCTCTCCGGGCGCGACCTTCTTCCGGTCGAGCAGGAACATCCGGCCGACCACCTCGGCGGTCCCGCAGTGGAAGCGCACCGGCATCTGGTGGTAGAGCTCGATCGGGAGGGAGGCGAGCGCCCGGAGCCGGGCTTCGACCATCGACGCCGAGCGGAAGTACCCCGGGGTCGCCGCGACCATCCCCCGGTGGACAGCGTGGAAGTCGACATCGGAGAGGTTGATCGCCGCGGAGTGCCCCGCGTGGGCACGCTCCACGGGGACCTTGTACGCCTGCAGCCCGCGGACCCTCCCGACGCGGCCGAGGGGGAGGACCTCGAGCTGGTCTCCGGCGGAGACCCCCCCCGACATCGGGATGCCGGTCACGACCGTGCCGTGGCCCTTGGCGGAGAAGACCCTCTGGATCGGCATCCGGAACAGCCCGGTCTCATCGCGGGGAGGGACCTCGTGGATCGCCTCCTCCAGGGCGCCCCGGAACTCCTCGAAGCCCTCGCCGGTGACGGCCGAGAGACGGAAGATCGGCGCCCCGTCGAGGAAGGTCCCCTCGACCGTCTCCCGCACCTCCTCCTCGACCAGCTCGACCAGCTCCTCATCCACCAGGTCGATCTTGTTGATCACGATCAGGCCTCGCCGGACCTGGAGGATGCTCATGATCTCCAGGTGCTCGCGCGTCTGTGGCATCACGGAGTCATCCGCCGCGACGATGAGGACGACCAGGTCGATGCCGCTCGCGCCCGCGACCATGTTCTTGATGAACCGCTCGTGTCCCGGGACATCGATGATCCCCACGGTCTCCCCGCTCCCGAGCTTCATCGGGGCGAAGCCGAGGTCGATGGTGAGACCGCGGTTCTTCTCCTCCGGCAGCCGATCCGGGTCGACGCCGGTCAGCCGACGGACCACCGACGACTTGCCGTGATCGATGTGGCCCGCCGTGCCGACCACGACGCGGTAGATCTGGTGCTCCGACATGGAACCTCTCGAGGGGTGAAGGAGGAGGCGAAGTCCGTGGCCCCGGAGGATAAGGGATCCGGGGCGGGATGGGTCCGGATCCCGAGGCAGGGAGACCCCCACCGCGCCGCTCGCGGGGGGTCGGGGCGGCGGCCCCCGCCCCCCGCTTGACCCCCTCGCCGGGGCCACCTACGATCCGAGCCATGACGCAATCCAGAGATGAACTCTTCCTCAAGCTCGCCATTCGTCAAGGGCTGCTCACGCAGCAGGATGCGCGGGAGCAGCTGCTTCGCTACCGGACCGAGGGCGGTGCTCGCGAGGGGATCGGGGCGTGGCTCGTCTCCGAGGGCATCGTCTCCCCCGAGCACGCCACGGTGATCCGCAACGCGATCGCGCGTCGGGCCGAGGGGCATGTCGACAACACCCGGAAGCGGGTGCCGGTCCGTGCCCGGGGCGGTGGATCGAGCGCGCCCCCTGCGCAACCGGTGCGGCGCCGCTCCGCCGCCCCCCGGGGCGTGAAGGTCACGGGCACCCAGCAGGCCCTGTACATCGGCGCGGGCGTGCTGACGCTGGTGATCCTCATCGGGCTTGTCTTCACCTACCAGAAGAAGGCCGCACGACGGACCGCGGGCGCCCCGGCCTCCACCAACGAGCAGGCCGCCCCGGAGGCCGGAGCGGGCTCGGGGTCGGCCGCAACCGGCGCCGCGACCGCCGCGGCCGCGGCCCAGCCGGCCGCCGCCGCTCCCACGTGGAGCGCGCAGGAGCTGGAGTCGATGGCGCTGCGGGTCAAGGCGGCGAAGGACGATGCCCTCTCCCATGTCGGCGATGGGCGCCCGGCGCTCGGAGTCCGACGGGTGGAGAAGGAGGTCGAGGAGCTCGGCGGGACACTCCCCCCGGAGATCCAGACGAGCGTCGACGAGACTCTCCAGCTCCTCCGCGACGCCTGTGCCACCCGCTACTCCGAGCTCCTCCCGGACCTGAAGGCCGCGAGGGCGGACGGAGCGGATGACGACATCGCGGACATCCTGCTGCAGATCGAGGAGACCTGCGGCGCGGAGTACGCCGAGAAGGCCCGCGCCGCGAACTGATGGGTCACCGCCCTCTCCAACGGTCTCGCTGCCGCCGGGTGACCGCGGTCGACGGATGAGCCGACCTCCGGGGCGACCGGGATCCCGAGACCCTCTCTTGCGACCGGAGGCACGGTGGCGAAGGAACGGCTGCAGAAGTACATCGCGAATTGCGGGTACTGCTCGCGCCGAAAGGCGGAGCTTCTCATCGAGGCCGGACTGGTCCGGGTCGGCGACACGGTCGTTCGGGAGCTCGGCTGGAAGATCGACCCCGAGCACGACTCGGTGTTCATCCACGATGAGCGCATCCTCCCCCACCGCCGCGAGGTCATCGCCCTCCACAAGCCCGCCGGCTTCATCACGAGCACCCACGACACCCATGAGCGCCTCACGATCATGGATCTCCTCCCCCGTCGCATCGCGGCGACGGGAGTTCTCCCCGCGGGTCGCCTCGATCTCGAGACCGAGGGGCTCCTGATCCTGACCAATGACGGAGACCTCCAGCACCGCATCACTCATCCGCGCTACGAGTGCGTGAAGGAGTACTACGTCGAGCTCGATCGGGAGCCTTCGCGCTCCGAGCTTGACCGGCTGAGGAGGGGCATCTACCTGCCGGATCTCGATCGGGAGACCTCTCCGGCGGAGCTCCTCGACCTGCGCACCGCCGGAGGGCGCGCGTCGCTGCGGATCCGGATCGCGGAGGGGATGAAGCGGCAGATCCGCCGGATGTTCGAGGCGATCGGCATGACCGTCGTCTACCTGAAGCGCCTCTCGATCGGGGAGGTCCAGCTCGGCGACCTTCCGCGGGGAGAGTGGCGGCCGTTGACCGAGGCGGAGATCGCGAGCCTCGATGCCTCCGCCCCGTCGTCGACCGGACGAAGCGCCGGCACCATCGATCGGCGACGGGAGGCGGCCGCCTCTCCCGAGCGCGGCGGCGACCGTCCGGAGGGTGCCTCCCGATCCTCCACCGGCGGCGGCCGTCGGGGGGGCTCGCGTCGCTCCCGCCGAAGACCGTGACGGCGAGCCGGTCCGAAGCGGGGGCCATGGACCCGGAGAAGCGCGCACAGGAGCTGGCGGCCACGGCGGACCCTCTCCGCTGGTTCGAGACCCTCTACGCCGAAGCCGCCGGAAGCCTGGATCGAATCCCCTGGGCCCTCGGGAGAGCGGAGCCACTCCTCGAGTCCTGGCTCGAGACCGCGCGAGGTCGGGAGGTGGTCGAGGATGGGGGGCGTGCGCTCGTCGTCGGCTGCGGTCCGGGGGACGACGCGGAGCTCCTCGCCCGGCAGGGTCTTCGGACCACCGCCTTCGACCACGCACCGAGTGCCATCGCCCTCGCGAGGTCTCGCTTCCCGGAGAGCCGCGTCACCTACGAGGAGGCGAACCTCCTCAATCCCCCGGCCGAGTGGACGGGGCGCTTCGACTTCGTCCTCGAGGCGTTCACCCTCCAGAGCCTGCCGGAGTCCCTGCGCGCCCTCGCCCTCCCCGCCCTCGGCCGGTTCCTCGCCCCAGGGGGCTCTCTCCTGATCCTCACGAGGGGTCGCTGCGCGCAGGAGCCGATCTCGGGCTTCCCGATGCCCCTCGCCCGAGCGGAGCTGGAGCCGCTCATCGCGGTCCGCGCCGCGGGCCCCCCGCGCCTCTGGCTCTCCTCCTTCGAGGACCTGCTCGGCGACGAGGCGCCGGGGGAGAGGTGGCTCCGCGTCGAGCTGCGACGGGGGAGCGAGCGCGACCGGCGGAGAGCGACGGAGGACCCGCGCTAGTCGAAGCGGAGGGCAAGATCCCCCCAGAGGTCATCGCTGGTGATCCGCACCCTCCACTGCCCGGACACGCCCGCCGCGCTGGAGGTCCGGATGAGAACGTCATCCCCGTAGCCGACCCAGGTCTCATCCAGGATCTCGACGAAGTCATCGTCGAAGATCTGCACGCGGATCACGCCAGAGAAGTCGAAGGCCTCGAACTCGACGAAGACGAGGTCCCAGACGGTGTTCCAGTCGTACTCGTCGAGCGCGTCGTAGGAGATGAGGTCACCGGTCCACTGGAACTCGGTCGGGGACGCGTAGGCGGTGGGGTGAGGGCCGTCGTGACGATTGCTTCTCTCGTGGCAGCCGAACAGAACGAGAGGGATGAGCAGCAGGGGGAGCAGCGCAAGGAGGCGCGCCGGCTGGCGGAGTGAGAGGTGCTGCGGCCGCGTCCCCCCCTGAAGGCTACCCGGTCGACCTTCCAAGCGACGCTGCCGGGGGCCACGGCGAGTCGGCGCTGTCTCCGAGAGCGCTGTCTCCGAGAGCGCTGTCTCCGAGAGCGCTTCTCTCCGCGCCGCGCGCAGCTGGTCTGTCATCACCCCGCTCCTCCGTTCCAGTGGCCTTGGGGACCCGCGCTCCGCGCAGGAGCGCTCGGACCTGTCGAGCGAACGGCGCTGCGGCCGGTCGATTCACGACTTCTCGCTCCCCCCCCCGATTCTGCGCGAATCTCCGGCTCGAAGCGAGTCGGTCCTCCGGACGGTCGAGGTCGGACGACCTCCACCCCCGTCCCCTCTCCCCCCTGCCGCAGGCGTCCGAGTTCAGCCGGACCCCGCGCTCCAGAGGACGCGGAGCACTCCCCTGCGACCGCATCCGGCCACCTGTCTCTTGATCGTGGTTCGGTCCTCTCCTTGCGTAAGGAACTCGCCGTCTCGCCGTCTCGCCGTCTCGCCACCCCGCCGTCACGGCGCTCCAGAGGAACCGGAAGGGAGGAGCGAACACGAGCCCCCGGCGGCGCGAGCGTTCTCCAAGCCCAGTCCCTCGTTCCCGGGAC
>Ga0181593_10000284_pt1 | contig 43722 bp, 39 predicted proteins | sample 071ome_19_FD_133756 | JGI IMG/M metagenome (GOLD analysis project Ga0181593, IMG submission 133756) | Coastal salt marsh microbial communities from the Groves Creek Marsh, Skidaway Island, Georgia - 071413AT metaG (megahit assembly) | ecosystem: Environmental > Aquatic > Marine > Intertidal...
CATAGCCGAGCACTCCCCCGCTGCGCAACGAGGACAACCCGATATCAAGCAGCTGCCGTTGAAGTGCGGTGAGCTCGGGAACGTCCTTCGGGCTGCGCCGCCAGCGGGCCTCGGGACGGCGACGAAGCGCGCCGAGCCCGGTGCAGGGAGCATCAAGGAGAACCCTGTCGAAGAACAGGCCACCCCACGGTCGATCACGCGCATCAGCAACGACCACGTTCGCACGCGAATCCGCGGGCAGCAGCGATGCGATCAGATCGGCTCGATGCTGGTGGAGCTCGACCGCGAGGAATTCGATCCCGCGCGCTTTCGCCTGAGCGGCCATCACCGCCGCCTTACCACCGGGGCCAGCGCACATGTCCAACCAGACCGACTCCGGTGGATCGACGGGCGCATCGAGCAGCGCTTGCACGACGAGTTGACTGCCCTCGTCCTGCACGATGGCTCGGCCTTCGCGCACCGCGCGGATGTCACCGGGTTGTCCGGAATCGACACTCGCCGCGCGCGCACTCCAACGGCCGGCTGTGAGACCGATGCCTGCGTCGTCGTGGTTGGTCGTTTCGGGCCGGTCATTCAAGAACGCGAGCATCGGGCGTGAGGGCTGGTTGTTCGCGAGAAGGGCTTCGCGTAGCGCATCGGTGGTGATGTCGGTGCCCTGATGCAGCGACAGCGACTCGTGCAAGGCCTCGGTGATCCAGCGCGGGTGTGAGGTGATGGCGGCGACTGCTGCATCGCCATTCGCACCCTTCGAGCTCGTTTCGAGGAGGACATCGCTTTCCCACTCGGCTCGATCCTTCTTCGACACCGAGCGCAGTACGCCGTTGATGAAGCCAATGCGCCCGGCATCGGTGATGTCCGTCGATCGGGCGAGTTCACACGCGGAATCCACCGCGGCGTGGTCGGGAACGCGCATGGACAGCAATTGGTGGATGCCCAACCGGATCACATCGGCGATGTCGGGATCTACCTCCGACCACGGGCGACTCGAGCACCGCGAGGCGACTTCGTCGTAGAAGCCCTGCCAACGCAACGTGCCGTAGGCAAGATCAGTGGCGAATGCAGCGTCACGGCCGTTGAGGTCGAAGCGTTCGAGCAACCGCGGCCACAGGAGGTTGGCGTACGCGTCGTCGCGGCGTACCGCGATCAACAGTTCCAAAGCTGCCCGACGCGCTGGATCGATCATCGATCGGTCCGGCTCGACTGAAGTGAAATCGCAGTCAGGTCGCCGCGAAAACCGCGGGCCCAATCGCGCGCCGGCATCGCCTTCTTGCCCGTGGGCTGGACGTCACCCAGGACGAGGTATCCGCCGTCGCACCCGATCTGGACGCTCGATTTGCCAACGTCGATTCGACCGGGCCGGGCCGATGCATCGATCACCGCGGCTTCGGGAACACCCACGCGAAGCCGCTCGCCATCGACCACCGTCCAGGCACCCGGGGCAGGCGTGCACGCGCGGATCCATCGGTCGACTGCATGTACCGACATGTTCCAGCGGATACGAGCATCGTCGGTAGTGATACGCGGGGCCAGGGATACGCCCTGCTCTGATTGCGGGGTGGCATCAGCGTTTCCGGTTGCCAGATCATCAATGGTGCGAAGAAGTAAATCCGCACCGATCGGTGCGAGTCGGGACAGCAGGGAGCCCGAGTCCTCGCGCTCACCAATGTGGATCGGTTCGGACTCCATCAGGATCGGACCTGTGTCCAGCCCCTCATCGATACGGAACGTGGTCACGCCGGTTAGTTCGTCGCCGTTCGCAATCGCGCGCTGCACCGGCGCCGCCCCACGCCACGCGGGAAGCAAGGAGAAGTGCGCGTTGATCCAACCGAATGGGGGTGTATCGATTAACCCCGTCGGGATGAGGACGCCGTAGGCAACGACGGCCACCACATCGGGTTGCCAATCGTCGAGGACATTCGGCTCCTCGATGAGCGATGCCGGCGTGCGGACCTGAAGTCCGACTTCTTGTGCCGCTACCGACACCGGGCTCGGCTGCAGCGCGCGGCCACGGCCCGCCCGCGCATCGGGGCGGCTGATAACTCCCACGACGTCATGATCGGAATCGATCAGCGCGCGCAGCGACGGAACTGCAACGTCGGGAGTGCCAGCGAAGACGACGCGCACCGGCCTCACAGCCACCGAGAGGACTGCTCGTGCGGGCTCACCTTGACCTGGACGGGATCAACGCCGAACCAGTCGGATTCGCGAATGGCCTTCATCGCCTCTTTGCGCGTCTTTGGATCGAGACGGTCGATGAAGAGCACACCATCAAGGTGGTCGGTTTCATGCTGCACGCATCGGGCCAGCAGGTCACTGCCCTCGATGGTGATCGGCTCGCCGTACATGTTCTGACCCTTCGCCACCACCCGCTGAGCGCGGCGACACTCGAACGACAGCCCGGGAACCGATAGGCAGCCTTCCTCACCGTCCTGCTGCTCATCGGAGAGGTCCAGGCTCGGGTTGACCAGGTGGCCGAGTTCGTCGTCGACCCAGTAGGTGAACACGCGAAGCGAAACACCCAACTGAGGGGCGGCCAGGCCAACGCCGGGAGCATCGCGCATGGTGTCCGTGAGGTCCCGGACGAGTTTGTGGAGTTCCTTGTCGAAGTCCACGACCTCCGCAGCGGGGCTACGCAGGACCGGGTCGCCGAACAGGCGGATGGGAACGACGCTCACGTACCGGAGTCTAGATCCGTGGGAGCGATGGGCCTTCGCGGCTACACATCTCCTGCTTACATGTCTCGCGGGTCGATCCGAACCCGGACGTCGCGCAGAGTTGACTCCTGCGCCGACGCAGTCCGCAGGGCCGCGCCGATCTCGCGGGTGAAAACAGCACCGAGGGAACGTGGGACGACGACGAAACTGCGCACGTCGGACGAGTCCGCAACCGACACCGGTCCCAGTACTCGATGCTCAACGGTGATTCCGCTGGCAAAGGCATCAACGGCCGCAGCGGGTCCGGTCAGTTCGGCCACGCGTGTGACCGGGGGCAGCCCAGCGCTGGTGCGTTCATCGATTTGCCGCTCTGCGTACCAACGCGAGTCCCAGCGCACCAGGGCCTGCACCTCCGGCGCCGCAGCGTCAGCAACAACGCACAAGCGTCCGCCTTCGCGAACGAGTCGTGCAGCGGCGAACCAGCGCCGCACCTGCTGCTCCCCACCCGACAGCGACGGGTAGGCGTGTCGCGCGTCGAGCAGGACCACAGCCCGGTAGCCGCCTTCGGCCTGCGGCTCGGCTCCGGGTGTCGCGACGACAACGGCCGGAGATTCCGAGACCTCGCGCACCATGCGGGTCGCCTGCGACCAGACCACCGGGAGTCCGGGGAAGGCCTTGCCGAGTTCCTCGGCGGTACGGCCCGCTCCAACGGTGACCGCACGCAAGCGCGATTCCCCACACGCCGAGCAAGTCCACGATCCGTTGAGTGCACCGCAGCGCACGCACGTTGCGATCGAGTGCCCCGACGTGACTTGAAGAGCACCTTGGCAATGCGGTTCTCGACACTGCGCCGCGGCTCGACAGTTCTGGCAAGCGAGGACCGGCACATAGCCGCGGCGTATCACCTGGAAGAGAACCGGTCCTTCCTGCAGCGCCTCGCGAGCTATGTTCCAAGCAACACTGGGGATGCGTGCCGACTGTGCAGCCGGATCGCGACCCGTATCGGACTCATCCACGGTACGCACGTTCCACCAGTCGGGGCGTACCGGTTCGATCGCGGTCGCCCACCCCGATCGACACCACCATTGCGTGGCAACTGAACGCGCCGGCGCTCCGACAAAAAGATCGCACCCGGTTTCGTGCGAACGCATTGCCGCGACCTCGCGGGCATCCCAGTAGGGCGCGTGCGGTTCGCGGTAAACGTCGTCGCCGTCGTCCCACAGCACAATCGCCCCGAGCTCGGCCACCGGCGCGAAAATCGCGTTGCGTGTGCCGACTACCGTTCGGGCCTGTCCGGTGCGGATGCGCAGGAATTCTCTGTACCGGCGTTCAGGCCCGAGGTCAGCCGTCAATTCCGCGACATCGTCGTCGGGAATCAGGCCCTGCAGGGCCGCGCCTACGCGTGCGACGTCGGCGGCATCGGGAACGACGACGACCACACCGCTGCCCGCTGCGCGTTGCTCGGCGACCAACGATGCGATCTCACGGGCATAGTCGCTCGAAGGCGCCGAACTCCACACCAGCCGCCTCGGACCCGTGGCTTGTTCAGATCGGCTGTATTTGCTCCAGAGATCGTGTTCGAAGCCACTCCTGGACTCGGCCGTGTCGACCGTCTCGATTACGTCCACGCCCTGTGCTTTCTCGAGCTTGTTGAGAATCGCGGTCTCTGCGCGTGCGTGCCGGCCGGGCACGGCCGATCGAACAACGTCCCAAAACGTGCCGGCGTACCGCTCGGCAACCGCTTGGACTAACGCGAGCGTGTCCTCGGTCAGCGGAGGAACGGCATCGACGACTCTTTCGATGGCCTTCGGTCGGTCGACTTCGGCGTCGCGTCGTCGTTCGATGACGTAGGCATCGCGCAGCCGCCCAGCGAAGCGCACGCGAACGCGGGATCCAGTCACGGCTTCGGCATCGAACTCTTCGGGAACCAGGTAGTCGAAATCCCGGTCAAGGTGCATGACCGAAAGATCGACGCGAACCCGTGCGATCGGATCCGCGGGCCCGATGTCGAGCCCGAGAGTGGTGCTGGCGCTAGACACCCGAGGCGGCGCGCAGGTCTTCCGCTCGGTCGGTGGCCTCCCAGGTGAAGGTCGGGCCGACCTCGGTACGCGACGCAGGATCGTCGGAGTCCAACAGTTGGTTGACACCCTGCGGACGGCCGAAGTGACCGTAGGCGCTGGTGATCCGGTAGATGGGCCGCAACAGATCGAGGTCGCGGATGATCGCGGCCGGGCGCAGGTCGAATACCTTCAACACCGCCTCTTGGATCTGCTCGTCACTCATGATGCCCGTGCCGAACGTCTCAACGAACACCCCTACCGGATGCGAAACGCCGATGGCGTACGCGACCTGGACCTCGCACCGCGTCGCGAGACCGGCGGCTACGACATTCTTGGCGACCCAGCGCATTGCGTAAGTAGCCGAGCGATCGACCTTGGACGGATCCTTGCCCGAGAACGCGCCACCGCCGTGTCGAGCCATGCCACCGTAAGTATCGACAATGATCTTGCGGCCGGTCAGTCCAGCGTCGCCCATCGGACCGCCAACCTCGAAGCGTCCGGTCGGATTCACCAAGAGTCGGTAGTCGCGGCTGTCAACGTCGAACGTCTCAAGGATCGGCTCGACGACGTGAGTGCGCACATCCGGGGCCAAAGTCTTGTCGAGATCAATCTCCGCGGCGTGCTGGCTGCTGACGACGATGGTGTCGATACCCATCGGCTTGTCGTTTTCGTCATAGCGAATGGTCACCTGGGTTTTGCCATCCGGACGTAGGTAGTCCAGCGTGCCGTCCTTGCGCTTGGCCGTGAGTTGCTCGCTCAGGCGGTGCGCCATCGAGATCGGCAGCGGCATGAGCTCGGGGGTGTCGGTGCAGGCGTAGCCGAACATCAGGCCCTGATCACCGGCACCCTGGCGATCCAGCGGATCCTCGCTGCCGTCCGCCCGCTCCTCGTAGGCGTCGTCGACACCCTGCGCAATGTCCGGAGACTGCTTGCCAATGGAAACGCTGATGCCGCACGACTCGCCGTCAAATCCCTTAACCGAAGAGTCGTAACCGATTCCGAGCACCGCCTGACGCACGAGGTTCATGACATCGGCGAAGCCCTCGGTCGTCACCTCGCCGGCAACGTGGACCTGGCCGGTGGTGAGCATCGTCTCGACTGCAACGCGGCTGCGCGGATCTTGTCGGAGCAGGTCATCAAGGATGGCGTCGCTGATCTGGTCGGCCATCTTGTCCGGATGACCCTCGGTAACCGACTCGGATGTGAACAGGCGTTGCGACACGAGACTCCCTTGGCAGCGAATACAGGCGGGGCCGAGCCCCGTTCGGCTCGTGGAGTCTAGCGATCTGCGGTGATGATGTCCCATAAGGCATCGGCCGCGTCCGCTTTGCTTACCCCGGTGAGGTTCGCGCGCTCCCCCTCGGGGGACAGGATCAAAATCGAGGTGGACGCTTCGCCGAAGACGGCTCCACCGGAGACTTCGTTGGCGACGAGGTAGTCGCAGCCCTTGCGAGCGAGTTTTGCTTGCGCTCGGGTAGCCAGCGTCTCGCCATCACTCGGCGCCTCGGCGGCAAAGCCCACGACGACGGGGCGAGGCGCCGAGCCCCGCTTGGCAACGATTTCGGCCAGAACGTCGGTGGTCTGTTCCAAGGTCAGTTCGGGGGTGGCACCATCGAGTGACTCCTTGGTGATCTTGCTTCGACTTGAGGCAACCGGTCGGAAATCGGCAACCGCGGCCGCCATGACAACGACGTCCGGGTCTTCCTGGGCTATGGCGTCGTGCATCGCCACGCGCAAATCCTCGGCCGTATCGATGGTGATCACTGAGCACCCGGGTGGGATTGAGTCATCGGTGTGTCCAACGACGAGCGTCACCGATGCTCCGCGCGCGAGGGCGGTCCTCGCCAGTGCGAAGCCTTGGCGGCCACTGCTTCGGTTGCCGAGATAACGGACATCGTCCCAGGGTTCCTGAGTGCCTCCGGCGCTGATCAACATCTTGGTGCCAACGAGGTCGAGACTGGTGCGCGAACCATCGCTTCGATGAGAAACACGGACGAGTTCACGAACCATGTCGGCGATCAACGCCGGGTCGGGTAGCCGACCGGGCCCTGAGTCCGCACCGGTCAACCGGCCATCGTCGGGATCTAGGACGATCGCACCGCGCTCGCGCAGAGTGCGGACATTCGCCTGGGTCGCCGGGTGCTGCCACATCTCGGTGTGCATCGCGGGGGCGATGATTACCGGGCCGTGAGCAGTCAACAGGACGTTGGTAAGGAGGTCATTGGCGATGCCGTGGGCTGCCCGGGCAAGGAAATCCGCCGTAGCCGGGGCGATGACGACGGCATCCGCCTGCTGACCGAGGCGCACATGGGGCACGTCCTGGGTGCCCGTCCATACGTCGGTGGCAACTGCGCGTCCGGACAGCGCGGCCCAGGTGGGCTCCCCGACGAACTTCAGAGCCGATGACGTGGGTACGACAGTGACGTCCAGACCCGATTCCCGCAGGTCGCGCAGAAGGGCGACCGCCTTGTAGGCGGCGATTCCGCCGGTAACCCCCAGGACGATCTCGGCCATGGCAGCCGCAAGACCTTGCCTACTCCGAGTCCTCGCCCGTCGCGAACGGATCGACAGTGGCCGCGGTACTCGCAGCCGCGGCCTCCTCGGCTGCCTCGGCAGCGGCTTGGGCGGGATCGAAAGGCTCAGAGGTCAAAAGGCCCGCGTCGATTTCGCGCATGGCGATCGAAAGCGGCTTTTCTTGGACGTAGGTTTCAACGAGTGGTCCGACGTACTCCAGCAGACCTTCGCCGAGTTGGGAGTAGTAGGCGTTGATTTGGCGGGCCCTCTTGGCCGCGTAGCTCACCAATGAGTACTTGGAGTCGGTCTTCTCCAACAGGTCATCGATCGAGGGGTAGGTGATGCCCTCAGGTTGGGAACTCACAGTTATGTCCTCATTCGTGGTGGTGTTCGCCCCAGGGGATTCCCTAGAGGCCGGCGCAGTCTATCAAGGCCATGGCGCATTGCCCCACGTCGGCGTTGACGAGGACATGGTCGAACTCCGAGGCTGCTGCGAGCTCGGCTTCAGCGGCCGCGAATCGAGCCTGGAGCGCGGCATCGTCTTCGGTTCCCCGACCGGTGAGCCGCTCTCGAAGAACATCGACGCTCGGAGGTGCCAAGAACACGAGCGTGGCATCGGGCGAAGCGGAGCGAACCTGGCGGGCGCCCTGGACTTCTATCTCGAGAAGCACCGGGTGGCCGGCTGCTCGGTGCTGCTCGACGGCGTCGCGGGGAGTGCCGTAGCGGTTGCCGGCGAACTCTGCCCACTCAAGAAGTCCCCCGCGGGTAGCGAGGGCATCGAATTCTTCCCGCGTGCAGAACGTGTACTCCACACCATCGGTCTCCCCCGGTCGGGGTTGCCGCGTCGTGACGGAGACCGACAACCACACGTCCGGGCGCAGGCGCAATACCTCCGATACGACCGTGCTCTTACCCACACCGGACGGACCGCTGACAACGACCAGCGGTGGTCGCGCCCCGTGCTCGGTCATCAAACCGCACATTCCTGCGCGATGGCGGCCGCGGCCGCCCGCGGATCCGGCTGGCCGGTGATGGGACGCCCGATGACCAGCAGGTCCGAACCATCGGCAAGCGCCTGCGCGGGAGTCGCGGCTCGGCGTTGGTCGTTGGCGTCCGTACCCGCGGGGCGGATGCCGGGAGTGATCAAGTGGACGTCGGCCGGAACCAGGGCGCGCAGGTCTGCCACTTCTTGCGGAGAACACACAAGCGCCCGGGCGCCGGCATCGATTGCGAGTCGAGCCCAACGGACGACGATCTCCCCCGGATCGCCAACGACGCCCAACTCTTCGGTGAGTCCCCGATCCAGGCTGGTCAGTACCGTCACTGCCGTCACGCGCGTGTCGGGTAGAGCACGAACTGCAGCCTCAACCATCTCAGGACCCCCCGCGGCGTGCACGGTCAGATACGTCGGCTCCAGATCTGCGATCGATCGCGCTGCTCCCGCGACCGTTGCCGGGATGTCGTGCAATTTCAGATCGAGGAAGATCGCCATATCGGGGCGCCCAGCCTGGCGCGCGGCTTCGCGCGCGGCCTCGACGCTGAAATGGCCATCGCGACAAAACGCCTCCAGGCCAACTTTCAAGCAGCGAACTTCGGGCGCGACCGCCATCGCCCACGACGACATCGTGGCGATGTCCGGTGCATCGAGGGCTACGGCTATCGGCGCCGACGACTCCTGATCTCTATCCACTGGTGAAGGCTCCCGCTACTCGGTGATGAAATCCCAGTCGTCGAGGGTGTCGACTGGCTGAGGGATCGGTTGCTCTTCACGCCGGTGGGCGTAGCCGATGACATCCTCGACTCGATCGAAGCCGAGCGCTCGTACTTCCCGCGCAAGCTCGGCATGCACGCGGGCGGGGGCACTCGGGTCATTGAAAATCGCGGTTCCGACAGAGACCGCCGTGGCTCCGGCGAGCATGAACTCCAGCGCGTCACGACCGGATCGAACACCACCCATACCGATGATCGGGATGTTCGGAAAAGCTTGGCGGACCTGCCACACGCAGCGAACAGCAACCGGGCGGATCGCCGGACCGGATAGTCCGCCTGTTACCCCGGCCAACGTGGGTCGCATGGTCGTGGTGTCGATGACCATTCCGAGCAAGGTATTTATCAACGACAGCCCGGTAGCGCCGGCACGAATCACCGATTCGGCGATCTCGACGATGTCTGTTACGTCCGGCGATAGCTTGGCAAAAATTGGCACTCGAGGATCCGAACTGCGGCGCACTGCCTGGATGACCTGCGACGCGGAATCCGCACGACATGCGAAGACCTGTCCGCGGTCCGCGACATTCGGGCAGGAAATGTTCACTTCGATGCCCTCGAAGCCGCCGGCTCCACGCAGTTTGGCCGCCAATTTCGCGTACTCGTCAACGCTCTCCCCGGCAATCGAAACGATGGTTCGAGCACCGCGCTGATTCAGCCACGCCAAATCGTTTTGCAGAAAAGAATCGATGCCCGGTCCCTGGAGACCGATGGAGTTCAACATTCCGCTGGGCGTCTCTGACATCCGAGGTGTCGCTCGCCCCGAGCGCGGCTTGAGCATGATGCTCTTCGTCACGATCGCACCAATACTCGTGATGTCGAAGAAACCGTCGAGTTCCCGGCCCGCTGCAGCGCAGCCACTCGCGGTCACGATGGGGCTCGGCAAGGGAATTCCCGCGAGATCCACGCTCGTGTCAGCGTCTACTGGCGGGTGTCGGCGATCGGCCGATCCGCCATCGGAGATCAAGGCGCGGCTCATGATCCACTCTCATGATCGGGCGCTCCCAGGGCATCCGCCGGGACCGTATTGATGTCTCGCCACCGCACTCGATCTCCTCGAAAGATCGGTCCGTCGACGCACGAGCGAACCATGCGCGTCACACCGTCGTCACCGATGACCGGAAGCACACAGGTCATACACACGCCGATGCCACAAGCCATGGCCTCCTCGACGGCGCACTGGCTGTAGACACGCTTCTTCGTCGAGATCCGAGCAACCTCCGCGAGCATGGGCATCGGGCCGCAGGCGTAAACGACGTCGGCCCCGGCTCGATTCATAACGTCGTCTAAGACGTCCGTGACTCTGCCACGCACTCCCGAGCTGCCATCGTCTGTCGTGATCGTCAATGACGATGCCAACCGCTTGAGTTCGAGAACTCCGAAGAGTTTGTCTTCCGTCGAGGCCCCGATCACCATGTCGACGCGACAGCCACGTTCGCGCAGCGCCTGGGCCAACATGAACAAAGGTGCGCTGCCGTAACCGCCACCGACCAGAACGCAGGAAACACCTTGTTTCGGCAGCGAGAACGGCTGACCCAATGGACCTACGACGCTCACGACATCATGTCTGCGACGCTCGGAAAGCCACTTGGTGCCACGACCTTGAACGGAGACGGCCACGTCCAACGTTCCACCGTAAACACCGCGCGAGGTGACCTGGTGTATCGCGAAGGCACGGCGCAGCACCATGCTCGACTCTTCGCCTCCCATCGCCAAGGTGACGAAGTGACCGGGAAGTGCGGTCTCAGCGACGCCGGGTGCCGTGAGGGACAGTACGTGGTAGTCGCCGACCCGGCGGTTGTCGAGGACTTCGGAGACGATCTGCTGGGCCATCAGACCTCCGCCGCCGTCCGCATGCGCGCTAGATCTACTCCGTGCTCCTGCAACGAACGCACACCGGGGTCCCCCGAGACCAGGGCATCGATTCCCTGGACTGCTGCGCTCAACCCCTGCACCGTTGTCACACACGGGATCCCCTTGGTGACCGCGGCAGTTCGAATCTCGTAGCCGTCCACTCGGGGACCGACCCCGTACGGCGTGTTGACGATCAAGTCGATCTCCCCGGCCATGATGGCTTCGACCGTAGTGGGGGTGCCGTCTGGTCCGCGACCTTCGTGCTGCTTGCGCAAAACTTCAGCGTGAACTCCATTGCGACGCAGCACTTCAGCGGTGCCCTGCGTTGCGAAGATTCGAAAACCAAGGTCGGCCAGCCGTTTGATCGGGAAGATCGCCGCCCGCTTGTCGCGATTGGCCAGAGAAACGAAGGCGGCTCCTTGGGTCGGTAGCCCGCCGGAATATGCAGCCTGCTGCGATTTCGCGAATGCCACACCGAAGGAGTCGTCGATGCCCATGACCTCCCCCGTGGATCGCATCTCCGGACCGAGAACTGCATCGACTCCGTGGAATCGACCAAACGGCAATACGGCTTCCTTGACGGCGATGGCGCTTCCCGGAGGTAGGGCTCCACCATCGCCGGCACGAGGAAGTACGCCTTCGGCTCGAAGTTCGGCTATCGATGTTCCAAGCATGATGCGAGCCGCTGCCTTGGCGACGGGCACACCTGTTGCCTTCGACACGAAGGGCACGGTCCGTGAGGCGCGGGGGTTTGCCTCCAGAACGTAAAGAGTGTCCTGAGCGAGAGCGAACTGAACGTTCAAAAGACCTCGAACACCCACACCGAGGGCGATAGCCAGGGTCGATCGGCGAATTCGCTCGACATCCGCTTCACCGAGAGTCATGGGAGGCAGCGCGCAAGCGGAGTCCCCTGAATGAATACCCGCTTCCTCGATGTGCTCCATGACTCCAGCGAGGTACATCTCCTGGCCATCGAAAAGCGCATCAACATCGATTTCGATCGCATCGTCGAGGAATCGGTCGACGAGCACCGGATGTTCGCGGGTGATCTCTGTGGAGCGCTGCAGGTAGTCGGCGAGCATGTCGTCGTCGTAGACGATCTCCATGCCGCGACCGCCGAGGACGTAACTAGGGCGCACGAGTACGGGATAGCCGACTCGAGCTGCAATCGCTTGCGCCTCGTCGAATGAGCGTGCGGTTCCGTGATCGGGTGCCGGTAACCCGGCCTCGGCGAGGACCCGACCGAACGCCCCGCGCTCTTCCGCCAGGTGGATCGCCTCCGGAGCGGTGCCCACTATCGGCACCCCGGCGTCTGCCAAGCGCTGAGCGAGTCCCAGCGGAGTCTGGCCACCCAACTGCACGATTACTCCGGCAACACGACCGCGTCGTTGCTCCGCGTGCACCACCTCCAGCACGTCCTCGCACGTCAACGGCTCGAAGTACAAGCGATCAGAGGTGTCGTAGTCGGTCGAAACCGTCTCTGGATTGCAGTTGACCATCACCGTCTCGTATCCGGCGTCGGACAAAGCCAGCGCCGCGTGAACGCAGGAATAGTCGAACTCGATTCCCTGACCGATGCGATTGGGACCTGATCCCAGGATGATTACTTTGTCTCGATCCGTCGGATCGGACTCGTCTTCCTCGTCGTAGGACGAATAGTGATACGGAGTTTTCGCTTCGAATTCAGCAGCGCAGGTGTCGACCGTCTTGTATGCCGGCCGTATGCCCCACGAATGCCGGATCTCTCGAGCCTCGTCTTCGGTCATCCCCCGTAATTGCGCAACCTGGAAATCGGAGAAGCCGAGGCGCTTGGCCATAGCGAGGCCGTCGGCATCGAGCGCATCCATCGTCGCGATGCGATCGGCCATCTCGTTGATCTGGCAGATCTGATCAAGGAACCATGGATCGATTCCGGTGGCTTGGTACACAGCGTCGATGCCCGCATCGGCCCACAACGCCTGCTGCACGAGGGCCAGGCGACCATCGTGGGGGCGGCGCATGCGGTCGAGGAGATCTGAGACATCCACACTCGCGCGCGATGGGGGCCATGAGAAGACTGCCGAAGGTCGCTCCATGGACCGCAGCGCTTTTTGAAGAGCCTCGGGGAAATTGCGGCCGATCGCCATGGCCTCCCCCACGCTCTTCATGGTGGTGGTGAGAGTCGTGTCCGCGCCGGGGAACTTTTCGAAAGCAAAACGCGGCACTTTCACCACGATGTAGTCGAGCGTGGGCTCGAAAGATGCAGGTGTTTCTTGGGTGATGTCGTTGGGAATCTCGTCGAGGGTGTAGCCGATAGCCAACCGGGCGGCGATCTTCGCGATCGGAAAACCGGTTGCCTTGGACGCCAAAGCCGAGGACCGCGACACCCGCGGGTTCATCTCAATCACGATCATCCGACCGTCGTCGGGGTTGATCGCGAATTGAATGTTGCAGCCGCCGGTATCGACTCCGACGGCTCGAATGATGGCGATGCCCACATCACGCATGTGCTGGTATTCGCGGTCGGTCAGGGTGAGAGCCGGGGCGACGGTGATGGAGTCTCCCGTGTGCACGCCCATGGGATCGACGTTCTCGATAGAACACACGACGACGACGTTGTCGTTGCGGTCGCGCATGAGTTCGAGCTCGAATTCCTTCCAACCGATGATGGACTCCTCGAGCAAGACCTCGGTGGTGGGACTGGCCTGTAGACCAGCACCGGCAATTCGCTCGAGGTCATCGGGGTCGTAGGCAATTCCCGAGCCCGCTCCACCCATCGTGAACGACGGACGAACAACCACCGGGTAGCCGAGTTCGGCGGTGGCATCGACGCACTCGGCCATCGTGTGGCAGATGATCGAACGCGCACTGGCGCCGCCGATGGATTCCACGATTGCGCGGAACTTCTCACGGTTCTCACCGCGCTCGATGGCATCGACGTCTGCACCGATCAACTCAACGCCGTACCTCTCCAGCACACCTGCGCTGTGCAGGGCGATAGCCGTGTTCAGTGCCGTCTGACCACCGAGAGTGGGCAACAAGGCGTCTGGGCGTTCCTTGGCGATAATGCGCTCCACATACTCCGGTGTGATCGGCTCGACGTACGTTGCGTCTGCGAATTCCGGATCGGTCATGATCGTTGCGGGGTTGGAGTTCACCAAGATCACGCGCAGGCCCTCGGCCTTGAGCACCCGGCACGCTTGCGTTCCGGAGTAGTCGAACTCGCAGGCCTGCCCGATGACGATGGGACCGGATCCGATCACCATGACCGACTGGATATCCGTGCGGCGGGGCATCAGCGGCCACCCTTCTGACTGCGTTTGATCGCCGCCGAGAATCGATCGAAAAGATAGGCCGCATCGTGCGGTCCCGCAGCAGCCTCCGGGTGGTACTGCACACTGAAGGCCGAACCGTCCACCAATTCCAACCCCTCGACGACGTCGTCGTTCAAACACACGTGCGAAACCCGGGCCGGACCGAACGGAGTCGCAAACTCCTCACCGATCGGCGCTTGGACAGCGAAACCGTGGTTGTGAGCCGTGACCTCGACCTTTTCGGTAGTGAGGTCCTTAACCGGTTGGTTGATGCCCCGATGGCCGAACCGGAGTTTGTAGGTGGACAGACCGAGCGCACGCCCGAAGATCTGGTTGCCGAAGCAGATTCCGAAAACCGGAACGCCCGAGGAAAGTGCTGCGGACATGACCCCGACCGCATGATCGGCAGTTGCCGGGTCTCCCGGTCCGTTGGAGAAAAACACTCCGTCGGGGGAAAGAGCAGCGATCTGCTCCCAAGAGTACGCAGACGGCACAACGTGCACGGTGATCCCACGCTCGGCCATTCGATGCGGGGTCATGGACTTTATCCCGAGGTCGACGGCGACGACCGTGGCCCACTCATCTCCGATCGCAGGCACCGTGTAGGGCTCGGATGTTGTGACCTCCCCGGTCAGATCAGCCCCCACCATGCCGGGGCTGGCCTGCACGGCGGCGAGTAATTCCGCCGCCGGACGCTCGGCAGCTGGTCCGCTGAAAATTCCGACGCGCATGGCGCCGGCGTCGCGCAGGTGACGAGTGAGCGCGCGAGTGTCGACTCCAGCTATGCCTACGACACCGTAGGTCCGTAGTTCCTCGTCCAGGCTACGCGTGGCGCGCCAGTTCGACACGATCCGGGAAGGATCGCGAACGACGTAGCCGGAAACCCAGATACGCGACGACTCGGGGTCGTCGTCGTTCACTCCGGTGTTACCGATGTGAGGAGCGGTCATGATCACGACCTGCCGGTGGTAACTCGGGTCGGTGAGGGTCTCTTGATAGCCGGTCATCCCGGTGGAGAAAACCGCCTCTCCGAAGGTCTCGCCGATGGCGCCGAAGGCGTGACCACGCATAGTCCGACCGTCCTCAAGGACGAGGACCGCTGGCTCGTGCGGGGGTGCTGCCGGGCTACTCACGTCCTTGTCCTGTTCTCTCGCTGCTGTCGGGAAGGTCGTCCGCCACATCCGAAGGGACGATCGCCATGAGCCCATCCAACAACGCGCCGTGCTCAGCTCCGTCATCCGCCCGGATTCCGGTGTCGATGAGGTGGTCTCCAAGCACCCATGTGACGACGACCACGCTGTCCTTGCCGCGCACCGTGCCGGCAACTCCGCGGTCGGCGCGCACCTGACGAAGAGCTTGCGACGGGATGACGAATGAGCGCGCACTCTCGCGCTCGATAGTCAAGCCGCGATGGGACAGAAAGAAGGTGGCTCGGCTACGCACACCGAGGTCGTGAACTGCGATGCGGTCTAGCCACTGGCCGGCGGTCGCGCTTCCGACGTACAGCCCGGAAATCCCCGGCAGTCCGGCGATATCCGATTCGATCAGCAGCGGGGGTTCGGCGATGGCTGCCTGACGACCCGCCCGAGCCTTCCAGCCCCGCCGCATCCCCCACAGAGCAAGTGCGATCGCGGCGATCATCACAGCGACGAGGGCCAACCGCAGTGGCCAATTCGACACCGACGCTTGCTCGGTGAAGTCTTCGGCGAGCACAGCTATCGAAATCCGCATCACGCGAGGCCACCATCGACGACGGTAGCTGTGCCACGGAAGACCACGTGGCGAACCGAGCCGGGTAGCTCCCGGCCGAGATAGGGACTGTTGCGACTCTTGCTCGTGAGTGACTCGGCTTCGAGCGTTCGGCTCATCGTCGGATCCCAAACAGTGAGGTTCGCGACGGAGCCTTCAGACAGCGGCATGCCCTGGTCGGCGACCTGACCGATACGTGCCGGGGTCACGGACATCCGGTCGGCGAGCGTGTGCCAGTCCATAAGACCGGATTCGATGAATACCTGAACTGCGATAGCCAACGCCGTCTCCAGACCGACCATGCCCATTGCCGCTGCGGCCCATTCGCAATCTTTATCTTCGCGGGGGTGGGGCGCGTGATCGGTGGCGATGATGTCAATCGTTCCATCGACGACGGCTTCGCGAAGAGCCTGCACGTCCTCGTTTCGGCGCAGCGGCGGGTTCACTTTGAATATGGGATCGAACGACTCGACGAGATCCTCCGTCAGCAGGAGATGGTGCGGTGTGGCTTCGGCGGTCACCGAAATGCCCCGGCCTTTGGCCCAACGGATGACCTCCACCGAACCGGCTGTCGAGACGTGGCACACATGCAGGCGGGAGCCGACGTGTTCAGCCAACAGGACGTCGCGGGCGATGATCGACTCCTCGGCGACCGCCGGCCATCCGGCCAAGCCCAGACGACCGGAAAGCTCGCCCTCGTTCATCTGAGCACCTTGAGTAAGCCGTGGATCCTGTGCGTGCTGGGCGATCACACCGTCGAATGTCTTGACGTACTCCAGCGCCCTGCGCATCAACAGTGGATCGTGGACGCACAGACCGTCATCGCTGAAGACCCGGACCGCAGCGGCACTGGACGCCATTGCGCCGAGTTCGGCGAGTTGCTCGCCACCGAGACCTACCGTGACCGCACCCACCGGCCGCACATCGACGACCCCGGTATCGACACCCCGGCGCCAAACCTGCTCGACTACGCCCGCTGTGTCGGCCACCGGCGAGGTATTCGCCATCGCATGCACGCAGGTGTAGCCGCCCTTGGCAGCTGCCTGCGACCCGGTAGCGATGGTCTCTGCGTCCTCCCGCCCCGGTTCACGAAGGTGCGTGTGCAGATCGACCAGACCCGGAATGACCGTGCACCCACGTGCATCGAGTTCAACGTCGAAACGTCGATCGGCCGCGATCTGCCCAGTCGGCACGATCGCATCGATGGAACCGTCCGCGATGACTATGTCCTGGACGGCCTCTCCGTAAAGCGCTCCGCCACGAATGATCGTTGATGTCATAACTGGCCGTCCCCTTCCATCGCTGCGCCTCCGAGAAGCAGGTATAGGCACGCCATGCGAACGTTGACGCCGTTGGCAACCTGCTCGACCACCACCGCTTGGGGCGAGTCGGCGACGTCTGCCGAGATCTCTAACCCCCGATTCATCGGACCCGGGTGCATCACGATGGCACCCGGGTCGAGTCGGTCGAGTCTGCGCGCATCGAGTCCGTACATCCGCGAATACTCCAAGGTCGACGGGAAGTAGGAACCCGCCATGCGTTCGGCCTGCACTCGAAGCATCATCACTGCGTCGGCACCGGAAAGGACTGGGTCGAGGTGGTAACTCACCTCGCACGGCCACGATTCAACGCCCACAGGCAGGAGCGTCGGGGGTGCAACAAGGGTCACGTGCGCGCCGAGGGTGTGCAAGAGCAGCACGTTCGACCGAGCAACCCGACTGTGCAGCACATCTCCCACGATGACGACGCGGACTCCTTCCAGATGCCCCCGACCATCTCGAACGTGGGCGCGCAGCGTGTACGCATCCAAAAGAGCCTGTGTGGGGTGTTCGTGAGTGCCGTCGCCTGCGTTGATGACCGTTCCGTCGATCCACCCTGCGGTCGCGAGCCGCAGTGGAGCACCGGATGCGCTGTGTCGAATGATCACGGCGTCCGCACCCATCGCCTCGAGCGTCAAAGCGGTGTCCTTCAACGACTCCCCCTTCGAGACCGACGACCCTTTCGCCGAGAACGTGATGACGTCAGCGGAAAGCCTCTTGGCGGCTAACTCGAAGGAGAGACGGGTGCGCGTGGAATCCTCGAAGAACAGATTCACGACCGTGCGCCCCCGCAGGGTGGGAAGCTTCTTCACCGATCGCTCGGTAACGGACGCGAGTTCGGTCGTGGTGTCCAAAATCGTCAGCGCCTGCTCGCGGTCGAGGTCCGCGGCGGACAGCAGGTGCTTACCGAGCATCGACGCCCCTTGATGGCTCGACTTCGCTGGCGCCTTGAATGACGACTTCGTCGACGTTGTCTACCTCGGCGAATCGGACCCTTACCGATTCGTCCTTCGCGGTGGGGAGGTTCTTTCCGACGAAATCCGGACGTATCGGCAACTCGCGGTGGCCACGATCGACCATGACGGCCAAACGCACCGCCGACGGCCGACCCAGCTCGTTGATGGCATCGAGCGCGGCTCGGATCGTGCGCCCGGAGTAAAGAACGTCGTCTACCAGGACGACCGTGCGGTCATCGATTCCCCCGGGTGGGATCTCGGTCGGTTCTAGCGCCCGCACCTGGCGCAGGCGTAGGTCGTCTCGGTACAGAGTGACATCTAGCGACCCACACGGAACCATCTGGTCTTCGATCTCGGAGATGGCCGCGGCTATGCGGCGGGCGAGATAGACACCGCGGGTGGGTATCCCCAGCAGGACGAGGTCACCGGTTCCTCGGGACTTTTCGGTGATCTCATGGGCGATACGACGGACAGCACGACGAATGTCGGCCTCGTCGAGCACCACGCGCGCAGACGACATCGAACCTCACCTTCCCCGCCTCACGGGACGGGCTTAAAGGGCTGGGCTTGATCTTGCGTCGATAACCTATCGGATCTGAGTGGGGACGCTTGTTACACCCCGCCGCCTGGACCGGCGCTTCCGATCTTGTGTACCCGCATGCCGTTGGTAGTCCCCGGAACACCGGGAGGGACGCCGGCAACAATCACCACCCGCTCACCAGCCGTTGCGCGGCCGATGTCCAACAACGCCTTGTCCACCTGCACGACCATGTCGTCCGTGTGTCGAACCTGGGGCACCAAGAAAGTTTCGACTCCCCACACGAGCGCCAACTGACTGCGAACTCGCGAGTTGGGGGTGAACGCCAGCAGCGGAATCGAACAACGCCAGCGAGCGATCAAACGGGCCGAACGGCCGGTTTCGGTGAAGGCGATCAGATGCGTTGCCTCGACATACTGCGCTGCCGTCACCGCCGAACGCGTGAGCGCCCGAGCGGTGGAGCCGGTGGGGTTCTCCTCGAGAGGCGGCAGCCGGTCGAGAGCCTCGGCTTCGATGTGTTCGATGATTCGGGACATCGTCTCGACCACGAGAGGCGGGTTGTGTCCGACGCTCGTCTCACCGGACAGCATCAGGGCATCGGCGCCGTCGAGGACGGCATTCGCGACGTCACTGGCCTCAGCGCGAGTTGGACGATTGGCCGTGATCATCGAGTCCAGCATCTGCGTTGCGACGATGACGGGCTTACCGGCTTGACGGCACAGTTGGATGGCGCGCTTTTGGACCAGCGGCACCTGCTCCAGCGGGAGTTCCACGCCGAGGTCCCCGCGAGCCACCATGATGCCGTCGAAGGCGTCGACGATTTCCTGCAGATTTTCTATCGCCTGTGGTTTCTCGACTTTCGCGAGGACAGGAATGCGGATGCCCTCGTTCTCCATGATCGCGTGAACGGCCTCAACGTCCTTCGCCGAGCGCACGAACGACAACGCGACGATGTCAGCCCCGGTCCGCAGGGCCCACCGAAGATCATCGACGTCCTTTTCGGACAACGCCGGCACGCTGACCGGAACGCCCGGGAGGTTGAAGCCCTTGTTGTCCGACACGCGCCCACCTTCGACGACGGTCGTATGCACTCGCGGTCCCTCGACCTTAGACACGCGCAGTTCGATTCGGCCGTCGTCGACGAGGACCAGATCTCCGGGGTGGACATCGTTCGGAAGGCCCTCGTGCGTCGTCGAGACCATCGTGACGTCGCCGGGAACATCCTCGGTCGTAACGATGAATTCGGCACCGGGTTCCAGTAGCACCGGCCCATCGGCGAACGTGCCCAGACGGATCTTCGGCCCTTGGAGGTCCACCAGGATTCCCACGCCCCGACCGCTGGCATCGGACGCCTCGCGGACAGCGAGGTACGTCTGCCGGTGGTCCTCGTGGCTGCCGTGGGACAGATTGAGTCGAGCGACATCCATACCCGCATCCACGAGCGCGCCTATGTGATCCCTGGTAGCTGTTGCAGGCCCGAGAGTGGCCACGATTTTGGCTCGCCGCATGGGAAGAACTCTAGCCGTAAGCGGTTACACCGTGAGGGGCCGCGCCGATGCGCGAATCGGCGACGGCAGATTCGTCGTTCCCATCAAAAAGCGGTCGACGCTCGCTGCGGCCGCCCGACCCTCGGCGATAGCCCACACGATGAGCGACTGGCCGCGACCGGCGTCGCCGGCGACGAACACTCCCTCGATTCCCGTGGCGTACTCGTCGTTCCGCTCGATCGCTCCACGCTCGGTGACAGGCAGGCCGAACTGTTCGATCAACGGCCCCTGCTCGGGACCGGTGAAGCCCATCGCGAGAAACACGGCATCGGCAGGAATGGATCGCTCGGAGCCTGCGACCGGTTCGAATCGGCCATCCACCATCTCCACCTCGGTGAGCTCGAGTGATCGCACGTGACCGGCATCGTCACCCACGAAGCGCTGGGTAGAAACCGCGAAGACACGATCTCCGCCCTCCTCATGGGCGCTGCTCACGCGGTACGTCATCGGATACGTGGGCCACGGCTGGGACTGCGGACGCTCCTGCGGTGGTCGCGGCATGATCTCCAGCTGCGTAACGCTCGCGGCACCCTGACGGTGAGCGGTACCGAGGCAATCGGCTCCCGTGTCGCCACCTCCGATGATCACGACATGCTGACCGGCCACATTGATCGGGGACTCCTCGAGATCGCCTTCTTGCACTCGATTGGCGAATGGCAGGTACTCCATGGCCTGATACACACCTTGCAGATCCCGACCCTCGATTGGTAGATCGCGCCACGCTGTGGCACCCGTGGCAATCACGATGGCGTCGTAGCGTCGGCGTAGATCCGCAACGGAGATGTCTACGCCCACTTCGATGTTGGGACGGAACTTCACGCCTTCGGCTTCCATCTGCGCCAGACGCTGATCCACATGGTGCTTTTCCATCTTGAACTCAGGAATCCCATAACGCAGCAATCCACCAATCCGGTCGGCACGCTCGTATACGGCGACGGTGTGCCCGGCCCGGGCCAACTGCTGCGCTGCCGCGAGACCAGCCGGCCCCGAACCGATGACCGCGACGGTGCGCCCGGTCAAGGACTCGGGCGGCTGCGGAGTAATCCAACCCGCCTCCCAGGCACGATCCACGATCGCGACTTCGACCTGCTTGATGGTGACCGGATCGGCGTTTATGCCCAGTACGCAGGCCGCCTCGCACGGGGCCGGGCACAGTCGCCCGGTGAATTCTGGGAAGTTGTTCGTGGCATGAAGTCGCTCGATCGCTTGACCCCAGTCGCGGTCGTAGATGAGGTCGTTCCATTCGGGGATGAGATTGCCGAGCGGACACCCCTGGTGACAGAACGGAATCCCACAATCCATGCAGCGTCCCGCCTGCTTCTCCAGACTGCGCGCATCGAAGTCCTCGTAGACCTCTTTCCAGTCCTGCAGGCGGATGTCAACCGGTCGGCGCTGCGGCAGCTGCCGGTCAGTAGTGAGAAATCCCCTCGGATCAGCCACGATCGCCTCCCATCACCGCGAGGACCGGGTCCTCGCCTCTCGCCAAGGCCTCCTCACGCAAACGAATAACCCGCTTGAAGTCCTGCGGCATTACCTTGGTGAAGCGCGCCTTGCTGGTGTCCCAATCGGCCAGTAGCTGTGCACCGATGGCTGACTCGGTCTCCTCGACGTGTCGGAGAATCAACGAGCGCAATTCGTCTTGGTCGTCGGCCGTCAAGGGATCGAGGTCCACCATCTCCGGATTCACTCGGCTGGGATTCAGGTCAAGGATGTAGCCGATACCGCCCGACATGCCGGCACCCACGTTGCGACCGACCGCTCCGAGGATGACCGCGATCCCTCCGGTCATGTACTCCAGGGCGTGGTCACCGACTCCTTCGACGACCGCGTGCACGCCGGAATTTCGAACGCAAAAACGTTCACCGACCTGTCCACGAATGAATATCTCACCGCTCGTCGCTCCATACGCGATTACGTTGCCCGCGATGATGTTGTCCTCGGCGACGAAGGGTGCTCCGCGATCTGGCCGGACGATCAAGCACCCACCGGACAGACCCTTGCCCAGGTAGTCATTGGCGTCGCCTTCGAGCCGCAGAGTTATCCCTGCGGGGACGAAGGCACCGAACGACTGGCCAGCGGATCCTTGGAAGGTGATATCGATCGTCTCGTCCGGGAGGCCATCCCCACCGTGGACCCGCGTGACTTCTGATCCGAGCATCGTTCCCACCGTGCGGTTCACGTTGCGAATCGCCACGTTGGCCCGAACCGGTTCGCCGCGATCAATCGCAGGACGGCACATCGCGATCAGCTCTTGGTCGAGGGCAACCTCCAGGCCGTGGTCCTGCGCAACGACCCGGCGTCGGGGTTCACCTTCGGGCACATCGGGAACGTGCAGGATTGGCGCAAGATCGAGGCCGTCGGCCTTCCAATGATCGATAGCCCGGCGCATGTCCAGCATTTCTGCATGGCCGATGGCTTCGTCGAGACTGCGGAAACCGAGTTCGGCGAGATACTCACGCACTTCTTGGGCGATGAACTCGAAGAAGTTCACGACGAACTCGGGCGCTCCCCCAAAGCGCTCCCGAAGAACCGGGTTCTGAGTTGCGATTCCCACCGGGCAGGTGTCGAGATGACACACGCGCATCATCACGCATCCCATCACCACCAGAGGAGCCGTAGCGAAGCCGTACTCCTCCGCACCCAGGAGTGCCGCGATGACAACGTCACGTCCGGTCTTGAGTTGCCCATCGGTCTGAACGACGACTCGATCGCGCAGACCGTTGAGCAAAAGTGTCTGCTGGGTTTCCGCGAGCCCTAACTCCCACGGAGCGCCGGCATGCTTCAAGGACGTGAGGGGGGAGGCTCCCGTGCCGCCATCGTGACCTGAGATCAAGACGACGTCGGCGTGCGCCTTCGACACCCCGGCTGCGACCGTGCCAACACCCACCTCGGCTACCAGCTTCACATGAACGCGTGCTTGGGGGTTCGCGTTCTTCAGATCGTGGATCAACTGAGCGAGATCCTCGATCGAGTAGATGTCGTGGTGAGGAGGCGGAGAGATCAACCCCACTCCCGGAGTGGAGTGCCGCGTCTTCGCGATCCACGGGTACACCTTGTGGCCGGGAAGCTGACCGCCTTCGCCGGGCTTGGCGCCCTGAGCCATCTTGATCTGAATGTCGTCGCTGTTGACGAGGTACTCGCTGGTCACGCCAAAACGTCCCGACGCGACCTGCTTGATCGCCGAGCGCTTGGAGTCTCCGTTCTCCATCGGGACGAAGCGCTCGGGATCCTCGCCGCCCTCACCGGTGTTCGACTTTCCCCCGAGCCGGTTCATGGCGATCGCGAGTGTCTCGTGCGCCTCAGCGGATATGGAGCCGTAGGACATGGCACCGGTACTGAACCGGGACACGATCGACTCGACGGACTCGACTTCATCGATCGGAATCGGTTGGCGCACTCCATCTTTGAAAGCGAACAATCCGCGGAGCGTCATCAACCGCTCGGCTTGTTCGTTTACTCCTTGCGTGTATTCACGGAAGATGTCGTAGCGCTTGGAACGCGTGGCGTGTTGGAGACGGAAAACCGTTTCCGGATCGAATAGGTGTGGTTCACCGTCGCGACGCCATTGATACTCCCCTCCGTCGGCAAGCACCCGGTGGGCGGGTGAGATTCCCGAAGGCGGATATGCAGTGGCGTGCCGTCGAGCGACTTCCTCAGCGATGACATCGAGACCGACGCCACCGAGCTTGGTGACCGTCCCGGTGAAGTAAGCATCCACCAACTCCTGCGACAGGCCGATCGCCTCGAAGATCTGCGCGCCTCGGTAGGAAGCGACCGTGGAGACACCCATCTTGGACATCACCTTGAGCAGGCCCTTGCCCATGGCCTTGATGTAGTTGCGGACCGCCTTCTCAACGCTCACACCCTCGATCACATGCCGGTGAACGAGATCCTCGATCGTTTCCAGAGCCAGGTATGGGTTGATCGCCGCAGCTCCGTAGCCAACGAGCAGCGCCACGTGATGAACCTCGCGGACGTCGCCGGCTTCGACGAGCAAACTGATCTGGCTGCGCGTCTTGGTACGTACCAGGTGGTGGTGAACGGCGGCGCACAGCAGCAACGACGGAATCGGCGCCTGCTGAGCGTTGCTCTCCCGATCGGAAAGAACGATGAACCGCTTGCCTTGTCGGATGAGGGCATCCACCTCATTGAAGATTTCCCCGAGGCGCTTCTCCAGAGCCGCACCACCACCTCCAACGGGATAGAGGCCCTTAACCCGCGCAGCGGCGAATTCCGGCAAGGTGCCATCGGCGTTGATGTGGAGGATCTTCGCGAGTTCGTCGTTATCGATGACCGGGAACGGCAACAGCACCTGTCGACAGTGCCCCGGCTGGGATTCCAGCAGGTTTCCCTCCGGGCCGATCAGGCTCGACAAACTGGTCACGATCTCTTCACGAATCGCGTCGAGAGGGGGGTTGGTGACCTGCGCGAAGAGTTGACTGAAGTAGTCAAAGAGCAGGCGCGGACGACTCGATAGCGCGGCGATCGGGGTGTCCGTCCCCATCGAGCCGATCGGCTCGGCACCCGCACGGGCCATCGGCTCCATGATTACCCGCAGCTCTTCTTGGCTATACCCGAATGTCTGCTGGCGGCGGGCAACCGATTCGTGAGTGTGAACCACGTGCTCGCGTTCAGGAAGTTCCTCGAGATGGATGATGCCGGTGTCGAGCCACTCGTCGTACGGCAACTCCGCCGCGAGTTCAGCCTTGATTTCGTCGTCTTCGATGATCCGACCAGCGACGGTATCCACGAGGAACATTCGGCCCGGCTGGAGCCGACCCTTGCGCACGACGGTCTGGGGATCGATATCGAGGACGCCTGCCTCAGATGCGAGGACCACCAGACCTTCGTCGGTCACCCAGAATCGACCCGGCCGCAGACCATTGCGGTCCAGGACCGCACCGATCTGACTTCCGTCGGTGAAGCACACGTTCGCCGGTCCGTCCCATGGCTCCATGAGTGTCGCATAGAACTCGTAGAAGGCGCGGCGTCGTGGGTCCATATCGGGGTTGTTCTCCCACGCCTCGGGAATCATCATCAGTACCGCTTGAGGCAAGGAGCGGCCTCCGAGGTGCAGGAGTTCAAGAACTTCGTCGAAACTCGCCGAGTCGCTCGCCCCCGGGGTGCAGATGGGGAACAGGCGCGTCAGGTCTCCTGGAATGACGTCGCTGGTGAGCATCGCCTCGCGAGTGGTCATCCAGTTGCGATTGCCTTGGACGGTATTGATCTCGCCGTTGTGCGCGATCAGTCGATACGGGTGCGCGAGCGGCCAGGACGGGAAGGTGTTCGTGGAGAACCGTGAATGCACCAGGGCAAGAGTCGATGCGATGTCGGGTTCGCTGAGATCGGAGTAGAACGGCGTCAGCTGATCGGTGGTCAGCATGCCCTTGTAGACGAAAGTCCGTGCCGAGAGCGACGCGAAGTACACACCGAGCTCGTTCTCGACCCGCTTGCGCATTCCGTACACGAGGCGGTCGAGGTCCAATCCGGTTGCCCCGCCTTGAGCGTCGGCAATGAAAAGTTGCCAGAACGACGGCATGCACGCGCGGGCCGTCGCACCGACGAGCGAGGGGTCGATGGGCACCTCGCGCCAACCCAGCACCTCGATGTCCTCATCGGCTGCGATCTCGGCTATCTGCGAGCAGACCTGAGCACGCTCCTTCTCCTCAACCGGCAGGAAACCGATGCCGGTTGCATAAGCTCCCGGCGCGGGAAGATCAACGCCGCCAACGCGACGCAGCATGGCGTCTGGGACCTGGATCAAGATGCCGGCACCGTCGCCACTGTCGGGTTCGCTACCCGACGCTCCCCGATGCTGCAGATTCTCTAGCGCCGTAAGGGCCTGCTTGACGACCTCGTTCGACGCGACTCCGGTCAGCGTGGCGACCAGTGCGACACCGCATGCGTCGTGCTCGAATCGGGGGTCGTACAGGCCCTGGGGCGCGGGTGTCGAAGAGTAGGCGTTGAGCACTTGGCGTCCTTCGTCGTCGGGGAATACAGCCGTGCACCGACTTTCCTAGATCCTCGGACTCCCCTTGCGGGGCCCCTGAGGCAGGTGCGGTGCTGGCACGGGACGACGTTGGCCCGCGGGTCCCTCAGTCTACGGGGTAGTTTCCCCGTTGTCGCTTTCCCCCGGGGTTGGGGACGCCTGTGCACCCATCTTCTCCCCGGGTTCATCGGGATCATCGGGTTCCCCGGGATTCCCAGATTCCACGGGCTCGACCGCCGGTTGCCAGTCCAAGCGTTCTCGACCAGGTCGGGCCCGCGCGGACCACACGAGGTAGACCAGGGCACCGAGCCCGACGACTATCGAGGTCCACACGTTCAGCCGCAGACCTCCCACGGTGTTCACCGGATCGATCCGCAGCGCTTCAATCCACACTCGCCCGGCCGTGTAGAGCAAGACGTACAGCGCGAACACCCGACCATGTCCCATCGTGAAACGCCGGTCCGCCCACATAACGACGATTGCCACGCCAACGAGCCAGAGGGATTCGTAAAGGAACGTCGGATGAAAGGTCTCGAAGGCCTCGAAGCCCTCCGGACGCCTCGCCGGCGAGATCTCCAACCCCCACGGAAGCGTGGTCGGCCTGCCGAAGAGTTCTTGGTTGAACCAGTTTCCCCATCGCCCGATGGCCTGAGCAAGCGCGATTCCCGGAGCGATGGCATCGGCAATCGGTGGAAGCGCCACGTGATGCCGCCGCGCGGCGATCCACGCACCGAGCGCGCCGAGGGCGACCGCTCCCCAGATGCCGAGGCCGCCGTCCCAGATTCGAAGTGCCGCCGCGGCACCACGACCATCCGGGCCGAAGTAGATCTGCCAATCGCTCAGCACGTGATAGAGCCGACCACCGACGATGCCAAACGGCACCGCCCACAGGGCGATGTCGGTGATCAAACCGGGTTGACCACCTCTAGCCACATAGCGGCGGTTGCCGAGCCATATGGCAACGACGATCCCGATGATGATCGCGAGCGCGTAGGCGCGAACGGGCACGGGCCCGAGATTCCATGAGCCCTGATCCGGACTCGGAATCGACGCCGCTACGTGCGCCCCCACGAATGTGCCGATCATCGGTGGATTCCCCGGCGTTAGTTGCCGGCGGCCTCGGTGAGCGCGGCGAGCAGCGAAGCCTGATCAGCCAGAACCTCATTACCGACTTCGACTCCGTCGATCTTGCCCAGCGGGGTGCCGGCGATGCCTCCGTCGTAGAACTCCTGGGTCGAATTGGCTGCCCAGACTCGGTAGGTGCCGTCGTTCACACACGCGGTGAAGTTGTCCAGGCTCTCCCCTGTCATACCGATCTCCTCGCCGATAGCGATGAAGTCGCTGTTCGGCCAGCCATCGCCTTCCTCTTGAGGCTGGTTGGCGTAGACAGCGTCGTGGAATTCACGGGTAAAGCCCTCATCGATCGCGCAACCCCATGCGCCGATCGCCCGGTTGGAGGCATCGTTGCCGAGGTTGCGGTCCAAGAAGCCGGTGGGACGCCAGATCAGACGAGCAACGCCGGTCTCCGCTACTTCAGCGATGCCTTCGCCGTTGGTTTGCTCCAACGCGCCGCACGCCGGGCACTGGAAGTCCTCCCAGACCTCGAGCACCGGGGCGTCTTCACTCGCCGAGCCGTAAGGGACGCCGTAGGCCCATTCACTATCCGCGCCGAGCACACCCTCGGGAACCGGGGCACTGGGATCAGGATCAATTACCTCAATCCGGTTCGCGGCTTCGTCGGCACTGCGGGCGAAGATTGCCACCCCGATGATGCCGGCAACGACGGCGAGAACAGCCACGGCACCGATGATTCGGACCGTACGCTCGCGGCGCTTCTCGCTCGCTTGCGCGGCCGCCCGCGCCGCCGCCGCTCGATCACGCCTGTCCTTGCTGCCCGCTGCCATGGAATCTCCGTTTCTGACGCATCAGGTTCGAACCTAGATGGGGTTCATACAAGACTAGTTTGCCGCAGTGACGGGAGCGTCCGTCGCCCTCGCCGTTGCGCGAACGCCCGCGGCGAGTTCGCGAGCGAATCCATCGATTTCGGCCAAAGCTTCCCGGGGGCCTTCGGCGTCCAAGACCCTGCGGATGAACGCCGACCCGACGATGACCCCGTCGGCGTAGGCAGCAATCGAGGCTGCCTGGCTTCCCGACGAGACACCGAGTCCGACGCCTATCGGCTGGTCGGTCAAGGCACGGACGCGATCCACCAAGACCGGGGGCGCATCGCTTACCGCGTCGCGTGCTCCCGTCGCCCCCATCGTGGATGCGGCGTAGACGAAACCCGTAGTGACGCCCGACACCACGGAGATACGGGCATCCGACGACGACGGGGCGACTAGGAAAGTTCGGTCAACGCCCACCGCATCGGTGGCTGCGATCCACGCATCGGCTTCTTCGGGCGTGAGATCGGGGGTAATGACCCCACAACCGCCCGCGTCTGCCAAACCACCGGCAAAACGATCAACCCCGAAGCGCTCGATTGGGTTCCAGTAGCTCATCACGTAGATCGCTTGGCCCGCCCGAGGCTTCAACCGCGCAACAACGTCCAGCACATCCGATGTAGTGACGCCAGCCTCAAGCGCCATCTCTACCGACTCCTGGATGGCTGGCCCATCCATCAACGGATCGGAGTAGGGCAGGCCGACCTCGAGCAGATCGACTCCCGCATCGAGCATCGTCTGCAGAATCTCGACGCTGCGATCGACAGTAGGGAAGCCAGCGGGCAGATAACCGATGAGAACTGCCCGACCTTCGTCTTTAGCCGTGCGGAAAACAGCCTCGCTCGCCGGGTTCACTTCGTGTCGATTCCAAACCAGCGGGCCGCCGTCTCGACATCTTTATCTCCACGACCGGACATGTTCACCACGATCACCGCCTCGGGGCCGAGTTCGCGCCCGAGGCGCATTGCTCCAGCAAGCGCGTGCGCGGTCTCGATGGCGGGAATGATTCCTTCGGTGCGACTGACCACCGCGAACGCCTCCATGGCCTCGGCATCCGTCACCGGTTCATAGGTCGCCCGACCGGTGTCGTGCAGCCAGGCGTGCTCCGGTCCGACACCCGGGTAATCCAGACCCGCGCTGATGGAATGCGAGGGAACAGTTTGACCCCACTCGTCTTGCATGACGTAGGTCCGCGCGCCGTGCAAGACGCCCGGTGCGCCCATGGCGAAACGTGCGGCATGCCGACCCGAGTCGATGCCCTCACCCCCGGCCTCGTAGCCGACCAGACGAACCCCGGGGTCGTCGAGGAACCCGGAGAACAGGCCCATGGCATTCGACCCACCGCCGACGCAGGCGATGGCAGCGTCAGGCAAGCGACCCTCCACTGCCAGGATCTGGTCGCGCGTCTCGCGTCCGATCACGCTATGGAAGTGTCGAACCATCCGCGGGAACGGGGACGGACCGGTGACCGTGCCCAGGAGGTAGTGCGTGGTGTCGACGTTCGTCACCCAGTCCCGCATCGCTTCGTTGATCGCGTCTTTCAGCGTTTGACTGCCCGTCTCCACCGGTACGACCGTGGCGCCGAGGAGCTCCATGCGGGCAACGTTCAATGCCTGGCGCTGCGTGTCTTCCTTACCCATGTAGACGACGCATTCGAGCCCCATGAGCGCTGCAGCCGTGGCCGATGCCACTCCGTGTTGGCCGGCCCCGGTCTCCGCGATGATCCGAGACTTCCCCATGCGCGTGGTGAGCAGGGCCTGACCCAGAACATTGTTGATCTTGTGCGAGCCGGTGTGGTTTAGGTCCTCGCGCTTGAAGTACACACGCGCGCCACCGCACTGTTCTTCGAATCGGTTCGCGCGGGTCAGCGGGGACGGACGTCCGGTGTAGTCGCGTTCGAGAGCCGCAAGCTGTTCGCCGAAGGTCGGATCGAGCATCGCCGCATCGAAGGACTCCTCGAGTTGGTCCAACGCCGCCATCAATGCCTCGGGCACAAACCGGCCGCCGTACGGACCAAAGTGTCCCGGGGCGCTTTGTGACCCGTGGGTGTCCGACGAATGTGCGTTGGCTGTCTCGGCGGGTGCGCTCACGAGGTCATCCTCTTGCCCTGGCGAAGTGCAGGGTGTGCTCCTGCAGTGACGAGGTTGTGCACTGCCAGACGCGGGTCCTTACCCGTCACCAGACTCTCCCCCACGAGCACAGCATCAGCTCCGGCCTCGGCGTAGGCGATTAAGTCGTGCGGCTCACGAACACCAGACTCGGCAATCTTGATGCAGGAGTCAGGAATGAGGTGTGCGATTCGGGCGAACACCCCCCGGTCCACCTCAAGGGTTTTCAAGTTGCGCGCATTCACTCCGATGATGTCCGCGCCGGCGTCGAGTGCCCGGGCGATCTCGTTTTCATCATGCACCTCAACAAGTGGAGTCAACCCCAGGCTGCGAGCCCTTTCCACCAGGGAGATCAATGCGTCCTGCTCCAGAGCAGCAACGATGAGTAGCACAAGGTCCGCACCGTAAGCGCGGGCTTCCCACAACTGGTAGCTACCGATGATGAAGTCTTTGCGAAGAACGGGAATATCAACGGCGGCCCGGACGGAAGCAAGGTCATCGAGGCTTCCCCCGAATCGTCTCTCCTCGGTAAGAACGCTGATGCAATGCGCCCCACCTGCTTCATAGTCGCGCGCCAATGCAGCCGGATCGGCGATCTCGGCAAGTGGCCCCCGACTTGGGCTCTCGCGCTTGACCTCGGCGATGACGCAGACATCATCGGAATTGAACGCTGATCTGGGGTCCCGCGCGGGGGCAGTGCCGCTCGCCCGTTCCTTCAATGTCTCGAGTGGCACGAGACCCATGCGTCGCGATACGTCTTCGCGGACGCCGTCGAGTATGCCGTCGAGGACGTTCATGCCCCCCACAGTACGCCCGACGGCCCTGTCGGCAATCGGGGCTCTAGCCCGCCGAGGATCCGAGGTAGGGAACGAAGTTCCGTACGACACCGAAGATGAGAACGGCAACGAGAACCCAGACCATAAACCGGGATCGACGTGCCTGGGTCGGAATATCAACCGCGGGCCGCCGCCCGGTCCACGATCGATACGCCCAGATCCCGAAGGCCACGATCGCGACCGGCCAGAATGCGAAGAGCAAGATGTTGTGATCGGCCATACCCGATAGATCGCCGTAGAGGAGATCGTAGGTACCGCGCATCCCGCCGCACCCGGGACAGTCGACTCCAAGGAGCAATTGACTGGGGCACCCCGGGTAGTGCCCCGGGACGTTGGGATCGACTGCCCGAAGGTAAATGGCACCCACGATCGTCGCGAGAGCGGTTATCACAACCGGCAGCATGCGACGCCGACGAGATCGTCGATCGACGACGAATGCGCCTGCCGTCGTCGTCTCCGAAGCCTGACTGTCGATCACCCCGACAGCCTACGACGATTCGTCAATCGGAATCCGGATCCAAAAGGAAGTGCCGTGACCTGGACTACTCGTCACCGTGGCGGATCCACCCATGCTGCTGGCGAGGCGCTGGACCAGCGCCAGACCTAATCCGGTTCCCACCGGCCGCACTCCCCGATACCGCTCGTGCAGAGCGCCAGGCTCGAACGCCACTGTCCGGTCATCTTCGGTGAGGCCGGGGCCGCTGTCGCGAACTTCGAAAACCGCGTAGCGGCCGCCGCTGATGGCCGGGTCTTGGTGCAGGCCCATGTGGATCGATGACCCCTGGGGGGAGACGCGTAGGGCATTCTCCATGAGGTTGTCGAGGATTTGCCTGATGCGCATTGCATCTCCACGAACGCCCACCGGCTCGGGAATATCGTCGACCGTTAGAACAACGCCTTCGCGCTCGCATCGGTCCCGCCAGACCCGGCCCGCTTCGTCGAGGATCTCGCGCGCATCGATGTCGGTCGTGGTGATGCGGAAGTCGACCGCACCCATGCGCGCTAGGTCGAGTAGATCGTTCACTAAGCGATTGAGGCGGCTCGCCTCAGCCGCAATTGTTGTGCCCACCGAGGGCACTTCCTCGCTGGGCAGGAGCTCATCGGCCAGCGCTTCGCCGTATCCCCGAACCGCGGTCAAAGGAGTTCGAAGCTCATGCGATACCGACAGCAAAAATTCGCGTTGACGCCCCTCGGAAACCACCAGGGCGGAATTGAGGGCATTCAATGCGTCAGCAATGTCGGCGACCTCTGTCGGTCCTCGTGGTTCGAGACGCTCCTGCCGTTGACCTTCGGCCATTCGATGGGCCACGCCTTGGGCCTCACGCAACGGACGCGACAACCGTCGCGCAACGAGAAATGCGATACCCACCGCGATGAGCAGCCCCAAGCCAAGAGCGGCGGCGATCCTGGTCAGGAACAATCCCGTTGCTGCGCTCGCAACGTCCACCGGCTGGGTCAAGACAACCGCTCCCTGGGGCACCGGACGCCCCTCGAGGAGGATTCGGCGTCCGTCCGCACCCACTCCGCTTTCCGAAACGGACTCACCGTTGAGGATGCGCACGAACGCCTGCTCGCTGAGACCGGGAGGCAGGGCACTATCGGGTGCCACGAGGAAGCCGGTGACACCCTCTTCGCGAAGGATCCGCTCCAAAGGACGAGCCAGGAGTCGATCTCGCGGCATCCGGGCATTGGGGCGGTCGACGTATGCGGCCGTGAGGTCCGCCAGTCGCCCCAGCGCGCCCGTCGCCTCAGCCACCGCCGCTCCACGGACGAACGGAGCGGCCGCGATCCCCGCCACCAAAACGGCGATCGCCGCTATCGCCGTGGCCAAGAGCACCGTTTGAGTGACGATCCCCCAACGTCGGTTACTCACCCCACGCGCGTGGGTATCAGGCATGCCGGGGAACCTCCGCTGCATAGCCGACACCGCGCACGGTTCGGATCGGGCTGTCGTCGCCGAGCTTGGCACGCAATTGGGCGACGTGGACATCGACGGTGCGGGTACCCACAACAGCGGCATAGCCCCAGACCTCGGCCAGCAATTGATCGCGACTGAACACCCGGCCCGGCTCGGACACTAAATGGGCGAGAAGATCGAACTCGGTTGCCGTGAGATCGATCTCTGCTTCACGGATGAAGACTCGACGTTGTGTCGTATCGACCGTGATCTCGCCGATCGACATTGGTGTGCTCTCGCGCTGGGCCAGCCCAGATCGACGAACGAGAGACTTCACTCGCGCGACGACCTCTCGCGGACTGAAAGGCTTGGTCACGTAGTCATCAGCACCCAGCTCCAAGCCCAATACGCGGTCGACTTCATCATCACGAGCAGTGCAGAAAATGATGGGAACCCAGTTGTCCTCGGCTCGCAGAACTCGGCATACCTCCGTGCCGTCCATACCCGGGAGTCCGACGTCCAGCACGATCGCTACGGGATGCTTGGTTCGAGCTGCCGTCAATCCGCCCGGTCCATCGAACTCCGCGTGGACACCGAAACCTTCTCGTCCCAGATACAGACGAAGTAGGTCCGAGATCGGCTTCTCGTCTTCGACGACGAGGACCAGGCCGCGTTCACTCATGCACTAAGCGTGGCAGAGACAGAGGTCTTTACCCGCTCTTTGCGGTTACGAATGGGTTCCCACTTCGTTCGAAGATGGTTAAGAAGTGGCTCGGGGCTTCTTGCCCAGGCCCATCGCCTGCATCGCCTTGCCGACGATCCCGCCAACGACGACGAGTCCCACGCCAACCCAGAACAGCGGCCAGTTACCGAGAATGATCGCCAAGGTGCCGACGGTGAACGCGATGGTGATGATTACGACAGCCGTCCACGCCGCTGGCGTCGAACCGTGGTCGTCGTGATCCTCAGCGGTCTCAAGATGAGCATTGTGCGCTGGCGTAGCCTCCATGCCCCTATCCAATCACTCCCCGGACGTCTTCGGGTGTTCGGTACGGCTCGATGTCGCGCTACCGGGCTCGGTCGCAACGGTCGGTGGCTCAAGCGTCGGGTCGATTCCGCTGTCCAGAGCCTCCCAATCGTCGCGTGGAAGCCGACCCGTTCGCTCATAACCCCGTCCCAGCGCCGGCCAACGTCCACCGGCGTAAGCGGTCATGGCGCCGCCGATTACGAGCATCAATCCCGCGATGAGCGCAATCACCGAAAAAACCGAAGACACCGACACGACTTCGCCGTCTATCCCCGGTAGTGCGTTCCCTGCGGACGCTCCAGAGCGGAGGAAACCTATTGCGCTGAATCCCGACCACACCACAACTGCCCCAGAAACCACGACGACGCCACCGATCCCGCGACGCAGCCAGCCACGAGATCCAATAACGCCGGCTACGCCGGCCAAGCCGATGATCGGCGCGGCAGCGGCGAGCGGGAAAAGTCGACTTCCGGAGATCTCTCGCAAACTGATCGCGGCGATACCGTCGGCACTCGAGGTTCCCAGCAGGGACTCCTCGATCGTGATCCAGGTGGAGGACATCGCCCACCACCCCAGGACAGATCCCGCAACCATCAGACCCAACGCGAGCACAAGGGGCCGTCTCGCAGCCGTGCTCGCCGCCGTGCTCGCTGCCTTGCTCGCCGCCTCACTCGCGGTCACGACGGTGCCCGGGGGGATTCTCGATTTTCGGGTGAGCCAGAACCGAGCGAGCGAAGGGACCCGGCGGTGTGCACGGCTGCCAACACCGCTCCTGCCTTGTTGGCACACTCCTGCGCTTCAGCAATCGAGTCCGAATCGGCGACGATGCCAGCGCCGGCTTGGACGTGGGCCTGTCCGTCTTGGATCACCGCAGTTCGAATGGCGATCGCCATATCGAGGTTTCCTCGGAAATCCACGTAACCAACGACTCCGCCGTACAGGCCTCGCCGGGATCCCTCCAACTCGTCAATGATCTCCATCGCTCGCACCTTGGGCGCGCCGCTCAACGTGCCGGCCGGGAAAGTCGCTCGAAGCGCATCCAGCGCCGAAACATTGTGGTCGAGGTGTCCGACCACAGTCGAGACGATGTGCATGACATGGGAGTACCGCTCGATTTCCATGAACTCTGTGACTTCAACGGTACCCGGGGAACACACACGACCAAGGTCGTTACGAGCCAGGTCAACCAACATCACGTGCTCAGCACGCTCTTTCGCATCCGCAAGGAGTTCGCGAGCAAGATCGTTATCCTCGGCCGAATCGCGCCCGCGCTTTCGAGTGCCGGCAATGGGGTGCACGGTGCAGCGCTCATTGTCGACGGTAACCAAGGCTTCGGGTGAGGATCCCACGACATCGAAGGCGCTGGAATGGCCTAACCCATGGCCCTCATCTGACACTTGTGGAATCCGAATCAGATACATGTAGGGGCTCGGGTTCGACGATCGAAGAACTCGGTAGACGTCCAAGGATCGCGCCTGGATCGGTAGCGAATATCGCTGGGACAAGACCACCTGGAAAGCATCTCCGGCGCGAATGTATTCCTTCGCGGCTTCGACCGATGCGAGGTACTGAGCGTCCGAGGTCTGGGCGCGGATATCGGCGGACGGCTGCGAAACGGCGACGGAGACGGCGACACCCGTGGGGGCGGCAAGCGAGGATTCCATGTGATCGAGCCGGGCGATCGCATCTCGCCAGGCATCATCCACTCGTTGGTCGGTCGCGTCGAAGTTAATCGCCGTTGCGATCAAAGTCACCGTCCCTCGGAAATGGTCGAGGACGGCCAGATCGGTTGCCAGGAGGAAGGCGAGGTCGGGCAGGTCGAGCGGCGCTGGGTTGCCATCGGGCAACTTCTCGAAGGACCGAACAGCGTCATAGGCCAAACAGCCGACGAAGCCGCTGGTAAATCGTGGACCGGATTCGTCGTCATGGACCATGGACTCCACCGGAGTGTTGAGCACCTGCACAGACTCGCGGAGCACATCCCACGCGGTCCCCGTTGTCGGCAAGCCAACCGGAACCCGACCGACCCAGTGCGCTTGGCCGTCGCGTTCGGTCAACATTGCCGCCGCTCGAACACCGACGAAGGAATACCGAGACCACGATCTGCCGGACTCAGCCGACTCCAGCAGGAAGGTTCCCGCTCGGTCTCCGCACAAGGTCTCGAATAGGCCGATTGCGGTCAAGCCATCGGCGAGCAGTGTGCGCGAAACAGGAATGACGCGGTTGGATTGTGCGCGAATGCGAAATTCTTCGATGTCGAGAGAATTCTCACCGATCATCACGGCCGCCAACGTCGAAGCAACTCACTGCGCCGGTGTGACACGCTCCGCCCTGCTGATCGACGATCAGCAACACGGTGTCTGCGTCGCAATCCAGACTCAGTTCTCGCACGGTCTGAAAATTGCCCGATGTCTCGCCTTTGATCCATTGCCGCTGGCGACTACGGGAGAAGTACGTGGCGCGACGATTCGCCAAGGTCGCCCGCAACGCCTCTTCATCCATCCACGCCATCATCAGGACCTGGCGAGAATCGGCATCTTGGGCGATCGCCGGGACAAGTCCGGCAGCGTCGAACCGAACGCGCCCGATGACTTCGTCGATCTCGAGGTCGAGGAGGTTGCCGGTGTCGTCACCCATGGTGAACATTGTGCCGACGCACCGGGAGCCCGGCGTCGGCGAGTGCGGACTTGACGTCGGGGATGGCGATTTGGCCGAAGTGGAAGACGCTGGCAGCGAGCACCGCATCGGCACCGGCGTCTACCGCCTGCGGGAAGTCCGACAACTGCCCAGCGCCCCCGCTGGCGATCAACGGAACATTGACGCGCTCGCGTACCCGGCCAATCATGTCCGTATCGAAACCCTCGGTGGTTCCGTCGGCGTCCATGGAGTTCAACAAGATCTCCCCCGCGCCGCGCTCGGCACCTTCGACGGCCCATTCGATGGCGTCGATACCCGTCCCCTGCCGCCCTCCGTGCGTGGTGACCTCGAATCCGCTGGGTGTGGAGGTGCCATCTGTGCAACGCCGGGCATCCACACTGAGAACGACACATTGGGAGCCGAACCGCTCGCTGGCCGAGGTCAGTAATTCGGGATCGGCGATCGCTGCGGTATTGAGACTGACCTTGTCCGCTCCGGCGCGCAGCAAACGGTCGAAGTCCTCCACACTTCGAACCCCACCGCCGACGGTCAGCGGGATGAAAACCGTCTCCGCCGTACGACGCACTACGTCGTACGTGGTCTCGCGACTTCCCGACGATGCCGTGATGTCCAAGAAGACGAGTTCGTCAGCGCCTTCGGCGTCGTACTTCGCTGCGAGCTCGACGGGATCCCCGGCATCGCGCAGGTCCACGAAGTTGACGCCTTTGACCACTCGGCCTGCATCGACGTCAAGACATGGGATGACCCGAACGGCAAGAGTCATGGTCGCGGTGGACCCCATTCGTACGGGTCGTAGCGCGCCTCTATGGCGGCAATGGCTTCAGCCAATGTGAAGGCACCGTCGTAAAGCGCCCGTCCGATGATCGCGCCCTCGATGCCCTCCGATGTCATATCCGCCAACTTGTGCAGATCCTCAAGGTGACTGATACCGCCCGAGGCCACCACCGGTGCCTTGGTGACCTTGCATACATCGCGCAGGAGATGGAAGTTCGGGCCCTTCATGGTCCCGTCCTTGTGGACGTCGGTCACCACGTAGCGCGCGCATCCGGCGGCATCGAGGCGCCCGAGGGTTTCCCACAGGTCACCGCCTTCGGTTGTCCAGCCACGCGCAGCCAGAGTGTGACCCTTCACGTCCAGACCGACGGCTACGCGGTCACCGTGCTCGCCGATCACCCGCTCGGTCCAGTCCGGATCCTCCAGCGCGGCGGTGCCGAGATTCACCCGCGTGCATCCGGTCGCTAGGGCTCGGCTCAAGGAATCGTCATCTCGGATACCCCCCGACAGTTCGATTCGAACGTGGTCACGAAGGGCATGCACGACCTCGGTGATCACCTCCGCGTTCGAACCTCTGCCGAACGCCGCATCGAGATCTACGAGATGAATCCACCCCGCGCCTTGATCGACCCAGGAGCGCGCGGCGTCCAGTGGCTTGCCGTAGACGGTTTCCGAGCCCGCCTTCCCCTGAACCAGCCGGACCGCCTGACCATCTGCAACGTCGACGGCGGGTAGTAACTCGAGCATCGAGGGCTTCCCATGCATCAGATTCACGCGGTCAGCCTAGGTCACTGCGGTTCTTCCACGGGCCGTGACGCCGTTTGGCTAGCGAAGTCGATCGACCCAGTTACGCAGGAGTTCGGCTCCGGCGTCGCTGGACTTCTCCGGATGGAACTGCGTGGCGACCAGCGGGCCATTCTCGACGGCTGCGACGAACCGGCCTCCGTACTCGCACCACGACACGCGTGGCACCGCCATGGCAGACGAAGGGTCGTCGGCCAATTCCCAACTGCGAACGCCATAGGTGTGGACGAAATAGAAGCGCTCGGATTCCACTCCTGCGAACAGTTCGGATCCCGGCGCTACCTCGACGGTGTCCCAGCCCATGTGCGGGAGCACGGGTGCATCGAGCCGTTCGACCACGCCAGGCCATTGGCCTAAGCCTTCGGTCCGGACACCGTGCTCGATGCCGGCGGTAAAGAGAACCTGCAGGCCGACGCAGATGCCGAAGACGGGTCGACCTCCGGCAAGCCGTCGATCGATGACACCCCCGCCGTCGATCTTGTCGATACCCGCCATGCACGCGGCATAGGCACCCACACCAGGAACAACGAGTCCATCACACGACATCGCCGCGACCGCATCGGCAGTGATCTCGACGTCAGCACCCGCACGCTGCAGAGCCCGCTGAGCCGACCGCAGATTTCCACTGCCGTAGTCCAGGACGACGACGCTCGGGCGTTGAGAGGGGGCCATGAGAACCGGTGGATTGGACGCGTGCGGTCAGGACGCGGTGAGCGTCCCCTTGGTCGAGGGAACTCCGACGACCCGCGGGTCGAGGACCACGGCATCGCGAAGTGACCGCGCCACCGACTTGAACTGTGCCTCCACCACGTGGTGGGCGTTGCGACCGCTCAGCACGCGTACGTGCAATGTGATCTGGCTCGTGGCCACGATCGATTCCCAGATGTGCCGGGTGAGCGTCGTGTCGTAGGAACCGATCAACTCGACTAGATCGGGTTCCTCGTGAACGAGGTACGGGCGTCCGGACAGATCGACGGCCGACTGAACCAAGCACTCATCGAGAGGGACAAGGGCGTCGCCGTACCGGCGCAGCCCCGCTCTATCGCCGAGGGCCTCGTTGATGGCCTGCCCGAGCGCGAGCGAGGTGTCTTCGACGGTGTGATGGGCGTCCACCTCGAGGTCACCTTTGGTGCGCACGGTGAGATCAAGGCCACCGTGTTTTGCCAATTGAGCCAGCATGTGGTCGAAGAACGGAACGCCGGTTTCAACGGTGCTAGCGCCGGTCCCGTCAAGTTCGACCTCGACCAGAACTTCGCTTTCCTTCGTCGACCGCTCGACACGCGCGTTCCTGCTCATCGGCTATCACCATTTCCGTCCGACATGAGGTCACTGGAGACCACAACCTCGTCCAAGGTCTCGATAAACCTAGCGTTCTCTTCCGGCGTTCCCACCGAGACCCGCAGCCATGCCTGCGGACCGGTCTCACGGATCAGAACTCCTCGATCCACCAATGCCTGCCAGACGCGATGCCGATCGTGGAATCGCCCAAAGAAGCAGAAGTTCGCATCGCTGTGGGCAACGAGGAATCCTCGGGCGGTCAGCGCCTCATGCAGCGAGTCGCGCTCATCCCGAATCAGAGACACATCGGCCTGTAGTTCGTCGACGAAGTCCAAGGCGGTGCGTGCGACAGCCTGAGTAATCGCGGACAGGTGGTACGGGAGCCGAACAATGCGCAGGGCGTCAATGATCGACGGGTGCGCGGCCGCGTAGCCGACGCGGGCACCCGCCATGGCGAATGCCTTGCTCATGGTGCGCGTGATGACCATGTTCGGATGGTCTGCCAAGAGCGAGAGGGCGCTTGGCACTCCCGAACGTCGAAATTCTGCGTAGGCCTCGTCGACCACAAGCAGCGCACCAACACCCGCAGCGACCTCGGCAAGCTCGGCTATCTCCCGCTCGGGAACGCTGGTGCCGGTTGGATTGTTCGGCGATGCCAACAGCACGATCGATGGCGCGTGCTCGGCGATTGCCTCCACAGCGGCGGGCATGTCCAACGCGAAGTCCGACCGGCGCGGCACGGAAACGAGCTCGGTGAATGATTCGCGCGCGTACTCCGGATACATGGAGTACGTCGGCGGGAAGGTGATGGCGATGCGCCCCGGTCCACCGAAAGCACCCATGATGTGGGCCATCACCTCATTGGAGCCGTTGGCCGCCCACAGCGCCTCCACTGGCAACTGGACCGCGGATTCTCGGGCGAGGTAGTCGGCAAGCGCTCTTTTGAGATCGATGAATTCCCGGTCCGGGTACCGATTCAGGCCGCGAGCTTCCTCGGCTACCGCGGATGCAAGCGCATCTGCCAACTGCTTGGACGGTGGGAAGGGGTTTTCGTTGACGTTGAGCCGGACATCCACCGCCAATTGCGGTGCGCCGTAGGGGGCAAGGCCTTCGAGGTCGTCTCGAACCGGTGGCCGGAAATCAGCCACTGTCACTCACCGTCGTTAAAGCGCACGTTGATGGCGTCCCCATGTCCGGGTAGATCCTCGGCCTGGGCCAGCGAAACCACGTGGGGGGCTACGTCGGACAAGGCCGTGTGGTCGTAATCGATGACGTGGATCCCCCGAAGGAAGGATTGGACGGAAAGCCCCGAGGAATGCCGGGCCGCCCCCATCGTCGGAAGAACATGGTTGGAACCGGCGCAGTAGTCACCCAGCGACACCGGCGCCCACGGACCGACGAATATCGCCCCCGCATTACGCACGCGCATCGCGACGTCCCGAGCTTCATGCGTGTGGATCTCCAAGTGCTCCGCTGCGTAGGCGTCCACGACTTCCAGACCCTGCTCAATATCTCGAACAAGGATGATCGCGCTCTGTACACCCGTCAGTGCTTCGGTAATGCGTTCCACATGCTTGGTTTGCGACACCTGGAACCGCACTTCGGCCTCGACGTCCGTGGCGAGTTGTGCATTGGTCGTGACCAGCACGGCCGCAGCGATGACGTCGTGCTCGGCCTGACTGATGAGATCCGCGGCGACGAAACGAGCGTCGGCGGACTCGTCTGCGAGGATCGCGACTTCCGTCGGACCTGCTTCGGAATCGATTCCGATGATCCCCTGCAATGCACGTTTTGCCGCAGTCACGTAGATATTGCCCGGTCCTGTCACCAAATCGACGGGCTCGCACCGACTACCGTCCGCGAGGTCCACGCCGTACGCCAGCATCGCGACGGCCTGGGCACCGCCGACGGCGTACACCTCATCGACTCCAAGAAGCGAACACGCAGCCAGGACCGTTGGGTGCGGCCAGCCATCGAAATCCTTCTGAGGAGGACTGACCACAGCGAGCGATGGCACACCCGCCTCTTGAGCCGGGACAACATTCATCACGACACTGCTCGGGTACACAGCGCGCCCACCGGGGACGTACAGACCCACTCGAGCTACCGGTAGCCAACGCTCGGTGACCGACCCGCCGGGAACCACCTCGGTGATGACATCCACCCGACGCTGATCGCGGTGAACTATGCGGGCCCGTTCGATGGAGACCTCGAGCGCTGCGCGAACAGAGGGGTCAAGCTCGGCGACCGCGGCCTCGATGACCTCCGCGGGGACCCTCAGGTGGGTCGGACGCACGCCGTCGAAACGCTCGCACGCCTCCAGCACGGCGTCGGCGCCACGATCTCGCACGGCGTCGAGCACCGGCCGAATGGTGTCCCCCGCGTCTGCGAGATCCATCGCGGCTCGGGGCACGACCGAGCGAGGATCAGCCGTCGATTCGCGCAGATCGATGAGACGTAACACTCAACGGAGTCTACGCTCGAAGGATGGAACCGTCGCTGCCGCTCTTCCCACTCACTACGGCGCTGGTTCCCGGCCTGGTACTCCCCCTTCACATATTTGAGCCGCGATATCGGCTAATGGTGGAAGAACTGCTCGACAAGCCTGAAGACGAACGCGAGTTTGGGATTATCGGGGTTCGTGAGCGTCGGACACATTCGGCCGGAACGGATGCCGGGCCCGAAAGCCACGACGATTTCTACCCCGTAGGCGTTACTGCGGTCGTCCGACAAGCCGAGCGCCGTGAAGATGGCCGCTACGACATCGTGACTATCGGCGCTCGTCGGTTTCAGGTAGACGACATCGACAGATCTGCACCGCTGCTACGTGCGAGCGTGACATACCTTCCCGAGCCGGACGTAGACGCCACCGACCCACGGGTACAAACTTTGGTCACCGCTGCCGTGGAAGCCTTCGAAAATTACCGCGCGATTCTCGGTGGACGGCTTGATGAAGACCGAACCGACGACGAACAAGTTCCCACTGACCCTGCGGTCTTGAGCTACCTGATTACCGCCGCCCTGGTCATCGATAGCGCTACCCGGCAGGAACTGCTGGCCTCTCCCGATGCCATTAACCGGCTGCGCATCGGAATTCGGATTCTCCGATCGGAATCTGCGTTGATCTCGACTCTCGGAGCCGTACCCGCCCTCGATTTGCTCAACTCGACTCCGTCGGAGAACTAGGTGGGTCGTCGACCGGAACGGCATCAGACCGGCACCCCCGCCCTGGCGATGCTGGTGGAAAAGGGAGTTCCCCACACGGTCCATTCCTTCCATCATGACGATCTAGCCCCAGGTCAGCGCGCCGACTACGCACTCGAAGCTGCCACGGCACTCGGTGTAGATGGACGGTGTGTTTTCAAGACGCTTGTGTGGCAAGTCGACACCGATCTTGTTCTTGCCCTGGCTCCAGCAACAATGACGATCGCACCGAAACTCCTCGCCGGAGCGGCTGCCTGCAAGAAGGCACTACTCGCGGACGTTGCCACGGCTGAACGCATCAGCGGCTCGGTCACGGGAGCCATCAGCCCGTTGGGCATGAGACGTCCGTTGCAGGTTTTCATCGACGAAAGCATCCGGTCATGTTCGTGGGTGTACGTCAGCGCGGGAAAGCGAGGCGTCGAGATCTGCTTGTCGTCGGGCGATTTGATCGATGCAACGGGGGCAACGGTGACTGCGTTGTGCTCCGCCGAACCAGGCTAAACGGCGCCCTCAGGCTTGACCGATCCGCGCCGAAGTCCGCGCGCGGCAAGCCAATCGCCAAGTGCCAGCACGACGACGACGGTCGCTGCACCGATGGCCCACACCAAGAAGACACCCGGCATGGTCACCTCCAGCGGAGCATCGACCACGAATTCTTCACTGGTGGTTGCGATAAGCCCTTCGATGTCTACCGATCCCAAGCCCGTGCCCACCTGCCACATGGCCAAGGTGCCTACAGCGCTCGCGAGAAGACCCGCCGCCAGAACACCAAGCAGATGATGTCGTCGCATCGCTGCGAGGGCAACGGTCAATATCAACCCCGCTACCAAAGCCAGGGCCGCAAAAGAGACATCCGCGGCGAGATATTCCTCCGGTTGAAAACCCTGGGGTCTGGCGCCGTCCGGCCTGATTGCGACCGAGGCCCGCGGCGCCAACTGCCACCACAGGACACC
>Ga0181593_10000285_pt1 | contig 43680 bp, 45 predicted proteins | sample 071ome_19_FD_133756 | JGI IMG/M metagenome (GOLD analysis project Ga0181593, IMG submission 133756) | Coastal salt marsh microbial communities from the Groves Creek Marsh, Skidaway Island, Georgia - 071413AT metaG (megahit assembly) | ecosystem: Environmental > Aquatic > Marine > Intertidal...
ATAGTCACATCATCAGGATGTTAGAAATCAGCGAGCTATGATTTAGATGCTGATCGGGATTATGTCAGTATGAATCGTGGGCTGTTTGTGGATGATCCTCATTTGCTCATTCGAGGAAACTTACTATGGAAATGAAGTCCTTTGGCTCCTGGAAGTAATGTAGCTCTAGACCGCTGAACAGCTAAACCCAGCCTTAAATCCAGCCAGGATAAAAGACATTAGAAAAGGGAAGTTGGTTTTGAATCTCAGCGAAACTATGCAGCAGAATGACAGCAAACCGTTATGTTGCTCCAATATGAATCACGCATAGATTTTCACAGCACTTCGAATCAAACTTGTCGCCCGGCTTTGGAAAGGTGTGCTAATGATTACCATGCGAAACTATGACGGATTCTCCCCGGATGACGAGCTTCTATCAATGATGAAGGCTGTGAATCACCATCCTGTTTTCGAGCTACTGAAAGACCGCAGTTCTGTATCGATATTCATGCGCAATCATGTGTTTGCTGTTTGGGATTTTATGTCTTTGGTGAAGTCAATTCAGGGTTTTGTTGCCCCTAGTCATACTCCGTGGATTCCCAATCCAAAAAATTCGATAGTGAGGGCAATAAATGAAGTGGTTTTGTCCGAGGAATCAGACCTGCATCCCGACGGTGTAGGAAGTATCAGTCACTATGAACTATATCTCAAAGCAATGGAGGAACTTGAGATTCCCGTCGATGAGATTCTCGCCTTTGTGGAGGATGTCAGTACCCTGGACTTAGAGGAAGCTTTTGAGAGAAGAGTGCCAAGCGCTGCCCTAACTTTTGTTGCAAAAACCTTTGAGACAATTGAGAAACAAAACCCACTTGAGATAGCGTGTTGGTTTGCCTATGGAAGAGAGCAAATTATCCCTGGAATGTTTGTGAGTACCCTTAAGGAACTGGGAGTAAGCAAAGAAGAAGCACCAGGATTTCATTATTATTTACAGCGTCATATAGAGCTTGATGGTGGAGATCATGGTGACTTTGCCCAAGACTTGGTCAGTCATTTTTGCGATGGAAATCCGGCTTTGATTCAAAGGGCCCAGGAATACTGCAAAGAAGCTATTCGTGCCAGAGTAGAGTTCTGGGATGCAGTACAGGCTCAAATCCAAAAAAAGCGAGACAAAGAAACTACCAATACAAAGTCGGCTGCCTAAGTGCTTTGTAAAGCAGACTGAACTACCAATTCACACTGTAACTCGTTTGTGACGCCCTTGCGCTTTTCTAGCAAGTGCGGTTGCTATAGAATCAAGGACAAGACTGCTGAATTTGTAATTTTAATACTTAGTACTGTTATAGGTATTGTCATTTGGGGGCATGCTAGCAATGCCATGACTTTATACGATAGCTTTGGAGATGTAGCCTTTTGTCTTTTCCTATGGCTTATTGCTGGCACTACACTTCCCTTATACTTTTTTGGAAAAGGAGTTCCGCAAGAAGCTAGAGAACTGACGCTTCTTTTTGCTGTAATACTTCTAGTTCCCTTACTCATACTTGGCTTTACACGCTCTTTGCACCATCATAAATTCAATCTTTTAAAAACAGCTTTTGTGTTTCCAGTAAAGATTTTCGTAGCACCCAGCAAAATCGTAGATTTGTTCCAGCAGCTTTTTTTGATGGGAGAGGATCACCCCATGCAGCAGAAAATGGGCGAAGCTGAGCTGGAAAAGCACTTACGATCCACCTGGAAGAAAACCCACATCTTCGTGGAAGACCCATTTATAGAGATTCATAAATCTTTTTGGTGGATTAGTAAGGATGATGTTCCTGAATTAGTAAAAAAGTTAGATGAGGAACAGCTTTAGTAGCCACAGATTGACTTCAAATTTTCGAATAAGCAAAGTAAACTATAGTCTCAAAATTAGTGTGAACCAATCCAACAACTTGCCATTTCAGAGCGCTTTTTTACAAACTTAAGAGCTAACAAGGTATTCAATGACAACAGGCAGGCCCTGAGTGAAAGTGGCACATTGGAGAAAAGATGAACGATAGTATTGCGATGGTGTTCTATATTAGCTACATGCTGCTCGGAGTTTGGGGCATATTCACCGGACGAATCAAGTTGTATGACAGCTATGGGCACGCTGCTTATACATTCATGCTAATGGTTTTATTTTTTTCCATAATTGGTCTGGAATTTTGGGTTCAGTATAAGAATATTATTCCTGCCATTTACTATGGCAATAGTCTAACACTTATCGCCTTAGTTTCTGGTGGTTTGTGGCTGCTTCTCGCGATCCCAGGGTTGTTGCGCTTGTTCATGGTCAATGGCTTCAATCCTTTCTATACACTACTAGCCCTACCATTACACTTACTGTTTCATATTGCTCTGTACCATGGATTGTATTTCAAGCCATTTTATTACGCTAAGTTTTACAGATCACTCCCATCGAATAATGGTCCCTTCTTTGCAAGATTATTATTAGGGCGCTCTGGCTTCCAACAGGATGTGGACAACTATATTGATTGGTAGATGAACTTTGAGCGCAGTATGATCGCAAGCACGGTGCATGCCAGAAGCTATCCATGGAGACAAGGTTTTTGGTGGTGTCCCGGAGATAAAATATGGGCTATAGCGAAAGTCTTGATTCGTGATGATACTAGCTACTTTCCCATCTCAATTGTTTTGAGATTACTAGTATTGGCTTGGCCATTAGAAGGAATGTGATAGCAGGGTTCATTCGATCATCAAGCTGGTCGGTAACTTCGTGTGGGAGAAACTGCAGGGTGAAAAGCCTTTTGAACTATCCAGTTTTATGGTCCAGGAACCAAAAGCCTGTGCATTGAAATCGATTGTGTTTGCTCCGGAGCGATCCACAGAGCCATTACTTAAGTGACTGCGAAAGTCCCATCACCGGGATGACTCAAAATTTGAAAATACCACTTCATCGTGGATGGCCTGGTGTGTGAAGGGCTACCGATTCTGGCTACTCAAGTGACTTTAGAATAGTAATCACAGCTTCCGGATTCTCCAGAGTAGGGAAGTGGGCGCTGTTTTCTACAAACTCAAGATCGATGTAATCGTAGAACTCTTTTGGATAACCCAGCTCCTTGCGTACCACTTCAGGATCTTTTTGTGAGCGCATCCCATAGATGGCGAGGATTTTCTTTTGGTTGGCTTCATGCCGTTCCTGAAGTCTTTCCACGGTGTAGTCAGTGACGGAGAACATCAACTGAACATTGAACTTGGGTTTGAATTGCTCAAGCATCTTGTTTACAAAGTTGTGGGTTTTCTCAGGAGTTTCTTTGGAGCAGTAATTTTGAAAAAATTTCGGTGGAAACTGCAGGAAATAATCAAGAAGAACAACCTTCACATGGCGAAATGCCTCTCGCTTGGAAAGCTCCATGGAGATTCCGCCACCCAGGCTATGGCCTGCAAAGACTTCACATTGCGCAAGTCGTTCGCCATGCTTCTCTTCCACCATGTCACAAAGCTGTTTGAGATTGGTGACATCGGACATCTTTGCCAGTGGATAATCGTAGAAGAAAGCTTCGGGAAAATGCTCTGCCATAGATGCGAAGATACTGGAGTGACAGGCATATCCGGGGAAAAAAGCAATCTTCATTTTCTATCGATTTCTTAAAACAGCTTCTGAAACACCTGAACAACCCATTCGACTCCCTCTCTTCCGGAAGCGTCCTGGACCTTTCTTTTCATTCGAAGCATAGCGCCCTTGCTCTGCATCAGTAAGGGGATGATCGATTCGGGTATGGGGGCAAAATAACGGCCTCTGTCATCCCGGTCCTCTTCATCAAGGCCAGGGCGAGCTGTGGAATAGGAGAGAAGGAGTGTCCCCATTGGGTTGAGAAGATCCAGCATTCGATCCAGAGCTTTGGGCAAATCATCGGGGGGAAGGTGCATCAAAACCGCACTACACAACACGCCATCAAACTTGCCAGTAAAATCAACATCCAGATCAGGCAGGCTGGCCTCTAGAAGACGATTCTCTTCAATCTGATGATTTTCATGAGCAAGCTTCAAAAATTCCTTGCAGGCATCCACGCCACAGACTTCATGTCCAAGATCCTGAAGTCTTTTGAGATCACGGCCTGACCCACATCCAACATCCAGAACCTTGATCGGGTCCTTTCCAAAGACTTCTGCGAAAAAGTCACTGATTCCACCCTCAACCGAATCGTATCGTTGAGCCATTGACTGTGCATTTTCTGCATAAAATTGAATTGTTTTCTCATCCATCGTCCCATATTACAAACTAGACTGCAGAATGGCTAAGAATTTGTTAGCTTACACGGAAGAAAGGGGGAGGAATGTCGCAACATGATGAAGCCAGGATTGCTTACGCGAGGAAGCTTTCCAAACTCTACCTTCCCAATGACAAGATTCAAGCGATTGTTGTAAGTGGGTCTACGGCGCGTGAGTTCTCCGATGAGTTTTCTGATCTTGAATTGGCTCTTTTCTGGAAGCAAGAGCCGGAAGAGCAGGAGAGGAATGCGCCTCTAGAAAGGCTGGGAGCCCAGGTCAGCAGACAGATCACTCCGGATAATGACTTCTTCTATGGTGTCGATAATTTTATCGTAGGAAATTTCGCCGTTGATGTTGTGCACAATCTTTCTGATCGCTTCCAACAAATGGTTGAGTCGGTAGTGAGTGCACAAAAAATGGATACCAAAAGAGAGAATCTGGTGGCCATGTGCCAGAGATTCTTCCCGGTTTGGGGTGGAAGCTACATTCGCGAGATTCAATCCACTTGTCTTTACAATACAGAGTATGCCAACAAGTTACTTGATGCGCTGGAACCCGCAAATATTGGTGTGATGACCATGCATGCCCACAGGAGTGATGTACTCTCTTTCCAGAGGTTTTTGTGCCAGGGAGTAGAAGATCTCTTGAGGCTTTGCTGCATTCTCAACTACACCTTCTTTCCCCAGCCCAAGCGCTTGAAACCTCTTCTGGCGAATTTGAAAAATTGCCCGGAAGGCTTCGAAAAGAGAATTCTAGAGATCTTTCTATTGACTCCTCAGGAAGCTATTGAGGAGTACTCCAACTTGTTAACTGAGACACTACAATTGCTCAGTGAAGAGTTTGAACTTCCAGATCACATGACTCGTCTACTACATCGAAAATCCAGAAGAGCTGTATTGCAGCCGGATCAAATCAACTTTCCAAATTTGGACTAAAGCAGTCCAGGAAGTAAATATTTCCAACGATCCTGACCAGGACCAGGACCAGGACCAAGACCAAATTCAAAACCAAGGCAAGGCAAGACAAAATCAAGAACCAAGACAAAACTAGACAAGAACCGACCTGGCCAGGTGAAGAAAAAAGCATCCAGCGTGAGAAATCAAACTCTCAGGAAGATGGCCGAGATATCGTTGCTCTGTTCTGTATCACCTCGAAAGTTCTCTATATTTTCGATCAGCAAATCCTTTAGGTCCTCAACTCCCATTGATGAATGATTCAGGAGAAGCTCATTCAATCGCTCCATTCCAAAGAGCTCCTTCTCCAGATTCTCTGCCTCAGTCACCCCGTCAGTGTACAAACAGAAGAGATCTCCAGCTTGAACATCCATATCTCTGGCTTCGAAGGGGAAGTCTGCAAACAAACCCAGTGGAAGACCCTTGGCACTGAGTTATTGTAATTCATCATCTGACGGACTGATGAGTCTTTTGTAAAAAGTTCTCTTGGAAGAGGGCATCAGATAAGGGTTCAATTGTAGAAGAGGGATACGCATCTGGCTGTTGGACAGTATCCTTTGCCCGGGACAGGGTTTCCCTCGTCTTTGGGGAATCATTCAAACTGATTTGAGCATCCAGGCGAGCTTTGAGGTCAAAGGCACTGAGCACAGATTGTGTCAGGTTGGCGGTGGATAATGAGAAATAGTAAAACTTAAGCTGGTCTCCAATGAGTTTGAAGTCAGAGGCCAGAATCCGATTCTCCTGGAGTGAATCAAGAGGTATTGGATAGACTTTGACAAAACTTGTTCCAGCCAGAAGTTCCTTTTCCTTGTGCAATGCATCCTGAAGCAGATCTGCAAGTCGCAAGTCCGACAAAAGTCGTTCTTTCATCAAAAGTGTTGTCACGTATGCAAACTGGGGAAAGAAGACCTTGCTGGATGCTTTCATCAAGAATTTTGCGATCTTAAATGTTGAGCGATTGCTCTGATTTTGTCGCTCCTCATTGCGTGCTCCAACTCCTTTGACTTGAGGGAGCCTTCAAGCTTGTAGATGAAAAACAGCAGACACAGGGCGATCAAAACCATGGCACTCAAAGAAAGAAAAAGAAAATTGAAATTAGCGAGGCTTTTTTGTAGCTGCTTTGTGTATCCATAAAATCTTCCTGCGAGCCCGGATTCCATGGAATAGACGTTGTTTGCACCACTGTAGAAAACGGCTCAGGAGAATCAGTGAGAGGATACCATGGAAGGGCCTGTTATATCGGGTTGAAGTGCTGACGGATTAAGGGATTTAGTTGATTCTGTTTGGTTTGAATGGGTAGTCAGGATTTGATGAAAGGGGTTATGAGCCTTGAATAGTCCAGAGGTTTTGCCTATGGTTCCCGTAAATGCTTGATTAGAGGATCAACCCGGCTCCCGGGCGAGCTATTTTGAATTCTGATTTTGGGGAATCGCAAACAGTGGCTTCTTCAAATTGCATGACTTCTTTCTGGAAAAAGCCTCGATTGCTTTGGCTATGGATGCGAACTCTTGATAAAAGTCCCGATCTTGATCCTCGCCATGGAGTTGGATTTTGATAAGAGATTTACAGTGAGATCGAGCCACGGCAGAGCTTGGGACAAGCGCAAAATAAAAGCTGATTTCTCCAATATCATTGAGTGTCCGGCCCAAGACGCTCCAAGCTTCTTGAGAAGCGCAATAGCTGATCACTCCAAGTGACTGAATGGACTCCTGTGAGCCATCCAAAAGCAGGTAGAGGTAGGGATAGTGTCTTTGGTGACCTTCGCAAGAGACATCTGTGGTGATTCCCGGTAAAGAGTTGATACTGTTGATGAGTGGTAAAAGGGACTCATCCACTTCAGCCCAGATGCTGGATTTGAGAAGCTTTTCGCGAATGAATCGGGTTTTTTGATTGAGTTTCATGGCTTTGCAGAAGGCGGAAACCTACCTCGTAATTTTTCCAATGTCAAAAAATAAGGTACGGGATTTTGTTGACTTGATGGAGAGCAGGAAGGCCAATTCCAGGTCGATTGAGTGACCCCTGCTCATTCAAGTGCGCTAAATCTATTAGAGATCAACAAAACCCTCGGTACTTTGAAATTGGAATTGACCAATACTACTGGGCTACGATTGAAGCTCTACTACCGGAGGGATTCTCTCGGGATTCAATGCGAGTAGTTCGTCCGCCTTGTCTCGCTCGGCATCACTCAACTTCTCTCTGGCTTCTTTGGCAATTTCGATAGCTTGATGATTCCCGTTGTTCACACTGAGCTGGCACCAGACATAGGACAGGATCTTGTTCTTGGGCAGACCCCGCCCAAACCCATAATCCGACCAGAGTCGAAACTGGGCCGGTGCATAGTTGAGATTGGCAGATTTACGGATGAATTGATACGCCTGGGTCTTGTCCTTGGCAAAGCCGTTTCCATTGAGCATCATGACCCCCACCTGATAGATGGCATGAGGGTCTTCCTGCATGAGCTGGTTCACAAACCAGGACTCACTCTCGGGTAGTTTCTTTTTGGCTGGCAGATCCAGGATTTTGGCGATTGATTTCATCCACTGAAACATTGTGTTCCTCCACTAAATATTGTGTAGGAATCTGCTTCAGTTTGCTGGATTTGAGCAAGAAAGGAACAACTAGTCTTCGAAATTTTCCAACAAGGAATATCTAGTCTCTGAAGTTTCCAAACTGCATGGGAATCTTCAGCTCTTCGATCTTTTCCTTGAGCATGGAGATAGTGGTTTGCAAATCATCGCGCTTGTTTCCACTCACTCTGACCGTATCCCCCTGGATTTTCCCCTGAACTTTGATCTTGCTTTCCTTGATGATTTTGATGATCTTCTTTCCATCATCCTTGTCGATGCCCGCCTTGACTTCAATGTCCTGCTTGACGCTTCGTCCGGAGGAGGGGACTGGCTCACCATATTCAAAAGCGAAAAGGGAGACACCGCGCTTCACCAGCTTGGATTGCAGCACATCGCGCATAGCATCGAGCTTGCCGTCTTCGCTGCACTTCAAAGTCATGGAATTGCCTTTTTGATTCACGTCGATTTCCGTTTCCACGCCACGAAAGTCAAAGCGAGTACCCAATTCCTTATTGGCCTGATTTACAGCGTTGTCTACTTCGTGCCAATCCACTTCACAACTAATATCAAAACTGGGCATGGTGTCTCCTTCACATAGATCTGGTTTGAAAGCAGCGGAGTATAGCAGAAGGAAGGGGCTTTTGGCAGGAAAAGTGCTGGAAGATTAACTAGTGAAGAACCTTGGACTGAGGACTTTGTTTGGTAGAACCCATTTCGATAGAGAGAAAGAATACAATCTCATCAAGATTTATCATGATAAAAGATGATAAAATCTGTATATGAGTCAAAAAGTAAAATTTTCAACCCAGGTAGAGGACGAAGTCCTGAGTGCAGTTAAAGAAATCGCAAAGTCTGAAGGGCGCCAACTTCAGTCTGTTATAGAGGAAGCTCTTGTAGATTTGGTGGAGAAGAAGTCAGCAGATCACCCCAGGAAAGAAGTGATGCGAAGCTTTAGCAAAAGCTTGTCCAGATTTGATGATCTCTATAAAGAATTGGCAAAATGATCGAATATCTGAAAATTGTTGAGATACTCGAAATGCATGCTGTTCTCATCGAGAAGTATGGAGGCAGCCACGGTGTGAGAGATATGGGTGCATTGAAGTCAGCCCTGTATCGTCCACAATCAGGATATTACGAGGACCTTGTGGCTCAGGCTGCCGCCCTGTGGGAAAGTATGGCGCAGAACCATCCTTTTGTCGACGGCAACAAACGAACCGCCTTCGCAGCAGTTTTTACATTTCTTGATATGAATGGTCTCCAAATTGAGGCAAGCTCGGATGAGGCAATCAAGTTCATCTATGGATTGTATGATCGCAACGAGTTTGAATATGACAAACTCAAGGAATGGTTGCTCAAGTTTACTTCTTGAGGTCTTTGATCAAAGAATTTGGACCAGGCAATCATTAAGATTTCGACTCCATAAATAAACACAAATACAAATCTGACTGAAAGAATTGAAATGAATTCATGGATCAAGAAACATCTCAATGGCTATGGTTTCCTTTACGGAATTGCTTTTGCCTTTCTTTGCTATCCCTTGTTCTCCATACTTGCAAGTCACGATGAAAAGGTGGCTCACTATCAGGAAATGATTCCGTTTTTAGAGGAACTTCCTGAAGCGATGCAACGCTATGAGCAGGAAAAAGGCGTCGAACCTGCACAGATTCAAGACTTAATCCCTGCATACCTGAAGCAAAAACCACGCACTTTTGAAAACTATGATGGTTATGGTCTGCGTAACATCAAATTGGGAAGGCCCTTTGAAAATCTTGATGGAGACGAGAAACTGACTGTCATGGCCCATGATAAATTTGGCTTTGGTCCTGAATCTGCGTGCAACATCAGTTATGACTGGACCAGCAATCAATACATCACGATTGATACCCACGATCCAGTTTGTCAGAAGTATGCAAAGGATTATTTTGCCTTTCTCTCCAAAGGGGAGCCATTCAGCGGCCTGTATGGACTTATGAAGTTTCATGGTGTTTTGTTTGTTTTGCTCTTGCTGCTAGGCAAGCCGATTACCTTTGCGATTGGTTCCTTTGCCATGACCCTCTGGCTCTGCTATCCCTTTTTAATTGCATAGAATTCCCAAGCTGAACTTCCAGAATCCTTGAGCATACATTTGCTTTTTACTTGTTTCCAAAGCTTGTTGGCGGTAGGTTTGGCAGACTGAATCGAGAATTGCTGAATCCGTATAAAAAACCTTATTTTGAAAGCGGATTCGCACAGCAACAGGAAAGGTAGAGAATGAGCGGAAAAGTAGTACTGGCATATTCTGGTGGATTGGATACATCCGTAATCTTGAAATGGCTGATGGAGAAAGGCTATGAAGTCATTGCTTACATTGCAGATGTGGGACAAAAGGAAGACTTCGAAGCGGCCCGTGAAAAGGCGCTGAAGATTGGTGCCTCCAAGGTCTATGTGGATGATTTACGGCACGAATTCGTAACAGACTATATTTTCCCGGCTTTTCGGGCCAATGCCATGTATGAGAGCCGTTATCTTTTGGGAACAGCCATTGCCCGGCCAATTATTGCCAAGAAACAAATTGAGGTTGCCCGCAAGGAAGGGGCCCAATGGGTTTCTCATGGTGCCACCGGGAAAGGTAATGATCAGGTTCGATTTGAGTTGGCTTACTATGCACTGGAGCCCAACATCAAGGTGATTTCTCCCTGGAAAGATCCCGAGTTTCTCGCTGAGTTCAAGGGTCGCCCGGACATGCTGGATTACTGCGAAAAGCACAACCTCCCTGTGACAGCCACGAGAAGCAAGCCCTACAGCGAAGACGAAAACCTGCTTCACATTTCCCATGAGTCCGGGATTCTTGAAGACCCGGCCGCTGAATGTGCAGAAGAGATCTACTCCTGGACAAAATCACCACAGGACGCTCCTGACAAGCCTTGTAAAATCAAGATCGAGTTTAAGGATGGTAGCCCTGTTCGAGTAGAGAACCTCGAAGACGGGACGGTAAAGGAAGATCCGCTGGAGTTGTTCCTGTATCTGAATGAACTTGGCTGTGAGCATGGTATCGGGCGTTTGGATATGGTGGAGAACCGTTTCGTTGGAATCAAGGCTCGAGGTGTTTACGAAACGCCAGGTGGAGCAATCATGCATATCGCTCACCTTGATATCGAGGGGATCGCTATGGATAGAGAGGTGATGAGGCTTCGGGATATGCTCAGTGCCAAAGTCAGCGAGCTGATTTATTACGGATTCTGGTTCTCACCCGAAATGGACTTTTTGATGTCAGCCATTGAGAAAAGCCAGGAATTCATCGATGGCGTGGTTACTGTTCAGCTTTACAAGGGTAATGCTTATCCGGTAGCACGGGAAAGTTCCTCGTCTTTGTATGACCCTGACATTGTTTCCATGGACATTGAGGGTGGCTTTGATCAGACAGACAGCGTTGGTTTTATCAAGGTCAATGCCTTGCGATTGATGGCTCACCGTCGCATCGTGAAGCAAAAGGAAGAGGAAGAAGAGCACCACACCAAGTAAGGGAAGTGAAAGATGAGTGAGAGTAGTAGAGGGAATCCCATGTGGGGAGGGCGTTTTGAATGTGCTCCCGACAAACTCATGGAAGACATCAATGCCAGCATCGATTTTGATCAAAGACTGGCAGCCCAGGATATTCGCGGCTCTCAAGCTCATTGCCGAATGCTCGTTCAACAGGGCATTCTGAAGCCCGGTGAAGGGGAGCAAATCCTCGAAGGTCTTGAAAAGGTCAGAGAAGAGATTTTCTCGGGAGATTTTCAGTTTCGAAAGGATCTGGAAGACATCCACATGAATGTGGAAAATCGATTGAGAGAAATCATCGGTGAAGTCGCTGGAAAGCTGCACACGGCACGCTCCAGAAATGATCAGGTAGCCACAGATTTCAAATTGTGGACAAGAGATGCTATCGATCAATGCTCCAGTGAACTCGAAAAGCTGATTCGTACCTTGATCAAAGTTGCCAAAGAGCATACAGAAACTATATTGCCGGGCTTTACTCACCTGCAAAATGCTCAGCCAGTGAGTCTGGCTCATCATCTGTTGGCTTATGTAGAAATGTTCAAGAGAGACCTCTCACGGTTTCAAGATGCACGCAATCGACTCAATGAGTGCCCCTTGGGAAGTGCAGCTCTTGCGGGAACTGTTTACGAGATTGATCGGGAACTAACCAGTGTGGCGTTGGATTTTGACAGGCCAACACGAAACTCTCTGGATTCTGTGTCGGATCGTGACTTTGCCCTCGAGTTTCTTTTCTGTGCCCAGTCGCAAGGACTGCATCTTTCCCGTCTGGCGGAAGAGCTTGTCCTGTGGAGTTCCTATCAGTTTCAGTTTGTGAAGTTACCAGATAATTTCACCACCGGATCTTCAATTATGCCCCAAAAGAAAAATCCTGATGCCGCTGAATTGATTCGAGCCAAGGTTGGTCGCATTTTGGCATCCTTGCAAAGCCTCAGTTTCACCATGAAGGCTCTTCCACTGGCGTATAGCAAAGATATGCAGGAGGACAAGGAAGTGGTTTTTGATGCTTTTGATCAACTGATGCTTTGTGTCAGGGCTATGACAGGAATGATTGAGGGTGCCAGATTCCAAACAGAAAATATGCTCAAGAGCGCTCAGGTAGGCTACCCCACCGCAACAGATCTCGCAGACTATCTGGTAGAAAAACTTGCTTATGCTTTTCGGGACGCTCACCATGTGGCCGCAAAAGCCGTAGCACTTGCAGAGCAGAGAGGCTGTCAACTCGAAGAGCTTGAGCTCTCAAGTCTGCAAAACCTCGAAGCTGGAATTGAAGAGGATGTATTCTCCATTCTTACCCTGCAAAGCTCTTTGAATCGACGAAATAGTTACGGGGGAACTGCTCCCGCTCAGGTACGTGCTCAGATTCAGCTACTTGAGAAAGAATTTGCTTTGTAGAACTTCTTTGATATCCACGGTCTATTCGCAGAGTCATTTCTCTAGATTCTGGGAAAAGCAGGGATCTTGATCGCAGGTGGCTTGGCCACTTCCACCAGACCAGATCGGGGATCTTCAATGGCCAAAACCCGATCGAGTTCTTCGGGAGCCAATCCGTATTGTGAGAAAAAGAAGCTGCGCGCTTCTTCACAGAGCTCCATTTTGTAGTGATGCACAAGAACCCAGGCAAGCTGTTTGGCCGCTCTTTGAAGATCCTTTTGAACCTCGTTGGCAAAGATGCGCCCCCAGGCTATGGTCGTGGCGGTACTCAGGGTTCTTACCAGTCCTCCCAGGTTAGCACCATTAGAACTCTCCAGGACGTACTGAATGAGAGGTAGTGAGAGATTGATGTTTCTTGCAAGCAGCTCATAGCAAAACTGGGCCAACTCCTTGATCTGTTGCTGTCCCACAGGCTGATAGTCAGAATCTTCGCTCTCCATAAAATACAAACGACGGTTCTGCAGGACAGTGAGATTGGAAACCATATTGGCAAATTCTCTGGCGAACTCGACCTTTTGGGAATCATCAAGAGCGATTTCTTCCTCGCTTAGATACAGACCATCCGTATCCTGGCTGGTGATCAAGTTGGAGTCAAATCCGTTCCTTGCTACCAACTTTTCCCAGTTTTGGATGGACTTCTCCAAACGGTTCCAACTTTCGTAGAGCTCCTTTTGCGCTGCAATAAGCCAGGGCCACTGCTGCTTGCAATGTAAATGAAGTCGTTCCAGGCGCTCCCTTTCCTTTCTGCTAAGATTATCTGATGCTTTTGAAGGATTATTTTTAAGGTGCGTGATTAGCTCCTCAATCACTTTCTGGCACTTATTCAAATCAAAGCTTCCCATGGGAAGAAAGCGCTCTCCCTGAAAACCAAGATGGACCAGAGTTCTGACTCTCCCTAAAAACCTGGCTCTGGAGTTTCGGTAGCGGGAGCGAGCCAACTCAAGCTCCTGGCTGCACTCCTGAATCTTTTTATCACCCCGAAACTTGAAATTGATCATTTCGATCTTGCGACCGCATAGCAATTCAAAGCACAGTCGAAACATCTCTTCAGCATCACCGAGGCCCATCAGTTCCAAATCATCTTCTTCAATACTTCGTGTGATGCGATCGATAAAACCCGTGCTTCGTGGCAAACCCTGGCGTACAGTTGGGCCTTTCCCGGTGAGTCTCATCTTCAGGGCAGGCAGTACTTCCGGGCAGGTCTCCTGTATCTTGGCTTCCCAGTTGGGAGATTGCTGATTGAAATCCAGGTAGGCATCCTCCATCGCACTGAAAGATCCCATTCTACGAAGCGACTCTATCCAGGCTAGCGTGTCACTCAACTCTTTCCAGTTCATAGTTTTGTCGATGGCCAGTCGTACTTCCTCCACGCTTGCCGACGAGTTTCTTAAAACCCGTACACAAACTCTTTTTAGTCTTTCACCAACACTGAAAAATCGATCTCCAAGATCCTGACTCGTAGCTATGAGATCAGGAAGGACAACCAGGGTATGGGATAGATTGGCCTCGTCCTTTTGTGCTCTGTGATTCTTGAGAAGAGTGCCGAGATAATGGGCAATGACGGCAATCAAACCCATGATGATTGTGTAGAGACTGAAATAGTAGAAAGTTGAGCTGGGAGCAAGTTTGCCGTAGGTCAGATAGTGGGAACCGTGCATAGCCAGAAAAGTTACCGGGACACCCGTCCAGGCAACTTCGAGAACACGAACTAACCAGTGCTTGGGGTTGGCCTTTTCACTCAGCCGTCGGGCGTATTGCCATCCATCAATCCTGATCTTGTTACGTTTGCGCTGAAGAGCCAGTGGCTGCTCTTGAAGGGTCCCTGAAGGACTGGAGGCAGTTTGAATTTCTTTGATATCCTCTGACACGAACAAGCTCCTGAAGACTCTTCTGATGTTGAGCTGACTATCCTCAACTTGTTGATACTCAATTCCTTGAATCCCTGCAATAAATATCGCACAATAAACTCGATACCATGAGAAGCTCTCCAATGGAATCCATTTTTTTCAAACTTTAATCCAAATGCAACTTTTTGGAGAAGGGCACAATCTTTCGATTGATCAACCAGACTGTTTTTATAACCATTCGAGTTCTGGTTTGGCTTTTCGCATTTCAGGGACTGCTCGCTGCAGATCTATACCCTTTCGACCAAAGACAAGCTTCATTATCAGAGAGTTTTCAAAAGAGCAGAGAGCTGCAGATTTTCAATGCTTCCGATTTGAGAAAATCAAAGCAGGCTTCTCAACTCAGGTAGTCGCAGCTTTCTGAAAATCCTCAACTAAAGCAAGGCTATTGCAATTTTATCTTCTCCCATTTAAGTGCATTGAAAGTCGAACAATCAAAACTTGGATTTGTCCCGGATGGAATTGAGTTGGAGTTGTACTCCAGAGAAACAAATAGAAATATTGCTCAATACCCCCGACCTCCAAAGTCATCATGAGCGCAATATGATTCGTGGGTTTCATCACGTGTGGAGTGTGGCGATGGTCCCTCAGAGACTCAATCTAACCCATGATTACATGCCTTTTTTGAGTAATCTGGAGGGGCTTTATTTATCCAGAGCAAACCTGTATGAAGTTGAAGAGCAAAATGTCGAGAAGATTGCCAGTGAGCTATCAGCTCTGTTTCAATTGTCTCATCGAGACTTGTTTTGGAAGTTCATTTTTCTACTGCTACTTCCGGGGCTGATTTATTGGCTGTTCAGGCGAAGAAGAAGTATTCAGCTTTACCTTCTCATCGCGCTCGTGAGTCCTATTATTCTCTACCCTGTCTTCTTTTTCAGGCCAATCGAGGAGTTGCTTGAAAGACTGGATCGAATCCAGTTGCACCGTCAGGAGCAAAAGCTCGTCAGGATTAGTGAAGAATTTGAGCGTGAAATGAATGCCAGATTGCAAAGCTGGCTGGACTCGAGAACCAGACTGTTGTCAGAGGTCAAGGAGACTCTTTCTACTCAGCAAAAATCAAGAAACACTGAGATTCCTCAAGCGCTGCAAAACTGTGATCATTTGCTGGTAAAGACGGCTTCCAATCGAAGGGAAATCGATAAATGTACTGATGGAGTTTGAGCAGGAGGGATTCTTCTTGCGGTTTTTCAACGAATTTGAAAGTTGAAATGCAAAAGCGCTACGAGGGAATTGAGTTGTCTCTTATTGGGGAGGATCTTCATCCTTCCTTTCCGGTTATTCCTCACGATTCCTTTACTTCTCTTTCTGAGGCACAGGATGCACAGGATGTGGTTCAGGCTCTTAATGAGTATTTCCAAATCTGGCAAGAAGAGATATCAAAGAGCTGCGGAGTGATTGAAAAGTTTATTGGCGATGCCGTGGTGGCTGTCTTCTTCAAAAAGACTTCCCCTCAATATTTAAATGATTCACTACAGACCTCGCTCAATGTACAACTAAGACTCAAGGACTGGAATAAGAGTCGAAAAGCGAAAGGCTTGTTTGAGTTAAAGAATGGAATTGGTCTGAGTCATGGCCTGGTGCATCTGCATGTGATCGCAAATGAGATTAAGAAGCACCTGGTTGCAAGCTCAACCGCGCTAACGAGAGCTGAGGAATTGGAAGCACTTTCCAAAAGGCAATGTACTCGAAAATCATCCTGGATGATCCACTCGTTGAGCTTTTGGACCAATCGCCTGACCTTCATGAGATTGATGCAGGAACAAAAACAATTCTCGAGTGGAAACAAGAGATTTAGATTTGAGTATTTGAAGAGCTCGGGTTTTCTGCAATAGTCATCTACTTGGCTTCAATTACAGCTTTGAGACCATCAAAGACCTGAGTGTTCTCCAGCATTCCCTGGAACTTTTCCTGTCCCACTCCGATAGCAGATAAAGGGACGGGAACACCAGTATGCAGTACAGTTGTCCATGCGACCCCTGACATCTCTGCCAGAAGCTCAATCATGGTGATTGAAATCGGCTCACTGGAGGAATAGAGGAACTTTTGGGGCACTTTGTCTTTCAGTGCGGGATCGAAAGTGTAGTTGTAAGCATTTCTGATTTTATCGAGACTTTCCTTCTCAAAATCTCCAATTTGAAAGTACTCATGAACGGCCATCAAAACATCGTCAAAGCTTGGCTTGGTCTCACGCCATCCCTTAATCACCTGATTGAGTTCATACATGGAGATCTTTTGTTTCAGAAGATGACCGGGGTGCATCTCATACTTGGTTTCTGTGCGACCCAAAGTTAGCCCACCCGTCTCATGATCTGCTGTGACAATGATTGTCGTTTCCTCCGGGTGTCGTTGATAAAAATCATAAGCAACCTTTACAGCGGCATCAAAATCCAGAACCTGCAACGCTGCTGTGGCAGCATCGTTGCTGTGACAAGCCCAGTCGATCTTTCCATCTTCTACCATCAGGAAGAAACCCTTGGAATTCGTGAGTGAGCGAGTGGCCATCTCCACATAATCGGAAAGAACAACAGGCTTGTCATCCTTGCGATCTACAGCATAGGGGATGTCTCCATAACTGGTACAGTCTTCAGGCATTATCCAGTCTCTTTCCTTTGCCTTTGGCTTGAACTCCCCGGGGTTGCTGGAATGGAAAGTGAATCCATTCTTTTTCGCGATTTCGTAATAATCTCCAGGTTTCTTGGTTCCCGGCTTGGAAGTTCGAATACACCCTCCTCCAACGAAATCCAGATCAGAAGCCACGAGAGAGTCGGCAATCTTGTTGTACAGATTACGACTGGGCTCGCGAGCATAGAAGGAAGCTGGTGTAGCATGATTCAGAGCAACATTGGTGATGATTCCCGTCTTGAGTCCATTGGCTTTGGCAATATCCAGTAGATTTGGTGAATCCTTGCTGCCATCACCATCAAGCCCGATGGAACCTGAGTAAGTCTTCTTACCTATTGCAAAGGTTGTTGCAGCAGCAGCCGAGTCCGTTATGTAGGACACAGTGTTGTAGGTGTGCATGAAGGTTTGAACAGGAAGTTTGTTCATCCTTAGTCTCTGGATACCAGGCTTGTCATTCACTTCACTGTTGGCAACGAATTCAGCCAAAGTTCTTTGGGCAAGACCCATCCCGTCACCAACGAATAGAAATACATACTTCGCCTTGGCACAGAGCGGGTTGACCAGCAAAGTAGAAGAAAGTAGTAGGCAAGAGACAAAAAGACGCATGAACAACCTCGTAGAGCTAAAATTGATTGAGCTAACAGTCTGCCCAAGATTCCTCTCAGAATCAAGTACTTCCCCAGTCCAAATTCGAACTAATCTGAAAACCCGGCTTTCTCCAATTACACTGTAAGCTTGAATCAGGGGGCCTTCTGCATGAAAACACAAAATCAATTTCTGGAATTGCCGGCAGATCCGGACGAGAGTAATTATCCGCGTCAGGTTTTCAATTCCTGTTACTCCTTCGTTGAACCGGTGAAAACCCCGAAGCCTTATTTGATAGCACATTCCAGTGAGATGGCCCAAAAACTTGGTATGAGCGAAGAGTTTGCCTTGAGTTCCGAGTTTCTTAAGATCATGAGTGGTCAGGCTCCCTTGGGTGACTGTAAAAGCTATGCGATGTGTTATGGAGGTCATCAGTTTGGAAACTGGGCTGGCCAACTGGGAGACGGAAGGGCAATCAATATCGGAGAAATACTCGATGCAGATTCGAATTCGCAAGTGTTACAGCTCAAGGGTGCTGGTCCCACACCCTATTCAAGAAGCGGCGATGGCTATGCAGTTTTAAGATCGAGTGTTCGCGAGTTTCTATGCTCTGAGGCCATGCATCACCTGGGAATTCCAACGACCAGAGCTTTGAGTCTGGTGGGAACCGGTGAAGACGTTATGCGTGATATGTTCTATAACGGGAATGTTCAAATGGAACCCGGGGCCATTGTGTGTCGAGTTGCTCCAAGCTTTTTGAGGTTTGGAAACTATCAGCTTCCAGCTTCAAGAAATGACAAGGAAACCCTGCAGAAACTGGTGGACTTCACCATGAAGAGTCACTTCTCTCATATCACCAAAGAAGGTGTGGAAGGGATTCTTGAGATGTTTGCCCAGGTCTGTGAAACCACAGGAAAGATGGTGGTGGACTGGATGCGGGTAGGCTTTGTTCACGGAGTCATGAACACGGACAATATGTCGATTCTGGGCCTGACAATCGATTATGGTCCTTACGGATGGCTTGAGGATTACGATCCCGCGTGGACACCCAACACCACTGATTCTGGGATGCGCAGGTATTGTTACGGAGCGCAGCCCCAGATTGCCCAATGGAACCTCTGTCGCTTTGGAGACGCTTTACTACCACTGATTGGAGATGTTGAACCACTGCAGGAGATACTAGAACAGAGTTCTATTGATTTAGGGAATCGATTCTCGGAAATGATGTGCTCGAAACTGGCCCTTCCAGCGTCACAGAGTGGTGAGGAAGAACTCTTCTCCAGTCTTAATGAATTGCTCCAGAGTGAAGAGATTGATCAGATTCTGTTCTACCGAAGGTTGGCAAATTGTCCGCTTGATGAAAAGCCTGAAGTGAACTTTGATCATATGCAGGAAGCCTACTATTCCCCGGATAAGTGTTCTCAGGAGAGCAAGGCTCAGTTGTATGACTTTTTATGCCAGTACAGGAAGAGGCTTGATGAGTACAAGGTGAATCCACAGGAGCGTGAGGAGTCCATGAATCGGGTGAATCCACTCTATGTTTTAAGAAACTATCTTGCCCAGCTTGCCATTGATGAAGCTACAGAGGGTAAGTTTGAGAGAATTCTTGAGACTCTGGAGGTCTTGAGAAATCCTTACACCGAGCAGGAAGGCAAGGAAGAGTTTGGTGCCAAGCGCCCCAAGTGGGCTCGAAGTCGACCGGGCTGCTCCATGCTCAGTTGCAGTAGTTAGCTTTGACTGGCATATTTCTGTAATGCGGCCACAAGAAATTCGGGATCCTTGGTGTAGTGATAAAGGGTCTGAAACTTACTGTAGCGTTCTTCACTCCCCAACGGGCAGGACTCACGAATCAAAAGCCAGTCCAGAAAGTTCCCTTGCCCCGCTTCGCTTTTTCTCATCGCTGACTCAAATGCCGGGAAGCACTTTGATTCGCAGGAACTACAGGGATTGGATTCCATAGGTTTGAACTCCATAACTTTTTCAAGCCCGTGAGCCTTGTCATCTACCGATTCTTGAGCGGTGTCGAATAAACTCACATACAACTCCGGGGAAAGAACCAAAGCACAGCGCAGCGCAATCCAGGGCCCAAACTCCTCATGAATGCAAAGCCCGGTTTTGTTTTGCCAGGCAAGTCCGCATTGATGGGCCAGTTTCACGAATCCAATATGATCGGGCTGAGGTCTGTGAGAGTATCGAATCTCCAAAACACCTTTTTGATTGGAAAACAGACTGTCGATGAGCTCTTCTACGTAATCGTCCAGAGGATTTCGACGTTGGAGGTGAGAGGAATCTTTGGAAAGCCAATGAAGAAAGGGTTTCCACAAGGCCTTGCTGTTGCCAATCAATAGTCCGTTGCCTTCAGCCTGGAATCGATTATTCACTTCTACAGAGTTTTGATACCTGGCCAGATTAAAGCCGTGGATCAAATCAAAGCCCGCCTGATTGAGTTGCTGTATGAGGGAGTGCCAGTTCATCTCACAAACCTAGACGAGACTTGCGATTCTGACAAGCTTGCCTCAAAATGGTGACTTCACGAAACTTTTGTGAGTTTGCGACGTAGGAAAAAGCTATGAGAAAAGCACTTCTACTATTTTTGACCCTTGGTTTTCATGGTATTTGCAATGATATTCCTTTTGGAATGCCTGGAGGGCCTTCAGTTCGAAGCCTCGGACTTGTTTTTGACAAGCTTCAGGAGGACAATTATCAGGCCGAACTCCTAATCAGTTTCGGTACCTCAAGCAAGGGAAGTGCGGGTCACCTGGCGCTGTCTATTCGTGAAGGTCAGCGCGAAACCGTATACTCGGCCAACTTCTATGCGGATAGGGCACCGGAGCATGAGAACAGCTACAATGAGGAGCTGATGGTTGCTATACCCAAAAAAGAGTATATCTACGGGGTCAACTCAACCTTGTCCGAGAAGGCCGTTTTTGGTCTGGATTTCGGCGAAATTTTCCAACGCTCTCTCATTGGTGTTCGAATCTACGGATTGACGCCACAGCATCTCAATGGAATGAAGGCTTTCTTCAATCAAATGAATAAGGATTACCAGAATCGCACGAAAAATACTGACTATCAGTTCGGTGAAGTGGTCTACGATTACATGAAACTTAACTGTGCCAAGACTATCGCTGCAGGTTTTCGTTTCGGGGCCGGCTTTGATGATGTAAAGGTGACTTCCCGAAGTTTCTGGTCAGGATTTCCCGGTTCGAAATATTTGCTGGCTCATGTTCCCACGGCAACAACAATGGATATTCTGGAAGTGCTGAGTAAACAAGGAATGGACTTTGATGTGATCCTCTACAAGAAGTATGCTCATTCTCAGGCAATCCATTCGGACTTTGACATGGAGTTCAAGGATCTTCCCAATCGATTTCCATCGGTGAAGTCTTTGGATTATTTCAACGGCCAGACCAATTATGAAGACTATGACAATCTCGAAACCATGAATCTGTTTTATCTCATGGGTACCTATGCACTCTCCATCAATGAGCGTACAAAGGAACTTCAGTTTGAGTCACGCAAAGAGCCTGTGGCTTACAAGGAAGCTATCCGTGAAGCTCGCAGCAAGGCACGCAAGAAATCAAAAAATCTTGTACGAAGGTTGGTGCGAAGTCTCGGGGTGAAAATCAGCGATGAGAATGACAACTCTGATTTGTACCCGGACGGACCCATTGAGGATGAAGACAAGGCGGACCACGAGCCTCTGGATGTCATCGCGCCCTGACAAAGCAGGATAGACCATGCAAAAATCCAGGGATCCCTTATTCGGTACCCTAACTTTCTTTGCGCTGGCCGTGATCATTTACACGGGCTATAGTTCCTGGGAAATCAAATCCACAGAACTTTGTACAAGATGCTTCAGTGATCGACAAACTCACGCATGGGAATCTCATTTTTTCAGTTTTGTAATTCAAAGACGGATCACGCAAAAAGCATTGAATGAATCCCACTTTCTAAAATTTCTCAAGAGGAGCTCACGCAATTGTCAGCACAGTTATACAACAGCCCTGAACTCCAGTGTTCAAACCAGACCAGTGCTTGGAGTCGTCTTCGAGTCGACAATGAAAAATGAGAAACTGCACCTGGATCCTATGGCCAGAGCATTTCAAAGTTTGATGGAACAAGGGGCTCAATTGGGGGCTGGCGAAGGCTCCAGTTTGAGTGCTGAGAATAACTCCAGTTTGAGTGCTGACGAAGGTTCAAATTTAAGTGCAAACACTTCTTCAAGTCATCCAAAAGCATTGGGTATCCTGAATTCAATCGGACTGAAGTTCCATCAAGAAGGATGCGATTTCTTAAAGCCCGGTGAATGCGACAGCTACCGAAAGTTGTTTAACAAGCGCGTGCTGCACGAGTTTTCCCAAAAGTGCTCTAACAGACTTCAGGGTTGCTCCTCCTTCATGAACTATATAGAACAGAAAATCGTTCAGTGAGGCGTAGCTTTGTGCATAAAGCCTTTATCAGAAAGCCATTCCAGCGAGAATCCATACAAAAAATCATGTATAATTGGAATACTGTATGAACTTTTACAGGAAAAGAATAGGGATGCAGTAAAATGACCCTTGCCAAAATCATAGAATTTCTTATGATTGAGCGAAATCAATTATTTAAGCAAAGGTACATCATGTCTTTACGTTCCGTTTTTACATTCTTGCTGGCGACTTCCTGTACATTTAGCCTGGATTTGGCCAAAGCTCAGGATAACTTCAATGCGACCTATGAAATCCGTGCTGAGGAAAGCTCTGAAAGTCAGCTCCCTGAAAGATACGAAGACGTAGAAGGAATGGAAGGAATGGAGCTTTTGAAAGCTCTTCATCGCAAGACTGGAATTGGTTACAAGGAACATGGTTACTCCGAGTCGAAACAATTCATGTACGATGTTGTGGATAACCGCAATGGGAAGGTGTTCACCCTGTACTCAGGCTCTTGGGCCAATGGAAAGAAGGGTGGTACTTACAAGGAAAGCGGAGATGCCAATGAAGACGGTCATCGCTCAGACTTCGTAAATTGTGAGCATACCTGGCCACAGTCAAAATTCGGTAAGAGAAATCCCATGCGCTCTGACATCCATCACCTGTATCCAACGTACAGCAAGGCTAATGGTTACCGTGGAAGCAACCCTTTCGGTGAAGTTAGTGGAAGTCTGAAGTACTCTAACTCTTTTGGTTCTCAGGGGACGCAGCGAATCTTCGAACCAGCTGACGAAGTGAAGGGGAATGTGGCTCGTGCTCAGCTCTACTTCTATGTTCGCTATCACAACCGCTCAATTTTCCAGAAAGGTCAGAAGCGCCAATACTGGTTGGATCGAGTCAAAATGTTCATGGAGTGGAACAATCTGGATCCCGTGGATGATTGGGAAAGAACTAGAAATGATCTGATTGAAAAGTACCAGGGAAACAGAAATCCTTTCATCGACTATCCCGGCTTTGCTGAGAAAATCGGAGAGGCTGCATTTCTTGGGAAAGAAAGAGTTCAAGCCAGCGAAGTAAACTAACAGATTTTAAACAATTGAAATGAGTCGGGAGAGTGATTTTCCCGGCTCTTTTCACGTTTCAGGGAGATTAGAAATGAAGCCGTTGGAGGGTGGACTTCCACAAAACTTCTTAGTGAACTTGACGGGATTCTTGATCGCCACCCGGATGCCAGCTACTTTCCAATTCATATTGGTGGAAATGATGTCTCGGGGCGTCGACCTTTTCCAGGTGGGGAAGAAGCGCTTAAAAATAATGTAGAAAAGACCTTGAAAAGGATTATTGCTCGCGGGAAGACTCCAATTTTCAGTCGATTGAGCTATCGCAATTACCGTCGCAATTTCCCCAATGAAAGTCATGGTTCTCTGCCCTACAATGAAGAAGTGCTTGATCCTCTCATCATGGTTTATTGTCCCGACTGGTATGACGAGGGAAGTTCGCGTGGCACACTTGATTTCTATAACTGGAGCAAGCAAAACAAGCATTTACTTTCTCCTGATGGAATTCACTTCACCGCTCGAGGCTATGGCAATATCCGCGAAGAATTTTACATTGATTTTCTGTTTCGACCTTTACTAGAGAGAATCAGAGCTGAATACGCTGAGATTGATACTGGTAAGGCGATTCCTGTCAAATCTGAACAGAAATAGACAAGAACAAACAAAAACGAGCTATAATTTGTATCGCGTTGAAAATCAACGGCTTGTTATAGGGTTTCAATAGACTAAAATGATTTCACGGCGCCTTGAAAAATTGAGTTTTCAAGGAACGACACAGGAGGATTTATGTCATTCCGTCCCTTTATGGGCGGGAATTCTTATCCAGGAGTGATGAAGAAGTTGGCCCGCTACATGGCTCATTTAAGAAAGAAAAAAGGTTTTACCCAGGCCCAGGTGGCTCAGAGAATGGGTGTTACGGTCCAGGCTGTTTATTATCTGGAATCGGGTGAACGGGCCTTCTATCTCCCCACAATACTCAATTGGCTTGATGCCATTGAAATCGACAAATCGAATCATGTATTCAAGCACATCGATGCCATTTGCAAGGAACAGGAGATGAGCCATGAGTGAGAAGGACAAATTACACTACGAAATCGCAAACGGACTCCACCGTCGAAGACTGGATGCTTTGCGAGAACAAATCCTGCTGCTTCGCAAGAGAAGTGGGTTGACTCAAAAGCAATTGGCCGAAAAGCTCGGTTGTACTGCGGCTTATCTAAGCTATATCGAAAAAGGCCAGAGGATTCCCAGTGTGGAATTCATGCTTAAGCTGAAAGATGCATTGGGCCGAAAGCGAATTGCACCATTGCTTAAGGTTCTAGATGAAGTAGAATAGTGCTTCTATGAGCCAAGAGAGCTATTTAAAGCGATACAAAGACCAAAAGAAGCTTTTGTCTGGAGAGAGACAGGAGCTTCTTTGTGCTGTCGACTCGGTGAGCTCTCATAAGGTCTGGATTCAACGATTTTTTCCCAAGCAGGAGTTGAATTCGTCTGAACAGCTTTCCCATAAGGAAACTCTTCTGGAATATGGTGGTCTGAGTTGTCGTAACAGGATCTATCTGGACAGTTTTGTACTACCAAATGAGATCTGTTTGATTTCGAAAGCCCCTGCGGGGAAATCACTTGAGGAGTTGTCCAAAGAAGGAGTGGGAAGAAGTAAACTTATGCTGGCCTGCCTTCAGATCATGCAGGAGCTGAATCAGATGCACAAGAAAGGTCTGATTCAGATTTCCCTTCATCCGAGCACTATTTATCTGAATGAAGAGGGAGTTGCCGAGCTGTACGGATACTCCCTGGGGCGAGTAGGGGAAGTGATCACAGAGCCTCTGCTAGATCACATTGCAGCCTATGTGGCCCCCGAATTTTGGGATGGTTTGTATTCCAAGGCAACGGATGTCTATTCCCTGGGTTCTTTGCTGTTCTTTTGCTCAACAGGAGGACAGCATCCACCAAGAGTTCTCTCCCGAAGTAAAATTCCACCCAAGTTTGCCAATCTAGTCCTCGACTGCCGCCTGCCTGACTCTACGCAAAGACCAAGAGATATTAGCGAAGTGGAAGCCCGTTTTCTGACTCTCTTTGGTGAAGAAGATGTGGATTTGAGTTTTTATTGGCAAGCCCATGAAGAAGAGGAGCAGGAAGAGCTCGAAGGAATGGAGGGCGAGGAGTCCACTGAACTTGAGGGTGAAGAAGAAGAGAGAGAGTTTGATGAGTGGATTGATGAGAGACCCCCGGAGCCGAAGCAAAAACTCTCCAAGAAAATTCCCAAGCCCTTGCTTGAGCTCGCCCAGCAGTTCAAGGAAGCCGTAGAAGATGCTAAACAGGATTTATGGGATGAGACCCGTGAGCTAAAGGATGAGAAAATCAAGGGCAAGATCAATGAGATCAAGCAAAAGAGCCGGGAGAAGGCTTTGGAACGCAAGGAAGCCTCTCGTGAAATGGTTCAGGGCAAGGTCAAACAGCTCAAACGCAAATTGCCACACCAGGAGGACTGGGGTGACATTGGGGCCAAACTGGGGACTGTCCTCTTTCTGGTTTTTGCTGTCTATATGGGCTCCGGGATCGCCATGGATGAAATGAGTAAAGAGCCCGTAAAACTTAAAGTGTCTTCATCCAGTACAGAAAAGAAGGCTGTTCAGTCCCCAAAGAGTCAAAAGAAATTTGAGGGGATCGGCTTTGACTACCATCTAGTGGCAGTGAAGACTGAAGCGCTGGGAGACTATGAAGAGTTGAAGACGAATCCACCAGTAAACAGCTTTGCCCAGGTCGAGTCAGGAGGGTATCTGGAAGTGCTCTCGGGAGATGGAAATCAAAAAGCTTTGTTGAAGGGGCCCGGAGAGTTTGGTTTGACTCAATGGGAGGGAATTCAGTCTAATCGAAGAGCAGTCTGGAAGTTTGAATTTCTTCAGGGTGAAGCCATTTTCGAATCCCGGGTGACCAAGAGATTGTTTGAAGTTTCAGGGGATGGTTTTACTATCGATTCCCGTGCGGCGTTGTTTCGAGTTAAAAATAGCGAAACAGGGGAAGTCAGCATAGAAGTGGCCAAGGGTGCCGTTTCTGTGAAACTGGGGGTACTCAAGCAAAATTTGTCTCGTGGTGAAAAGATGGTCATCAAGGACTCCAAACGCAAGAGTAAAGGGAAGTTTTCCAGCAGCTCGGCCAGCTCCTGGTGGAGTAAAACCTGAGAAATGGAACGATGCAGGCGATGCTGTCCGCAAGAATCTTCTTCTTTGTTGAATTCCAGTCGTTTTTAGGCGAACTGTGACGTGTACTTGGAGTGATGTCACAACTAGATGGCACTTGCTTCATCGCATCATGCATTGTGAAAATCTTAATCTGAGCCAGAACGAGTGCTGGTCAGATTTTTCGGACAAAGCTTCTCTTGAGCCTTTGGATCTTTTTCAGAGATATGTCAAAAGAGCTTTTGTTGATGAGCCCTGTTTTGTTGTTCTTGAGACGAAGGGAACCTTGCGACGAGCTGAAATTGTGTTTTTGCGCTTGATGGGAGATATCTGTCGTCATTTTGCGGAGGTTCTATCAGGAACCAAAGACCAGCTGGGCAATAGACAAACCATTGATTTCATCAAGATTATGCCCAGCCTGCAGGATGTGCGCACTTCCTTGTCAGGATTGACTAGAATGATGCGAATGATTCGCAGCGCGAGTTTTCACCAAACCCAAATTCTGTTTCAGGATGTAGCTGTAGAGCGCAAGTTTAAGAAATACAATCTTCAGGCAGAGATCGAACGATTCTTTGAGCAAGAGTTAACGCGAGCTTTTCTTGCAAGTGTAAAGCGCTCCATGAATCTGGAAAATCAGGGGAATAACCGCTCCTCACGCAAACCCGGAGATCCCTTCAGCCTGGATATGCTACGGTCTCTTCTTCCCTATAACCGGTTCAATGTTTCTGCTTCAGATTACCTCAATGAGCTCAAGGATATGCATCAGGTGGGACATGCTCTATTGGTAGAAAAGACCAAAGATGAAATACCCGATGAGGCTTTAAGCTTTGAGTTGGGTATCTAATTCTATTTGACCAGTGACTTGGCTTTTTCCTGCAGTTTTTGATCAATGTCTTTCATCAGGCTCATGAGTTGTGGTCTGATCTTGAGCATTTGTTGCTGACTTACCATGGAACTTTCCTGCATCACCTGCATGGACTTTTTAGTAAAACTCTTTCCCAGATCGCTTTTATAAAACTTTAAAGCAGCTTCCATTTCCTGATCACTGTAGTGGCGCACATAGGTCTTGATCAGATCATTCTCGACCACTGAAAAGCTCATGTTTTCCTTGAGAAAACTGTACAAGCGATCCTGTTGCTGAAGATAGAATTGTTTGAACTCCGGATGCATTCTCTTCCTGGACTTTCTCATGACTTGCTCAAACTGACGTAACTGTTGAGTTCTCATCATCTCCAGAGACTGGGTGTAGGACTCCTTTGTACCTTGGACTTCAATCAACTGGCGAGCCAGAATTGTGCTCATATCCGGGGCAGAGTCCTTCTCACAGAAGACCAGTGAATATTGTAAAAAGAAGAGAGATATCAGCAAGGTAGTGAGTTTCATTGAAAAATCCTTTTGAAGTGAATTAGTCGACAGATTAGACGGTGGCCTACCTTTCGATCAAGCTTATGCGAGAAGAAGGCGAAGAAACTGGCTTTGTTCTTTGCTGCCTGCGAAAGGGACCACAAGATCATTACTGCTGTCAGAGCGATGTTGATTGGAGAGTGGAGTGGCCATTGAATCTGGCTGTAAAAGTGCTGGCTGGAATAAGGCCAGAGTAAGAGAACAGGCCAGTAACTGCCATCCGGTCCACCGGACCCATAGAAATCACAGAGAATATGCAAGGCACAAAGAAACGCACCCCAGGCAAAAATTCGGGGTCTTCTCAACTCAGGAAACCATTAGGAAACAAACAGTGGAATCCACAACATAGCGAGAAAACAGTGACCAAAGCTGTGGTGAATCAGGGAGAAGGCTTCTCCTCCAGCGAGGATGCCAAGGCCATCGAGATCCGGAAGGATACCACAGAGGGCCAGTCCGATTCTTGTTTTACGGTCCTTGTCGCAGATGCCGGAGAGATTCCAGCTGATCAAAAAATGTGTGGGTATATGCATGGGGCTTCTTATAGAATTATGACAAACCAGATTCCCGTGGAGATAGCATTCAAATGGTGGGTTTTAGCGAAGGTGGAATTACAACGGCTGTGTTTCAGGATTCCAGACTGGTCTCCAAATTGGTTTTGGGTTGGAGTTGTCATTCCGGATGGGAAGAATACCGGGGTGTGAATTTGAAGCCGAAGCAGAGATTTCTCTCCATTGTTGCTTCCCAGGACCCCTGGTTTCAGGTGGATTACCTCACAGGAAGTTGTCATCGCTTTGTTCCGGGCAACAAGAAGGCCCAGGGAGTCGTCCTCGCTTACGATAAGCATTGGGTCAGTGAGCACCCTTATGCAAAAACCCTGATCAAGAACTTTTTGATGGAAGAGTTGGGAGCGGGGGAGTGACTGCTTGACAATCGCAATGCTTGCTGATGAAGAACTGGCTATACTTGAATCGAAAAACCTTGTGGGGACTAATAGCAGATCAATTGAAGATGATTGAGGACTGACAACCCATCAATTGAGTTCGTATGGAGAATGACTGCACATTTGTGGAAGAGCTGGGAGCAGGGGAGTGACTACTCTTCGACCGGCATCGTCTTGAGTGTTTGAAGATAGTCAGAAACATCAAACTCGATGAGCTTGCCATCCAGGGCTACACGGGAGGGATGTCTGGGATGGCCTTCCAGGGTAAACTCGTTGTAGGAAAGCCAGACATACTCTGTCAGATTGGCCCTCTTTACCAGTTGAGTCAATGAATAAGCAAGATATTCGCGTTTGGAGATAGAGTTCCCCCAGGCTGCCCAGATGGCCATGGTATGGGTTCCTTCCAGCTGCTGCTTGATCTTTTCAATGTTATCATCGATTTGTTTGAGGTCGGGTTTTTCGGGCAAGGACTCAAACACGGTGGCCCTTTGAGGATAAAGATTAGCCATACAGAAACCATCATATCCGTGAGCATCGAGAATTTTCATGACATTGCTCAAGGTCTTGTCCGGTGTCTGATCTGTCGCAGTGGAAGGATTGACACCTAGCACGAGAACTTGTCGAAAGCCTCTTCTACCCAGAAGGTAACGATGTTCGTTCACATCGTCTATTTCGTAAATATCCAGGTCCATCTCATCCTATTTGAATCTGAAAAGCCTGGCTGATAATCTCAAGCTCTTCCTTAAAGGGATCAGATTCTTCCACATCGGATTTGAGAAGGAAGAGCAAATGACCAAGAGGGAACTCGCCCCATTGAGAAAAATAAGCGCGAAGTCCAAGGTCCTGCAAGCATTGAGCGCTGGCCCGGATGCATTCCTCCCGAAACTGGGAATATTCACACTGAAATTTTAAAAAATCATCGTCTCCGGGAGGCAAATCCGATTCATAACTTCCAAAGCTGATTTCAAGTTTCTGTTTAGCTAATGGTGTCATTTGAATGGAGAACCCACCAGACTCCCGCTTCAAGTCAACTTGGACCTGAAATGCCCGGGTCTTGCCTGATTCTTCCTGCCCTTCAAAAAACTCATCAAGGACGATACAGGCGTGGAGTAGTCTTTCCAGAGGGTCTTCGCCTTCGTTGTTCAGCAGAGAGCTTAAATTGATACTGTCGCTTCCAAATGTAAATTGGCCATTTCCTGAAAAAACGTCGTCAAACTCTATGATTACCTGATTCATTTTATACCTGCAGCATTCGTTTCAATTCCTGGGTGAAGTCATCGATGGCTTTGGTGCCCTCACGAGCCCCGAGACTCTTGATTTGATCCTTTTTCTCTTTAACAAAATCTACCTTGAGGTAGGGCTTGAGGCTTTCCAGAAGCCCTTCAATACTCTTGGCTTCATAGCGATGAAAGCGTCCATCCAGTAGTGCCACATAAAAGCCGTAGTGAACATAGGCCCGGGCAAGGAGTCTTCCGAAATCCCCCAAACCGGAAGAGGGGAGTCGCAATTGCAGCTGACTCCATTGAATGCCCCTGGATCGAAAGGAACTGAGCAGAACTTGCATGTATTCGCGAATCAAGAGCCGTTGTGCCGGGGGGTTCTCTACAGCATCACTTACATCAAACAGAAAAGCCTGAAGTCCTTCGATTTCGCTTTGGGATACTTTTCCGTCTGCTGCAGCAATCCAGAAGCTGATATCCATGAGATCCAGGACAATGCAGGCCAGAAAAGTGTGAAACTGCTCCTGGGTTGTTGCTCCGGGGCAGAGTTTTTCCAGACAGTTTTTATCGTTGCTGGCAATGCGTTGAATCTCTTCAATGAGCACCAGAACCTTTTTGGATTCCTCAAGATAATTGTCTTTGGCGGGCATGGATGATCACTTTGCGTAATTTGTGGATTAGCAGCAATTGTAGTCCTTGCGCGCATAGAATCCAAGTTTTGAGAGATTGAAATCCAAACCTTGGGGGGAAAAGTTGTTTGCGAGCTTTTGTTTCACCCGGCTTGATTGATCCAATCAAGTCAATAGTCCTACAGCGGGCTGGCGCGAGAGAGCGTTTTCAAGAGAGGGGACAAGAACAAATCAGGCTGCGTTCTGGACGCGACAGTTTTCAAGCCCTTGCAGGCTGCGATGAATCAAAACCGGTTCCCGCAGTTCAACCCGGGTAGAAACGGCTTTGAGATAGTAGTCCTCTGCCAGCGAAAACCGACCCTCGTCAAAATAACTGTCTGCCAGCATCTGGCAGGCAAAATGAGCGAGAGTTTCCTGATTCCTTTGGACGAGAAGGTAGAGTTCCCTTGCTTGTGTAGATTTGCCTTCGAGTTCCATAATTTGGCCGGCAATTAGCTGAACCAAACTCTGGGTGAAAGGCAATCTGGCATAAAAGCTGTTGAAAACCCCAATGCTTACCTTGGCATTCTTGAGTCTTCTTGAGCGCAGTTGCGAAAGGATTTCTTTCAGGTTCGCATGGCTGGAAGGGAGTCTTTGCACGCAACGGGGATATGAAACTGTTTCTCCAGGTCCAGGTGCACGAGTTCACACTCTTGTCGAATTGAACTTTTATCCATAAAGCTGTCGAACATCGCTTCATACCCCATTGAGAAGCTACCAATATAATTATCGATCAAAATTGACGGGGCTCTTAATTCTGAAAGCTCTTCTGAAGACAATAAACCCCCGTCTTCTAACAAAAGTTTATAGAAAACGGGGGTTTTTGTTAATTAGCTTGAAAATAATTATTTATGTAGCTGTATAAAGTTCTCTTTTTGTAAAGTTTGAACACTTTCTGCTTTCCCGGACTTCCTTTGCTCTTCAATGAGTCTCAAGTTAAATCCACGATTGTTGAGAACACTTTGAATATACTCCAGGTTCTTGTACATCTGGCTCTTGGGGTTCTCTCCAAACTGAAAACGAACCGGTCTCATGTTCTCGGCATCCCAGGCCACATTCACATGAACTAGTTCTTCTTTCTTGTCTGCAGGGAGCAGGCTGATCAAAAAGCCCGTACCGATTGTCTGGAAGGCCCGGTTGTTGCGAAGTTCCATGATCTCTTTCTCAAAGTGCGCGAATTTCTCGGAATCATTGGCACCGGGAGCCTGGAAGGCGCTCTTCAGCCCATTCAGGAACTGCTTGATCGAGCTAGAATACCTTCTCATCCAGTTTTCCCAGTTTGGATGATTGTTGTGATCATTATCTGGATCGTTTACGAAAGGCATCGGAACAGTTTGTACATAATCGCGCAGTCTGGACTTCAGGTTCTTGGTATTAAGACCCATGTAAGTCTTCACAGCAGCTTCATGGAGAAAAATCTGATGGTAGATTCGGGCGTGATCAACTCTTTGCCAGAACTTTACTTTGGGGAAATCCAGAAAATCGATTTTGTTGAAGATCTCAGAGCTCAGAGCCCTTTGGGTATGCTTGAAGCCTTCCTGAATCTCTACGTACAAGAAACGTTTGTCTCGAATATCAAGACTGATTCCCAAATCGGAGAAGCCGGTAACATTACCTTCTGTGTCCTTGGGCAGGAGTGTCGAAGTGGAGAAGACACTGTCCTTTCGAAATAGTCCCCAGAACATCTTGGAGCCTTTGTGAAAAGCATAGTTGTTGAATCCAAAGTGAGAAGGGACATCGTGCTGGTCATAGCTCACGATATGATTCTGGGTATAGATCTTCTTTCTTTCGTAGCGTGCGATCAATAATCCAACCTTGAAGTTGCTGCTTTTTTGATGAAACTCGTTCTTTCCACGAAACAGTCGTTCAACTCGAGGATTTTCCTTGTTCAGGTCAGCTTTGCGAATTGTTTCCAGCAGGGTGAGGTCCGTTACGATTTGATTCTCGAGGTCCTTGTTGTCTGCAAAGGGATTGGCAACTGTGAGATTCTTGAAAGTAAGAGTCGACGCAAGCACACGATTGTAAGCCAGTTTTGCCTGCTCGTGATTCAGGTCCAGAACGTAATCAAGCATGAACAGATCGCCCCACTTCATATTGGCTGAAAACTTGGCAATGTCCATCTCAAAAATTTTCTTGATGGCTTTATCCACCAAATTCACACCGAAAATCTTGAGGTCGAACTTCGCACCCACCGAACCACCTACGGCTTTGTCGCGGGTTGCAATGATCTTCATGCGCATCTTGTTGTTCTTCAAGCGATAAAGGTGAACCATGAATTTTCCGCTGAGGATGTAATGAGTTGATGCTCCTACGCTGACACCGTTGTTTGTGTTAGCCATTCCGGCACTCATCACCAGATTCAAATGGGTTGGAATCGCTACAAAGTCACCTGGGTTCAGGTTTTCAAGTGCCTTCTTGGCATTCAGTGGAAGTTTTGCAGGTGTATAGGGAATTGCAGTGGCAGCTTCCAGCTGGGTCTTGAACTGGCGAACATAATAGATTTCTACGCCTGGGTTGAAGCGAATCGAAATTGGCAGATCAACGGCTCGAAGAAGGGCATCCGGTCCAAGAGTTGCTCCAAACTTCCAACGGTCTGCTCTGGTATAAAACCCGGATTTGTAGGAAGGCTCCAATTCGTAGCGGTACTGAATACCCAGTCCAACTCCGTCTACAATATCTGCATCGATGAGTTTTACATTCGCATCGATCTCCAGATCCTTGATTTCATCGGCGATCTTTTCCTTGATCTTGTCCACGTCGGTGATCTTTTCGAAGAAGTCACCAATACCGGCATGAACTGTCGAGATTGTGAAGCATTGCAGTGCCAGAATCAGAGCGAGAAGAAAGAACTTTTGCATGGAGCATTTCCTTGGGTAATTGATTAGCGACGAATTAAACTATAACAAGCTACTCAAAATGCGCAAGTCAAAGAGCTGAAATAAGCAGAAATAATGCTAAAATCTAAGGATTTTTCAGGATAAATTGATCGAATATGGGAAAGAGCTAGCGAAGTGCATAGCCCTTTGTCATGCTGTGGTTATGAATCGGCTTATTACAGCACTTTGTATTTTTCTCGCGATATTCTTCCTTGGGGGAATCCTTTATGCAGGGTCCAAGGCTTCCATAATGACCAGTTCACAGCAAATCCTGAAAGACGTCTGGGGACAGGTAATGCTCCTTGATTTGTACCTTGGATTCTTCTGCTTCTTTCTGCTTGCCTGGTACAGCGGAATGAAAAAAGTGAACTGCATTCTACTTTTCATTGTGACGTGCATCCTGGGGAATCTGGTTCCTTTGCTGGTTCTGGCCTACCTCTTTTTTGTAAATACAGCTCAAAAGGAACAATCTTGAAGTTGTTTTTACTCTGGCAATGGAACTGGTGGTGTATTGTCCTGTCGGCGAAGTTTGAGTTGGGGCTTCTCGCCCTCATCTCTGTTTTTGCCAGCCTGTATTACGCAAGTCGACAAAGAGAGACGCCGGGAATAATAGCTCTGGCACTGGTGTCTCTATTCTTGGGAATTCTTGCTGAAAACTCTTTTGTCTGGTTTGGATGGGTCAGCTGGGCACCATCTCATCAGAGCTGGATTCCGCCCTGGTTTTTACTTTTACTTTGGCTGAATATGACTCTCGCCTGGGACTTTCTGATGGCGAAGTTTTCAAAGTACTGGCTATATGCCTTGTTCCTGTTTACGGTTTCTCCCGCTTACTATGGTGGAGAGAAATTGGATTTGATTGAGGCAAGCGTGTCTTTGGAGTCATGGTTGGGAATCGGATTCATCTATTGTGTGGTACTCTATTTCATCACTTCTGTTAGGAAAGGCTAAAACTTGATGCAGTCAAAATTATTCATTGTTCTCATGTTCTTCATGAACCTTGTTTCCTGGGCCGAAGAGAGCTGTTTACAATGTCATTTCAATAACTCCCATGTCCTTGGGCAGGGAGCTGTTCTCAAGGATTTCTCCAGTGTACGAAGCGCCGTATTGCGAACGGGACACTTTTGGATTCCAAGAGAGGAGTTTCGAGCGGCGAGAATGAATTTTGACGCCTGGAAAGAAACTGAAGAGTCGTCTTTCTATGAGGCTGTAAAAGAGACTTTGAAGCAACAAAATGCTCGGGAGTTTAAGCAGTCAGTGCAGGCCCTGAACAGCAGATTGAAGCGTCAAGTCAAAGGCTTTAATAGAGTATCGAGAGCTCTGGAGTCAGAGAATGTGGTGATTCAAAAGCAGGGTTTGAAGGCTTTGCTCAATCCCTTTTACGAAATTATTCCCACCCAATCTCAAAATTATAGCTTTGCCACCACAATCAAGAGCTCGGTTCAAAAAGTATTGCTGGTCTTTGGTGGAACAACAGAGACAATGGAAGGGCATTTTGAATTGCAAGTTCAGGGTCTTGATCAAAACAAAATTCAGGGTACAGTTGGCCTCAATCGTTGGAATCCCAAGAAATTGAAGACAAGCGGGAGTTTTGAAGTCAATTGGTATGGAGAACTGGGCAAACTGGATCGCAAGGAAGATCTCTTTGATCCACTACTTCAAAACTGTGCCTGGATTTTGCAACGTCCGAATGGTTTCTCCAATGAACCCGTGACCATGATTCGTCCCATTGCTCTTGAGACCGGTCGGGTAATCAAACAAGAGGAAATGTTAGCCAAGGTAATCGTGGATCCCGAGAAGGATTTGAAAATATCCTTTCTGGATGGGGAACCGTACTTGCGAGTCGGATTTGAGGTGGTCAAAGCTGAAGATGGTGGGCAGATACAGATTCGTGGTGGAGAGGGGAATGCCAAAGTTAATCTTTCCGGTGGACTGGAGCGGGCCCACGCCGTTCTGGCGCTGGGTGTGAGAGCCTTTGGGATGACACTGAGAGCAACTATGGAGCAGTGGATTCAAAAGATTGATCAGCAGACTTCACGGGCATTCGAAAAAGAAAAAGAATAGAGGCTTGATGATTTCAGAGTCTGAAATGTTAATTTCTTTCGCAGAGTTATCGGAATAGGGTCTTTCCCGATTGACTGAACAGAATCAGACTCTTGGAGCTTGAATAGACTTAAGCTCCTCAATACTTCTCCAAAGAATGCTGGCCACCAGGTTTCATGGCTGTTGATTGGATTCTGGTCAGGATCGTTAATCAGGCTTCAGTGAAGTTTGTTATAAAACCTCTCTGATCGGCTTTCGGATTATTTTTCGGTAACTGGAAAATCTTCACTGAGAAAGAGCGAGCGAACAGATCTTTCCATGGCTGTTCTTCTCATTTCAGGAATCCCCAGCATGGCACAAAGCTCAAGGTAGACTCCAAACTTCTGCGGATCTTCTGTGCCCTGGGAAGCTGCTAGGGCGTAGCCAACAGACTGAGTGAGGCTGATTTCTGGCCGAGTGAGTTCAGTGTAATCAAGCTCATTCAAAGAAGGAGGCTCTTCACATAATTTCTCAATCCACTCATGGGGTAGCAGGATTGTGTCGCAGCGCAACCTGAGGATGTACTTCTCTTCTTTGGTCAAAGGGCCGTTCGCCAAAGCAATACACATCCAGGCTTTCAGGATGCGATTTTGATTGTATTTTTTCAGTCGATCGAGAGCTGTTGACATAAATCCCTTTGAATTCACCAGATGGTAGAGTTAAACCCGCAAATAGTATGCACTAGTTTGACGTGTTTTGTTGTAAATGGTCCAAGCTAGAATGAAACAGGGATTGGAATCGGTATCGCTGAGGTCTATAGTGGCAGCCATGTACAAGATTCTGGGTATATTTTTTGTGGGTTTGGCATTGGCTGGTGCCGTTTTACCAGTATTGCCAACCACACCTTTTTTGATCCTGGCCGCGAGTTGTTTCGCCAAGTCATCCAAAGAGTGGTACGACTGGTTGATGAACAGTAAAATCTTTGGCCCTACCCTAAGGGAGTGGGAGAACCACCGAAGTATTCCGCTACGAGCCAAGGTACTTGCCTTGAGTATGATTACAGTCATTGGAGGTTATTCGTTATTCTTCAGGCTGGAGTCCTTGCCCCTGCAGATATTGGTAGGCTGCATTCTTGCGTACGGCATCTATTTTGTGGCAAGAATCCCGACAAGACAAAAGTCAGTGGAAGTAATGCAGGACGCTTCTGAGCAGGAAAACTAGGAAAATTTTCGCAAGAGAGCTTATACTGAGATCATGTGCGATTTAATCCAGGATATACAAAACGAAGTCATCCATCGTTCCCAGGACTTTGAATTTGCTCAACAGGAAATCAGAAAGCAACTTGAGAAAGACCCATTGGAGCTTGATGAGTTTTTAGAAAAGACCATCTCCTATCATTTCGCTCTCTGGGACTTGAACTTCGCCTGTGAAGAAGACCTGGAGCTTTTGATGAATTGTTTGTCGCAGCTGCAGGAGAAAGATCTGATCAAAAGTTATTTTGAAGATTTCAACAAGCACTTTCTTGATTCTGTTCGATTCGGCAAGCGCTCACGAAAACACCTGGTGGATTCTCTTTGTGTCTTGTGTGATGCAGTGGATCAGAATTTACTTCCCGAGTTTTTTGGTAAGTTTGAGACCATTCTTCTGGAGTTCAGCAAAGAGCAGGGTGGAAAAGCCAAATCCTGGATGAACGCCTGGTTGAAGGACCGACTCTGGGTTTATTTCAGTGAGTTCGGTCTGGATGATCATCTTGAGAGTCGGATCCAGTCTATTTGTACCGATTTCAGCAAGCACTGTTACCACGCCTTTTTGCAAGGCAAACTGGGTTCACTCCAGGGAGTCGCCAATCTGGGTCCCACAGTGGACTTCGCCTGGCTTGAGCGTGAATGGAAAGCTCTGGAGAAGTTACTCAAAGAGAGACACCCTCAGGAATGCAGCGCTCTGGAGAAACTTCACGAGCTGTGCCAGGCCAATCAAGAATAGCTGTGCAACCAGTGATTCAAACGTGTAGGCGAATCCGGAATAAGTGTTTAAGCCCAAATCTGAGCAGATCGAGGAAGTGAAAAATCTCTTGCTCAGGGTTCTTTGGAGAGCTGGATCAGACTTCTAAAGTGAGCTTGGTCATACTACTATTGTGGGATCGATCAGACTTCTATTGTTGTCTTGATCAGGCGTAAAGTGACTTGAGGGATGTACGGTTGTCCTCTGAAATCAGCATAAATGCTCGATGACACCATCAAGCATCTGCTGATATTCATTGGCTTTGAAGTTCAGTGAAGGAAGCTCACCTACATAGAGTCCGGGTATGACCCAGTTAGCATCGTAATTTTTGAGCAGTTTCAGGCTTTCTATCATCTGAGCCCTGTTTTCCTCAGAGATGGCCACACGCCATTTGCCGCTGTTTGGATAGAAAGTATCTCCGGTAAAGAGCAGCTTTTCCCCTTGATGCTCCAGTAGAAAACATGTGCTTCCTGGACAATGACCCGGGGTGGGAATGGCAAGGACATCTTCTTCGATATTCTCCAACTGGCGCACGGGGCGGGCAAGTTTCGCGTAAGGTTTTACAAAACTCTCTTCCAGTTCATGGGCAACAATCTCGCTACCATAGGCGTCCTGTATTTGTGTGAGTGCAGGCGAACATTCATCGCGATGGTTGAGATAGATAGTATGAACTCCACCAATCCCATCTATAAATCCATTTTCATCCCACAGGCTGGAGCAATGAAACATCCGGTTCCTGCTAGCTGAAATAACCACGGTGGCGAAAGTTTTCACTGCATTGAAGAAGGGGTGTTCATCAGTTGTTTTATGTACACCACTGAGTAGTTCGTTCATAATGCATGCTCCTGAGTAATGACTTGTACATTCATAATTCATGTTTCGGCGTCATCATTTGTTCAATCCTAAGCCTACAAGCCGGGAAATCGCACTATATTCAGAAGTTATAATTCCATAGCAAAAAACTATGTTAGAAAATGGATACGATACCTTGAATAAATTTTGAGCCTATCCTAAATTAAAATTGTTCTAAACCTGTATGAGTTATAACAAGGTGTAAAAAGGTTTCAGTTCCAGCTCTCTTCGAGGAGAAAGGACAACTGAAGATTTTGTACGAAAGGAAAGCAAATGAGAATCAAGGCAATTCTTACGACGGCGGCTTTGGCAGTTTCAGCCTGTGTGATGACCCAGGCGAGTCCACACCACATGCACAGTCACAGCAAGCAAGCAAAGACGAATCAATTCTGGTGGCCTGATCAACTGAATCTGGCGCCTCTGAGAGCCCACGCCAAGGAATCCGATCCCATGGATCGTGGATTTGACTATCGCAAAGAATTTGAAAAATTGAACCTGAAGGAAGTCAAGAATGATATCGCTGCAGTTCTCAAGGACTCACAAGACTGGTGGCCAGCCGATTATGGTCATTATGGTCCTTTCATGATCCGAATGGCATGGCACAGTGCTGGTACTTACCGAGTCACTGACGGTCGTGGAGGCGCTGGTGGAGGGCAACAGAGATTTGATCCTTTAAACAGCTGGCCTGACAACGGAAATCTGGATAAGGCTCGAAGATTACTTTGGCCAGTTAAGAAGAAGTACGGTAGCAGCCTGTCCTGGGCAGATTTGATGATTCTTGCCGGGAATGTAGCCCTGGAAGACATGGGTTTCAAAACCTTTGGATTTGCTGGTGGTCGTACTGATGACTGGGAAGCTGATTTGGTTTACTGGGGTCCGGAAGAGAAGTTTTTGGAGCGCAAGAGACACACTAAGGGCGGAAAGCTCAAAAAACCATTTGGTGCCACTCATATGGGTTTGATTTATGTAAATCCGGAAGGCCCCAATGGAGTTCCCGATCCACTCAAGTCAGCTCAAGCAATTCGTGAAGCCTTCGGAAGAATGGCTATGGATGATGAAGAAACCGTCGCTTTGATTGCCGGTGGTCACACCTTCGGTAAAGCCCACGGTGCGCACAAGCCCCAGGACTGTGTTGGGGTTGAACCTGGTGGAGCTCCCATCGAGAACCAGGGTTTTGGCTGGAAGAACAAATGCGGTGAAGGGAAAGGGATTGATACAGTTACCAGTGGACTGGAAGGTGCCTGGACACCAACGCCAATTCAGTGGTCTCAGGCATACTTCAACACTTTGTTTGGATTTGAGTGGGAACTGACCAAGAGCCCGGGCGGAGCCAAGCAGTGGAAGCCTAAAAATCCTGCTGCAGCTAATCTTGTGCCAGACGCTCATCATAAGACCAAGCGTCATGCACCAATGATGATGACAACCGATCTGGCATTGCGCGAAGATCCAAAGTACCGCGAGATTTCTTTGAGATTCAAAGACAATCACAAAGAATTTGAAGATGCTTTCGCAAGAGCCTGGTTCAAGCTGACTCATCGTGACATGGGACCTGCCGCTCGTTACGTGGGTAGTGATGTACCCAAGGAAACCCTTAGTTGGCAAGATCCGATTCCAGCAGCTGATTATGAACTGATCGACAAAAACGATGTGGAAAATCTTAAAGAGCATATCGCAGGGACTGGATTGAGCTCCACTGAGCTTGTTAAGGCAGCTTGGGCAAGTGCATCAACTTTTCGTGGAACAGACATGCGCGGTGGTGCTAACGGTGCTCGAGTCCGACTGGAACCACAAAATTCCTGGGAAGTGAATGATCCCAAAGAGTTGAACAATACTTTAAGCAAACTGGAAGCTGTTCAGCAGAAGTTCAATAGAACTCTGCGGGGTAACAAGCAGGTATCTTTTGCTGACGTGATTGTACTTGGTGGGGTTGTTGGTATTGAAAAGGCTGCTCGCGATGCTGGATATACTCTGGTTCGAGTACCATTCAAGCCAGGCCGGGCAGATGCTTATCAGAAGCACACAGATGTAGAGTCCTTCTCTCATCTTGAGCCTAAAGCGGATGCTTTTAGAAACTACTATAGTAGCGAGAGTTACTTCTCTCCAGCTGAAATGCTTGTAGATAAGGCCAACATGCTGAATCTGACTGTTCCAGAAATGACGGTACTGTTGGGTGGAATGCGTGCCTTGAACGCAAATACAGGGGGCTCATCACACGGTGTGTTCACAGACACTCCTGGAGTTTTGAACCCCAACTACTTTGTGAATTTACTTGATATGTCCACCAAATGGACCAAGTCCAAGAGCAAAGATGGTTTGTATGAAGGTAGAGATCGCAAGACAGGCAAACTGAAGTGGACTGCTACTCCAGTGGATCTGATTGTGGGATCTCATGCAGAACTTCGCGCCATTGCAGAAATTTATGCTTCAGATGACGGTAGCTATAAGTTCCTTCGAGATTTTGTAGATGCCTGGACAAAGGTAATGCAACTGGATCGATTTGATCTTCGTTAAGAAGTACAATTAGATCTAAATTCTATAGGGCCCGGCAGCGATTCAAGCTGTCGGGCTTGTTTTTATTAGGGGCGAAGAGCCTGAGTCCATTCCAAACCAGATCTTGAGACAGAGGCCCCGCTTGTCTATACTGTCAAAATGATTCGATGGATACTTGTTTTTGTCCTGCTTGGCACTGGCTACAGTCAGGAGACTGCTCTCGATTTCTTTATGAAAGCGAAGGAGCTTGAAGGTCAGGGGGAATGGGAGGAAGCTCGCAAGATGCTGATCAAAGCCTCCCTTCGAAGATCAGAAGCAGCCAAAGAAAGGTTTGGAGAGTACAAAAGTCAGGAGAGATTCCTGGTAGCCACCAGTACCATTTCAGACGCAAAAGAGAAGATATCCTTCCTGCAGGAAGGGCAGTTTATCAGCGATGGAGACTGTAAAGTCTACAACCCTTATCCCAAACCCAAAGAGAGCATTCGCTATGAGGGAGACTGTGAAAATGGTCTGGCTCATGGGAAGGGAAAACTTTTCTGGTTTAATCGTGGCAAAAAAATCTTTGAATACGAAGGGGACTTCGAAGAAGGAAAACTTCATGGTCTTGGCTTGAGTCAGAAGGGAGACGAGTCCCTTTATTTTGGTTACTGGCAGGATAGTCAAAGGATGGGCCTTGGTATCAAGCAAACTCCTGAAGGAATCTACAGTCTCTCCTGGATTCAAAACAAACCGGTCTTTGGGATCAGCTATCTCAAAAGTGGAGAGGTCTATCGAGGTGGCCTGGATATTCTAATGCGAGCTCAGGGATTCGGAATCCTGCAAAAGAGCACTGACGAGTCATTGCTTGGCAACTTCAAAGATGGTCAGCTGCATGGCTATGGAGTCCAAAAAACTGCTCAGAGTAAACAAGGTGGCTTCTTTGATGCGGGTAACCTGATCGCGCAAAAGTCGGTGGACTTCGCAACCCAGGCGGTGAAGCTGCAAGAGATGGTGAAGGACCACGAAGAGTTCTTTGAGAAGTATAAGGAACAACTTCCGGCACAAAACCAGAGGTGATTCACTGAAGTTATGGGGAGCAATGACACGAGCTTTTCTCCTGTGAGTCAGACGGAATTAAGGCTGGTGCCTGATTATGAATTCTTCCGGACTTGAAGTCTCAGTGCTTTATTACTTATTGGGTAAAGTAGTCAGATCTCGTAACCTGGTAACCAGCTCGTCCACCCAGCTATCTAAGTGATGATCCAGCTTGTTGTGAACTTCAGCGAGCTTGGCTTTTAGCTTTGCAAGATAATCACCTTCAAGCCAGGCTCTGGCTCTTTGTCTCTGCTCCTCTTCGCTGGTGCAGATCAACTCATCCAGATCCAGATGCTTGAGGATGGAAGCGCTCGTGGAACTGGCCCAGGACTTGCCAGCCAGACAAAGTACCGGTACACCGGATACCAATGCATCTACGGTTGTGCTATGACCATTGTAGATTTTACTATCCAGAACCAGATCAGCCAGGCTGAGTCGTGCAAGATGCTCTTCTCGACTTAAAAACCGTGGGGCTTCTCCCGAAGGGCTGGTTTGAAAATACAAGCGAGAGGGAGGGATGTTCATTTTTCCAAAAAGGTCTCGAACCAAGGCTCTGGCGCTCTCATCGTTGCACAGCATCCATAAATCAAGCAGTAGGTTATCCTGCATAATTTTGCCAGCCTGGATCAAGTCAGACTTCTTCAATTTGTAGCCGCTGCCGCTAAGGAGCAATAACTTCCTGTCTTCAGGAAGCGAAAAATCGGCTCGAGAGTACTTTCCCAATTCAACCTGGTGGTAAGCAAGCGGCATAAATCCATTGTCCATAAAAAGGGGTTTTTCAGTGAAGTACGGTCGGTTCTTCTCAGGCAACACAACTTCATCAGCAATAACATAGTCCATATTCTCAAGGGCTGTCGTTCCTGCATAACCCAGAAAACTCAGCTGAACTGGTGCACTTCTCATAGCAAAGAGTTCCAGACGGGTATTGAGGGTGAATCCCTTGAGATCAAAGAGAAAGCCGATTTTCTCACTTCGAATCTGATCAACCATGTTTGAAAAATTACCCTGCAGAATGACAACTTTCCCTGCAGCCTCAAAGAGTTGATCTCTGATCATTGAATTGTCTGACTGTCCGTAGCTAAACAATGTGGTGGACACCTTTCTTTCTTTGAGCTTACGCAAGACTGGAAGAAGTAAATGTGCTACCGGGTGCTCTCGAAAATCATCGCTGACAAAACCAAGATTGAACTGGACTGATTGACTTTGAACAGGAGGAATCGATTCATTGGAAACTGAAGTTTCAACTTTCTTAGCCTGGGCTTTACTGATCCTGAAAAGTAACTCGGGATCATCACAGCGTGCCATAAAATGCCAGGGAGACTCCACCGGGGTGACATTACTTTGGAGTTGATCAAGAGTGATCTTGTGAAGTCTTTCTTCGAGTTGATCAAGTTCATCAAAATCCCAGGTCTGGCGAAGCGTCTGGGCATAGTTACTGAGAACAAAGGGGCTTTCTTCAAGCAGAGACATTGCCTTGCGGTAATGGAGTTTCGCCTGAGGATAATCTCTTTTGAGGTAGTACAGATTGGCAAGGTTGAGGTGAGAGTCGCCATGATTTGGATCCATGGTGATATTGTGCTGGAGTACAGCCATGGCATTGGGAACATCACCATGGCTGATTAAGATCACTGCCAGATTCAATCCCGCACCCAGATTCTTTGGACTTCTCTTGAGCACAC
>Ga0181593_10000289_pt1 | contig 43406 bp, 33 predicted proteins | sample 071ome_19_FD_133756 | JGI IMG/M metagenome (GOLD analysis project Ga0181593, IMG submission 133756) | Coastal salt marsh microbial communities from the Groves Creek Marsh, Skidaway Island, Georgia - 071413AT metaG (megahit assembly) | ecosystem: Environmental > Aquatic > Marine > Intertidal...
CAAACTATTTTAGCCACGGAGAGGTGACAGAGTGGCCGATTGTGCAGCATTGGAAATGCTGTGTACCGCAAGGTACCGCGGGTTCGAATCCCGCCCTCTCCGCCATTAAAATTAGTCTTTAAACCTTAAGCGTTACGGACGAAAACCTTGGCACTTCCATTAAAGCTAGCTTCAGCAAGATCCAGGCTGGCCGGTGCAACGATAGGTTGAGCTGAACCAGGGGCAATCGCTTGTCCGGAAATCAATATAGCCACTTTACCATAAAGGTTGGTGGATTCTCCGTCAGCAGGAGCCATCACTTCACCATCATTGAGCCATCGGCGTAATTGTATTTGACTCCATCCATTATATGGAGCCTTGGCACCAAGAAGGTTCTCGGCAAATCTCATCGCTGCAGTTTTCCAAAGGCTTCCTGCCAGCTCGGGAGATTCGCCCATGATTGTTTGCATCGAATCGGTGGTTAGCCAAAGTGCATTAACCGTTGAGTCAGCGATCACAGTAGCCGTTCTCGGCACACCGGCTAGGACCGCCATCTCACCAATCACAGCTCCTCGGCCCATAATATCAACGACCACATCTCCAATCGAAACCTTGACACTTCCACGTGTGATCACGATCAGTCCATCCCCGGAATCTCCCTGTTTCATAAGGGAATCTCCGGAGTTGTACACTCGGGATTCCGAAGCGTTAAGAATCTTTCCGATCACCTGATCACTCATCCCCTTCAACCAAGTAACTTCGCGAAGAACCTCTTCGGGCTCAGGAAGCCTCAGTTCAAGAGGACTCTCCATCACATTTTTCATCCTTTCTTCCACCGCAGTAATCATACGCGTCGCTTCATCCGCTTCCAACATGCCTTCTCCACGCATTTTCTTGATCGTATTACGCTCGTGGTTCAATACCGAACGAATGGCATCTTTGGTTTCAATCCCCACGGTGACCTCTGGGTAATTTTCATGCATGTTGCGGATATACTGAAGACCTCGAAGGCGATTTTGACGAATCTCATCTTTCAATAAACGGGAGGTCTTTTGTTGCTTTTCTTCATCTCCTGAATCATCCAGTTCCTTAACCAAAGAGTCGACCATCTTGGCCATAGCTTGTTGAGCGATCACAAATGCCTTTGATGCATCGTACCCTACGGTGATTCTATCGGAAAAATACCTTTTTAAAAAAGGAACTTCTTTGAGGGCTTCACTCAATTTACTGACTGTACAGATGTCATCCAAGTAGGTTCGTTCTGTCATGGAAACCTTACCTTGGAAGTCGAGGAACTCACTAAGATTGTTGTCCAACAGGGCAACGGCACGGGCAGATAACAAACCGGAGCGAAACTGTGCCCAGTAACTACTTCTTTCTTTTTCGAGAAGCCTTCTTCTGGCTTCTGCAAGTGTATCCATTGATTCGAGTTCACTTGCCGTGAGGGGATAGGTTACCGGGTCAGGAAGATAATTACGAACAAGCCCCCAGTTAGCACCACTGAGAAAGCGATCATCCTTAAGTAAGTCCATTTCTTGCTCGCAAACATTTGAAATATTTCCCGTCGCATTGGAAAACATCAGCTTTTTGACAGCGGGCAACTCAGTGAGTCCGAGTTTATTAACCAGCGTCTTAATGGTAGTCGCATTCACAAGCAAAGTGAGCAATACAATACCAGAAATTAAGAAAAGGAACTGATCTCTGACCCTGGTTGAAATACCAACAAGAGAGGCCTGAACAATTGCTCCACTACCCTCGCCAATGATGAGTACTTTTTTATCGCCAGAAGCGAGTTGTTCACGCAACTCTGACGCTTCTCGGGAGTTTTTCTTACCTAGAGTTTGTTCAGCCGTCTCAGTGGATTGTGCAATCTCGACGATTCTTCCATTTGAAATTTTAGCTTGGGCGAAGCTATTAGCCGCCATTCCATATAGGTTAAGGTTGGGATTCGGACTCGAAGAGTAAGAGCTTGCCTCCTCTGCATCCACCACGAATACCGATGTGGTTTTTTGAGAATACCCACTTCCACCCTCTGAAATATCGAACTCATACCTTAAATTCTCGGTGTACACAACCAAGGCTAAAGCCAAACCAATCGCACCACGCAAAGCCCCCCACCAAACCACAACTGCGTCCTTTCCAGGGAGTCCGTACCCAGCTTTCTTCATCAGCGGATAAAACATCCCCATATTGATTGCACGAACCACATGAATGGCAATGTAGACCAGAAATAGAATGAGAAAGTCCATTCCTGTGGGCTGGGCTTTTTGAGCAATGACTACACCAACAACGATGAAAATAATTACATTCGCAGCAAAGGCAGTGAATTCCCAAAATTCATGCATGAAATGCTCCACTTCTGGGCTAATTCGTGTACGTCCGACTCCAGCCATCAAAATGCCCAGTGCGACCAACCCTAAAACTCCTGAGACATGGAAGAAATGTTCACAGACAAAGAACACCGCATAAGCAGTTACTAGAACAACCGTGATTTCAATCAGTGGATCATTAAACACTTTCCGAACCCAAAGGATGCCAATTAGACCAATCAATACACCGACTAAGCCTCCAGCCGCACCAATCTTGCCAAATCCTATTGCAGCACTGCCAATGAAACTACCCGTTCCTAGAAATTGCTCCGCACCTGTAACCACTCCGATCAATAAAACAAATGCGACAATCGCTGTCCCGTCATTCAACAGAGATTCACCTTCAATTAAGGTACCCAGTTTTTTGCTCGCTCCTAATTCCTTGAGCAAGGCAACCACCGCAACCGGGTCGGTAGCACTTACGACTGCACCAAAAAGCATCGATGCCAACACAATAAAAGCACCGGAATCGACATTCCAGTCCTCGAGTGCTCCTCCCGCGCCCCCAAAAGCCATAATCAATCCCATAAAAGTGAGCCCAGTCATCACGGTTGCGGTGATGATGCCGGGACCAGCTAGATAGAAAGCATTGAGAAAGGATTTTTTAAAAGTGTGAACATCTAGGGCAAACCCAGCCTCAAAAATAAGAATCGGTAGAAAAACATATAAAATAAGGTGACCATCTAGGTTCCCACCCCAGGAGATGGCTCCACTCAGGGTATCCACCAATTTATCCCACAGACCAGGAGTATGTTCCGTTGCATGTTCAACCCCGTGAGAATGACCGCCATGAGGACCATAGGCACGATTGAGTGCCCCCATTCCTAACCCAATAAGTAGAAGAAGGACAGTAAAGGGCAGAGGGATGCGTTGGAGGAAATGTCTGGTGGCAGCACCAATGATCAAAGCAACTATGAGAAAGAAAAGGCCATACAGGTAACCGCTGTCTCCTGATGAAGCAAGTACGGGAAAAAGGATAGGAGTATTCATAGTAGGTTCGTGTTTAAATCAATTCCCGCGAAGCAAACGACTGGGAAAGGGTCGGGTTGTATTTGGATTAGTGTTTGTTTCCAAATCCGCAGATGTGGGGATGTCAGACGAATTTTCTTTGGCAAAGTGGATCGGATCGCGACCGAGCAATTCGCTCAAGGGAGACCCCTTCGATGGCTGATAATTTTTGTGTAAGCTACTGGATCCAAGGTTTTTTCCGCTCATCTTATCTTGATTTCCCTGCAAAATTTCAAATTTCTCCCCTCCTTGGGCATGGCCAACGGTTGCATCGAATGATTTGCCTATGAGTAATTGCTGCGATTTAGCCACGCTGCCCAAAGATTCTTGAAAACTTTTACTATTCGAAAAACCTGAAACTAAGAACGAGGTTTCAGAGAGGTTGGAAAGGTCAACCATTACTTTATCACTAAAGTTCTTAGATTTTAGATCGGTAAATAACAATTCGCCAGGGAGAAGAGAAACGGAATCCCTCTCTGAATAGTGCAAACGAATTTTACCCAGTAATCCAACCATTTTGAATCCACCATTTGGCTCGACATCAATTAAACATGAGCCCGCACCGGAAATTCTAACGAGAACCTCAGGACCACGCACCACAAGACTGTTATTAAAATTTCTAGAACGAAGAAAGAGTGAACCTGAAAAAAGTTCGATAGCCTTATTTTCCAATAAAAAGGTGGTGGATGAGCCGAAGCGAAATTGAAAACCTGAGGCGAGGGTTTCGATGCCACTTTGGGGACGAACCGATAGCTTTTTATTCGACGGTAAAAATTGCGATTTGGCAATCGGGTTGATCGAGGTGGCTTCTCCTATTTCAACCACTCCATCCCCAATGGATGTGATCAACAGATGTGCCAACTTGCCCACAGCCGTATTTAACACACACAAAGATACAAAACTAGCAAGCAGGTATAACCTCATATTCCATGATCAAAGGTATTTTCAAGGACAGGTCAAACAATCAAAATCTTAGAATAATAAAATATATAAATTGATTTATCTCTCTAAATTACAATTTTTACACCTCTTCTTAAATATGCTGGCACATCAAGATCTTCGCCCTCGTACATGTTTTTATTCGGGAGATCATCAAAAATGCCCCTTTGGTTTTTTTCTTCCATAAAGGAGAATGTGTTCTGCTCTAAGTTCGTAAGATCCTTTTTTTTGTTTGTTCTATTCAGTTTGTTTGTAGAAGGAAGTTTTTTATCTTCAAAGATTTCCAACTTCGAACGATGAGACTGCTTGGCGGGAGAAGTAAATTCGATTACTTCCTGAGAAGCCGGAGCCACATCAGCCTTTTGGATCGCTGGTTCCAAAGCAGTGACCCCCAAGACGGTTATCTTCACTTCATCTCCAAGGTTTTCATCCACATGGGCCCCAAAAACAACTTCTTCTCCTGCTTTAAAACTATCACGAATTTCTTTTGAAACGGTTTGTAAACCGGACATACTCAGAGAGGTTCCTCCCTGAATAAAGATGAGCAAAACATCTGCAGCCTTAGAAACATCTGGCATATGCAGCATCGGACAAACCATTAAGTCACGCAAGGACTCTCTCAAACCATCTTGCCCTTTCCCTTTTCCATATCCAAAAAGTGTTCTTCCTCCTCTTCCAGCAAAAACTTTGCGGAGGTAGGAAAAATCGACATCTATCATTCCTCTCTTGTAGATTAGGTTACAAATCGCACTTATGCCACGGCTGACATTGCGGCTGGCTTCAGCAAAACATTCTAGAGCGGTTGCCTCCTCGCCTCCCATTTGTAACAAAGAATCGTTGGGCAGTGGAACCACTGCATTTGCGTAGTTTCGAAGTTCCGACATGCACTTCTCAGCCTGGGCGTGTCGTGATTTTTCCCAACTAAAAGGCAAAGGAGTAAAGGCAAAAATTAAGGCACCTTGCTCCCGGGCTAGCCGAGCGACTACAGGTGCACCCCCACCTCCAACACCACCCCCAAGCCCAGCCAACAGGAAAATAACATCAACTCCCTCAAATTCTTTGCGGAGCTTATCTTTTTCTTCTTCAGCCAATCTTTTACCTAAGGCAACATCTCCACCGGTGCCCATGCCCCGGGTATGCCTTTTACTAAAGATGAGTTTTTGGGATGCCAGGGATTCCGAAATCGCCTTCATATCCACATCCACGGCAAGGTTATCGACAGAATCAAAGTTATCGAACCTCAGACCATCAATCAACGAGATGCCTGCTCCTCCTAGACCAATTACTTTTGCTCGGATCCCATAAGTATTTTCGGCGGGAACCCGAAGGTTTTCTTCTTCAAATAATGTATCTTGGCTCATGGTAATATGTATGGATTAAACTTGCACGCTGGGGATTTTATATACCTAGAAAACCACCAATTTTTTTAAAAAGTCCGCTCGTTTGATTCGAGCGAGATTCGCCAGGCAAACTCCGATCCTCCAACCCATAATGAAGCAAACCGAGAACCGACGAATTTTCCGGTTGGGCTAATTCTTGCCCCAAACCTGTGGGAAATGTACCTTTCGTGGCTGGAACACCCAATACTTTGGATGCTAACGACTCGATTCCAGGCAGACGGGATGAACCTCCAGTGAGAATAACTCCGGCTCCGAGCTCCGTTGGATCTAGCAAGTCTCCCAACTCTTTGCTTATAATCTCAAATAATTCTACGGTTCGTACATGAATAATATCCGCAATGGCTTTGCGTGGAATCGTTCGGTCTCCGATCGTTTTATTACCAATAATCCAAAGGTCTTGTTCTGCGTCGGTTGAATCTGCTTGGGCTTTCCCATATTCTAGCTTCAGTTCCTCTGCGTAAGGTTCCAAGACTCTTAATCCCATAGCTAAATCACCAGACAGATGATCCCCTCCCACTGGAATCACCCCGGTGAATGCAATGTTCCCACCACGATATAAAGCCAAATCGGTAACCCCTGCACCCATATCCACCACTAGCACTCCTGCCCTTCGTAAATCAGGCCCTGCGACCAAGGTGGTTGATGCAATCGAAGAGAGGATTAAGTCATCCACATCCAGACCATACTGATAAGCCAGATCGAGATTCATGCGGATCGCTGTTTCATCGCCCTCGATTGACCAATAAGCGAGTTCGACTCTTTGACCAATCATCCCCACGGGATCTTCTACTGGACGACCATCTAATAAAATAGGTAGACGCATATGTTGCACATAAGACCTGCCAGATGTGGGTTGTTTCCTTTTGGCTTCCTCCGCCGCACGCTGAAGATCTGCCAGGGAAACTTTTCCATCGGGGGATGCGACATTGGCACTACCCCTTAAAAAAGAGCCACGCAGATGAGCACCAGATTGGGCCAAGTAAATCGAATCAACGGTTGTACCAGACATTTTTTCCGCTTCTTCCAACGCAGCATGCATACTGGATGCAGTCTTTCTAAAATCAACAATTTCACCTTTTCGCATCCCCTCATTTTTACGCTGAGATTTACCCACAATGTTGAGGGTATTGTCTTCTAAAACCTCACCGATTAAGGCTTTCGAAAAAGAAGTTCCGATTTCCACCGCACCAATTATTTTACTCATAACTTTATGAATTGAGATTTTAGCATTTTTTAGATCTTAGCAAAAACTGATCGACCATGAGATAGGTCAATCGAATGAATGAAGGGAGCTTTGGTGAACCTAGGTTCCTCGAGCATATAGCGGAGCCTTTTAAGTTGCGTGGCATAATCGGACGGATTGAAACGAATACTCCCAACTCTTTTTGACTTAATGGTAATATTAGCACCAGGGTCCTTTTCCGTTGGACGATTGTAAGAAACCACTCGCCAATCCCGGTAAATCTCAGGATATTCTATCCTGGCCAACTCCAAGAGAGGAGAAACAGAAGGCATATCCATTAACCTCTCGTATCCATCCTGATTACTTTTCTTTTGAATCAAAGAAGGGGAAACCTGAAGGGAGGGAAGATGTTTTAAAGTGGATGGTGAATAACCTGTTCCTTGATAAAGAGATCCATCTGAGGAGACTAACCAATCTTGAAAACCACCCTCTTCGCGACCCAACCTTAGAACCAATAGAGGGTCCCGTTCCTTGATCAATACTTTCAAGGTCGAAGGAAATTTTCTTTCTACAGTAGCGGACAAGATTTGATCCTCATCAAGTAAGGACTGATGAAGTTTCTTTAGATCAATTTCCGCAAGTGAGAGCCCTCTCAATGGACCGATCCAATTTAAAAACCACTTTTGACTCAACGCCCCATCAGAACGAAAAAGAACCCGGTCTACAGGGGAAGCAATCCCTGCAAAATCCCTTTGGTACAACTTGGAGGGAAAGGATTGGTTAAACTGATAGTGAATTAAAAAAGCCAAGACAACGACCGAGCTTAAAACTAAAAAAAATCGGCTCAAGATGAGTAATTTCTTGCGTGCTGCGATGCTTGAACTGGATTTAGAAGATGAACTAGGCTTAAGACTACGCCAGCTTACAGGCATCGAGAGATCATTCTTTTTTCTTTTAGTCATAAATTAGGCTGCGTGAGGAGGTTGCTGATCAAGAGAGACTTTCAAAAATCTATCGATAGCGGGTTGGACTAATTTTTTAGTCAACTGGTTAAAATTATATCCAGAAGAACTGGCACTCTTGGGAAGTAGGCTTGTAGCCGTTAATCCAGGTAAAGTATTAATTTCTAAAAAATGAGCATGTCCATCATCACAAATAATAAAATCAATCCTTGCAAAATCCCTGCATTCACAAATCTGATATGCATTCATCGCAAACTCTTTGATCTCCATTTCGGTTTCTTGATCAATAACCGCTGGAAATCGATACTCGGTTGAACCAGGAGTGTACTTTCTTTGATAATCATACACCCCACCGCAAGGAATTACCTCAACAATTCCCAATGTATCTCTGTCCAAAACTCCGATCGTAACCTCACGCCCAAAAATCCGTTCTTCGACTAACCAGTTATTAGGGTTCAATCTTTGTACAGTCTGTCTAAGATCATCTTCTCCTGAAATAAGATACAAGGAGACACTGCTCCCTTGATCCATGGGTTTGATGATTAGCTCCAATCCTAATTGGGCAATCACTTCATCTAAGTTCAAAGCCTGGGGGTCATTAAACTCAATTCCCCGAGGAACCCTCACACCCACGCCCGATACCCGATCTTTAGCCCGAGCTTTATCGATGCAAAGTTTGCTGGACTCCACACCGCTCCCACAATACTCAAAACCCGCTTGATCCAAGAGAGTCTGAAGTTCTCCATCTTCGCCAAAAAGACCATGAATAATCGGTAAAACTACATCCCTCTTGGGATTGAGTTCGGAGGGCAGTTCTCGACTCTTTAAATCGAACAACTGAGTATCAAAATTGAGAGACAAGGCCTCTAATAATGCACTTCCTGACTGAAGAGAAACTTCCCGCTCTGGGCCAATTCCTCCAGCTAAAATGACAATTCTGGGTATTCCATTCATAAGTTTGATTAATTTAAGACAGGTACTCCTTCCAAGAGTGCCCCAGTAAGTTGACTTCCGGCTCAAGAATTACCCCATGGGCATCCTTAACTCTCTTTTTTACTTTTTGGATAAGCTCAACAACTTCCTCGGATGTAGCATCACCATGATTAACGATAAAATTCGCATGTACTTCTGAAATCCCTGCCCCTCCAATTTTTTCTCCCTTCAATCCTGCTTGCTCAATCAACAGACCTGCAGGTAGGGAATCCGGGTTTCTAAAAACGCATCCGGAACTGGCTTGCTTTGGTTGACTCTTCCTTCTCTTACGGGACATTTTTTCGATCACTTTTCGTATCTCTAAATGTTGAGCTCGCCCCTCAGGTTTTAATTTCGCCCTAAGAGCAACCCCATTGTAAGCCTCTTTACAAAATCGATAGCCTACCTCCAGTTCACTTCCCTCAATCTGTTTAATTTTACCATCAGGCATCAAAAAGCTAACCCAATCCACCAAGTCAAAAATTTCCCAACCCATGGCCCCTGCATTCATCCTAAGTGCTCCACCTAGAGTACCAGGTATACCTTCAAGAAACTCGAATCCGCTAAGGTTTTTGGTGCATGCAAATTTACATATTTCCTTAAGTCTTGCTCCGGCCCCGACAGTGAGCGTTCCGTCTGAGTGTAATTCGACTTTCTTCCAACTCTCGCCCCGAAGACGAATCACCAATCCCCCAAAACCTTGATCAGGAACAATTAAATTGGATCCTCGCCCGAGCATGGCACGCTGTATTTCAAAAAGATCGCAAGCTTCAACCAAGGTTCTTAGATCGTTTGTATTGGCGGGTTCGGCATACCATTTAGTTGAACCTCCCACTCCCATGGTCGTCATAGAACCAAGGGGCATATCTGGCAGCAATTTTGTCTGCGGAGAAATGCGTTTATTTACAAAATGCCCAAAGGCGTCCTGCTTATTTCCTCCACAATGCTCCCAGGAAGAAAACGCATGAGCCCACTTGTGTAAGTCTCCAGCACCTAGAAAGATAATTTGATCTTTATGACTCGAAGATTGCTTTCCCAAGGCAATTTTAAGGTCATGAAAATTAGAAAACACCTTTGCAGAATCACGAAGTCGCGGAGGCAAATACCCGCTTAGTGCTTCGACCGCACCCAACTTATCGAACTTTTCGAAGGCCCCATAGGTTGGAAGCAGGTGCAATTCATCCGCCGAAGAAAGCTCTTCGGCAAACTCAGAAGCCAAAGCCTTCGTTCTGGAGTATCGGTGTGGCTGAAAAATTACCTTAAGCAAATGACTGGGCAGCAACTCATTTCGATACTGAAGCAAACTGGCAATTTCGGTTGGGTGATGGGCATAATCTTCAAAGACTTCTCTATTTTCTGAATGATAAAGGGTATTTTGCCTTCTTTCGATTCCGGGAAAATCACTGAAATTAATTTTGGAAAAGTTACAACCGAGCACTTTTCCAGTTTCGATTACCGCCCGTTGGTTAGCTTGCAAAAAATCGGCCGGTTTTTTGACTCCCTTGAACAGGGAAATCGTCTTTCCCTCCATGCCCGAAACAATCTTTTTCAGAGAAGTCGAATCGCTACAGATGATGGATTTTTTTGTTCTTTCGAAAAGTCTTCTTAACGCCCCCGCAAAACTCGAACTGTTCTCATATTGGTCGACATGGTCCCAGTCGCAATTCAAACATATTGTCATCCATGGAGTAAAAGATTCGATTGAACCATCGCTTTCATCCACCTCGATAACCACCCATCTAGATTTGGAATAAAAACCGGAGGGCAAGGCAAAATCTTTGAATTGGGCACCCACCAAGTGCGATGTGGCAAAACCGGATTGATTCAGAGCCCAGGCTAATCTGCCGGAAACACTTGTTTTGCCGTGACTTCCAACCACTGCAATCACCTTATGACGGGCAAATAATTCCGCCAAAAAATCACCCCGTCTGTACATCGGCACATTCAAGCCTTTCAAACTCGTAAGTCGGGGGTCTTCCAGGTTGATAGCCGAGGAGTAAATAACACAGTCAGGCGATTTGATTGGATTTAATTCATCCAAAATCTTGATTCCCCGATCCAAGAGATAGCTTCGGTTCGGCTCAATAAAACAATCGTCAAACGCCTCCACCCAAACACCCGCACCCTTAAGATAAAGAGCAAGAGGAGACATTCCCATGCCTCCAGCACCTAGTAGTAATACCCGTCGAGGTCTTCTCATATCCTTGCCCCTTCTAGAAGTTCAGACGAGACTGAAAAATTCTCTTTTAGTTGGAGATATTGCAGAATTTCCTTGCCTAATTTTTGTGCGCTATCTTCCTGGTCAATCGAATATAGATTGCGTCTCAAAATGGCCCGAAATTCTTCATTAAACATGACCTCTCTTACTTCAGACAGAAGTTTTTTATTTATATTTTCTTCAAGACAAACCACACCGCCACCCTTGGATTCAAGGTAACTAGCGTTGGCAAGTTGATGCTGATCGGCAGCATAGGGATAGGGAATCAAAATTGATGGAACACGACATCTGGTAATTTCCGCAATCGAACCAGCCCCAGCCCGTGAAATGATCAAATTAGCCGCTGACATCAAGACATGGATTTGATCACTAAAGGCAACAAATCTACTGGTGATGATTTCTCCACCGATTCCCTTTAACTGCACCGTACCAGAATTCTGCTCTCTCATTCCGGTTAAACAATAGACGGAGATTCCATCTTCAGCCAATTCACCAAGATTGTCTTTTACCCAATTATTTAAAGATTGGGCACCTTGGCTGCCACCTAATACAAGGAGCAATTTTTCTTTCATCGAAATACCCAGGCACTTTCGGGCTCTTTCCATTGGAATTCTTCGAAAATCGGATCGGAGAGGATATCCCAAAGGGAATACTTTTTCGGATGAAACCCCCGGCAGCATGACGCCATAGGGCAAATAGACCCGAGCAGCTCTTTTCGATAAAAAACGCACTGCCTTGCCCACTACCCGATTTGCCTCATGGACAAAAAAAGGAATCCTGCAAGTAAAGGCACCCAGGGCTGGACCAAAGGAAGAATAGCCTCCAAACCCAATTAATGCATCTGCATCTATCTTTTTAAAAAAAGTATGGGATCTAATAAACGAAATGATAAAACCCTTAAAAAATTTAAAAAGGCCTACAGGGGTTTTTATGAGCGGTGCCCCAGACATGGGCACAAAACTTAACTCTGGATATTTGGCTGATAGCCTTGAATCCACCTGCTTGTGGCTAATTAAAAGCCAAGTGCTACAACCTTGTTCCTCTAGGCTCTGTGCCAAAGCAATTCCTGGTGTTAAATGACCACCTGTCCCACCGCATGCAATAACTATATTCCTCATAACTCGCGTGCTTGAATGGGAGATGGATGATCCATCCTTCTCATTACATTGATGACCAAACCTACAAAAATAAAGGTTACGACCAAGTTAGATCCGCCATAGCTTATAAAGGGGAGAGACATTCCTTTCGTCGGTAAGCAACCGGTCACAACCCCCATGTTTATAATGGCCTGCAGTACAACAAAAAGGAGGGCTCCCATGGCAAGGAGATACTCGTTCATTCTCGAGACCAGCCGAATTTTGAGACAAACGGAAAAAAAGAAAACCATGAACGCTAAAAGAATGCCAAGGGTTGCCAAGATCCCGAGTTCTTCCCCAATTACTGGAAAAATAAAGTCTGTATGGGCTTCAGGTAAAAAATACATTTGCTGTCGCCCCATGCCTAACCCGACACCCTCAAGCCCCCCTACTCCAAATGCGAGCATTCCTTGCCATAATTGATAAGCACTATCATTGGCATTTGCCTCTACATCCAGAAAGGAAGTAACCCGCCTGATCCGCACCGGGTCGAAATAAACCAAAATTGAAAAAACAGATACTGCAAGACCGGCTACTGGAAGTAACCACCTCAACCCAACTCCTGCCTGAAACATAAGAAGTGCACCTACCGATCCACATAAAAAACAAGTACCAAAATCAGGTTGCAATATAATCAAAGTGCATGAAATCCCTATAATGAGAGATGGATAGACAAAACCCTTCAAAAAAGAGCCTACCTCCCGTTGTTGATCGGCAAAATACCTCGCCATAATGATCACTATTCCAATCTTGGCAAATTCGGAAGGTTGTATTCTTAGCGGGCCTAACCCAATCCATCTCTGTGCACCGTTTACCTTAACTCCAATACCAGGGATAAGAGTTAAAATAAGACCAATGATACAGATTGCATAAATGACAAAAGCCCGATTTCTCAACCATTCTAAATTCACGACCGAGAAATACCACCCAGACAAAAAAGATATCACGACCCAAATCATCTGCTTGAAGAGCAGATCTTGTGCACCACGAACCGCACCTGCACTAAAAAGCATAACAAGACCGATCATGGTCAAACCAATCGAGGCGACGATGACATATACCGTCACCCAATTTCTTGTCTTATTTAAAAAACCAACCTCTGCCAATCGAACCTCCCTTTCTCACCACACATCCATTCATACCTATTAAGGAGCGTCTATAATAGGTCTATCGTCATTCGACGAATCATTGAAAAAATCCTGTAAACTTCCACTTGGATCGGCTGAATTATCTTCCACTTGCTCGACTTGAATGGGTTGAGCAGGAGGAGAGGTATCCAAGTCACTTGCTTGTGATACAATCAGCGGTTGCCCAGCACGGATCAAACTAGGGTTTGATAAACCATTCCACTCCATGATCTGGGAAACTGAAATTCCGTAGATTGAAGAAATTCGTGAAAGGTTTTCCCCTTTCTTTACCACATGAGTACTCGCACCAGGAGGAACGGTACGGGTGGGCACAACTTCCTGATCAACCGCAACCTGGGTTCCACCGGGGATCGATAATCGTTGCCCTGGACGAATGATCGATGACATGGACATATTGTTCGCTTTCAACAATTCCGACAACCGAATGTTGTGCTTTCTAGCAATCCTAGAAAGCGTATCTCCTTTTTCAATGGTGTATGTCCCCTCATCCGTTGGGGAAATTTCTGGGCTATCAATCCTCATAGCTTTGGGTTGTGAAGAAGCATTTGCAACCCCTGGAATGATAATCTCCTGCCCGATAGATAGCCGTCCACTTTTATCAAAATTGGGATTGGCATTGAGCAAGTCAGCTAAGGAGACTCCATTTTTTCTGGCAATGCCCCAAAGAGTATCCCCCCTGACCACATTATAGATGCTAATATTTGTGGGCTTTAGCTCTACCGGAGCTAAGGGAGATTCAGAAGGTACAATCACTGCGGGTGTAACCTCCGATGGCTTAGGCTCTTGTGGAACTGTAAGCTCGCCTGGTTGGGGGCGTTGGGGTGCGGAAAACTCGGAGGTATTGCTTACGGAGGGCTCGGTTTCATCTCCCTCTATAAGTCCCTGATTAAAGGTTTGATCCGAACTCTCTTCGGGCAAGACATCTTGAGAATCTTTCTGCACTTTGGAGGAACCACCCGTGGTCTGACAACTTGGTTGAAACATCACAAGTAGAATCACTCCAACATGAAGTGAGAGAACAATACCGAATACTTTTGTTAATTTCATAATTCTTATTGGCTAACTTACAAAAAATTTACTTCTATTTTCGTAGTCTTTTGCAAAGCTGTCTTCAAATCGAAAACGATAGTTTCAAAGGATTTTCCACGTTGGGAATAATCCTTGAACATATCAAAGCTAGCAAATCCTGGGCTGAATAATATATCTGAGGGGGAGTTGGCATGCTTAAAGGCACGGTAAATGGCCTCTTCAAGGTTTTGGCAAACTACGGCTTCTACATCTTTTGAACGCAATAATTCGCTTAGTTCATTTGCCGTTTCCCCGATTAAGAATGCCTTGTGAATATGGGGGTATAAAGTTCTGGAAAATTCTTCCAACTTTTGGCCCTTACTCCTTCCCCCGCCAATCCAGATTATTTTCTTATCCAAAGACTTCACTGCAGCTAGGGTGGAGGAAAGGTTGGTCGATTTGGAATCGTTCCAAAAACTAACCTGATTCACTACGGATGTTTTAGATAACCTATACTTAGGAGGGATATATCCATCCAGATGATCAAAGAATTGGGTTTTACTGACTCCTTTTTCTTGAAACCATGCCAACGCAAAAGCAAGGTTCTCCAGTTGTGGTTTTGTCTTAAAAAAAGCAGGCAAATTAAGATCGTTGCCATCCACAATGAGGGGATCCACTCTGCGAAAAGATGGATTTAAGATTAGTCCAAACTTTCTGGCCGACTCAATCACACTTTTGCCCAGAAAAACCTGGCTTGGGCATAAACATTGATTGGCAATTTTTAATTTAGCTAGAAAGTACTCCACCTCGGATCGGTGATAATCCAAATGATCCGAAGAGAAATTAGTCCACAATAAAGAATTGGGCTTAAAATAGTTCGATGTCAGAGCCTGAAAAGAACTTGTTTCGTGAAATACAATTTTATCTTCTACTAAGTTGTTTGAAACCGCATCCGATATGGGAGTACCAATATTACCCAAGGCCAAGCTTGGTAAATTTAAATTATTGGCTACATGGTTGAGAATACTTGTAAGCGAAGTTTTTCCGTTTGTACCAGTAATCGCCACGATTTCCAAAGGCTTAGTCAGACTGAATCCGAGATCCACTTCGGATAGGATTGTTTTTTTAGAATCTACCGCAATTCGAATCCATTCATGACTTGGATAAAAGCCTGGACTACGAACGATGAACGAGCAATCGCGGGCATCACTTTCATTGAAAACTCTTGTTTTCTCGTCAAATAATTGAGTATCAAGACCTCTTTGGTTAAGGAGTTTACATGCGGCAAGGCCACTGATTCCCCCACCCAATACGGCCACAGGTTTACCCTGTTCACTCCACCATTTCTGTTCAGATCGTTGAATCATCTTAGTTTTAAAGTCGCTAATCCAATAAGGGCAAACAATAAGGAAAGTATCCAAAATCGAATAACCACCTTGGTCTCTTTCCACCCTTTAAGTTCGAAATGATGATGAATTGGAGACATCAAAAAAATTCTTTTTTTCCGCATTTTGAAAGAGGCAACCTGCAGGATGACTGAGGTGGCTTCCATGACAAAAATTCCACCAACAATGATCAGGGTTAAGGGTTGATGAATCATCAGAGCGATAATCCCAACTAACCCACCTATGGCTAAAGAACCAGTATCGCCCATAAACACCTCCGCAGGATGTGCATTATACCATAAAAAGGCCAAGCTCCCTCCCAATAAGGCAATGCAGACTATAGCAAGTTCACCCGACCCGGGAACCCAGCTAACTTTTAAGTAATCAGCGATAAGAAAATTACCCGACGCATAGGCCATAATCGCATAGGTCAAAGCGACTGTCACTGTACATCCAATGGCCAATCCATCCAGTCCATCCGTCAAATTGATTGCATTACTCGTGCCTGTTAAAGTCACCATAAAAAGAAATGCAAGGGAACCAAGGGATAGCACGGGTATATTGCTTGGATCGGAATAACTGATAAATGGCATCCAAAACTCCCGCATTTTGGAAGGACTACCCAGACTTTCTTGCCCCACTCCATTTAAATTACTCGCCAAAGGACCGAGAAGTATAAAGAGAGCCACCAAGGTGGTAAGAACTTGTCCGATAAGTTTAAACTTTCCTGATAATCCTTTACTGTTCTTTTTGGATATTTTTAAGTAATCATCTGCAAAGCCAACTGCGGTAAGCAGACTGTAGGTAATGAGAGCTGTGCAAACATAAACATTGGGTTCTGCCCAAAGCAGGGCACTCACCAAAACGGAGATAAAAATCAAGGCTCCGCCCATTGTGGGTGTATGCGTTTTCTCTAAATGCAAATCGGCCAACTTACCTACCTCATTCTTGTCCCTAAACGCTTGTTTTGCACCCAATCTTTTAAGGAAAGAAATAAGAGCTGGTCCAATTAGAAAGCCAAGGATCAATGCAGTGATTCCCGCACCTAATGCCCGTACAGAAATATATTGAAATAACCTCAGAGGCCCCCAAAACTCCTCACCGAACTGCAACCAACTCAACATGCTACGCTCATGGCTTCTGTTTCTTCGACTGCCCAGGCGGGCACAAGCGACTCCAAGCTGAAAGAACGGCTCCCTTTCAGTAAAACAACTCCTCTAAATTCCTCCACAATTGGCCGGGCATCTTCGGCTTCTTTTAAAACAGAAATTTGTTCTTCTTTCGCCCCTGAGTCCATCATTCCTTTGGCCATATGTTCGGCATAACCCCCAATCAAAATTGCTCGGTCTGCATCGGCAAGGTTGATTAAACTTCCCGTTTCGCGGTGCAAATAGTCGCTCGATTCACCAAGCTCATTCATTCCAGCAAGAACTAAAAGTTTACGATCCCCCTGATATTTCTGATAAAAGTATTGAACTGCGTCCACCATGGATGATGGGTTAGCATTGTAGCAGTCTAAAACATAAGAACATCCCCGGCCTACGAGGCGTGAACCTCGTAGACCAGAGGGCCTATATTGGGGTAGGCGTTCGCAAATTTCTTGATCAGAAATACCCATCTTCCAAGCGACTACGCACGAAAGAATCATATTACTAACCATGCCGGATGAAACATGAGGAATTGAAGTAACAAGAGGTGGGTATCCACATCGATTAATCGATATTACTTGTGAATACCCACGCTCATTTGTTTCAGTCGAAAGATGGTAAGTTACTTGATTTTCATTGACCGGTTGTGTCTCTTTACGGTCCACTTTGGTTACCAAAATGTGAGGTTTCATCGCCTTCAAGACATTGGTAAAAGCCTCGAACTTTAAAATTTCCTCTGGGAATACAGCTAGGCACGAATCTTTGGATTCAGACCAAAGCTTTATTTTTTCCTCGGCTATGGTTTCCAAATTTCCAAGGCCATCTAGATGGGAATTTTCGATAGATGTGATCACACAAATATTGGGCTGAATCATTTCAGCTAAATCTTTCATCTCCCCCGTTTTGTTGATTCCAGCTTCAATAACCGCACAAGCATGTATATCAGGATTCATTTCACACAAAGTAAGAGGAACCCCCAAGTGATTATTTAAATTTCCCTTTGTTGCATGTACCTGATTGAGTAGTGACTTAAGGATTTCTTTGGTTGAAGTTTTGCCACAACTTCCTGTTACCCCAACGACTGTCCCATCGAATTGGTTTCTGTAGAATTTAGCAATCTGCTGAAAGGCAGTTAGTGTATTTTTAACGACAAGTTGCGGACAGTTTACACCTTCCACCACATGATCCACTAAACTCCCAAACGCACCTCTCTGAACAGCTTGATTTAAAAATTCATGCCCATTTCTTTGGGCACGCAGGGCGATAAAAAGATCACCCGGCTGAATTTTCCTTGAATCTATCGCAAAGCCGGTCGCACACTCTACAGGGGATTGGGTCCACTGCCCTCCTGTCCATGTGCTTAAATCTTGGTGGTTAAAGCTTAACATTAGCCCCCATATAGTTTCGCATTGAGTAGATCCCCTGCCACTAAGCGGTCATCGAATGGAATCGCACTGTATTGCACTTCTTGATAAGCTTCGTGCCCCTTACCCGCGATCAATACACAATCCTCTTCATCCGCAGCCTCCAGAGCCAAGTCAATCGCTCTTCTTCTATCTTCAATAAAGTAAACTTCAGCACCTTTGCATACCCCCTTTTTCATATCACCAAAAATCGAATCGATGCTCTCGGTTCTGGGGTTATCAGAAGTTGCCCAAATTTGATCTGCCGCGGCACAAGCTACACGGGTCATCTCCAGTCTCTTACCCTTATCCCGATCTCCGCCACACCCAAAGACGACCCGAACCTTACCTTTGGTGCACTCCCTTAGCATTTCCAGGGCATTTCTCAAAGCATCTGGTGTATGGGCATAATCCACAATTACTCGATAGGATTGTCCTTTTTCGATTGTTTCCATTCTGCCACTTACTCCTGAGAAACTTCTGAGTTTCTGAATCGCCTGAGTGGAGTCCCTGCCCATTGCATGAACCACGGCTAAAGAAGCCAAAACATTTGATACATTATACCTTCCGATCAGAGGACTGACTACAACGGTGTTTCCAGCTGGGCATTCTAAAACAAATTTTGAGCCTTCTCCATCCAGAGAAATATTTTTTGCTCTAAAATGATTATCTTGTCCAAAACCAAAAGTTAATATCTGTACTTGAGGAGGTAATTCTTCCATCATTCGACGGCCATATGGACAATCCCCATTAATGACGGCCACTTTGGGTAATGGTCCATTTAATCCATTAAATAGTTTCCGTTTCTCTCGATAATAATCTTCCATACTCCCATGATAGTCTAAGTGGTCATGGGTGAGATTCATAAATACTGCGACCTCCAGGGATAAACCACTCACTCTGGACTGATGTATGCCGTGTGAGCTAACTTCCATGACTGCCTTTCGGCAACCCGCAACCAACATACTTTTTAACATAGGGAAAAGATCACTCGATTCAGGAGTGGTTTTGAATGAAGGTATTTCTCGGTCCCCCAAATTGTATTGAACGGTTCCGATTAAACCCACAGGACTACCTGGTTCTTCTAATAAATGCCTTGTTAAAGTGCTAACAGTTGTTTTTCCATTGGTCCCCGTAACGCCAACCAAACCAAGAGACTCGTCGGGAGAGTCATAATATCTTTTGGCAAAACGGGCCAAAGCTTTACGAGAATTATCTACCTTAATTTGGGTCACTCCAATGGGTAGTTCAATATCAGGAGATTCTGAAATAACCACTTTTGCACCACGATCCAAAGCCTCTTTTAAATGAAGTTCACCGCTCGTGCGCCTACCTGGTATGGCAAAAAAAGCCGAACCTGGTATCACTCTCCTGCTATCTGAACATAAGGTGCTCACAGTTTCTGAAGAATTCATTGTTTCATTCGATTCCTCATCGATGATCTCACCCAAGACACGCCTGGGGGAAACCCTGTTTTTTACACTTTCAACTGAATTGAATTCTTCAATATTAGTATTCATAACTACTGAACTTGTGATTGCTGTTCTCTTAAAAAGGTAAGGGTTGTAGGGGATGGTTGGATTCCGAAGTAACTAATCAACCTGGTAGCAATTTTTTTAAATGTGGGTCCCGCCACACTTCCGCCATAACCCAATCTCCCTTTCGTCATTTTTGGTTCATCTACAACCACGGTTATGACTGCTTTGGGGTTATGTGCAGGAAAGTACCCTGAAAAAGAAGCCACATGATGATTACTCGAATATTTACCATCAATAATTTTTTGAGTGGTGCCAGTCTTTCCGGCAACCTGATACCCAGAAATCATTGCCGATCTAGCTGTGCCTTCATTTCCTACTACACTTACAAGCATTTCCGTTAGAGTATTGGCAACCTCTTCGTCCAGCACTCTTCTCAGTGCGGTAGGTCGAAACGGCACCACCGTCTTTGACGATTGATCGAATACTTTTCTTATTAATGTCGGTTTCATCATGATACCATCATTGGCAACCACACTCATTGAACAATGAACTTGCATAGGTGTTACCGAAATTGCATGCCCCATTGGCAACCTGGTGATGGTCAAACCGTCCCACTTTTCGGGTCTATGCAAGACTCCTTGCCTTTCCCCAACCAGCCCTAGATTGGTTTTTTGTCCAAATCCAAAAGCCTGAGAATACTGGTACAACCGATTCGGACCTAATTTTAGTCCAACCTGAGCCGCGCCCCGGTTACTTGATTTTTGTACTACTTGATGGAGAGAAATCCGTCCTAAAGGATGATGATCTTTGGGCAATCTTAATTTCTTTCTTCCTACATTATAGGAACTTATGGAACAGTCGATCATATCTTCTGACTTGATCATTCCTTCATTCAATGCTGCCCCTACTGGAATAATTTTAAAAGTAGAACCGGGTTCATATAAATCAGTAAGACTTCGGTTTCTTTGATTTTCTAGTGGAAAGTTATTGTAATGATTCGGATCAAATGTGGGTGCATTGGCCATAGCAAGAATCTCCCCAGTGCGTGGATCACTTACTATGATAGAAGCACTCACTGGGGAATATTCTTCAACAATCAATTGAATCTCCTGTTCCACAAAATCTTGGATAACCCGATCAATCGACAACTCAATGTTCAGACCATTTTGGGATGAAAACTCCATCGTTCTAAATTGGGGCATTTCTCTTCGCTTCCCATCCTTCTCGCTCTCTTTCCATCCGTCTTGACCTTTTAAGTAATAATCTGCGAGTAATTCTACCCCCATGCATGGATTTCCTTCTTTGTTCACATACCCCAAGACATGTGATCCTAATTGCTGATTTGGATAAAACCTCGAATGTTTATAATTCCCATAGACACCATCAATTTTTAATTCCTTAACTTTTCGATAAACCGTTTCATCGACATTTTCCTTAAGTTTTATCCATCTTACTGGCCTTAGGTTCCCATCACCCTTCCCATGATTGACGAATTTCCTTTGGGATGCATCGATCAACTCTTGATAATCAATATCCAAAATTACCGCTAACTTCTTTAGCTTTTCAAAGTCCTCTTTCTTGAATGAATGAGGGTCTATCCCGAGTACCACGACTGATTTTGTAGTGGCTAATAAACTTCCTTTTCTATCTACAATATCTCCCCTGCGCGCAGGTTCTTTGATAAAATTTTTCCTGACATTGTCCGCTAAGTGACTGTACTTTTCGGATTGGAAAACTTGCAAATGCAACAATCGCCCACCGAGTGTGCAAAAAGTCAGAAAAACAGCAATGAAAGTTAAGTAAAATCGGTAAGAAGAAATAAAGACATTTTTCATTGCCTTACCGGTTAAGTATGTCTCCCGGGTTCATCTTGTTATTTCTTGCAATATCCGACTGATATAAAGACACCATCTCTCGGTTTGTCACATGAACCGTTTTGGATGCTGCCGGAACCTGTAACCTCCCCTTGACTAACTGAGCAATCATCGAAGGTCTCATCACCCTTGATTTTTTCCCCCTCAATTCTCGCAACTCCCTGGCTACCATCTCCCTTTGATCCTCGAGATTCGCACAATTTTGTGCGGTTGCGGATATCTCCATACGTAGCCAAACGATGGAGATAGCTCCGCTCCCTAACAAAGTAACTGCAAGTATTGTAAACATCCACCACACCCGATTCATCCGACTTACAGTTCTGGTTGTTTTATTTTAGTTAAAAACCTAAGCCTAGCAGATCGACTTTTAGGATTATTCTCGACCTCTTCCTTTGAAGGGAAAATCGCTTTCGATCCATTGATTTCCGCATAGACAGCTCGCTCCTGTTGCGGTCTATTATCCAGTTTACTAATCGGCCGACCTGCCATCTTCCTCATAAATCGCTTCACCATTCGATCCTCCAGAGAATGGAAGGAAATTACTGCAAGCACACCGCCAATTTTGAGAACCCTAAATGCCTTAGGCAAGGCCAGCGCAAGTGCCTCAAGCTCACCATTTATGGCTATTCTAATTCCTTGAAAAGTTTTGGTCGCAGGATGAATTCGCTGGCGGAAATGCCTGCCACCTACCGCATCACTAACTAACTCGGCTGCACTCATCGTTCGGGACAAAGCCCCTGTGCCACGAGCATTCAAAATCGCATCCACAACCCGCTTCCACCTCCGCTCCTCGCCATACTCTCGAATTGCACGGACTAAACTCTCATATGAAGCAGATTCTAAAAAGTCTGCCGCACTCTGACCAACCCTAGGATCCAACCTCATATCAATGGGTGCATCTAGGCGGAAAGAAAAACCCTTTTCAGGCTCCATCAATTGAAAAGAAGAAATTCCTAGATCCATTAAAATCCCATCATATTCATTCGGGGATGAAAATTGATCGAGGTCTTTAAACGATGAATCTACGAAATTAAAACGCTCCCCATACTGCTTCGCTACATCCCTGGAACGTACGATGGCATCGGGATCGCAATCCATGGCCAGCAAAGTAGACTGATCTGAGGCCTCCAAGATTTTTCGACTGTGTCCACCTCCTCCAAAGGTTAAATCAGCAAACACTCCGCCCCCCTCAGGCTTTAAACAAGCCATACACTCATCGAGTAAAACCGGGATGTGTCTCACCGCAGATGGGGAACAAACAAATTCAACCGCACCACAATACATTCCCGCTACCCCCAAAGTTAGTACATTTAAAGAATGAAGCGAGAGAAAGATGGGGCAGCTTGGGGCTAAATCCCCTTAAAAGAACGACCACCCTAAAAGTCGTCCAAAACTTGCCACCAATGATCATAACCCCAACTCCCTCATCGCATCAAAAATATTACGCTCATCGCCGCTAGGCCTTTTCGCGTACCGGTCACTCGACCAAATTGCAAATGCAGAGAAGTTACCGACCAAAACAGCCTTACCTTTGATACCTGCATGATCTAATAACTTGTCGTTCAAATTAATTCTCCCCTGCTTGTCACATCCGAAGGAATGAGCTTTGGAAAACAACTCCATTAAGAGTGCTTGTGCTCTTACATCGCTCAGGCTTGCTTCCGCCACTTTCTCCTCCAATCGACCCACCATTTTGGGTGGATAAACGGTAATATACCCCCCTGGGTTGGGCAGGGCTAGATAGGTATTGTCTCCGCCTGGTATCCTCCATTTTGACGGAATGGTCACCCTCCCCTTGCTGTCCAATGCATGGGTAAATTCCCCTACGAAGAAGGTTGTTACACTCGCATCCATTATCTTTAAATAACCATTCTTTATTTACCACTCTGAACCATTTTGTGACACTTTAACCCACCACGGTCAAGTGTTTTCAAAAAAAAATGCATTATTTCCTTAATCTTGAATTCGGTAATTGATGAATTACCAAGCTTTCGCACCCTATCATAAATGAAGAAAAAAATTCGGGCGGATGAGTTGTTACTTTTACAAGAACTCGTCGAAAGCAGAACAAAAGCACAGGCTTGTATCCTCGCCGGACAAGTTAAATGGAAAGACGAAAAGATTCTAAAATCCAGCCAAATGCTTCCCATTGATGCCAAACTTGCTCTGGATACACCCATGCCATATGTGGGCCGAGGTGGTTTAAAGATGGAAAACTTCCTTCAAGAATCCGGTTGGCCCGTCTTAAATGTAAATTTTCTCGATCTCGGAGCATCGACTGGAGGATTCACAGATTGTCTCTTACAGAAAGGGGCAAGCTCCGCTACCTGTGTGGATGTGGGCAGAGGACAACTGCACTATAAACTTAGAACCGATCCTCGAGTAACCAATTTAGAAAAAGCCAACCTTAGATCCTTAAAAATACAGGACCTCCCTTTTTCCCATTATTCCTTGGTGGTAATGGACCTTTCCTTTATCTCGCTACGGAAGGTTTTAATCGAGGCATGGAATTTTGTCGAAAACCCGGGCCGGTTAACCGCTTTGGTCAAACCACAGTTCGAATGCAGAAAAGAAGAGGCCGATGTGGGCCGTGGAATCATCAAGGATCCCACAATCCATCAAAGAGTAATTAACGAAGTGAAACAATTTGCTGAAGACAAACTCCCTGGTTCAAAACTTCTCATTGAGACCATGGCAACCCCCTCAGGCACGGATGGCAACCTGGAGTTTTTCCTTGGGTGGGAAAAAAATATATAAGTTCAGAATAACTGCCAGGAATCAGAATTCCCCTATTCGGACAGGCTTTTGTCTAATAACTCGCGGATGGTTTCATCTCGGGCAAACATGCCTCGAGAAAACTCCAGATTCGTATTCATTACATTTTTCTGCTCTTCCTCCAATTGTTTCCCCCGGGTCGAATAGACATCTTCCAACAAAACAAAAGTGGCCTGCTCTTCATTTCTCTCCAACTCAGACCATTTCCCATTCACTTCCAAAGAATCAGCACGGGTGAGCACATTTCTTATCGCAGAACGCTCGAGGTTTAATTCGGTCAATTGATTTCTTAAATTTCCTAATTCCTTCTCCAACTGCTGGCTTGATGCATCTTTCTTTTTCAAGTCCTGTGGGCGTTTCTGTTCAAGTTGTTCCACTTTCGAACGCAAAGATCTTTCCAAGGTATCATAATAAGCACCCGCAGAAGACGCATTCTTCTTTTCGAAAACATAAATTTCAAGAGATCGCTCCTTGTCACCCTTACCAGCAGCCAACAAAGCATCCACTTCATCTACTTTTTCATTAAATTCTTTATCACTGAGGTGTTTTGCATATTCATTGCAAAGAGCAACAAAAGATAAGCTGGCAAATTTTGCAGGGTATTCTTCGGTCTTCCGATCAAGCAAGAAAACGGCCTGCCCATCTCTGCACTTTCGAATCGAACGAGTGAAGAACATGGAAGGGTTCAAAGATTCAACTTCTTCGAGAGCTTGTTTGTTTGCTTTTTGCTCACTTGCTCTTTTCTCTAAGCCCAAAATCATCCCCTGAACATTCATATCCTTTTGGGAAAAAGAAATCTTCTTTTGATCTGCCTCAAAACGGCTAAGAAAGTCTTTGAACGCTTGGGAGTTTCTTAAAGATGAAAAGTCTGAAAAGTTTCTCTTAATTTGGTCAGAAAAACGATTGAGTTCATCAAGAAAAAGAAGAGCTGCGTTTTGGGCCAAACGATCGGCTTCTCTTTTGGCATCGTTTACATCCTGTGCCTCCACTTTCTCCCTCACTTGATCCACAACATCCTCAAAGTTAACGCTAGGCTGTTCTGTTTGGTTTCCGTCGGTTTTTTCAGGTTGGTTTTCGGGCAAAAAATCTAATTGATTACGATCAAAATAAGACCGCAACCTCGCATCATCGGCTGCGGGTGGTTGAACAAAAAATTTCTTGGAAGGAAAGATCATAGCCGTTGCAAAAGTACGGGGTTCCTCCATGAAGGCATCTAGGTTTGTATTCTCTGCATGAAACGCTTTGAGCTTTGGTTGCAGAATATTTTTAAACGAAAGAGCAGAAGAAGCAGTTATAACTGCAGGCTTCGTTTTGGGCAATTTGGCTAAATCAATTTGCAAACGGACTTTCGTATTTTGATGTACGAAGGCCTCGAGATTAAGGGCCGATTTATTGATCGCATTAACTAAGTTCCTCGCACATTGCTTGGGGTTCGCACCTAAGGGAACCCGGACCAAGGATTGATTGCCCTCTACCTCTTGACTGGCAAATTCAAATTTAATGAGTTGATCATTCACCGAAATACTCAGGTGATCGTTGTTGGCAGGTAATTTGGAAAGAGCAATTTCTCCCAGGGTTAGACGATTCACCTTTAGGGCATCCGCGGAAACTATGGCCACTTTCCCATCCCAAGCGAATCCATTTTGTTGACTCAAGACATCCACCTCTGCGGGAAGGGCAAAACCGCGATGAGTAAAAACTCGATCTACATGAGAATTCCTAAAAACATTATAGAGAACGGACTCAAATTCATTACCTGACATGCCAAACCTTCCGCCCACTGTGGATAATATTTTGGATCGATTGCTTTCCAGCTCTAAGGACGGGTCTAAACTGGTCAGAAAATTGGTAAACTCAGCGTTAATAGCAGGATGATTGACCTCAGCAGGAAGAAAACTCCAGTTATCTGCCTGCCCTTCCAAGGTCACCCGCGTTTTGATCGATTCTTCTAAAAACTCACCATCATAAGCACCAGACCTGACAATTTCCCGAACCTTAAAATCACGGGAAAAATTTGGCCAAGCCTGCATATACTGAAACATTCTCTGCATCGAATCTTGGTCCATATCATCTCGATTAGAACGAAAAGCGGCCTGGATTTGTTGTTGCAACCCTTGCATGTAGGTGGAATCCGCCTGATCGACAACCTTTTGAATAGGACTGACAACCGCTCCAATCGCTCCTGCTGCACGGGTCGTTACACTCAGGAACCTTCTTTGATCTGGATCGTTCCAATCGTATCCGTAAAACTCTTTTCTTTCCCTCCCTCCATCAGACATTAAGTCAAAAACGGAGGATCCTTGAGAAAGGTACAAAACGAAAGAAACGATGACGAGTAAAAGAAGGAGGATAAAAACAAACTTTCCCTTTTTGGAAATAAAGTGCTGGAGAGCGGTGATCATGATACGGACTATTTACTTATAAAAAAGGAAGCTATGATGAAGACGCCTCGCCCAACGTCAAATCTTTGAAAGGAAGTTTATATTTTCCTATTTAGCGGAAAGCAAAGGCCGATCAGAAAATATGAGTGAACTCATCCAGCTCTGCCTCTTCGATCCATCTTCACGGGTAAAAGGTCTCATCACCACCATTTTTTCCAAAACTAAAGTATTGTTGTTAAGCGGGGACCAACTCATAAAGTATTTGTAGTTTTCTTCTGGCATATTACCTCCCTGATCAGTGGCTACCTTAGGAAGCTTGATATTTACAGTGATCCGATCTCCTACACGGTTCCATTCACCTGACCGAGCTTCAGGAATTCCCGCACCCGTGATTACTGCCCCTCCTTGATCCCCAAAGGTTATTTCAATCGGATAGGAAGCTTTTCGTGATTTACCAATATTCCTAACCAGCAAAAGGGGGGAACCATCATCATTGGTTAGCCCTTCCTTGGATTGAAAGGCGTGCCGCACTCCACGCTTAATCAAAAAAAACTCATTGGGCTGCTTTTTATCATTAAACCGTACAATTCTTTCTCCATCCCCAATCTCCCAGGTTCCAACTCTTCGAACTTGTTTCATCTTGGGGTGATCAAAAAGCAATTCAGCGATCATTTGATCCGGTGACTGAGAAAGAATTAACTCCACCCTGGATTCTTCTTTACCGGCAATCAAGTTGCCCTCAAAAACTTCATGTACCCAATCCTTAACTTCACCCGCATATTTCCCACTCGGATCGTTGGAAGAACAGGATGAGGTATAAAAAATGAGCCCTATCCACGAATACCATAAAAGGGTCCTGATAATTACTGATACCATAAACTTTCAGAAAAATTACCAATAAATTTGCCCCATCCCAAGAAAATTAAAGGTCTGGAGTTTTTAAAATCATTCGATGATACAATAAACTGGATAGCAGAAAGCCCACCCCAATAAAAATGGCCCAATCCGGATTATCATTTTGATCATGCGAAAAGAAGAGCTCCGTTTTTTTAATTACCCCCCCGCCTCGACGAACTCTTATTTCCGGAAAAAGACTCGTCACCCCGTCTTTTTTGACTCCCGGCACAAAAACCTCATCTTCATGAACTCGTTTAATCATATTGAGCCGGTTATTTCTACGATCATAGCTCAAGTAATCAGACCATGAATAATAATCACTCGGACTGGTGGACCCTTTTCCGATAAATTGCCAAAGCTTTTTCCCCGATTCTTCCTCATTAATTTTTTTGAATTTTCGAAAGTCCAATCGGAAGACACCGTTTTCACGAGTCCATTCACCCGCAACATCCTGCCCTCCCTTGCCTGCTTCATCGTAAGTGGGGGGCAATATACCCCAAGCTTTTCCTGAGCTAAACCCAAACCCGAGTTGATAATGGTCCGAAACACCTTCCAGCGAATATTCCACCCATGGGGAGGGATTAAAAAAAAGATATACCTTCGAACAAAAAAAGATGAACAAACAAAGACACCCAATCAGTGCGGTAATGTTTCGACGAAAAGTTGCCGAGGATACTTTTTGTTTCCTATTCCACTCTAATTCCCTTTGCTTTCTGATCTCCTCCAAAGAAGCATCGTTTTCCTTAGGGGTATTTCCTCCCTTGATTCCATACTCCACTATGTTTTCCACACCTGGTAATGCTTCCATGGAGAGAGAAATACTTCCGAAGGATTCGCTGACTGCATGATCGGACCAAGCCTGCCACTCTACCCACTCACTGGTTGGCCTTGTACTTTGATTGATTACCCATTGAACCACAGCTCCTAGACCATAGATATCCCAACTCTCTTCGGGGATGGCACTAGCAAGCACTCCATCTGGACGGAATCGTTGACTCTCTTTGAGTGAATCCTGAAATTGCAAGCTTTGGGAACTAAAGGGTGAACGGTCTTTTTCTTCATCCGACAAAGGTTCAAATTGGCATATTTTGGGTAAAGCAAATTCAGTGACCCATCCATCAAATGACCCTTCTTGATTTTGTCTTATTAAAACATTGCTGGGTTTGATATTCCCATGAATAACCCCAGATTCATGAGCTGCATGCAAGCCACAATGCAAGTCGATCAAGATTGATTTTAATTCAGTAGGACCAATTAAACTTGGGTCATACTCAACCCAATCCCGCAAGGATATGAGGTGGATTTCTCGTACATCCTCACCTTCCTCCTCAGGTTCAATCATTTTCACTTCTCCCTCAAACCATCCGTAGGCAATCCAATGTTTCCATTTCATGATACCATTGCCAAGGATAGGCCATATTCCCCGCCCATTGATTTGCTGGATTGCCTTACAATCTTGCGAAAAATAATCCGAGAATCCTTCCTTTTCTGAAATATCCCGGTGAAATAATTTCAAATATCTTATTTTTCCCTTTTCATCTCCGGCACTTGCCTCGCCTTGATAACTCTGCCCACATGAACCCTCCTTAATCCAGTTTTTAACTTGGAAAGGCCCGATCCGTGTTCCAGCAGACAACATCTTACTTCTTCGGAGTCATCCCCACTTGAGTTTATTTCTAAGAACTCGAAAGTGAGAGCGTCCATTCGCTTCAATCAGAGGGAAAGTTTGGGAAGACACAAAGATCTCTAATGGAAAAATCGCCGGAACCGGAAAGGCTTCCCTACCATCAGCAGAAACATGCGGACTGGCAGAATTTTCTTCAAATTCAATGCGCAAATTAACCCCTGCTGGGAATACCAGAGGTCTACTTGTAAGGCTGTGAGCAGAAATTGGGGTCATCAAAATGACATCAGCCTCAGGGTGCACAATGGGGCCGCCGGCGGCTAAATTGTAAGCAGTCGAGCCAGTTGGGGTGGAGAAAACAATTCCATCGGATGCATAATCGGCAACCAGTTCATTGCCACAAAATACAGAAAAGCGCCCCAACCTTCCTGTCGCTCCACTTTTAACCACCAAATCATTCAGAGCTAACTTCTGCATTCCCTTATGATCTCGGCACTCGATTAAGCTTCTTCTACGGATCTTGAACTCGCCCATGAGTAATGGAGGCAAAGCCGTTGCCAATTCATCCGGGGATAAAGTCGCCAAAAATCCCATTTTACCCAGCCCAACGCCGGCAACTGGGACTTCATGAGCAATCGACTCTTCCAATAAATTGAGGAGCGTGCCGTCTCCACCGACCGAAAAACACGCATCGAGGCCCTTCAGGAAATCATTTGGACAAGGAAATTCCTCAGTCAGGCAAACCTCAACCTTTCGATCCCTACATAACTTTTCCAACAAGTCCGCAACTTCTCTAGTACCCGACTTGGTCAAGTTCGAAACAATCGCTACGCTCTTCAGGGGTTCCATTTCTCTATAATATATATCAAGTTAAATAGATCCTTCATTCGGGTCAAGTGCCCGACACCCAAGGGAAATTGTTTACATCCACTTCCCCCCCCTGCTCCATGTGCAAGCAGGCATTATTTGGAAAATGCTTCCTGAACCACTTTCTTTGCTTGGCAACAAGCTGTCGGGTCGATTGAGCAATCGATTCGGCCAAACCTTCCTTCTCACCACCATGCCTCAGAAAATGGATCACTTCCCGATAACCCACTGCAGATGAGAGGCTTGGATGATTTTCGATCCCCTTTCTGATGGCGTCTTCAGTCTCTTCGATCATTCCCTTATCAATCATGAATTGAGTTCTTAAATGGATTCTTTCCATCAAATCTTCATTGGCACGATCTAACCAAAGCATTCTTTTTTTAAACCCGGCATAAGGCCGGGATATTTTTGTGAAATTTTTGTGCAAATCGATCAAAGATAAGCCAGACTCCATACACCTTTCTACGGCACGGAGCACTCGGGCGGGGTTGTTTTGATCCAAAGAACCCAGTCCATTTGGATTCATCTTCCCTAACTCATCAATTAAGGATCGAAGCCCCCCCATCTCGTAGATTGCCTGGGCCTTTTTCCTTACCTTTTCGGAAATTCTTATTCCATCTGTTATCGGGTTTAAAAAACCATTCAGAAAAAAACCACTTCCTCCAACCACTAAAATTTTTTTCCCCTTTGCATATGTCTCTTCTAATACCTTATGTGCATATTCATGAAAGTGGGTAACATTAAAGACCTCAGAAAGTTCCGCCAAATCAATACCGTGGTGAACCACTCTATCTAAATCCTCTTTGCACGGCTTGGCAGAACCAATGTCTAATCCGCGATAGAAAGCAACGGAATCACAAGATAGAATTTCCGCATTATTTTTTTCCGCCCATTCTATGGATAGCTCCGTTTTCCCAACCCCAGTAACTCCGCCAAGTAACCAAAGTTCGTTAACTTTGCCAGACATTGTAAGCTCGTTTCGGTCTTTTTAAGAAATCATGAGTCCTTCGACCAAACCCTGGGATTTTTCCTTGATCGCAGAAAGCATCTTTTGTGGATCATCCAAGTGCCTAGGGATACAATTTACCAAAGCACTCCCCACCACAACCCCATCCGCCACTTGGGCGACTTGATTTACCTGACTGGCATTGGATATTCCAAAGCCAACCACTAGGGGTAGATTTATTTTATCTCGGATGACCGCTACTTTCTCAGCCAAGTCACTTGCCATATCATCCCGCTCACCCGTGACCCCCTCCCGGGAGACATAGTATAGGAAGCCCGATGCCCGTTTTGCAATTTTGGAAATTCTCTCTTCTGGAGTGGTCGGTGCGATAATAAAGATGTTGGATAATTTGTGCTTATTGCATGATTGAATCAAATCCTCCGCCTCTTCTGGAGGTAAGTCCAAGGTAAGTAATCCATCCACACCTGCAGCTTTTGACTTCACTACATACTCTTCCACACCCTGCGAAAAGATTAGATTGTAATATGTGTAAAAGACAATGGGCACCTCTGAAAACTTACGTATTTCAGCCACTAGTTTAAAAACATCATTCTGGGTACAACCCGACTCTAGAGCCCTCTGGGCGGCCAGTTGATTAGTCAATCCATCGGCCAGAGGGTCAGAGAAAGGAACTCCGAGTTCCAGGATATCAACTCCATGTTCGATCAAAGTTTTACATATATCCAAGGATCGACTGAAGTCAGGATCACAAGCACAGACATAAGCAACGAACGCCGCTCTTTTTTCGGCCTTACAATCAGAGAAAAGTTTCGCGATTCGGTCAGAAGTGTTCATAAGAAAATGAGTGTTGAATAATTTCTTATCCAATCATTGCTGGCAACGGTAAACAAGGAGTGCCCAACAAGGTGATTTTTTTGTATCGTATAATCTTTCCCTTCGCTGCCCTATTCGCTTCGCCTTATTTCGTATTCCGCATGCTTAGACGAGGGGGGTATGGGTTCAAGTTTAAGTATCGAATCGGTTTATTTCCCACTCTGAAGAAAAAGGAAATTTCCCGTAAAAGAATATGGATTCAAGCGGTAAGCGTGGGCGAGTTATCCTCGCTGGCAAATGTTTTGGAGCGATTGATTAAAGACCCCAGTATTGAAATTGTACTCACTGGAACAACCAGCACGGGACTCCTAATGGCAGCAAAGAAATATCAGTCCCAGGTCCTTTGTCACGGCCCCTTTCCATTCGACTGGTGGTTATTCAGCCGGTTGGCATGGAGTAAGATCAAGCCCGATCTTATCATCACGGTGGACAGTGAACTTTGGCCAGAGCACTTCCACCAGGCAATTTCACATGGCATTCCAGTTCTTATTGTTAATGCCCGCCTGTCTGATCGAACATTGAGCAGGCTTTCTCGTTCCCTCCTTGCCCGAAAATTATTGTTACCTGAAGGCTTAGAAATTTTAACCACATCGGATAAACAGCTCTGCAGATGGGAAGAACTGGGCGTGGAAAAAAACAACATCCAGGTAGTTGGCAACCTCAAGGTAGACGCCATTCCGTCCATCACCGAAGATGCCCTCTGTGCTGAAGGTTTAAAAAAAGAATTTGGTTTCCTCAAAGACTCCCTGGTTATTGCTGGTATTTCAACCTGGCCTGGAGAGGAAGAACTCTTGGTGGAAACCATTGATGAGCTAAGAAATGCTCAGCTTGATGCTCGACTCTTACTTATTCCTCGACACGCAGAAAGACGGAAGAAATTAGCATCTATGTTGCAACAAAAAGAACTGAGTAATCATCTTCGTTCCACCTGTAAACAAGCCCCCGAAGGGACCATCATCTATGTTGCAGATACAACGGGTGAGCTCGCCCAATTGATTCGTTGTGCAGATCTTGCCTGGGGCGGAAAAACCTTACCTCCTAACCGGGGAGGGCAAAACCCCATCGAACCAATTGCCCTTGGAATCCCGCTTGTGCTCGGTCCCAATTACCAGAATTTTCAGCATACCTGTAATGATTTACTGGCTCACCACGCTCTGATCTCAACCGAATCCCAAGCAGAGGCCAAAACAGCTCTCATTGAGCTCGCCCAAAACCCAGAACGCAGGGAACAGTTTTCTTCCCGTGCCTTAGATTGGATGGATTCACAAGGCTCTCCATCTAAACAAACCCATCAAAAAATTCTCGATCTTTTGTCCCCATCCTAGGGACTCGGAAAAGATATGCTCATTGACTTAGTTCCCTTTAATGTTAGTGCTATTGAGACTGAGTCTCAATTTAAATCACCCTTCTTATGAACTCAAAATTTCATTCTCTTTTTTCTTCAAAAGCTTTGTTCCTTAGCCTTTTTTTCACCGCTTTCTTTTCGTGTTCAAAAGAGGAAAAAACCGATATTAAAGCAGATGAAGTCGCTTCGGCTGAACTAGCTATTCAAAATGTGGTGATTGCCCTCAAAGCGAATAAAAACCCAGAAAAGATGCTTTCCGAAAAAGAAGCCCTCGAAAAGTATTTATCTTCCAAACTTAACCGCCCGGTGGAGGTGCTCATCCCCACGGACTCATCCGTTGTGGTTGAATCCTTTCGTAACGGCACGCTTGATCTTGGGTATCTTAGTTCGACTGATGCGGCACGCAACCTGGATCAGAACACCGCTTCCATTCTCTTGATCCATCTAAAAAATGGCCTCCCTTATTACCAAAGTGTATGGCTCGGACTCAAAGACAAGCCTTACCAATCCATCGAAGAATTAAGGGGTAAACCCGTAGCATTTGCCAGTCGATCCAGCACATCGGGATACCTCATTCCTGTATGGGACCTCTCCCAGCGGGAATTAGTCGGCCCCAATCAATCGCTCACCGATTTCTTTTCCCTTACCCTTTATGGAACTGGATATGTCTCCGCAGTGGAAAAAGTCCTCTCGGGAGAAGTTGAAGCAGCAGCGGTGAGTGACTATGTTTACAGCGGAGACAACAAATACCTCAACGATACCCAAAAATCTAAATTGCGTATTATTCAGGAACAAGGTCCCGTGCCCTCCCACACCATTTGTGTTCGTTCATCATTATCCAATTCCGATCGAAAGATTCTTCGTGATGCTTTGCTCATGATGAACCAAGACAACCCCACACTACGGGACCAAGTTTTTAATGGGGAACTCGTCGAAGTCGATCAGGATAATCACTTGAGTGTGACCCGCGACGCCATCGAGTTTCAAAAAATTCTTAAGCAATAACCCGCCGGTCCCCGCTTTCCATTTCATCCTGTCATTGGATATGAGCCCATCACTCTTGGAAGTTAAAGACCTTGGTTTGTCCCTATCCGATCGTTGGTTGTTCCGAAGGGTTCATTTTTCAGTCCCACCCTCTTCCTTTGTGGCAATTACGGGACCTTCTGGGGTTGGAAAGACCAGCCTCCTTCGATTATTGGCACAGGAACTCAACCCTTGCGAAGGAACTGTTCAATCCTCTTTATTTGTAGAAAAAAGTATCTGCTTAATCTTTCAAGATTTACAATTAGCCAATGGGGCCAGCACCTTAACCAATGCCCTCGGTGGTAGCCTTCGTCGATACTCTTCCCTGACTACATTTTGGGGATTTCCAAAAATTGAAAAACAAAAAGCCCACGATTGGCTCAAAGAATTTGGTTTAGAAAAAAAATCAAAGCAATGGGCATCCACTCTCTCCCGTGGCGAAAGGCAACGACTGGCAATATGTAGGTCCTTGCTTGCGGAGCCCAAACTGTTACTGGCCGATGAACCGGTAGCTAGTCTCGATACTAGTTGGGCATCCCGCACCTTGGCACTCTTGAGCGACCGGCAAAAACAAAACGGCGGAAGCATCGTTTGTTCATTACACGATGAGGAACAGGTGCAAAAATTTGCCGACTACGTTCTCCGGCTTGATTCATCAGACCCCACCCGTTGGAAGTGGGAGAAAATTACCCCTGCTTCATGATGTTAAAAAGCGACTTACCATGGCATAGCCGTTTTGACCTTCTGGGAGTTACCTTTCTTTTATTCCTTGTAGGCTCCCTAAGTGCCCTTCCATCGATTGAAGGTTCAGGAAGAGATCTCGACTACCTCGATAACCTCTCCCGTTTTACCGCTCAATTTTTCCCGCCTGATTGGTCTATCCTCGACCGTACCCTATCTGGTCTCATGGAAACCATTCAAATTGCCCTCGTTTCCACCCTGCTCGCCATCTTTCTTTCATTCGTCATCTCCCTGGGGGCTGCCCGTAACATATCTCCAGCATGGGTGCTTTGGCCAACCCGTATGTTGCTCAACATAATCCGTACCATTCCCAGCCTGCTTTGGGCTTTGCTTGCTGTCGTGATCGTGGGCTCAAATTCCCTAGCTGGAGTGATTGCCCTCACCCTTTATAGCGTTGGGTATTTGGCCAAGTTTTTTAGCGAAACTTTCGAAGCAACCGACCAAAGTTCACAAAATGCACTCAAGTCCCTTGGGGCTCGTCCCCTCCAGGCTTTTCAATATGGACTTTGGCCCAACGCTCGCCCCATTATTTGGAGTCATTGTCTTTGGATGCTCGAATACAATGTACGCTCCGCAAGTATCATTGGATATGTCGGTGCCGGAGGGATTGGCCTGCATCTAAAACTTTATGCAGAATCAGCAGATAGCTGGAACAAATTCTCCCTCGTTCTTTTGTGTATTCTTCTGATTGTGACCATTTTGGATTTCGCTGGCGAAAAAATCCGCAAATCAATCCGAGACAAGCTCGATGGACTGAGTGCATAAATTAAAGGATAAGATTCGCCTTAATTTAAATTCGAATCCTTATAGTCCAAAAGAAATTCATCCAGCACTTCCTCCACGGCTTCTAAGATGTAGGACTTATTGCGCCCGGCATCTCCAAATAGTCCGTACCTCCCTTGCGGAAGTTTCACCGAGGTTCCGATCTTTCTTGGATCATACCCATACGCTTGAGCCATTTTTTTTAAAGAAACCTCCACAGTAAAAGCAGTCCCCTTAGATAAAATAACCAGATCGACTTCTAAAAAATGGGTATTGATCCTTGGTCTCTCTGGTCGTATCCCTTCCTTCCAGAGTTTTTGACGCACACATTCCAGAACATCTTTCCTCGTCACTCCCGATCGATTTTTTGGTATTTCAGAAACCACAGGTTCCAAAACTCGGTAATCACCATGCACTTTCAATCCTGAGTATTTTTTTGCATGGACTGCCTGGAGGAACCCTAGGCCCAAAAGAAGGATGCTAAAAACCTTAAGGTAGTGCTCTCTATGCCCTGTTTTCATCATTGATCATCTGGGTAATCTCAATGTTCACCACATCTGTTTTTTGTTTCCATTTTTTACGAAAGCATCCGCCAAAAAGCAAAATGACTAGAGCAAATATAATTAGTTTATACATATTTGCACTATATACATAAATGCATCTTATAGCAAAAAATGGTTCAAAAAAGAACAAACAGGGAAAACCACTTGAATGACGACTAGAATGAGTTGGAAAAATTTACTTACTGCTAAATATTTTCCGAGTCAGCCGAATCGGAAATTAAAAAACATGAGATGCCATTAGCGTGGCTCCCAGATCGAACGATTCGTACTTGGAAGATGCACCCTGTAAACCCTCTCCCTTTTCATTCATTCTCAAAATGGAACAGGAAAGACCAAGATCGAGACTTAACCAATCCGTTGCCTGCCAAATTCCATTAATCCCCAGAGAGGTTAACCAATCAACGCGTCCATCATTCTCGTTTTTCAAATATTCAGATCGGGTCAACCCTAGGCTAGGCATCAACATAAACTGCCCATTCTCTCCCAGCACTTGAATCACCATTAAATTCAGCCCCAACTGAAAGTTATCTCCATCATCTGCAAACTGCCTCGGTATAGGGTATGGCAACACACGATCCGTAATCGAGTAGCGGGCCATACCATTGAATACAAGCAAGGTAGTATCTCGAAGAGAAAACATCTTACTTAGGGTAACCGAAGGAGCAAAACCGTCTGACATTTTATCACCCGTATCCAAACTGCTCACCAAGTTATACTCATATCCAAGGTCTAAAGTAATGTCTTTGGGCAATGCAAAGCCCAGACCTGCCTTGACCAAACCAAACCTGTACCCAAGTAAGTCCTTGATATTTGCACCCCCCACATCCTTGTCCTCGTAAGTGGCTATTTGTAGCATAAGATCGAGTTTCGGAACCATGGTAATGTACGGACCCACTTCAAAAGACCGGGTCGACAGAGATGCACCAGTCATATTTTCCCAGACTCCGGCAGAATCCTTTTCCCCATCTAATCGTAGCACATTATGAGTGTAATATGCCCGAGTACTGGCCATAACACTCATCGACAACGGAGGTTCTTTGCTCGTGGCACCCGCTCCATCATTAACATCGCTAGGAAGAACTTCCTCACTTGGGGAATAGCTTGGACTCTTTTTTCGGGGAGGGAGCATTCTTCGGTTCGCCAAAGAACCCAAAGGTATCGCACGGGGCGACAACTCTGATGGGAGCGGACCGACCCACCCCGTGGCAGATTTTTCTATTGGTAGAGGACTCCCCTTTAGCTCAAATGGGTAACTTTCCTCTTTGGGGAGGTCTACTTGCTCTTCTTCCACTTCTTCTACTGGCAATAGAGGTTCGGTTTCGGAGGCTTCTTCGATCAATTCAGTGGGAACATAGGTCTTATTTTTTAAGGAACCTAGCGGGATCGATCCTGGGGCTAGTTCTTGAGGAGTCGGACCGACCCATGGACGAACCACATCCACAAGTTTTTGCTCTCCTAAATTCGATTCAAATTCAGAAAAGTTCTTGGGCTGAGTAAATTCCTCGGCTCCAGCCATCACTCCACCAAGTAAAGCACATAAAGTTAGACATAAAAAAAATTTACTCATCTCCAAAAAATTAATGTTAGGGACGATTGATCGTTCCAATTTTTATGTTCTTACCATGTTGGTCAAAACTGGGTCGGTTGTTTAAGAGCTCTCTTCCCGACCGTACATTTTCAATAAAGTTTACCCGTCCAATTTGCTGGGCTGCAGGAATCGTAGTTCCAAAATTCGGGTACTTACCATCGATCGGGCCTTTCAAACTATTGAGCCTTACCTGCGACGCACTGGGGAAAGTAACATTTCTTAACCGCATCGTGGTTGCCTCCATCACGATTCGTGCAGGGTCCCGCTTAAAGCCCAATCCATTCACATTCAAATCCCGGCGTGCCTTAATCCTGGCCAGTTCGCTCGCACCTATTCTTACCTCGTTTAAATGAACATCGCGCAATCCGCGAATACTCACCTCTTTAGCCCCCTCCAAATCTATTTGATTGAGCAGTAAATTTTCCCGGGTGGCGATGACCAAGTCACTCGTGGACGAAGCAATGGTTGCCCCTTCATTTGTTTTGAATTCACCCCCCGACATCAGCACTAACCGGGCACCTTCCTTGTGCGATTCCCCCAGCTTAAAGTCTCCCCGAAACTCCATCACATCCCGGCTCATTAACACCACCTCCTCCACACCATCACTAAAATGGCTGGCAAACGCACGGGCATTTTCACTGACAATTAAATGATCCGCCCCCAGGACTTTATCTGCCCCATTGACTAAAGCATCGATTTCCAACTGATCATAAATATTGGCAAGCTCAAGAAAGAATGGATTATTCAGGCTCTCTTCGGCAGTGAATGTTCCGATGGTTGAGAAATCATTCACGGTTAAATTCCTTAAAAGCACTTCAGCAACCTCTCCAATACTCAACCATTTTTCATCCAAAGTCCCGCCCGACATACTTAATAACTCTTCCATCAACTCTCCATTCTCTTGCTCTTTCAGTCGATCGGCCAATGCCAGTGCCCTTTGATTTGCCTCAACATCCGGAGAATGATCAGGCATATTTTCTGGCCTCACCACTCCTTGATTTATTTTTTGAAGAGATTCTTTCAGGAGCACAGTATCCATTTCTGGATCGAGCAAATGGATCATAACCTCATCGCTCATGGTGAGTAATAATTCTTTTAATTCTTTTCCATGAGCAAAGAATATTTCCGATTTTTCGGCCTCAAAACCCTCCATATTCAACAACCTCCTGACCACCTCCGTTCGCTCGCTTAAAATGGCTTCCTTTGCCCCCGGAGACAACCGGTCATAATGGTCCGTTTGATCCTTACTAAGACCAAATTTTGAGAGCCTTTGATTTTTCTTTAGCTCAGGATTGTTTTCCATAAGTAAAGATTGATCCGGGCGCTCCACCTTGACCGGATCCGAGTTCATTCTTGGCATCGATTGACTGGGTGCCCCGACCTCTTGAGGGGCACTCTTGGGACTACCCTCCGAAGGAACTACCCCCACTTCTTTTATCGGTTGCCCCTCGGAAGAACTCTTTGGTACTCCATCTGTTTCTTGAACACCCTCTTGAGGTATTGGTTCCGCCAAAGGCTCGCTCTGGGCTAGGTTTTCATCTTTTACCGTAGCCGGTTGGGCTTCGGCTTTCTGCTCACTTGGGGCAGTCGCACCCTCCACTTCACTAGATTGACTGGCATCCTCCACCGGGGACGCTTCTTCCACCTGAGTATCCTCCACTGGTGTCGTATTTTCAGTTTCCGTCGGTTCATCCGTATTGGTTTCGCCCTCGCTCGACTCAGGCTCTTCCTCCACCATTTCAGATTCCCCCTCTGGCTCACTTTCACTAGATTCAAAAGACTCTTCCCTCTCCGAATCGGGTTCACTCGATTCTGAGGTTTCCTCTTCAACATTCTCCACCTCCGGTTGGGCAGACTCCGAGGTTTCCTGAGTACTGCTCTCTGCATCGTTTGTACTTTGTTGTACGGCAGTGACCACTTCACCCAGAGAAATATCCTGCGTAGCTTCGGTGGCAGCCTGATTGGTTGTGGCAATCGTTTGGGCAACCACAGGGTTGACTGGTCGAGGTGTAGCTACTCCACTTGGCGATACACTCAAACCTCCCCCCTGACTTACCGGAATAGCCTGACCTCCCCCAGGAGGAGTAAAAGCAACGGTTGATTCCGTAACATCCAATTGTACGCCCTGCCCTGCGTTGGATGCCATTTGAAATTCCGTTCCCCGGATCCCCGCGACTCCCAGAGGCGAGTGGATACTCAGGTTGGAACTCTTTTTCAACTTCTTGGTTTTCACAACCAAAGATCCATAGTCTAAGTCGAGTTCTACCTTGGATCTGCTGCTTGGTTCCTCGGGTAAATCATTTAGTTTTCGGCCATCATCTGAAAAAGGTTCCTGTTCAAAAGTGGCTACCTTCATTCGGGAATTTTCGCTCACAGTCAGTAGGGTGCCATTACTCAAAAGACCCACCAACTTACCCCCCTCTCCGGTTTCGATGGTATATCGCTGGGGAATCATTTTTCCAACCTTTACTGGTTCCACCACCTGCCCGTCTTGATCAAGAAAGCGCACCTCCCCATTACTGGAAATATGAATAAAGGCTCCATTTTGAACACCTCCCTCCTGAGCAAGCAAGCCATTACAAAAAGCCATAGAGAACAAGGTGATGAAAAATAAATCAGTAAACTTTCTCATTTATTCAACTCCTCCGCCTTGCTCTCATCGGTTCCTGTATCATCCAAGTAGTGCCATCTATCCTCCGCATAATCAAACAACATACGCTTTTGATTTAAACCACCAAAATAATAGTACCAAGACTCCCGATCGCTGGAATACAGGAATGGATAGACATTTTCCTGGGTCCATACCCAGTTCAAGCCATCTTTCCATATCCACATACCACCCTCGACACTACCACTGGGGAATATCCATCCCAGGTCTGCATGGTACCACCATCCATTCTCAGACTTAAAATAATATCCAAACCACCAACTATTCCACCAACCTGGAGCATTCTCCACAGGTTGGCCACCGGTCCAGATATCTCCACGATTACGGTTATCAAATTCTGCGACTCCTCGATTATCAAAGGATTCAAGTATGCCATAATGCATCCCCTCATCATTTCCTGAGTAGGCCATTACATACACCTTCTTCGTATCCTCTCCCGGAAAAAACTCCATTCCAAACTCCTCAACATCCTTGGCTTGGGGCACTTTAAACACCCCTTTTTCGTTCGGATCAGTAAAGGGGGTGTTAAAGCTGATAAAAAAACCAGTCTCCCAATTATTCACGCCCTCACGATCGATGATTTTTCCTCCCACCCATACCTTTCCTTCTTCACGGCCCTCAGGCATTAATGTCTCCACCACAGGGGCCACCACATCCCAAACCGAAACATCAAAGATTTGTTCAATGAAATGACCTGTTCTTACCGATACCCGTACCCGGATCGAATAGACGGAACGGGATTCATAATCCAATCTTTTTCTCGTTCGCAAAAGACCTTCTTTACTTACACGAAAAGCATGATTTCCTTCGCTCCCCTCTCCATCTACCAAGGCAAAGCTTAATTCTCCCCCGTCAGGATCGGTTGCATTAAACTCCCCGACCAAGGTTCCAATTGGTTCGTTTTCATCGACTCCCAATTGACCTAATGAGTGGAACAATTTGGGGATACGGTCAAACTGGGAATCATCTATTTTGATTATACGAATCTGCTTTTTCGCTTCATTGCCCCGACGATCACTCACCGAGTAACTAAGTAAATATTCACCCATCACATTGGGGTTCACCTCTCCAGTAACCTTCACCTCATCAGTAAGGTTACCATCCACCCAATCGTACGCCTCCACTCCAGGGTCAAGGAAAGGCCTTTTATAAGGATGGTTCAGAGTTATTGGACCAAGCAAAGTAAGGACTGGTCCCGTCGTATCCACCACATTGACCGTCCGCTTAACCGTCATAGCGACATTGCCCGCTTGGTCGGTGTAATCATAATTTAATGAGTAGGATCCAGGTAGAGAAATATTTAACTCCCCTGTGCCATAGACGGTACCGTTGCCATCTACATTATCTGACCAGTCCGCCCCGGCATCTTCGTAGGGCATGCCTGCTTCGTGGGTAACATTCGCATCTCCCTTTAAAGTGATTACCGGATTCTCATCGTCTTCATCCAGTAACCTAACCATAAACTCTGCCTGTAAGGTTGCATTCTTATCATCCTTGACCGCTACCAGAATTGAATACTCGGTTGAATTGTTCTCGTAATCAAAAACCGTGGCAGTTTTCAAAGTCCCATTTTCATCGAGAATAAACCAAGCATTCGAAGGATAAGAGTCGTTTTGGACCAGAGAATAAGCGAGCAAATCTCCATCGGGATCGGTAGCCAGTACCTGCCCTACCCAAGTACCTGAGGGTTTATTTTCATATACCTCCAGCATCTGGGAATAGCGTAAGTCTACCGGGGTTTGATTCGCCAATGAGTTTGGATCTCTGGGATCCGAACCGGCCGTAATTTCCTCCTCATTGCTAAAGCCATCTCCATCAATGTCTTCATCTTCATGGTCTTCAATACCGTCCCCATCGAGGTCTTCAAATACATCCAGTAGGTATATAGAAAAGACTCCATCGACTGAGGTATTCCTTTCATCGCGCACTCTTACACGCACCGAATAATCGGATCGCTCTGACTCATAATCAAATGACTTGGCGGAACGAAGCGTTCCATTTTCATCAAGATCAAACAACGCATTATCCGCATCCCCTGCTCCGGCAACCAAAGAGTAAGACAGCACTGCCCATTCATCTCGGTCATACGCCTGGAATTTTCCTACCCAAGTTCCAGCGGGTTCATTTTCCCTAAGGGTCAGGGCGGTGTATATGCGCAAGCCATCATCAATGGTCATGTTCACATCGGAACTGCCTAGGAACCCGGCATACTGACCGGTCGTATGATCCTCCGAGTCGGTCCAACCGGCAAGGGGGTCGATCATTCCAAACTGGTCATAATCCGAGGAGTTAGATTCGCCCGCACTTGCGGTTCCCTCTGCCTGCTCTGCCCCATATGGATTATTTTCATATGGATCATCGAGTAAATGAATGGAGAATACTTGCTCGGCAGTTTCATTGGCTTCATCAGTCACCCTTGCACGGATCAGGAATTGGGAAATTTCTCCCTCATAATCAAAGGACTCCGCCGAACGGATGAGCCCGGAGCTATGCAGGATGAATAAATGATTGTGATCATCCCCATCTCCCTCGACTAGTTCAAAAGTTTGCGCACTCGATCCCGTGCTGGTCAGTTTACCCACAGGCACGCCTGGTTTCTTATTTTCAGAGACATGGAGTGGTGCCAGGAAATCGAGGTCCTGGGGCGTGGCATTGGCCACCGAGTTTGGATTCCGGGGGTTGGACGGGTATGCAATTTCTTCCTGATTGGAGTAGCCGTCCC
>Ga0181593_10000290_pt1 | contig 43298 bp, 37 predicted proteins | sample 071ome_19_FD_133756 | JGI IMG/M metagenome (GOLD analysis project Ga0181593, IMG submission 133756) | Coastal salt marsh microbial communities from the Groves Creek Marsh, Skidaway Island, Georgia - 071413AT metaG (megahit assembly) | ecosystem: Environmental > Aquatic > Marine > Intertidal...
GCGACCGCGCCAAAGATATGAAGGTATAAGCGAAGAGTAAGCTTAAACTGGGTTATTTCGTCTAGCATGATATTGTTGTTATGAATCCCAAACTAATCTTGATGTTTCTCAAGTATAGATGGGATTTTAATCATGCGATGTAAGCTAGATCCCCTAGGCTAAAAGTGCTTCCAGTGGAGGCTGTGTGAAAACGTTATTTCTTCTTCGGTGAAACACGCATGGTAATGTCTGCGTGGAATACTTCTTCGCCATGAGTGTCATAAACGCACACCGGCATGATGACATCCTGTTTCCCGCTCCAATCGTATTTATCTACCTTACAAACGGCTCTTAAATCGGTCTTGGCCATTTTTTGATATTTAACCGTCATGCCTGCTGGAATCCAGCGATGGTCAGCGTCGAGCGATACATCCAGGCACAAACCTCCGGCCAGTTCAGCCGCATTACACATAGCAATGGCGTGTACTGTGTTGATGTGATTGGTTACGCTCCAGCGTTTTTTCAGTTCAAGCTCTACACAACCCGGTTCAACTTTGGTTAGAAGCGGCTTAATGCTTCGGAAGTAGGGCGCTTTGATGCATATTGCCTGCGTAGCTAACCAACGTCCGCCTGGTTTATTACTCAGTGCTTTCCAAAGTTTCAATACTGGGCTTTTTGAGGGTGTATAAGTCATGGCATGTCCCGTTATATTTTCGTTTAGCTATATGGTTCGTATATGAACTATACTAGTTGATATGTAAACTAAATTTCAAGCGTTTATTGATTGGTTCGTGAGCAGAATCCATTGTAAGACTCGACTTGGCTGATTATCCTGCTGTGAATTTTTATTTAGTCCGCTGTATTTTTACATTGCTCGTTGTTTAGGAAGAGATTATGGCTGAAATTTCCTGGTTCGATTTATTGTGGTGTCTGGCGCCCGTGGTGCTAGTGGGTGTGATTTATGTGGCTTGGCATGGCAAGCCCAGTGAGTTACTGATCGCGGTGTCTCGTATGGCCATTCAGCTGATCGCGGTGGGTTATGTGTTGATCAGCATTTTCGAGAACCCTTCGCCCTGGATCAGTTCTGTGATTGTCAGTTTGATGTTGGTGATTGCTTCATGGATCGCCATTCGCCCGGTTCGGCATCATAAGGGCTATCTACTTCCTGCCATATTGGCCTTGGGGTGTTCGGTAGGGATTCACTTATTCATCTCATTAATTTTTGTACTCAATGCAGAAAGTTGGTTCCAGCCACAATTGTTGATTCCTTTAGCGGGGATGTATTTCGCAAATACTATGAATGCCATCAGTCTGGCAGCAGAGCGTTACCACTCAGAATTACATAATGGCCAACCGGACGAGAAAGCCCGTTTAACGGCGTTTCATGCGGCGATGATTCCGCAAATTAATGGTCTGTTGGCTGTGGGACTGGTAGCGTTACCGGGCATGATGACAGGGCAGATTTTGTCAGGCGTGTCACCGCTGATTGCAGTGCGCTATCAGGTGATGATCATGACGATGGTATTGGGCGCCTCTGGCGTGGGAGCCGCCATTATGTTGTGGTTGCTTGGCCGTTCTAAAGCACGAGATAAGGTCATTACCTCTTAGGCTGGTTTCAAAATCTCGTGCTTAGGTGTGCTGACTTTGATCACTCCTGGCTTCGCTCAAATTAGACTTGTCTTGCGCTGCTGAAGATAGATGAATGGGCAGAATTAACAGGATCGACAATGCCGGAATCAGGGTTGAGATCAGTAAGGTCATGCTGTGATCGAGCCATAGAGTGCTGCTGCCATACAGTAAGTAACCGAGTACGCCTCCAATCCATATGGTTGCGCTTAACAGTGCCAGCATCTTTTCTTCATTAAAGGCGGGTTTTTGATTGTCAGAAGATAATCCACGGGTGGGAAGCTCTGCCGATTGAGTCGGATCAGCTTTATGGGCTTGGGCGATATCCACTGCCCAGGCATTGCTGATACCTCGACCGCCCGATGATAAAAAGCGAATTAGAATAGCCACCAACCAGAAATGCATCAGGGTTTGAGCGAACGCCAATATAATCAAGCTGATGATGCCCACCAGGTTACACACTACCCAGAGTGGTTTTCTTCCTATGGCGTCTGATATTCGGGAGACGCCATAAACAAAAGGAATGGATGCTAAACCGCCCAATATGCCTGTACTTGAGATAGCCGTCGCTGAAAAGCCTGCGTCTTTCATCGCTAACGAAGTCGCTAACAGCGCTATGTAATAGGTGACGTAACTCAGCATGGTGGCTGTGATTAAACGATAATTCCATTGTTGCTTGGGAAGGTTGCCATTCAGATGAGTGATCGGGGCTGTGTTTGATGGGTGAGATTCGGAGAGCGTGCTGTGCGACTCTGAAGACGTTGAAACATTCAAACGGATAAACATGCCCGAAATAGGCCATAACAAATTGATAAAGGCGAGCGTAAGAAACAGCGCGTCGAATCCCCATTGATCGACAATGGGTCCGGAAATTAGCCCACCCAATACGGAACCTAACGGACTGGTTATCGCTAATGTTCCCATCACTTTTCCACGGTTCTGATGCGTGGTGAAGCGTGCGGTCAGTGCGTTCATTGCACTAAAACCGGCGCCACCTAGTAACCAGATGATGGCAGTAAATAGCATTAAATCAACAATGCTATTGGCTTGACCAACGCAGAAGGTCAGAGGAACGGAGATCGCTCCGGTGACAATCAGAATGCTCTTGGCTGTCCGGCTTTTACCGATAAATCGTGCGGCAAGTAAGGCACCAATGGCTAAGCAGGTGTAAGAAAAAGCTAAATAGAGACCAATCTGTAAGTTGTTGGCCCCTAAGGTTTCAGCAAAGACGGGCAGCAAGGGGATGAGTCCGTTGCCGCTGATCCAGATAATTGAGCTGGTAATGAATAAGGCTGTGAGTGATTGTGTTTGAAGAGAGCGCATTAGCCACAGCCTTGATCAATACAGCATTCTTCCTGTAAGAAGGTAATCACTGAGGTCAGGGTGTCGTATTGTGGAACGCAGAACAGCACTCTTCCTTCTCTTCGTTGTGTGATTAATCCTGCAGAGGTCAGACTGGAAAGGTGGTGAGAAAGGGTAGAGCCGGGAATGCTTAATTCTTCCTGAACATCACCGACCGGAAGGCCATCGAATCCAGCTTTTACTAATCGTTTGAAGATTCTTAAGCGAACCGGATGACCTAATTCTTTAAAGGCTTTTGCGGTTTGTTCGAGATCCATAACCTTCTCCTCAAGCAGATTATTCAGTGGTCAATTAAAAATATATTTCGATATTACTAGAAATATCTTGACGAACTCAAGTTATGGTTTTATATATCGAAAAAACTAGAAATATCGAAATAAATAGAAATACGAAATAAACAAACGAATACGACGATCGAAGTGAGGGCATGGTTATGACCATAACAAATGAAATGTTGATGGAAACGCTTTCAATGTTTGCGTTTCTTGCAGTGGAGTTGACGCTCCTTTTCCTGGTGATCAGTTACTTTGTTGGCGTGCTTCAGGCTTATATTCCGCCAAGTAAGATCCAGAGTATTTTGAGCAGTAAAAATGGCAAAGGGTATTTAGTCGCCGCCTTTTTAGGTTCGATAACCCCCTTCTGTTCGTGCTCGACCATTCCCTTTCTTAAAGGTTTGATTCGGGCAAAAGCGGGCTTTGGCGCAATGCTGGTGTTCTTGTTTGCCAGTCCATTATTGAACCCAATCATCATAGGTTTGTTTGTCTTCACCTTTGGTTGGCAGGTAGCGGCTTTCTACTTTGCTATTGCTATGTCGGTGTCGGTGTTTGCTGGCTATGCGTTGGAACGATTGGGCTTTGAACGTTTTATCCGTGAAGAAGCGTATGCAGAACCTGCAATGGTGTCTTCAGGTTGTTCTGGTACTTCAACGGGCAGTTCGGGGGCATCTACTGGCTGCGGTACTGCAAAATCGGTCCCAGAGAACAAGTGGCTGAAAATCTGGAACAGCACCTGGAAAGACTTCAAGAAAGTTCTGCCTTACCTGTTGGTGGGTGTGGCACTGGGGTCTTTGATTTACGGCTTCATGCCAACTGAATTTATCGCCAAGTTTGCAGATGAGTCTAACCCTTTTGCAATTCCAGTGGCGGCGGTTATTGGTATTCCTTTGTACATCAAGGCTGAGCTGGTCATTCCTCTGAGTGCCGCTTTGACGGCCAAGGGCATGAGTCTGGGTGCAGTGATGGCATTAATCATTGGCAGTGCGGGCGCCAGCCTGACCGAGGTGATCTTGCTGAAGTCGATCTTTAAGAACCAGATGGTGATTGCCTTTCTTGTGGTGGTACTTGGGATGGCGGTATCAGCAGGGTACATCTATGCCTTCCTCTTTTAATTTTTGATGTGAATGTCATTTGAAGATCTGTGAAAGCAGGTAGAAATAAATCAGGAGTAGATCATGATTAAAATTGTTAGCTTTAAAATTTGTCCTTTTGTTCAGCGCGTAACGGCCATGTTAGAGGCTAAAGAGGTTCCTTATGAATTGGACTTCATTAGCTTGAGCAACAAACAGCAATGGTTTTTGGAGCTATCGCCAACCGGGCAAGTGCCGGTGTTGGTCACTGAATCCGGTGAGGCGTTGTTTGAGTCCGACGCCATCATTGAATACATCGCTGAAGTTTATGGCAATCCGGGTGAGTTAAGAACTCCAGTGCAGCGCGCACAGGATCGCGCCTGGAGCTACCAAGCTTCAAAACATTATTTATCGCAATGCAGCACTATGAGAAGTTCAGACGAAGAGGGGCTTGAACAACGATTGGCCGGTCTTCAGAAAGCCTTTGGCCGAGCAGAACAGGCGTTGTCTGAGAGTGCTCATTCCACAGGTCAGTTCTTTAATGGTGCGCAAGTTTCCAGCGTGGATATTGCCTGGTTGCCGTTATTACATCGGGCTGACATTATCCGTCGTCACTCAGGCTTCGACATGCTGGAAGGCTTTTCCAAGGTGCAAGCGTGGCAGGCTTCGCTTCTAGATACCGGGCTTGCTGAACAATCGGTTTCTGAGGATTTCGAAACGGTGTTTACGGAATTCTATTTATCCGACAAAACCTATCTTGGGCAGCTAAGTAAAGGGCAGTCAGGGGAGGTCGCTGGTTTAGCGTGTGGCTCTAACAAAGACGATGCATGTAATTCCTCAGCGTGCTGTTAATGTTGTGACCTCTGAATCTGAGCGCGGACTGGGATGAGATTGTCATGTTCTTGGCTTTGAATTCAGGGTAGGCTAGTTGTTATGCAATACCCTGAATTTAAACAAAAAGGATGAATAACAGTTATGGATAATACTCAAACCACTGCAGCCCAGAATGGCCAGGACGCTTCTGGTAACGATGTTAAGTATGCCGGTTTTTGGATTCGCGTAGTGGCGGCCCTGATTGATACCGTCTTTCTTATGTTGCTTGTGTTGCCTGTGCTTTATGGCCTATACGGCGAAGCGTATTTCACCAGTACTGAGCAAGTTTATTGGGGGATGGGTGATCTGATAATGAACTATGTCGTTCCCGCTATCATTGTGATTATTTTCTGGATCTACCGTTCTGCGACACCGGGCAAGATGATGCTTAAGTTGAAGATCGTTGATGCGGAAACGGGTGAACAACCATCAACCGGTAAACTGATTGGTCGTTATCTTGGTTACTATGTGTCAGCCATTCCTATGTGCATCGGTTTGATGTGGGTGGGCTTTGATGAGCGCAAGCAAGGTTGGCATGACAAGCTGGCTAAAACCGTTGTGATTCGCACGAATAAATAACCAGCATGTATCAGGCGTCTTTTAGACATTAAGTAAAAGATGCTCTCGTTCCCATGGGGATATTTCACGATGAAACTGTCGGACTTCTTCCCGTTTTACTTCCTCAAACACCATTGAGAATTCTTCGCCTAAGGCATTTCGAACTGGGGTGGCTTGATTGAACAGCGTCAGAGCTTCATCCAGAGTCGTGGGGATGGCGAACTCACTAACTTCCAGCTCGCCTTTTTCAGGTTCGCTTGGGGCGATGCCTTCCAGAATACCCAGATAGCCACAGGCCAGACTGACAGCAATGGCGAGATAGGGGTTACAGTCCACACCAATGACTCTGTTCTCAATTCGACGATCCTGAGGGCCGGAATTAGGCACACGTAAACCGGTGGCACGGTTATCAAATCCCCATTCGAAATTGCTTGGAGCACTGGAATTGGTGTCGGATTCAAAGCGACGATAACTGTTCACATACGGTGCCATTAAGGGCATGACCTGTGGCAGATATTTTTGACAGCCACCAATGAAATGCATGAAGGCATCGGTGGCATCACCTTGATCGTCACTGAATATGTTCTGGCCGCTTTCAATATCCACAATGCTTTGATGTACGTGCATGGCAGAACCCGGTTGCTCTTTCATGGGTTTGGCCATGAACGTAGCAAACATGCTGTTGTTCAAAGCAGCTTCGCGAATAATCCGCTTAAAGAAAAAGACCTGATCAGCGAGTAAGACCGGGTCGCCATGGGATAAATTAATTTCTACTTGTCCGGCGCCGTCTTCCTGTATCACGGTATCAATAGCTAAACCGGCATCTTCAGCGTAATCATAAATGGTATCGATCACCGAACCGTACTCATCGACCGCTGACATTGAGTACGATTGGCGTCCTGCGCCTTGTCTTCCGGTACGACCAATAGGTGGTTGAATAGGCTCGTTAGCATCCACATTGGGTTTGATGAGATAGAATTCCAGTTCAGGCGCGACCACTGGTTTCCAGCCTTGCGCCTTGTAAAGCGCCATAACGCGTTTAAGTACGTTTCTTGGCGCAACTTCTACCGGTTCGCCATCACGGGTGAATAAATCATGGATAACCTGAAGCGTGGCCTCTTTCGCCCAGGGCACCGCTTTGGCTGTGCTCATATCGGGCTTAAGCACGATGTCTGCTTCGGCCCATTGGTTTTCAATGTCCAGTTCTACGTCTTCACCGGTAATGGTTTGGTAGAAAATGGAAATGGGTAAATAGGTTTCGTGATCCGGGTTGAATTTTTTCAAAGGCATGGCCTTTCCTCGTGACATGCCTGCAAGATCGGGGACAATGCACTCTATTTCGTCGACGTTTCTGCTTGATCGGTACTTTTTGAATGCGTCAGGAAGGTGTTCAAGCCAATCCGGTTGGTTTGAGAGGGTGAGAGATGCCATGCCTGTTTCCTTGTGTGAGGATCGTCCGGTGGCGGAGCTTTTTATCATGCCTGCAGCTTGAATCACTGCCTTTGATTAAGTGTCTTACGTTAGAGGCTTAGTGCACTTCTGTATTGACCGGGCGATGTGCCTGTCCATTTCTTAAATACGCGATTTAAATGGCTTTGATTGCTGAAACCACAGTCGGCTGCCGTATTCGCGAGACTCTCTTGAGCTGCGATCATTCTTTTTGCTGCGTCCACTCGAATATAGTTCAAGTAGTCATTGGGCGTAAAGCCTGTGGACAGCTTAAACATTCTCAATAAGTGGAAGTCGCTGAGATTCACCAGCGCAGCTAATTCAGCGATGGAAATTGTTTGGTCAAAGTGACTGTGAATGTAGTCTTTCACTTTACGAAGGGCCGTGGGGCTTAGTCCTCCTTTCAGTGGAATGCTTTTATCCAGACAGTATTCAGAATGCGATAGCAGGTGTTCAAAGATCGAAAGGGTATTCTGCTCATAGCGTAAGGGCGATTCATCGGAATCAAGAAACAAGGCTTGAGCCAGCTCTACCAGTTGTTTGTCGTCATGAAAGGTTAATTCAGGCACCTGAATCAGCCTTGGTTCAATGTCGAGTGCAGTGCTGGCAAATTGTTTAAGAGAATCATCGCTGAAATAGAGGTGGGCAAACTTAAACGGTGAGGTAATTTCCCAAATGGATTGGTGATATTGAGGAAGCAGGCACAGGCTGCCTTGATGGCCGGAACCTTTGTTGATGTCCAGCCGTTTGGAACCTTCCCCGCCTTCGAGATAAAAGCTCAGGGTATGAACCTGATCGGCATTATAACTCACTCGATCAACCGTGTTGGACCAGTAGGCCATCTTCAAATGTTGATTCACCTGACGTTCAGACAGCAGCCGAGCGTTGGACTTATCCAAACTCTCAAATACCGATTCTTGTGACGGTAAATCTGTAAGTGACTGATGTTCTGAAGGCATAGTGTGTCCAACTTTCTGACTCTTTCTAAGGGTACGCTTGGTTTTAAACGCTCTCAAGTCAGTCCATCCATATTTTTAAAATTAACCGCAAGATTGTGCAAAGCCATTAGGCCTGACACCTCCTGAGGTAAGGGATTGTTGTAAATTTGGAAGGGTATGTTTCAAGTGTTTATCTCATGGAATTGTAGGAGTTTGGCTAGTCTTGTTAGGAGATGCCACCTCCGGCAAGGCTTCAATAATAATGATTTATAAGGTGTGTTATGAAATTCCGAAAAATACTAACTGTGGCGGCTTTAAGCCCAATATTGATGTGTGGTTCCGCAGTTGCTGATACAGCAGCGGCTCAAAAGTGGGTAGATCAGGAGTTCAAAGACTCGACGCTCTCAAGTGCTCAACAAATGGAAGAGATGAATTGGTTTATAAATGCTGCCAAGCCTTATAAGGGCATGAAGATCAAGGTGGTGTCGGAAACTATTGCCACCCACGTTTATGAATCTGAAACTTTGGCGAAAGCCTTTACCGAAATTACCGGTATTGAAGTTGAGCATGTGCTGACGGGTGAAGGCGATGTGATCGAGCATCTTCAGCAACAGATGTACACTGGTGAAAGCTTGTTTGATGCTTACATTAATGACTCGGACTTGATCGGTACCCACAGCCGCTACGGAGAAGTGGTGGCTCTGTCTGATTATATGACGGGCGAAGGTAAAGAGGTGACCCTTCCGACCTTGGATATTGATGACTTCATTGGCATTGAATTTACCAAGGGCGTGGATGGCAAGCTGTATCAGTTACCTGACCAGCAATTTGCAAACTTGTATTGGTTCCGCGCTGACTGGTTTGAACGCGACGATTTGAAATCCCAGTTTAAAGCGAAATACGGCTATGAACTGGGTGTGCCGGTGAACTGGTCCGCTTACGAAGATATTGCCGAATTCTTTACTAAAGATATAGGCAAAATTGATGGCGTTCAAGTGTATGGTCATATGGATTACGGCAAAAAACATCCATCGTTAGGCTGGCGTTTCACTGATGCCTGGTTATCCATGGCTGGTGCTGGCGACAAAGGGATTCCCAACGGTTTACCTGTGGATGAATGGGGTATTCGAATGGAAGACTGCCATCCAGTTGGTTCTTCTGTAGAGCGCGGCGGTGCAACTAATGCCCCGGCGGCGGTGTATTCCATCACCAAGTACATTGAGTGGTTGGATAAGTATGCACCTCCTGGCTCTCGTGAAATGACCTTCAGTGAAGCTGGTCCTTTGCCTTCACAGGGTAATATTGCTCAGCAGCTGTTTTGGTACACAGCATTCACCGCTGACATGGTGAAAGACGGTCTGCCAGTTGTAAACGAAGACGGAACACCGAAATGGCGGATGGCTCCTTCACCTTATGGCGCATACTGGGAAGAAGGCCAGAAGTTGGGGTATCAGGATGCGGGTTCATGGACTTTGCTAAAAAGCACACCTGAAGATCGCCGTAAAGCCGCTTGGTTATACGCTCAGTTCACCGTATCCAAAACAGTATCGCTTAAGAAAACATTAGTCGGTCTGACGCCGATTCGTGAATCCGACATTCAATCGCAAGCCATGACAGATGTTGCACCGAAATTGGGTGGTCTGGTGGAATTCTACCGCAGCCCGGCACGCACAGCCTGGACGCCAACCGGCGTGAATGTGCCTGATTATCCAAAGCTCGCACCTTTATGGTGGCAGAATATTGGTGACGCCTCTAGTGGTGCGAAGACGCCTCAAGAAGCGATGGACAGTTTGGCAAAGGCACAGGATAAGGTTTTGCGAAAACTGGAGAAGTCCGGTGCTCAAAAGGAATGTGCGCCGAAACTTGCTAAGAAGAAAGATCTGAAAGGGGCGGACTACTGGTTAGCGCAACCCGGTTCACCTAAAGCGAAATTAGATAACGAAAAACCTCAAGGAAAAACGGTAGCGTACGATAAATTACTACAAGCCTGGAAAGAAGGTAAGGCTCGATAGAAAGAATGTGGGCCGTCTTATTTAATCGTTATCGATTTAGACGTAAGACGGCCTTTCAATGTTGTATTTGAGGTTGCTGTATGAAGGTGTCGGTTGGTTTAAAGATTGGTGGTGGCTTTGTTGCTGTATTGGTTATGCTCCTTATTGCCGGAGGTATTGGTTTAAAAGGCGCTGTAAAGCTAGGAGATAATGTTGATTACCTATCGAATACTGCTTGGCCTTTAGCGCAAACCTCGAATCAGTTATCTCAAACCCTTCAGAGGCAATCATCTTTGGTCACAGAGGTTATTGAATCCATTGATACTGAAAATAGAGATAAAGTTTCAGAGTTGAATAAATTTAAGGAGGAAGCGGAATCTTTACTTGATCAGCTTAAAACCTTTGATTTGGTGTCTGAAGATATGATTTCTGAGTTGGATGGCCGCTTCAATACGTTTTCTGGAGCACAGGAAACCTTACTAACTGCACATTCCAGCTATCTTAAAGCTCGAAACGATGCTTTTAATGGTTTTAACCAATTTGAACTGTACATGGATTTGCTTCAGTTTTATAACAATCAAATCTTTTCTCTACCTAAAATTTCTTTCGATGATAAATGGGATCTGCAAACATATTTTTATCAGTCTAAAGCTTCGCTGAGTAAACGTTTTTTCTATTTACAGCGTTACCTAGGAGGGGATGATCCAACGATCATGCTCGATAAGATGGAAGGTGCCTGGGATGACTTGACCGATGAATCGGAGTCTCTGGGTGAGCTAGAAGTTCTGGAAAACAGTATCAAGTCGGGTGAGTATCAAGGTAAGACGTATGTGGAAGTACTGAACAGCCTATTAGAGTCTCATCGCACTCAATTTGATCGATTGGTGGAATATCACCAAGCGTTTATTCAATCAAAGTCGGCTTACCTGAAAGTTGCCGAAGAATTTAATAGCTACTTAAAAACAGCTAAAAGTTCCCTCGATCAGGTCGTAGCGGATGAAACCGCAGGCGCAACAGAAACAAAATATCAGGTATACCAGTCCATTAGTGTTTCGCTGATGATTGGTTTTCTTATTGCAGTAGCAGCTACCGCTATTTGTCTCTTGTCGGTGGTGAAGCCTATCAATATTGTTGGGCATCGTATGGAAGACATTTCTTCCGGTCGAGGTGATCTCACGAAAACCATTAATTTCAAAGGTAATGATGAAATTGCCCAAATGGCTCTTAGCTTTAATACCTTCGTGGGCACCATCAGAAAGACTGTGACCAAGATCATCGAACGGGCAGGCAATCTAACCGATTCTGCTACCCAACTGCAACAACAGGCTGAGTCTACCAGCGCCGCTACAGCTGAGCAGCGAGAAGGCAGTGAGCAGATTGCTGTTGCGTTAAATGAAATGAGTTCAGCAGTGCAGGAAGTGGCAAGAAATGCTTCTGAAGCCCAAGCATCAACTCAAGATGCGGATAATAAGGTAACGGAAAGCCAGCAAGTGGTTCAGAAAAATCGACAAGCGATTACTGAGCTGTCCAATGAAATTGATTCTGCATCTGAAGTGGTTCGTCAGTTGGAGGCAGAAAGTCAGTCCGTAGGATCTATTCTTGATGTGATTAAAGGCATCGCAGAACAGACTAATCTGTTAGCTCTGAACGCTGCTATTGAGGCGGCTCGTGCCGGTGAGCAAGGTCGAGGCTTTGCTGTGGTGGCCGATGAAGTTCGTACTTTGGCCCAGAGAACACAGGATTCCACCAATGAAATTCAGAACGTGATCGAAGGTTTGCAAGCCAAATCCAATGAAGCGGTGAGCGTTATGCAGGGCAGTCGTTCCCGAGCGGATACCAGTGTGGATCACGCTGAGGCCATTGATGGTTTGCTGAATGAACTACGAGAAAGTGTTAATCAGTGCCTGTCTATGAACATTCAGATTGCGACGGCGGCTGAAGAACAGGTGAGTGTTACAGAAGAAATTAACCGTCATGTTAACCACATTAATGATTTGTCAGGCATGGCAGCGGCAGGTGCACAGGCGAATATGGAAACCAGCCAGGAAGTATCTGCTTTGGCAGATCAGCTTACTGAGATGACCAGCCGCTTCAAAGTTTAAGCGCCTTTCTTAGGACGTTCGAATTCGAACTAACCGCAATATCGTGCAATCTATTTTTCTCTCTGATTCAGATAATGAAAACTGATCGGAGAGAAACTTATGAACTTGTCTTTATACGCTATTACCGTACTTATCTGGGGAACCACCTGGCTGGCGATTTATTTTCAGTTAGGGGACGTACCCGTCAATGTGTCTGTATTTTATCGATTTGCCTTAGCTGCGATCCTACTGCTGCCATGGATGTGGTTGACCGGAAAGCTGCAAAAAACCGATGCCTCTGATCATAAGTTCATGGTGTTGCAGGGTGTGTGTTTGTTCTCGTTAAACTTCATTTGCTTCTATAACGCCACACAGTACATCACCAGCGGTTTAGTGGCGGTGGTGTTCTCTTTGGCAACCATCTTTAACGCGATTAATAATCGGTTGTTCTGGAAAGAAGCTGTGCCTGCCAAAGTGTTGGTTGCCGGAGCAATTGGTACCACCGGCTTGATTTTATTATTCCTACCTGAATTTCAGCAAAAAGACGTTTCTGGTGACACCTTAAAAGGCTTGTTATTGGCGGCCTTAGGCACGTATTTTTTCTCTTTGGGAAATATGATTTCGAAACGACACAGCTTGAAAGGCATTACCCCTCTGACCACCAACGCCTATGCGATGGGCTATGGAACTGCGATTCTGGCCGTTATTCTGACAGCTACGGCGCAGCCTTTGGTAATTGATAGCCGACCTCAATATCTTGGTGCGTTGTTTTATCTCAGTGTGTTTGGTTCCATCGTTGGCTTTACTACCTATTTAACACTCGTTGCGCGTATGGGGGCGAACAAGGCGGCGTATGCAACGGTTATGTTCCCGGTGGTGGCTTTGGTATTGTCCAGTTGGTTCGAAAGCTACCAATGGCAGACATTAAGTTTTATTGGCTTAGGGCTGACCATGCTGGGTAATGTGGTGATAAATGTTAATCGAATCCCATCGTGTCTTGGGCGCTTGAATACCTCACAATTCTTTTCATAGGACCATAAGGTTTTGTCAGAGAATTTTTTATTGCGCTTTGCAAACTGCGAATATATTTATACTGCCTTGTATTTGGGGTCATCTAACTTTCTTTTTGGATAAATAACTATCTGTTTTAATTGAGTAGTTTAGTTTTGGGGTTGTACTTTGCTGAAGAGGTCTATGTGTAAGATAAACAGAGGCCTTTACATGAACTATGTTAACTTTATCAGTATCAGAACCTTATCTTCTTTTCGAAGTGCTTTATTAGGTGCTTCAATTTTAATTCTTGCTGCTTGTGGCGGTGGCGGTGGCAGCACTGCGTATACGTCTGAACCGTCTAACACTTCGCCCCCTTTGACTGAAAACTCTAATGAAGTGGAAGCAGAACCTACAACGGCTTTGGCTGATAATCCAGTCAGCAGTTTAGCCTCCTTTGATAACTATAAAACTGAATCTTTCGCAATTGATATGGCGGACTATCCAATGGAGGGAGAACGTCGTTTTTTAAAAGTGTATACCTCCAATGAGGTGTTATTTTTAGGCGAGATTAGTGCGACCGGTATCTTTGAATTTCCTTTATCCCATAAACAATCCCAAACAGTATTTTACTTTGATTTATTTAGCGACAGTGCTCTGGATCAAACTATTTCTTCGGAGGTGAGCTTATGAAACGCTTTTCATTTATCGCAGGAATGATGATGGCGTCGTTCATTGTCCAGAGTGCTGAGGTCCTGTCCACTCGATTGGAGGATAGTATAGGATCGAATGGATCAGGAACCATTGACCTTACCCGAAGTTCTACAGGCGATAAAATCATTACCACTGCAGAGTTAGAGGCCTTTAGGCAAGATAATGGAGGAATTCTTGTACTGGCGGTCGATGTCAATGAAGCATCCAATGGAACTGAAAAATCGGAATCTCAGGGGGTGACTGTGGATACGGTAACTCTTGAAGTAGTGAAAAATGGAATTACCTATACGTTCAGTCAATTCACCACCAAAACACAAACATCAGTCGCTGAAAAAGGTAGTACAAATCGGCAAATGTACTATACCTTCATTGGGGAAACGGGTTCGAGCCGCATCACACCAAGCACAGAAGGCGATATCTATAACTCTTCGTTTGATGCAACACTTTCGGTGCCAGTGGATATTGATCTTTCAGACGCTACATCCGTGACTTTATTCATTGAGTTATTAGACACTAACGGGCAGCTGGGAGACCCTGAAGCTTTTTACGATTATTCAGCAGGCTTTGAAGATCTTGCAATTGTGACTTATAACGATGCAGTGTTTCTTGATGAGTTAGCGATTGGTCGGTCGGCAGCTCCGTTAGTTGTGCTAAGTGAAGAAACGTCATCTGTTGGTAGCTTTATCTACTATCCATCCTCGACTGGCTATTTCGTTGTCGGTTACGAAGATAATTATCCAGTAAAGGGCGATTATGATTTCAACGATCTGGTGGTTGGCTATCAGGTTAAATTCGGCCTGGATCTGAATGGCAGAGTTAAAACGATTGAAGGTGAGGGCTATTTAGTGGCCAGAGGTGGCTCGTATAATCATGATTGGCTTCTGCATATAGACCTGCCAGAGTCTGCTCAAGCTACAGGAGAGCTCACATTATTCGATGCATCTAACTCGAATATTATGGCTGGCTATCCTAAGTCAATATCAGGATCAGGCCGTTTATTAGTAGAGCCATACTCGGATTCGCAGGCATTATTTTCTGATCCTAATGAGGCTTATGTAAATACGCTTTGGTACAGCGATCATGTTCCTGGGCCTAAATTTACTTTCAGTGTGACTCTTGATGATGGTATTCCTGCCCACAGGCTAACAGAGGCGCCATTTGACCCAATTCTGTATGTTCGTGAAACAGGTTATGAGATTCATCTAAAAGATTTTTCACCTATGCTTGTTCGGTCATTCAATACGGAAGATGGACAAACTTCGTTTACAGACACCAATGGGTATCCTTTTGCTATGGTAGTGCCTGAAGATTGGTTGTTTCCTAATGAGTACGTTGACTTGGGCGAAGCCTATCCTAATTTTGTTAACTATATCTCGTCGAATAAGATGGATAATCAGAATTGGTACGAAGCGGGTATCTCTTCAGGTATAACTAAACATAACCGTACGAAATGGAAGTGGTAATTGAACCTGCCTAAATACCTTTTCTTAGGATCCAGCCCCTCGCAGTGAGGGGCTTTTTAATGCTCACTGCCTACCTTATCTTGCCTTAACTAGTGGACAGCAGATTGAGCTACTCCATTAATTGACCAAAATTTCGACCTGATCAAAGCTCAAAGCATACTATTTTGATGTAGTTTTTAGGGAAATGCTTCGCTCAGTGTGCTCAATGAACCTCAGCTAAATACTTTAGGGTGAGATACATTGCAAAGACTGTGAATGGAATCATTAATACTGAGCCGCTGCGAACGATCAGACTCTGTGCGGAGACCTTAACTCATTTAAGACGGTTAACGATAGGGGAAGAACGGCCATCCTTGGCAGTTGGATAATGGTAACTCAAGTAGGAGCGTAGAGAGGATGCTTGGGGCACGGACATCGTTAGGGCTGAGTTTTATACGGGGAATGTTCAGAGCGTCTTGAGAAAGTGAGTTGATGACTCACGAATTTTAATGTCAGTCTTGCTTCATTGATCAATTTCTTCAGAGGGCGCCGTAAGCAGCGTGGATCATTCAATAATCTACGAGCGCTTTTAAAATTTCCTGCTTCAACATTGAGTTTAGCTAAATTGAGTATGTGTGCGGCTGTATAATCGATAATTGATTCATAAAGTTTCTTCGATATTTCATTGGGTGATAATTGTTGATGTAATCGTTGGCTGAAGGGACATTCGTGTTCTGGAATATTTAACTTACACGCTTTATTCTCACTTTCCATTGCATACAAGGAAAGTGTTTTAGGACTATAAGCAATATCACAATTGAGAGCGGCGCGGCTAAACACATCTTGATCTTCGCCCATTGCCTCACCTTCAGGAAAAGACCCAATTCGAGAAAACGTACTTTTATTAAATACCACGGATGACATCATGAAAGGTAAATTTCCATTTGAACTGACCTCAAAATAGTTAAGTAAAAGCATGGGCTTATCTGGTACTTTTTTAAATACTATCTTAGGTGTTTCAAAGCCTTGTTGAGTGTAATGTAGCTGGTAAGCGGTAGCGAATACCTCTGCCGTTTTAAAGGTGCTTATAAGATGAATAATTTCTTCCAGAAAATGGGGTAACCATTGATCGTCAGCGTCTAAAAATGCGATGTAATCGCCTTTGGATGCTTTTATCCCCCGATTTCTTGCCACAGAAACGCCTGCGTTTAGCTGATGTATTAAACGTACCGGGTAACCACGATCAGGGGATTCATGAATGTACTCTTCTACCATTTCACTACTGAGATCCGTGGAACCATCGTCTATGACCACCACTTCTAGAGGGCGATAGGTTTGCTGCTCAATAGAGGTGAGTGTTTCGCAAATGTGGTGTTCTTTATTGAACAACGGGATAACGACTGAAATCTTGGGTTCAGAAATATCTAAAAACTTTAATTCCTGCTCCATTCTTGGTTTATTCATAGCTGTGCTCTCTATGTAAGTTAACTAACGATGACTTTGAAGGGGTTTGAATAAATTTCAGGGATTCGTTACCTGGATATGCCCAGTTTTTTAGTGCCAGTTCAATGGCTGATGACTGAGACAGTCTTGGTTGATCGAATCCATGTTCTAATCCGCTGATTACCTGAAACGCCAGTGCTTCACTATTAATGTCTTGCAGATCCATAGACAAAGCAGAAGGCATACCAATGCTGTTGCACCAGCCGCGACACTTGTTGTGATAGTTCAATGAAATCAAGGGTGTGCGAGCTAAATAGCCCAGAATGCTGCCATGTAAACGCATGCTGATAATGGCTTTGTAAGACGCCAGTCTTTGCAAAACGCGAAATGGATTCGCATCGTAAGACTGTATTCGACATGGAACGTAGGGGCGTTTGTTCAACAAACTCTTCAGTTCTACGTTGACTTGATGGTCGCCCAGTTCTGGGTGGCCATTGAAGTCGATTAAGGTGATCGGCTCACCGGTTTGTTGATAAATGGTGATTAAGGATTCTGCGATTTCGGCCAGTCGCTGTTGTTCTTTTTCAGGCTGCCCTTTTAATCGCTCATGAGGACACAAACATACGGCGATACCCATGCGCTCAGTGGCTTGCAGCTTGAACTTAGGGTTCTTCAATAGCAGCGGAGCCAGGTCAAAAGCGCGTGTGATATTGGCATTCGGTGCAATACTGGTCGCGATGTTATAACTTTCCTGATCTCGAACGCTTACAAAAGCGCATTCGTTCAGAAAACGAGTGCATTCGGTTTCTGCTTCTTTGCTGGTGAACGGTTCAATCCCTACGCCTACCGCTATATGTTCATGGCCTTTACTTAACTTCATCATATGACGCTTCACTTGAAGATCCTGCGTGCTGTGCAGAACAGAACCACCACCGAAAATCAGGCGCTTGGAGAAGAATGCAGATTGATAGGCTTGTAAGCGTCGTTGGCCTCGAAACACCTGTTGTTCACACAAGGTTGGCGCAAAGGTTTGATCAAACAGTTGTAAGTGAGAAGGCGTGCTTGCTGAAATACGCTCTGCTTTTAGGAAGGTTTGAGCCCCCCACAAGGTGGCAGCCAACAGAGCATCATCACCACTGTTTTGCATTCCGTAATAACCTACTAAATGCGCGTCGATCGTATTTCTAGGAAGGTATTTGATTAGGTTAGTTGCTTGCATAAGGCGTTTCCTCCGTCTCAAGCAGATGGCGTTTCATTGGATTTAGTGCCATACCGATCCAAATCAATGCAGGCCAGAATAAGTAAGTCAGGATTTCAAGGTTTTCTGTAAAGCTGTAACACACCAGAATAATGAACAGTAGCAGAGCAACGCGCGCCGTCTTGCTATGAGGCGCTTCGATAAGTAGATAAAATCCGGTCATCAGCATTGGAATCAGTAAGGCAAAAAACCCCACAATGCCTTTGACGAACAGTAAACCCAGCCAGCTGTGATGGCTTCCGATAGGCATGAATTCAACGCTTTTGGGGCCGGCTTCAACGATGCCATGCCCCCAGAAGGGGGCTTCAGATTCCCAGCGTTGAAGGGCTATGTCCTCAAGTGCTGCTCGAACTTGGGTGGATTTAGGGCGTGCTTGTTTGATTTCTTCATAGGTATGTAAAATTTGTTGGATGATGGGTTCACCCAACAGCAGAATCGCACAGATTACCAAGGTCGAAATGATCCATAACTTGGGGTTTGTCATTTCTTTATCCAGTACCAACAGAGGGATAAGAAAAACAAAGATCACCATGCCGGCACGGGACTGGCAGAAGTAGCACATGACCACAGCACCCAGAATGCCCATGTTTCGCCAGAACTTATTGGCTTCTTGAGAACAAATCACTAGGTAAACACAGCTCAATAACCCTGCGGAAGGCGCCCATGGGCCAAAGAAGCGCCAACGAGGAGAACCGGTTTCCGGGTTAATAGAGAATAAACTGACATTGAAGAAATCAGCACCTGGTCCACCAATGGCTTTCAATGGAGACAGAAAGATTTGACCTGAGAAGCCCACTTTTGCTAACACAAAGCCAAGAAGTGCAAACAGGATGGAATGCGCACTGACAATGCAGCAGGCACGAATGATGATTTGTGGGCGAATGGAGCACAGGGCCCCTAGAAGTGGGAACAGGGCAAGTAAGGCCCAGCCTTTCATCCAGCCAATGCTGGACTTGATGGTTTTTCCTGTTCCTAGGCTGTAGTTTGCATGGGCTACCCATAGGGCGATTAACATCACAAACATAAAGGCGATCCACACCCAAACCAGCAGAGGGATGCATCCGTTAACGGGTCGACCCTGAATGTAATATCTCAGCATAGCGACGCCGAAGATTAACCAACCGATGACACAGCCAATCACATAGGTGCCACCCAGCGAAAAGAACACGTAAGTAAATACCAGGCTATACCACACCAGTTTTTCTTCAGTGGTCTGTCTGGCAACTACTTTTTCAGTAGTTTTTTGATGATGTAGTCGCGTTGCCATATCACTAGAAATCCTAGAGTGATGAAAATGAATCCGCCGATGAAAACTGCCAATGCGATCAGCGTGTTGGGACTTTTAGCTTTTCTTGGATTAGTCGGTGGTGACAGCATCTGAACCACAGGGTACGACGCAAACACATCCGACTTTGAAGCATCCAGTTTTGCAGCAGCTGAGGTGTATACCGCTTCTGCTAACTGGGCTTCGCGTTCCAGACGTTCCAGTTCAACCATCTCACGTGAGAAAATTTTTAAGGTGCTGTCGAGTTTATGTTCGGCCAGTTTTAGATCTTGTAGTTCTGCTTTTTTGCCTTGAAGATCGGCGTATTTCTCTACAAGGTCGGCGAAGAGACGTGCTCGTTCTGGACTGACCTGAAGGCTCATTTGATGAAGAGCCTGAGCCGATTGTTGACCTACCAGTTGAATGCTTCGATTCATAAGTAATGCTTTCGATTTATTAAAGCGGTTTAATTCTGCTTGAACCTTAGGATGGCGCTCTCCCCAACGTGAACGAAACTCGCTCAGCTGACTGCCGCTTTTATCTAGTTCTCGCATGTAGCTTTGAAATAGCGTATCACTTTGAAGAACAAACGCTTGGCCTGCTAGAGATGCCGATATGTTTAAGTTGTCACTCAGCTGACGAACAAAGTCTTCCCTACTGCGGCTTGCAGCAGATAAATACATTTGCTTCTCTTGCACTTCGGTGAGCTGAGTGGTCATCATTTCCCATTGATCTCGAGAGACCAACATAGATCGTTCTTGAAAAGCAATAATGGCTGATCTTGCTTGAGTAAGGCGTCGGCGGTAGTTATCTAAAACTTCAGATACACTGTCGAAATGGCGTTGGGTTTCATCTTGGCGAAGTTCAGTTAATCGATCCTGAAACGCTTGGTAAAGAGCGGCAGATTTAGCTTGAGCGTAATCCGCGCTTTCACCCAGTACTTTTACTTCTAAAATAGACGTTTGTTGAATGAGCTTTACTTTTGGTGTTTTGAAATCACGCTCATCAATACCAATAACACTGGAAGCTCGAGTGACCACTTCTCTGCTACGAATAATCTCTTTGTAGTTAACGCGTGGGCTGAATCCTGAAGCCCCATAGGCAGATTTAGTCTGAGAACTCGCTTGTCCTACTTCATCAAGATTGAAGTTGCTCGAACTGCCTGTGCCAGGCAGTACCAGGGCCATTGAGCTTTCATAAACTGGTTGGCGACTGAGATAAAACAACACCAATGCGATGAGCGTTATGTAGCTCATTATCAGCGCCCAAAAGTATTTCGAACGAAGAAATTTGAATCGCTCAGCGTAAGCATCTCTGGGGTCATAGGGCTTTAAGTGGTGACCGGCTTGGATGGGATTAACCATATCGGGATCTCCTATCGCCAATTAAAGTTTAAACGGGTTAAGTACATCCGTGATGGCTTTAGCGGCTTCACGAATATTGGTGACATCAGAGTCGTAACAAGCAATGGCATCGTTTGGCATCAGATACGGGTTGATGCGATCCAAATGCGCTTGGCGCATCAGACGCTCGATGGATTGCTCTATGACCTGGGTTTGCCCGGTAAGTGGGTTACGACTGGCAAGTACGACCTTTTTGGGCGCATCAGTAAGTTGGGTGCCGCCCACGCAGTTTGCTGAAACCACGGCATGTAACAAGCGCGAACCGTAAGGGATATTACTGCTGAAGCGTCCAATGCCTGCGGCACTGTTATTACCCGCTGATTCAATTAGGTTCGACATAAACACTCGAAAGCCTTTCGGGGTAATTTGAGACGGGCGAACCAAGTGTTGTTGGAAACATCCGGTGCTCGGCACGATGACAAGATCGCCTGCAACCAGTGGAATATCATCGGCGCGTTCGCCAGTGAAAATGCCCATCATGTTTAATTCTACATGCCAGCCATCACGGATTAGCAAGACTTGATCAAGCTTGGCGTCAGGACGAATACCTGAAGCCATACGCAAGGCTTCTGACAGCATACGTGTGGAGGAATGATCTCCTGAAGCGTTGATGCGTTGATTTAATAATTGTTCGGGAATTTTTGCATTAATTCGAACACGACCTGGCTGGAATACTGCGCCAGAAACAGACACTTCAATCTCAGCCCAGTGTAATACCTTTAAACTAACCAGGTTTTTGGAAGGTAAAAAGATTTGATCACGAACCAGACCTAGCTCGATTTGTTCCTCTATATCATTAAGTGCACGGCCTGACACATTGATCGGCTGCAGGAAAGGGATAGTCAGCTCACCGTTAGAATCGATCACGTATTTTCCGTTGAAGCCATCACCATTCTCAACGCTCAATTCAATCAGATCACCCGGGCTCAGTGGTAGGCCCGAAGCCAGAGGGCGATTTAATGCTTTCAAACCATTGATAGTTAAAGGTGGCTTATGTCGAGCTGACATTGAAGTATGTTGATTTACAAAGGTGTGAATTGGTTGATCTGCCCAGTAATTCACGGGTGCCCCTGTGTCCATATACGGCGAGCAATCCAGATCCTGAGTAAACACTGTGGTAGGCGCTTCACCATGACGGAAACTGTCACCGGCTTCGTCCGGTACGCCATACAGTTTATTGGACGGATTTTCAGGAGATACCAAACTATGATGTTGAGTACACGCACTCAAGCTGCCAACTAACAGTAGGGCTAAAAGAAGTTTGGTGTTTGGCATAGCATCATCTCGTGTAATTATCCTATCGAGATATTTGCCAGTTCTATGCCAAAATTTAAGTTGTTGAATTTATTGGTTTTTATATTATTTTGGGGTGGTGGAGTAGACGTTTTTGCATATTGAAAAATGCATTTTGCAAATTTAACTGGAGAGAGCAGACTGGTTCATAGATGGCTTTAAGCTAATCTCATAGATAACGATTAGTGAACGAAGAGGCGTTTGAATGGGTCATTTAAAGAGTTCTGAGAGTAGCAAAGAAGTGGATGCCTACACTCAGCATATTATGAGTAACATACCGACAGAGGTGTTCAGTACCCTCAATATAGTTCAGATCCAGGCGATCGAATCTGCTATCAGCAGTAATGCCCCTTTCCGCAAACATCCGGTGGACTTGCGTGGCCGACTTAGTTTTTTCTTTATTCGCTTTTATTTTGTCATTCTTGTTGGACGGGATCGTCGTAGCTTCAGTAGAAATAAAGAAGATGCGCGAAGGATCAAGGCGAAGTCACTGAGCTTGGCGACCTTCTTATACGCATTGATCTGTATGGTAGCGCCTATAATGTTTTTGGCTTTGTATCTATTAAAAACCTTTATGGGAATAGATATTTTCCCTGATCATCACTTGTCAGACTTCTTTAGTCTCGAATAACCTCTGTCTGCACTAGAAGTCATTTACTATGGCTTCAATGTAGTAACCATGGCTTCAGTGCAGTAACCATGGATTCATTAACGAAAGTACTAACAGAGGCTCGGGTCGCATCGGCTGCTCAATAGGCTCCTCGTCCTGTTACGACCACAGGAATGGTGGCAAGCATAATTTTCAGATCGAGCAGCCAGCTTCGTTCGCGAACGTATCGTAAGTCGAGTTCGATTTGTTCTTGAAAGCTGGTATCCGCTCTTCCTGAGACTTGCCATAAACCGGTGAGACCTGCCTTGGTGTTCAAACGTTCTAACATATACCAATCATACGCATCCGTTTCTTGAGGTAATGCCGGACGAGGCCCAATCAGAACCATTTCCCCTTTGAGAACGTTAAGTAACTGTGGTAGCTCATCAATCGATAACTTACGAATAATACGACCGACACGTGTAATTCTCGGGTCTTTTTTGAATTTGTTGCAGACACCATCGCGATCACTAACCAGTTGAGTGGGGTCTACGTATCTAGGATCGTCGGCCATATACATTGAACGAAACTTAAACATTGTGAAGCGTCGTCCTTGTTCTCCAACACGAACTTGTTTAAAGAAAATGGCGCCTTTACTTTCCGTCCGAATAGCGATCATGGTTAGCAGTAATAACGGACTTAACAATACCAATGCGATCATTGCCAAAAAACGTTGTAACATTTCAGGTAAACCGTTTGTTGTGTTCATGTTTTTTTCCTCGATTGAAATTGGACTAACTGTTGATCAGTGTTCTCATTAAAAATGCAGGGTTACCCAGCAGATAACGTTTCCATTTCTCTTTGGGTTCCTGAATAAGACGCCATACCCATTCCATACCTATCTGACGCACCCACAAAGGCGCTCTTGGAATGTTGTTCGAGAAGTAGTCGAACAAGCCTCCAACGGCCAGAGCTGCCCGGCAGTTAAATTGATCTTTATGTTGTAACAGCCAGCTTTCCTGAAGTGGAGAGCCTTGTCCCACTAGTAGAATGTTGCATTGACTTTGATTGATGTCTTGGATGATGTGTTCACAGTCATCAGGGTCAAAGTAACCGTGATGGGTGCCAGCAACCTTTAGATCAGGAAACATCTGCTTAATGTTTTGTTTGGTTTGTAATGCAACGCCAGGTTTACTGCCTAGCAGGTAAACTGAAAGTTTTTCAGATTGCGCTTTGGCACACAGAGGTAAGAATAAGTCGGTGCCATTAACGTTATCGACCATACGCTGGCCGCGATACCAGGCTGCGATACGCATGCCCAAGCCATCGGCGAATAAGGTATCTGCCTGACCTAAGGTGTCTTTGAATTGAGCGTCTTTGGCGGCCAGATTGATGGAGTGCGCATTGATAAAGAAACCAATTCGGCAATCGCCATGCCTTGGTTGGGTTGTCCAATCTACAGCATCATCAATACGACAATTATTAATGGGTAATTTGAAAAGTGTTAATGCACTTTGAAGAGTGCTCAGAGAATTGTTTTGGCTATGTACTATGGTTGTTGTTTCGCTGCTCATGGCTAACTCCTTCGAAAAGGGTTTATTACTCATTCTTTGAATAAAGGTTGTTTCGCTTTAATTGAGTATTTCAATCGCCGTGCCAGTTTTTTAGGCCAGTAAATTCGAGGGGTTGACGGGATATTTAGCAATTTGAGGTGATTTTTTTTGCAAAATTGAAATGGCTTTGCAAAAAATTCCTTTTATGAGAGGTGATCAACACAATAACGGATTTCGTACTAGACTGTGTTAAGGATCTAATAAGGAACACACAGGATGGCATCTTCTATTGATCAAGCCCAGATTCTCTTTGTGGATGATGAGGCTTCGATTCTTCAGGCAATACGACGAGTAATGAGAACCTTATCTGCAACGTGTCATTACGCTAGCGGTGGGGAAGAAGCTTTGGCATTGATGGAAAGTCAGCCAATAGACGTAGTCGTGTCTGATATGAAAATGCCCGGTATGGACGGTTCAGAGTTTTTGGCCAGGGTTGCAGAGTTATATCCTGAAACGGTTCGCATGATCCTATCGGGATACAGTGATGGTGATTCTGTATTATCGGCCATTAATGATGGTCGTATCTGGGGGTATATCAATAAGCCGTGGGATGCAGCTCAGCTTATTCAAACCATAGAACATGCAATTAACACTCAGCAAATGATTGCTGAACGTGCCTTACTTAAGCGTTCTCTTGAGCAATACCAAAGTTACATCAAGGATCAGTTTGAAGGTTTTATCGGTAGGTCTGTCTCCATGCAGTTTATTTACAGTGCCATTGAACGTGCGGCACCCAGTAATGCATCGGTGTTTATTACAGGTTCCAGTGGCACAGGTAAGGAGGTAGCCGCTCAAGCACTTCATAATTTGAGTAAGCGCAGAAACGAACCTTTTATTGCTATCAACTGTGCAGCGATTCCATCAGAACTGATGGAGTCAGAAATCTTTGGTCATCTAAAAGGGGCGTTCTCTGGTGCAGTCAGTAATCGGGATGGGGCAGCGGCATTAGCCGATGGTGGTACCTTGTTTCTGGATGAAATCGGTGAGATGGACATTCTTCTGCAAGCCAAGTTGCTTAGGTTCATTCAAACGGGGGCTTATCAGAGAGTAGGTAGCAATAAAGTCGAGAAAGTAGATATTCGCTTTATTTGTGCAACCAACCGAAATCCGTTACTCGCTATATCAGAGAAGAAGCTACGGGAAGATTTGTATTATCGATTGAACGTGATTTCAATTCATCTACCGGATCTGAAGGACAGGGAGAAGGATGCAGTGTTATTGGCCCAGCATTTCTTACAGCATTATGTTCATAAGGAAGATGCAGTGGTGGTTGGTTTCTCAAAAGATGCTGAGTCGTTTCTGGTCTCATACGATTGGCCTGGCAATGTAAGACAACTTGAGAATGCTGTTCAAAGTGCAGTGGTTATGGCTCAAGGGCCATTGATTAACCTAGATGATATGAAAATGGCGATGGGTATCTCGGGTGAATTAGACATGCGGAGTGAATTTAATGAACCTCAAACTATTCAGCCGTCACAACCCGTTATACAACCAATCGAGCCGCATGAAGGTTTTGAGGATGACGCATTAGGAAATAGCCAATCGGTTACGCCGCTTCATGAGGTTGAGCGTCTTACGATTGAAAATGCTGTTAATGCCTGTGATGGCAATGTGGTCAAAGCAGCAGCCTTATTAGAAGTCAGCCCGTCCACGCTTTATCGTAAGATTCAAAGCTGGAAAGAGCAGGCATAACTTTTCCAAGAGTTTTTCTTCAAGTGCTTTTCTTCAAGTGCTTTTCATCTTGCAATTATCTTTCTTATTTTGAGAAAGTTTGTAAAACGAGAGAGCGCGCCTGTTTTTTTAAAGTTTCATAAAAACAAATGCTTATCTGGTTCTGGCTTGAGCTTTAAATCTTGGCTTTGACTTTGCTGAAGTTTACTACTGAATTTTAGCGAGGTGAGCATGATGAACAAAACAATCTTGGTAACCGGTGGTTCAGGTTACATCGGCAGCCATACTGTATTGCTTCTTTTAGAGGAGGGATACGATGTGGTGGTGCTGGATAATCTTTCGAATTCTTCTGAAGAGTCTCTCAACCGTGTCGAGCAATTAACCGATCGACGAGTCTCCTTTTATCCGTTCGATATTAAAGATAAAGAAGGTCTGGATTGCATTTTTTCCAAGCATCAGATTGATGGGGTAATTCATTTTGCGGGTCTGAAGTCGGTGAAAGCGTCGGTTGATGATCCCCTCAGTTATTACGACAACAACATCTCTGGCACCATTTCACTGCTTGATGTGATGAGAAGTCATAATGTGAAAACCCTGGTATTTAGTTCTTCCGCCACAGTTTACGGTGATAAAGCTCCGATACCATATCAGGAGACCGCACATACAAATGCGGTGAATCCTTATGGAAGAACAAAGCTGTGTGTTGAGCATTTGCTTAGAGACATGCATGCCTCTGATCCTTACTGGTCTATTTCGTTGTTACGCTATTTTAATCCTGTCGGTGCTCACCCATCGGGCTTAATTGGCGAAGATCCTCTGGGCATCCCTGATAATTTGATGCCTTACATCACTCAGGTTGCGGTTGGAAAATGGGAACAGCTGAATGTATTTGGCGGTGACTATTCAACGAAAGATGGCACCTGCATTCGAGACTATATTCACGTAATGGATTTGGCGGCAGGCCATCTCAAGGCCCTTAAGAAATTGTTCCGGGGGCCGACGTTGGATACCTATAATTTGGGGTCTGGCTTGGGTACCAGTGTTTTGGAATTACTTAAAACCTTTGAAGATGCTGCTAATGTGAAAATTCCTTATCGTGTCGTTCAGCGTCGCGAAGGTGATCTTCAGATCTTTTATGCAGACTCTACAAAAGCACAGGATGAGCTGAGTTGGACCACTACAAAAGGTTTAGGGGATATGTGTCGTGATGCCTGGAATTGGCAGCATCATAATCCTCAAGGATATCGTGCTTCCTGATATGCTTTATCACTTTGCGAAAATCATTTTTATATTCAAAAAAGCCAAGTTTAAATGACTTGGCTTTTTTGTGTTAGTTGTTTCTAACTTACTGAAATACAGAGAAAATATTTTTTTGGTTTGGTCGTTGCAACCTTCTGGTTAAGTTATCACACAGTTGGGAGTAATGTATGAACTTACCTATTTTCTCGGTCGTTGTGCCAGTTTATAACGTGGCTAACTATTTACCTACGTGTTTGGACTCTATACTTGCCCAGACGTTTAAAAATTTCGAAATCATTTGTGTGAATGATGGTTCTACGGATCACTCACTATCTGTGCTTAATTCTTATTCGGATGCTCGAATAAAAATCATTACCCAAAAGAATATGGGCTTAGCTGCAGCTCGAAACACCGGCATTCAAGCTTCCCGAGGATTGTTTGTTGCTTTGCTGGATTCCGATGACTTTTGGCATCCGGAAAAGCTTTCTGAACACTTTTCTCATTTTAAATGTGCTCCCAATGTAGATATTAGCTACAGCGCATCGTTGTTTGTTAATGAGCAAAGTGAATGTTTAGGCGTAGGGCAGTTTCCTCAGCTTATTAATATTGATCCAGGACATATCTATTGTCGTAATCCTGTAGGGAATGGTTCTGCTCCAGTAATTCGAAAATCTTTTTTGAATCGTATGGCTGAAAGTGTTCAGGGAAAACATGGCCAGCGAACTCAGTATTTCGATGAATCAATGCGTCAGTCGGAAGATGTTGAATTTTGGCTGCGCTGCGCATTACAGGGCAAAGCTGTATTTGAAGGTATAGGTAAAGCGCTTACCTATTACAGAGTCAATGAATCTGGATTATCGGCTGATGTGGAGAAGCAGCTCAAGAGCTGGCAATACATAGAGCAAAAAAACAGTGTTGATTACCCCGTATTTTTCTATCAGTACCAGAGCCGAGCTGAGGCGTATCAAAAGCGGTATCTTGCTCGTCGTGCTGTACATTCTGGTGAAGGGTTAAAAGCGTTAAAACTGATTAATCAATCGCTGGTTCTATGTCCTGATATTTTTATTTCGGATCCATTACGCAGTGTAGGAACCTATGTCTGTGCGCTTTTATCACTGTTGCCACGGTCGATCTATAAGACGGCTGAACGCTTATCTATGTCAGCTATGGGGCGAATCAAATTAGCACAACAAGCGGCCAAAACTGGGGGGGCATTGTAATGACTTCCCGAGTATTGTGCTTTTCAGTCGCAACCAATGGCTATCAATATTACTACCAATCAAATATTGAAAGTCACAAGGCCTATTGTGAGCGTCAGGGCTATGAATATATTTCAGTAACTAAACCCTGGTTGACTCTGTTAGGTCGTGAAAGCTGTTGGCTAAAAGTGGCGCTGTTACGAGATGCTTTATTGGCTGGCTATGATTGGGTTATTTGTTTGGATGCAGATACAGAGATACGGGAACAAACACCGCCCATTCATTATCTAGAAGCCGAAGGAAAGAGCATTTATCTGAGTGATGGCTTCAGCAGCCGTTTTAATACGGGGGTGTTTATAGTAAAACGAGATGCCTCATCTCAGGTGTTTATAGAGAAGTTGTTGCATGCTTCCAATCATCCTTTACCAAAGCAGTGTCAGGTAGGGTGGGGCGAGAATGGTCACCTCATCCGTTTGGCTAAGGGCTCAACCATCATTCAACGAATCAGTCGCCGTTGGAACAATAACGGTGAACATTTTTTGGATGACTACATCCGTCACTACAGCAGAGGGCCTCTGTGGCATACCTTTCAGCCAGATCTTATAGCACGATTAAAGTTCTTGGCCATTCAATTATTAATACGACCGGCTTCATGGCTAATTGAAGAGCAATCCAAACCTCAGTTCTTTTTCCCTGCATTAGAGCGTTTGGTGATTAAGGTGAAACACTCCTATCCCCAGTTTGATGAAATGTCCCATATGTATCAGGAGAGGTGATATGAGTATCCGAATGAACGCATCATGGTTAAGTCATTTTTGCTCTGTTAAAGACCGCGTACGTAATTCTCGTGTAATGAAGTCGAGATTAGTAAAGGGGGCTTCATGGATGATGCTTTCAGAGTTCATGGCTCGTCTGTCGAGAATCGTGACTTTATTGGTATTTGCTGCGCTGTTCACACCTGTGGACTACGGTACGGCGATGCTGGCTTTGGTTTGCCATGAGTTGATTCGGGTGTTCAGTCGTTTGGGTATTGGTGCAAAGGTGATTCAGTGTTCTGATCAAGAGCTTGATGATTACGCTGGTAACGCCAAGACCCTTCAATGGATAGTCTGCATCGGTCTCACCTTATTGCAGTTATCAATCTCGGGATTAATCGCAGCATTTTATGATAATCAGAATCTGGTCATGATGTTGGATGTGATGGCATTGAGTCATCTGATTTATCCTCTGGTAACTGTGCGAGTATTCTTATTGCAGCGTCTCGGTAACTTACGTTTTTTTGGAATTGCTTCTGGTATCTCCATTGCTGTAGATAATCTCTCTGCCGCTTTGATGTTGGTGTTGGGGTTTGGCTTGATGTCTGTCGCCTATGCGAAAGTATTGGCGGCAGTGGTTTGGGTGATTGTGTTTAGCTTTGCGAAAATACAAGCTGTAAGAGCCAGATTCTGTCAAACTTTTATGCCAAAACTGGTGAGCTTCAGTGGTCGGGTTTTACTGAGTGAGTTGTTGAAAGTCGGCCGGTTACATATCGATGTTCTGCTAGCGGGCAGAATTCTCAGCCCTGAGTTATTTGGTTTATACAGTTTTGCTAAAAGTAGCGGTGTAGGCTTAAGTCAGTCTATTAGTGCCGGGTTTACCGCTAGTTTGTATCCATACATAAGTGAAGCCAAACGAAATTCTAGATTGGTTGAAGAGTTGCCTCACGTGATGAAAGTGGTGGCTATGATTTCGTTGGTCTTTCTCTTGCAGGCTGCCTTAGCTCCAGTCTATATCAATCTGTTGTTTGGAGAGCAGTGGCAGGCAGCCATTCCTATGGTGTCGATCCTATGTGTCAGTGCGATTGGATTACTGATTTTAGATGTGGCGAATATGCTGCTGAGAGTATCTGATTTGGTGAACTGGGAAATTTACCAGTCTCTATTTTGTATGTTGATCATGGTTTCTATGATCATTTTGTTCAGACCGGATTCCGCCTTTGTTCTTGCCAGTTTAGTTACCTTCATTAGTTTTCTTTGGCTTCCGGTTATTTACCTTGTGATGTCGAATAATTTAAGAAGTGGTATGTCACTTGCTTAATTAGATAGATCGAGACTCACACAATATAGGGATCAAAGGCGAGTAACAAGAGAGAGTAAGATTAAGAGGGCAATATCATGAAACAGGTTATGCAAAAAGAGCAAGCATATCAGTCAGTAACTATGAACCATGGCCAAATGCCGGGGAATAGTATGAATGCTCGTCCTTATGTATTGGCAGTGGATGATGAGCCAGGCATATTGAAGTCTCTGGCGCGTTTGTTTCATTCTGAACAGATTGAATTTCATACTGCCTTGGGTGGTAAGAAAGCCATAGAAATGATGGAGACTCAGACCTATGACCTAGTGTTGTCGGATATGCGTATGCCTGAAATGGACGGAGCTGAGCTCTTAAATCGTGTGTATGATTTCTTCCCTGAGGCAATCCGAATGCTTATTTCTGGCTACAGGGATCATGACTTGGTGATCAAGGCAATTAACGAAGGCCATGTTCATGCCTTTATTGAGAAACCCTGGAATAACGCTCAACTTGTATCCCGTGTTAAAGCAGCATTAGCAGAGAAGAAAGTTCAAAGTAGAAGCCTCCCTGAGGTCGATCCTCTTAGTAATTTTTTTGAAGGTGATCCTTCTTCAAAGCCAGGTGAAAAAGAATCCGTATTGGTTCTTATGGAATCACTCCACCAGAGAATGCCTGAGGTATGGCGACATTCAAAGCGGGTAGCAGATGCTTCAAAAATGTTTGCTGACTATCTTTGTTTGCAAAATGCTATGCATAATAGTTGCTATCTATTGGGATACTGTAGTTCGATAGGTCGTTTACTTTTGTCTGATGAATTGAATAAGAAAAAAGAGTACGCCTACTCAAAAGAAGATAAAGAGTTAATGGCGAAGCAATACCAATTGGGTAGAACGCTTCTTACAATCAGCGACAAGTTCAATTTGATTGCTGAAGCATTGGTGACTCTGAATAATGATTACTCAGAGCAAGACAGCCAGATGGCTCGAATTGTATCGATTGTTTTGTTCTACGATAAACTTGTTTCTGGTGAGCTGACTAAAAAGGTGAGTACGCTCGAGGCGAAGAAGCATTTAAAAGATGAAGCAGGTAAACGGTTTGACCCAGAACTGGTCGACCAATTCTTAATGATGATGTCTCGTCGAGACCAAGGTCAACTGAAAGGGAGTGTGCGATCAATTACGGTACATGCTCTTAAACCAGGAATGACATTATGTGAGAAGGTAATTTCTTCTTCAGGTCAGGTACTGTTAGAGACGGATACAACACTAACGACACGTCTGATTGAGTGCTTGATTGACGCTGAACATCATCAGCGCTCGCCTCTAACCCTGTTTGTGAAATAAAACTGCATTCGGCTGTGTAAGTCGGTGATTTGTTGACTAGTCTTATTGAGGAACATGGAGGGTTTATGAATCTTTTGTCTTTGAGAAGATCAGTCACGAAGGGAGGGGCGGGTGTTGTTATCCTGCTTTTGTGGTGGAGCTTAGCGGTTGGCGACTCTAGTTCAATTCATAACGGTTCAACCAACAGGCTTACATCCTTTCAGTTTATTCTAGACGCTGATATGTCCAGTGGATCAAAAATTGCGGGTCAATCGATAGAGCAAGGTATTCGAGTGGCCTTGTCTGAAGTAAATAGCCAAGTTCAAGGGGTCAACCTGGAGCTTGTGGTTAATGATCACCGAGGCAGTACACCAAGAAGTTTGTCTCATCTCAACCAGTTTCTAAAAAATGAGTCGGCTTTGGTTGTATTCGGTGGATTGCATTCACCTCCTTTGTTAGCCAATAAAGACTTTATCAATTCCAATCAGATATTGACGCTGGTGCCTTGGGCGGCAGCTGGTCCTATCACCAGAAGTTCTACCAATGAAAACTGGATTTATCGATTATCCATTGATGACTCAAGAGCAGGCCGTTTCATTGTTGATCGTTCGATGCTTAAGGAGAAGTTTAAAAAACCGTATCTATTATTGGAGCAAACTGGTTGGGGGAGGTCTAACCTCAAGACCATGTCCAAACAGCTTGGGCGCTTAGGCATAGCGATGGCTGGGCAGCATATGTTTAACTGGAATATTGGTATCCATGAAGCGAAAGTGATCGCTCGAAATATCGCCAATTCTGGTGCCGATGTGGTTTTTTTAGTGGCAAATGCGCCCGAGGGTCAGGTGCTTCTTGAGGCCTTGATGAATGATGAAGGAACTCGCTCTATCGCGGTTAGAAGTCATTGGGGCATAACCGGAGGTGATTTTTATCAAAGCCTGAAAGCCAGTACGCGTGACACGATGGATTTAAAGTTTATCCAAACTGACTTTTCCTTTTTATCTTCCGATTTATCCGCTCAAGCCCAGCAAGTGTTCGCTAGAGCCCAAAATTTGTTCCCGCAGGAAATCTCCAATGTTGAGGACATTAAGGCTCCCACCGGATTCGTTCACGGCTATGACTTAACCCAATTATTGTTGAAAGCGATGGGAAAGGTCGATATGACCGGTTCTGTTCATCAGATTCGACAAGACCTAAAAGATCAACTTGAGTCATTGGAAACGCCGGTTAGAGGGTTGATTCGTGAATACAAGCGTCCTTTTTCGGAATACACACCTAATAACCTGAATGCCCATGAGGCTCTTGATCCCGAGAATTACGCCATGGGATTCTTTGATAACCAGGGTGGGATAAGGATAGAGCGCTGAGTTTGTGGGTATGAAGAGAAGTTCTCGAAAAAATGATTCAGGTCTGTCGATTGCCAATGGATTTGGTCTGTTCCTGTTGGTTTCTTACTGCATCTTGGCCGTAGCGTTAATTGGTATCGTCTATGGACAACTTAAAATTAGCAATAATGAAGCTCATGATCGATTTATAGCAGATAGAATGCATAGCCTTAAAATTGAATTTCAGGGGTTCATACAAAGCTATGAAACAGCCCTAGTAGAGCACTCTCAGTTTTCTGTAGTTCAACAAAGCGTTATGCAGCCTGAACAAATGAAAGAAATTCTAGCGGACTTTTTTTCCCAGTTACGTCTTCAGGGTGATTACACTCAGCAAGTGTTAGTCGATTTTGAAGGTAATGAAATATATCGCCGAAATAAGACCCCAGCCTTTGAGTATCAAAACGATAGTGACATTTATTTGCTACTTAAAAATAAAAGAGATCAGGGCTTTAGCATCAATTTTGATGAGGCGACCAATCAGTTTTTTTGGCGCATATCGGTACCTGTGAAAGTAAATGGGCAAGCTGAGGGGGCTTTGATCGCTGAGGTCCCTTTTTTTAGAATTAGTCAGTATCTGAAATTAAAAGAACGATTGAATGATGAAAGAATAAACTTAAAGAAGAATAAGGTAATTGTTGCAACTATAGGTGAAACACTAAAGGGCGTTATTAAGTTTGATTATTGGGAAGATCTTGGTCTCTCTGTGGAATATATTGCGGATGTCAGTGAGCAACTTAAGCAGGAGTATCAGATCTTAGCGCTGCTGATTGGCATTCTATTGTTGGCGTTGCTGCTCTCTGCGAGCGTCAGTTATTACTTGGGTAAAAAATATTTTATTCGACCTATGGTTGAACTTTCCGAACACGTAAGTGCTTTGGCGAAGGGTGATATTTCTGAACTACCAAAAGTGGAGACCAAAATTCAGGAATTGAATGATTTAGCGCGGGTTTCAACCTACATGTCTCAACAAGTCAGTAAGCGAACCAAGATTGTTGAATACGCCTATGAGCAGTTACGAGATAACCAATCGAGACTGGTTCAAAATGAAAAAATGGCCAGTTTAGGATTTCTTTCTGCGGGGGTAGCGCATGAAATTAATAATCCGGCAGGGTTTGTAAAAAGTAATCTGGAAGTACTGAAAAGCTACACAGATACCATTCAGACCGCCTGCATTCCTTATTTTTTATTTAAAAGTCTTTATGAACAGAAGTTCTTCCAAGTAAGTCAAGTTCCAACTGAGTTGATCGAGCAACTAAAAGAGCAAATCGAAACGGTTAAACCCGATGATCTTGAATACATATTGACGGATCTGGCACCACTACTTGATGAATCTCTGGATGGCATGCAACGGATTGAGAACATCGTTGAGAGTATGAAAAAATTCGCCCGACCAGACTCGGAAGAAATGGTTTTGGTTGATGTGAACGCAGAAATAAGGAATGCCGTGCGTTTAGTATGGAACGAGCTGAAATACACATGCGATGTGGAATTGGAATTAGATGAAATTCCAAATGTACTTTGTTATCCAGGAAAACTTAATCAGGTTCTTCTTAATCTTTTACTTAACGCATCACAGGCAATTAAGGAAAAGGGCGTTATCACTATCTCAACCATGTTGAAAGATCAGAGTGTGGAAATACGGGTTACCGATAATGGCGAGGGTATGTCAGAAGAGGTGGCTAGCCGAATTTTTGAACCTTTCTTTACGACGAAGGCATCAAACAAAGGAACAGGATTAGGATTAAGTGTTTCTAGCGATATTATTGCTCAGCATAATGGTGTACTAAGAGTGGAATCAAAACTTGGAGAGGGCAGTTCATTCATCATTGAATTGCCTGTTAGCTCAAATACTTAAGCGATAAGGGTTAATTCGTTTGCAAGTGATCCAACAATGCGTGTATTAATGAGGGTTTTAACGTTTGAAAGTGTAATTATCTATGTCTGATCCTGCTGCATCATCGAATTCTTTTAAGAACATACTATTTTCGTTTTCTCTTTTGGCGTTAGCCTGTTCACTGACGTATTTCGGTTACGCTTTAATTCGCGTGATAGAGCAGATTCCGAAAGTGCTTGAGCAACTTGATAAAACCAGTATGACGGTTGAACCTATAACCGCTCAGATACCTGATGTGTTGGAAACGGTTAATCAGGTAAGTGCTACCATTCCGAGTGTTGTGGAAGAGGCCAAAGCCTATCGTCAGTTAGTGCCTGAAATATTGGCAGAAGTGAAAACTCTACGCGAGACCCTGCCGGAAGTTCTCTCCCGAGTAGATGCTATTGATACTCGTGTACAGGAAGTGAACGCACAGCTGCCGTCCATTTTGGATACGGCAGACAGTGCGGTGCTTGCGGTGAATCAGACCAATCAAACCGTTAAAGAGGTTGTTCCTTTAGTTCCTGATGTATTGGATGAAGTAGAGAAAACACGGGCTGAGATTCCGGGTTATATCACTCGGGTTGAACAAGTGGTTGCCAGCGCCAAAGATATCTCCGAAGAAGCCGGTAAAGGCGCGGTTAAAGGGGTGTTAAAAGGCATCATTACTACACCGTTTGATTTTCTGGCGGGCGCTGAAAAGTCGATTATGAATCGGTTTAAGGGCGATATTAAGCTAACTGAGGAAGACGCGCATTTTGTTACCGAATCGATAAAAGTTTTATTGTCGGATGAGAGCATTAATCGGAAAACCTGGTCTAATGAAGAAACAGGAAATCATGGTCGTGTGGATGTCTTGAAACGCTATCAAGGTGCTGAAGGGAAGTGCGTTAGCCTCAGCATGGTGATTGTTGCTAAGGATAAAGAAAAGACGGCAGCTCGAGATGTATGTCAGGATGCCTCAGGTCAATGGGCCGTCGTAGAATAATCGTTAGAAGCGTTAGATAGAAAAGAGTAAAACATCCTTATTGATGTTTTACTCTGGACAGCAGATTTGCTTTTTCATCGTCCGCGAAGATTCCTAAATGTGCTGCCACGCAGTGTGGCAAGGCTGCCAGTGAATACCCACCTTCCAGCATACTGACGATTTTCCCACCACAGTATTTATACGCTATGTTTTGCAGCCAACGTGTTAGCCAGGCAAAGTCCCGAGTTTCCCATTCTACGGTCGCCATTGGGTCTTGACGGTGAGCATCAAAGCCGGCAGAAATCAGAATCAGCTGGGGTTGATGGATTCTCAGGGCGGGTTCCCAGATGTCATTAACAGCATTGCGCATGAAATCGCCATTGCTGTGCTCATCAATGGGCATATTGACGATATGCTCAGGTAGGCCATACCAATGGCTATTCGGGTAATAAGGGTGCTGGAACGAAGTACAAACCAGAGCTCTTGGATCGTCCTTTAAGCATTCAATGGTACCGTTGGCTTGGTGAATATCAAAATCAATAATCGCAACCCGCTCAAGACCGTAGTGATCCAGAGCGTACTTCGCCGCAATGGCAATATTACTGAAGAAACAAAAGCCCATGGCTTTTCGAGGTTCAGCATGATGACCCGGAGGGCGGGTCGCACAGAAGGCAACGCGGCTTTTATCGCGAAGCACGGCATCGACACCGTTCATGCCTGCACCAGCAGCATACCAGATAGAATCCATAGAGGTTGGGCTGATTGCAGTGTCCTCATCCACCATGATTAGACCGTGTTGCGGGGCAATCCCTTCAAGCTGATCAATATAACCTGCTGGGTGAACTGTCTCGACCCACTTTCTGTCCGCTTTGGTGGCTTCTACTTTATTCAGTGAGTCGAAGAATGGCTGCTTTTCCAGATGTTTCATGATTTCCACCAAACGCTCTGGGCACTCAGGATGGTGGTCTGTCATACGGTGATCGAGACAAGCCGGGTGCGTAATAAAGGTGATGTCAGACGGTCTGGAATTACTGATGTTGTTTGATTCAGTCATGAAGATAGAAACGGTGTCGCTTAATTTTTGTTGAAGTATACGTTAAGGATAATGAGGTGCGTATAAAAAGTATTGAGCTGGGTTAGTTTTCTTCGTATTTATTGTCATTGTTCTTGAGTGAAAAGCTGGTTTTTACAGGAAAGTGATCGGACAGAATGATGCCGTTATTCGCGTTCAGTGCTACTGCCAGATCATAACTGACTAGTGTGAACGCCGACAGCCCTCGGTAATAAATACGGTCTAATCTGCGAGATGGCTCGAACCAGAATTTATTACGCTTCGCTAACGGGTTTGTTTCGATGTTGTAGCTGAAGGCGGTTCTATGGGTTTGGCTTTGAGCCGAGTCTGTGTAGAGCGTGCTCATCATACTAGCTTCTTCGGAGTCATTACCAAAGTTGAAATCCCCTGCCCAGATGACGTCTTGGGTTTGAAGGGCGTCGTGTATCAGCTGAATTTGTTCGAGGCGTTCTTTGTCATCATTTAAGCCACTTTCCAGGTGAATATTAACTAAGCTTAGTGAGGCACCATTAAGCGTCACTCGAGTGATTAAACCCGTACGGCCATATCTGGATGGCAGTGACAAACTGATGGTTTCATCAATTGGCAGTTTGGAGAGGGTAACCTGGGTGTATTGTGCGGGCTCTCCCATAGAGAGGCTGTATTGGCTTTGGAGATCGCTGGCACGAAGCAAATCCAAAAAGCGAGGCGTCACTTCCTGAAGAAAAATGATGTCCGCCGAAGCATGATCTAATTGCTCAAGGATCAATGGATAGCGAGTTTTCCCTGTATTGTCGTCAAACCAGACATTCCAGGTCAGACAACGTATTTGATCAGTTTGGCTGGGATCGCCCCAAACTAACGATGGTTGAATAAAAATGAATAACAAGAAACCAAATAGATGCGTCTTCATTGAGCTTTCTCATGTTTTCTTCAATAGATCACAATATACTGCACTAACAAAAGGAACTCATGTGGGTTTACAGGTATGGCAACCAAATATCTAAAATATTTCTTTGAGCCTCGTTCTATCGCTGTGATTGGTGCTTCCGAAAAAGAAGGGAAGATGGGGCAGATTGTTCTCAACAACCTGTTGGAAAGCGACTATGACGGTGCTGTCTATGCGGTAAACAAGCATAAGCAAGGCGACATTCAGGGAGTTCCTACCTACAAGCGGATTAAGTCCTTGCCGGAGCGTTTGGACTTGGCGGTCGTCTGTACTCCGCCAGAAACCTTGTTGTTAATCATGCAGCAACTCGTCTGGAAAGGCGTTCATGCTGTTATGTTGTTAACTGGTGGTCTATCTCGAAAGAATTCCTGGTTTGATAACAACATTAACCAGGCTGTTTTGCGTTTGGCTAAGATGCACAACGTGAGGGTGATTGGCCCCAATACATTGGGATTAATGTCCTCTGTTAATCCTATTAATATCAGTTATGGGCATTTGCCGATTTTGAAAGGCAGTGTGGCCTATGTGGGTCAGTCCGGGACAGTGGCAAGTAGTGTACTGGATTGGGGGCATGCCCATGGTTTTGGCTTCTCTCATTTCATTAATCTGGATGATCGTGGCGATGTAGATCTCGCGGATATTGTGGATTACTTATCGCTGCATCGCTCGGTGAAAGTGATATTGCTACATGTGGAACACATTCGGCGTCCAGAAAAATTCATTGCTGCGGTTGGCTCCGCTGCAAAATCAAAATTGCTGGTGGCGGTTAGAACCGGGCACAGCGATGCTATGTTTGGTTATGGTCATTCAGTGGCAGAAGGGATTGCTGATTCCGGTCGTATTTACAAACAGATGTTTCGCCGATTGGGTGTGATGCAGCTTCGATCACCGCTCGATTTGATGGAAAGCTTACCGATTCTCGATCAGCAACGCCGGTTTAAAGGCAATCGATTGGCCATTCTTTCAAACAGTATCGGTATGGCGATGGTGGCAACTGATCGTTTGTATAATCATTCCCGTACCGAGATCCCCAAGCTTGCTCAGGAAACCGTGGACCAACTGAGCAGAGTCCTTCCAAAATACTGGTCTCATCAAAACCCGGTAGATTTGGAAGTGGGGGCGTTGCCAGATACTTACATCAAGGCAGCAGAAATAGTATCCAAAGACCCTAATGTGGATAACTTACTGATTGTTCATGTGCCCAGCGCGCACGCCCATTCCTATGAGGTAGCTCAGGCGTTGGTTTCTCATAAAGATCAGATCAGAACACCTATTATGACCTGCTGGGTTGGCGAAGGCAGTTTGTCAGAGGCGCGTTCATTGTTTGATGAGCATTCGATCCCGTCGTTTAACAGCCCGGAAGTGGCCGCTCAGGCGTTTAGGCAATCCGTTAGTTACCATCATTCATTATCGATTCTTCGTGAAACGCCCTTACGACTTGATCTGTACGTCAGCGAACAGGACAGTCATTTGTTGTTGGATCGATATGTGGAAGGTGATCAGATCACGCCAGAAACCATGATGGCCTTGTTGGCTCAATATGACCTTAATATGGTTGAAACGGTATTTGATGACGATGTTGATCATCTGGCCGAAAAGGTCCAATCATTAGGCTATCCAGTAAATCTGACGATGATTAACAGTCGTCGATTGACGCCATTCTCTTATCGGGATGATCCTTTGAAATGGCGCGGTTGCCAGAGGAATATTGTAGATCAGGATGAGTTGGTGCAAGCGGCTAATACCTTGTTTAAGCGTTATAACAAACAGATGCCGGAAGAAAAAACCTTCTGCTTCAGTGCCCAGAAAGTACTTAAGCCAACCTTTGGTTTGCAGTTTAATTTCGGAATCACGCGGGACGAGAAGTTCGGTCCGCTCATTTTCTTCGGTGCGGGTGGCTCAACGGTTAATATTCGATCGGATCGACAAGTGGCTTTCCCGCCGCTAAATATGACCTTGGCAAAAGATTTGATTCGTCGCTCCTACGTGTCGCATCTGTTGAGTGATTTTGATGAGATCGGTGAACTTCAGAAAAGTATTCTGGCAAAAGCCTTGGTGACCCTATCGCAGATGGTGATTGATCAACCGAAACTGGCTTTGCTGGAAATGTCAGCCCAGTTTCATCAGAAAGATCAATTCGTCATCTACGATGCGTCAGGCATTGTGGGGACTAAGAAAATCCCGTTGTTCCATGCCTATCCGGAAGAGCTGTCCACATCCTATGTATTGAAGCGGACTCAGCGAGACGTGGTACTCAGACCTATTAGAGCTGAAGATGCTCATGCCATCATTGAGTTTCAGGACAGCATTTCTCCGGAAGCAAACCGTTTCCGTTTCTTCCATCGACAAGCTCGATTCTCGGCGACAGAGATTGCTCGTCTAACCCAGATTGATTACGACCGGGAAATGGCGTTTGTGGCCTGTCTGAATCAGAAGAATGAAGACGAACAGGGTACTTACATGGAAGAGGCCATCATTGGTGAAGTTCGAACCTGGACTGACCCAGATAATGTCTCGGCCGAGTTTGCGGTGATGGTTCGAGACGATCAGACCGGCGAAGGCTTGGGTGTGGCGCTTATGCAGAAGATGATTGAGTATTGTCGACGCAGAGGTACGCTATCGATGACCGGGACGGTTTTGCCTGATAATACCGGGATGCTGAAACTGGCAGAAAAAGTGGGGTTTGATACGCGCTATAATTCTGAAGAGCAGGTTACTGAACTGTTCTTATCGTTGAATCGTCCAAGAGAGAACTGGCAAAAAATTCGACTTGCGGCCCTTTCAGGAAAAGAACGCTATAAAGACTAAATAATCAATGGGGTCAGAGTAATTACCTTACTCTGACCCCATTGATTACTTATGATTGATAACGCGATCAGGCTTTGAATACATCGTGCAGGTTGCTGATGTATTTATCCACCAGACCTTCAAATTCCATCTTAACGACAGGCGAGATCATTGCACGAGTTAGCTTAGGCAGTGGCAGGGTCAACGTCGCTTTGGTTTGGAATTCGATGTCTGTACCACCGTTGGCACTTTCTGTGATTTTCCACGTGCCATAAACATTCGCATTGCTGTCTTTGGTTTGAGCTGGCTTCCAGGAGATGTCACGAGTCCCTGCATCAGAACTGTATTCACAAGCGTACTGGGTTTGAATAGAGGCGTTACCAGCACCTACTTTTTCCATTTCCCAACGGTAGACGTTGTCTGCTTCTTTGGTTAGCTTGTCCAGCTTTGGAAAGTGGCTGGTGGACTCAGGGACGTCGGCTAACACTTCAAAGACTTTGTCTGCGTTGGCAGCAACAGAGAATGATTTGTTAATTTCGATGGTAACGTCAAATGCCATGATGATTCCTTGTAATTATTACTTAACGTTCTTTGCATCAATCTGATGAATGATTTCTGAACGGCATTCTAGCAGTAAGTTTTATAACTGGCGATGCGATCATAGGACGTGTCTGCGATTAGCGGCCAGTTATTGTGAATAGTGCCTCACTTATGACTGAATTTATATCAGTTGTTCATAGGTTCCCTAGGCACTTAAGATATCTTTCTTTAACTGGTTTGATCGCTGAAGTTCTCTGCCAGCGACTGAAGGATGTCCAGCAGTTCGTTAACGATCAGCATCATTGAACCTGTAAATTGGCTAATCGCATCGGCTTCGCCCAGTTCATCGTGAATCTCTTCCTGATAGGTATCCGAGATTTTGATGCGTTTAATCACCAATTGATCATCCAGTACAATGTCCAGCTTATCTTTCCAGTTCAATGCTAAACGCGTCACGCTCATGCCGTTATTTAGATAGTTAAGAGCGTGTTCGTCAGCCACATCCATGCCGGTTAGACGAATAGAACCGCCGTCTTCATCATCGCTTTTCAGTACTGCTTCATAAGCCAGTTGGGTGTACTGCGGTAAAGGGTGTTGGCCATTTAACCAGGCTGACATCACAGTGGATGGTGACATCTCAGTTTGAAATGGAACTACCGGCATAGTGCCTAAGGCTTTACGCAAAGTGCTGGCAATCTCTTCCGCTTTCGAAGAGCTTCCTGCGTTGACCAGCATGACATTCTTTTCAGGAACAATGACGGCCAAGGTGTCTTGTGTACGAGAAAGAGCGTTCGGAAGCAGCAGTGTGGTGATGTCTTCTTTGAGTTGTGCTTTTTCTTTTCGGCGAACCGGTCTGCCATGCTCCGCTTCGATTTCTGCCACCTTTTCTTCCAGGCGTTCGTTGATTGCTGAAGGCGGGATCACTTTTTCTTGATGTCTCAAGTTGATGATCCATACGCCCATGATTTCATGAACCAATATATCCGGCGCTTGTTTAACCGGAGCGGCCCAACCATTACGTTTTCTTTCTTGTTGACCACAAGGCTTGAACCAGAATTCTTTTAATTTCGTTTCTAACTCAGCGGAAGTTAGCTCTAGTGGACGAGTAATTTGATAACTAAAACATTGTTTAAACATAACAAGTAACTTTTATTGTTTTGATGAATATATAGCCGATGGTGAAATTTGTTATATCAGTGAGTGATTACTTTCTGATTAGTAGTCACTTTCTAACTGATTCAGTCGAAGCCAGCTTTCCTGAAGAAGACGAACCTGTTCATCACTCTTATCTTGTGACATTAACAGTAGGTCTGAACATTCACGAAGTTGATCGTCGAACTCTTCAGGAAGGCGTTCCGGAAACAGTTCATAGGCACTGGCGACTTCAAAGGCCAGCTCTTCGTTAAACTCGGAAGCAAGTTTTTCCACCCAGCGCTCGATAATCGGCGCATTCATGCAATAAACCGTTTCGCCATGAAGATCCTGGTTCATTTCACGAAGCACTTCCCAGGCAGGGTGGCCCATTTGGTTCAACTGATATTCTTCAAGATTAAGATCACCAAGACGGGCGTCGTCATCTTTCCAAGATTCTTCCGGAGTGATGATAGCCTCTTTGATGTCATTGTTTTCAAGAGACCATGCAGCGATGACCGGATAGCTTTGATCGCTGTAACTGCTGCCTTCAATGGAAATAAATCGTGGTAAAGCATCGCTCATCGGGTTACCTTGCTTGTAGAGTCTTATTGATATGGTTTATAAAAGATAGTGCACGTAAGGCTGGCAAGTTTAGCAGAGCATAGGTTTATATCGCTATGGAATTTTAGGATTGCAAAAGCAGTAGATTTCAAAAAAACGCAACGAAAATCGGGGCAATGTCTGAAATTTCTACTATTTTTGTTTCCTAGGTAACGCGTCTTTTTGGGCGTTCGCACAAGGTATGATGGATCATTATATGAAAAAGATTATCAATGTAAGTTTGGGTTCTTCAGAGTTCGACTACGAATTCAAAACCGAGTTTCTGGATGATGAATTTACGATTCAACGCATCGGAAC